>Ga0302325_10005027_pt1 | contig 30360 bp, 29 predicted proteins | sample Palsa_T0_2_FD_201948 | JGI IMG/M metagenome (GOLD analysis project Ga0302325, IMG submission 201948) | Peat permafrost microbial communities from Stordalen Mire near Abisko, Sweden - Palsa_T0_2 | ecosystem: Environmental > Terrestrial > Soil > Palsa > Peat permafrost | place: Sweden: Abisko... | reverse complement strand
CGCGGTTCCCGGCAAGGTTGCGCTCTATCTCGAAGGCGAAGATCCCGCGCTCGCGGCCGAAACCGGCGCCAATGTCGGCGTGGAGATCGTTTGCGGCAACCGGCGGCTCGTCTACGTGCCGGGCGCGGCCGGCCTGACGGCAGCGCTACGCGAACGCATTGCGCGTGCCGATGTGGTCTTGTTCGACGCCACGCTGTTCGCCGATAACGAAATGATCGCGACCGGCATCGGCGACAAAACCGGCCGTCGCATGGGGCACATGCCGCTTGACGGCGCAGACGGAACGCTGGTGGCACTAGCCGGCCTTGCCGGCCGGCGCATCTTGACCCACATCAACAACACCAATCCGATCCTGATCGAAGGCTCCGTGGAACGGCGGAAGGTCGAAGCCGCGGGCTTCGAGGTCGCGGAAGACGGAATGGAGATCATCCTGTGAATGCGTTGAGCGCCGACGAACTTGAAACCCGCCTGCGGGATATCGGTGCGCGCCGTTACCACCGGCTGCATCCGTTCCACAAGCTCCTGCACGGCGGAGCATGCAGCAAGGGCCAGGTACAGGCCTGGGCGCTGAACCGTTATTATTATCAGGCCATGATCCCGGTGAAGGATGCGAGCCTGATTGCGCGCTGCGAGGATTCGGCGACGCGCCGTGAATGGCGCAGCCGCCTTGTCGATCACGACGGCATGCGCGAAGGCGAAGGCGGCATCGCGCGCTGGCTCAAACTCACCGACGGGCTCGGCCTCGATCGCAACTATGTTGTTTCATTGCAAGGCCTGCTGCCGGCGACCCGCTTTGCCGTCGACGCCTACGTGCATTTCGTGCGGGAGAAAACCCTGCTCGAAGCCATCGCTTCGTCGCTGACGGAATTGTTCTCACCCGCGATTATTGGCGAGCGCATGGAAGGAATGTTGAAGAACTACGACTTCGTGACCGCGGAAACCCTCGCCTATTTTTCGCAGCGCCCGCCGCAGGCCGAGCGCGATTCCCGCTTTGCGCTCGACTACGTCAAACGGCACGCGCGCACGCCGGAAGCCCAGCGCAGCGTGCTTGGCGCGCTCGAGTTCAAATGCGACGTGCTGTGGGCCATGCTGGATGCACTGTATCATGGCTATGTCGCGCCAAAGCAGGTTCCGCCCGGCGCGTTTGCGCCAAAGGACTAGTATACGCCTATCATCAGGACGCGAGGATGCGGCCGTGAGCGAAACGACGCCAGCAATTGCCCCGGATGCGCGGCCGCGCCTGCCGCGCGGCGTGCGCCTGGTGTGTAACGAAGCGCAGGGCGTATGGGTGCTGCTCGCACCCGAGCGTGTGTTCAAGCCCGACCCCATCGCCGTCGAGGTTGTCAAACGCTGCACCGGCGAAGCGACGTTCGCGGCAATCGTCGACGATCTGGCAACAGCCTATTCGGCGCCGCGGGAACGAATTCTTGCCGACGTGACGGCGCTGCTGCGCGGGCTTGCCGACAAAAGGCTGCTGGAATTGTGACCGTCATGCCCGGACTGATGCCCGGCCATGACGAGAGAGAAACAAAATGGCAGGAGATGGTGCACCCCTACACAAGCCCCTCGGCCTTCTGGCCGAGCTGACGCACCGCTGCCCGCTGGGGTGTCCATATTGCTCCAACCCGCTCGCGCTCGATCTGCGCACGGACGAGCTCGATACGGAAACCTGGGCGCGTGTGTTCAGGGAGGCTGCCGGACTAGGTGTTCTCCAGGTGCATCTCTCCGGCGGCGAGCCGGGCGCGCGGCGCGACCTGGTCGCGATCACGGCGGCGGCGCACGCCGCCGGCCTTTATACCAATCTCATCACCTCGGCGGTCGGCATCACGGCAGACGCGTTGAACAAGCTTGCCGAAATTGGTCTTGATCACGTGCAGATCTCGATCCAGGACAGTACGCCCGCGAGCGCCGACCACATTGCAGGCTACGAAGGCGCTTTTGCGCGCAAGCGCGCGCTCGCCGCCGATGTCGTGCGCCTGAAAATTCCGCTGACTGTCAACGCCGTGATCCACCGCGCCAACATCGACCGCCTCGAGGACATGGTGGCGCTTGCGCTTTCGCTTGGCGCGAAACGGGTCGAGATCGCGCACGCGCAATATTACGGCTGGGCGCTGAAAAACCGCGCCGCATTGATGCCGACGACCGAGCAGGTCAAGCGCGCGGCCTCCGCGGTCGAGGCGTTGCGAAAACGGCATCACGGCGAGATCGTCATCGACGCCGTCGTTCCGGATTACTACGCCCGGCTGCCAAAGCCGTGCGTCGGCGGTTGGGGCCGGCGCTCGCTCAACGTGACGCCGGGCGGCAGAGTGCTGCCCTGCCACGCGGCCGAATCCATTCCCGGCCTCGAATTCTGGTCGGTGCGCGATCATTCGCTCGCCGATATTTGGGCGAACTCGCCGGCCTTCAACGCCTTCCGCGGCACCGCGTGGATGCAGGAGCCGTGTCAGAGCTGCGCGCGGCGCGATATCGATTTCGGCGGCTGCCGTTGCCAGGCATTCGCGCTGACCGGCGACGCCCGCGCGACCGACCCGGTCTGCCATCTATCACCCCGCCACGACGAGGTCCCCGCGCTGGCGGCCATACAGGCTGATACGCCTTACGCCTATCGGCGAATGTAGCATTTTTGTCAACATCTGCCCTCGTGCCTTGTCGGGCCAGGCTCGCGCATTTGCGATTTCGCTTCGCACGGCAACGCGATAAAGTTGGGCCGTTGCTTTCGAGGCTTTGGTGCGCCTTAAGCGAGGATCGCCAGAAACGGTGAGGATGACGGCGCTTTCCATCAACAGGAAGTCCTACGAGGTCGACGTGGAGCCCGATACGCCGTTGCTATGGGTGCTGCGCGACACCATCGGACTCACGGGCACGAGATATGGCTGCGGCGTGGCCCAATGCGGCGCCTGCACAGTCCATATTGACGGCGTCGCCACGCGCTCCTGCCAGGTGCCGGTCGGCAGCCTTGACGCCACCCGCGAAATAACGACCATCGAGGCGCTGGCGCAGAGCGGCAAGCTGCACCCCGTGCAGAAAGCGTGGGTCGAGTTCGACGTGCCACAATGCGGCTATTGTCAAAGTGGAATGATGATGGCGGTGGTGGCGCTGCTGAAGCAGAACCCGAAGCCGACGGACGCCGATATCGACGCGGCGATCACCAATATCTGCCGCTGCGGTACTTATCAGCGCGTCCGCGCCGCGATCCATGCCGTGGCGAATGCATGATTTGAGGTGCGATATGCGTACGATCAGAGCCCTCCTGGTGTCGATCGTCGCCGGCGCCGGAATGTTCCCCGCGGTTACGTCGGCGGCCGAGCAAGTCGATCTGCTCCTTGTGCTGGCGGCCGATGTTTCACGCAGCGTCGACAGCGGGAAATTCCAGTTGCAGCGCGAAGGCTATGCCGCCGCCATCTCCGATCCGCGCGTGCTTGATGCCATTCGGTCCGGCCGCAACGGCCGCGTCGGCGTGGCGTTCGTAGAGTGGTCGGGCATCGGTTCGCAGCGGGTGGTGATCGACTGGACGACCGTCAGCGACGCCGAGTCGGCCAAAGGGTTCGGCGATCGCCTGCTGGAGGCGCCGCGCTCGTTCGCGGATCGTACGTCAATCAGCGGCGCCATCGAATTCGCCATGGGGCAGTTCGCGCGCGCCCCTTACGAATCCGCCCGCCGAACGATCGACGTCTCGGGCGATGGCACCAACAATTCCGGCCGCGATGTGACGCAGGTGCGCGACGAAGCGCTTGCCCAGGGCGTGACCATCAACGGCCTTGTCATTCTCAGCGAAACGCCGCTCGCGTGGAATCCGGACCACACCAATCCGTCGGGCGGGCTTGAGAATTATTACCGCAACAACGTCATCGGCGGTCCGGGAGCATTTGTACTGGCGGCGCAAAACTTCAACTCGTTCGGGCAAGCCATCGTCAAGAAGATGATCGCCGAGGTGGCACAGGCAGAGCCGCCACAGCAGGCGCTAGTCCGTTGAGCGGTGTGCCCGCTGGCAGGGACGACACGGCGCGCGGCGCTCCTTGGGCGGCGGCAATTTAACGGCGGCTGGGATTTGTCTTTGTGCAGCAAGACTTTGGGCTGGCGCGAGGCGGCCGTGGCCACGAAAGCGACACAGATGCCATGCACGCTTGAATATCACCAGCCAAACCGACTCTTCGAACGGCTTAAGCGAACATCGGAACGCCTCCCGTGACCGCGCCTACCGGATTGAAACGTCTCGCGATTGCCATCGCCGCCGTGCTCGCGGCGGTCGTCGTGGTGTTGGTTGCGCTATCGTTTTTCATTCCGGCCGCGTCGGTACGAGATGCCGTCGCCGAGGAAATCCGCGCCGTCACCGGGCTTGATCCGATGATACGCGGCGACATTTCGATCTCGCTATTCCCGTCCGGCACCGTGAGCTTCCACAACGTGGTGCTTGGCGACGACCGTACCGGCGTCCCGGGCGTAGTCGCCGACGAATTGACCGCTCACCTGCGCTATTTTCCACTCCTGGCGGGGCGGGTTGAAATCGCCGACGTGACGCTGGTGCGACCGACTATTACTGTCACTTTCCTGCCCGGCGGCCAGACGAATTGGTCCGGACTGATCCAATCGCTCGCGCGGGCGCTCCAACCCGATCCAGGCAGAACGGCTTCGTTCTCGGAGATCGGCATCCACGGCGGCACTGTTGTCGTTCACAAACAATATGCCGGCAAAGACGTCACCGATCAGCTCGATGGCGTGGAATTTCAGCTCGCCTGGCCGTCGATTTCGCGCAGCTTCGGCGCCAACGGCCATTTTATGTGGCATGACGAGCCGATCGAAGCGAGCCTCACGCTCGGCGATTTTCTCGCGGCGCTCAGCGGTGAGCACACGGGCGTCAAGCTTCGGCTAGCCGGCGCACCGATGAAAGCCGCCTTCGACGGCGCCATGAGCGCTCAGCCGACATTCAAAATCGACGGCACGCTGAGCGTGGAATCTCCCTCCTTGCGCGACGCCATGCGCTGGACCGACGCTAGCCAGCTGCCGTTTGGCGGGTTCGGGCGCTTCGCTCTTCGGGCGCACAGCAGCATCGGCGGCGGCGTGGTTTCGCTTTCCAACGTCAACGTCGAGCTCGACGGCAATGCGGCCGAGGGCGTGATCACGCTCTCGACCGATCATCGCACCGTCCAGGGCACCCTCGCGGCGGACGCGCTCGACCTCACGCCCTACGTCTCCGGAATTCACCTCCACGCGGCCAATGAGCGCAACTGGGACCAACTACCGATTACGCTTGACGGGCTCGCCGATTTCGATCTCGACCTGCGAATTTCGGCCGCCAGCATCAAGGTAGGGAACGCGCGATTGGGCCGAACGGCCGTCGCCGCAAACATGCGTAACGGCAAGTTCGACGTCACGATCGGCGAATCGCAGGCTTTCGACGGCATCGCCAAAGGTTCGTTCGGGCTCGCCAGCGCCAACGGCGGGGTCGAGGTGACCTCGCACCTGCAATTCGTCGATGTCGATCTGGAGAATTGTCTCGGCCAAGTCTTCGGCATTCGCAAACTCGCAGGCCGGGGCAATGTGGGGCTCAATATCGAGGGAGCGGGATCGTCGGTCCTGGCGGTGACCAGCACACTCAACGGCACCGCAAGCCTCACCGCCCATAACGGGGCGATCGCCGGTATCAATATCGAGCAATTGCTGCGCCGGCTGGAACGGCGCCCGCTGTCGGGCAATGGCGACTTCCGCAGCGGACGAACGCCATTCGACCAGCTCGCGCTTAGCCTTAAAATCGAGCAGGGCCAGGTGGCGGTCGAAGAGATGCATCTCGACGGACCGGCCGTGCGTCTTGCGGTCGGTGGCCAAGTCTCCGTTCCGACGCGCGACCTCGATCTCAAAGGGGTTGCGACGCTGGTCTCGAGCGAAACCGCAACCACTTTCGATTTGCCCTTCGTCGTCCAGGGTCAATGGGATGATCCGATCATGCTACCGGACGCACAGAGTCTGATCCGCCGTTCCGGGGCCGCCGCTCCGCTACTCGATGCGATCAAGGCCCGGACCGCGGGGTCTGCGGTGCGCTCGGTCATCGATAAGCTCCTGGCGGCTCCCGCGGCGTCCACGGCGCCGGCTGCGCCGAAGAACCCCGACTAACGCGCGACCGCCCGATCGGCGTGCCCAAGCGCCGCCGATGCACTATGATTCCCGGCGCACGAATCAACGCGGGCTCTTGCCCGCGACAGGGGCAGGATGCTCAACCGCCTCACGCGCACGTTGGTCAAGGTGCTGGTTGCTTCGCTGATCGTCGGGACGATCCTCGCGCATTTCGGCATCACCACGGACGAACTGATGAAGACGGCCGGACTCTCGTCCGACCGTGTCGCAGAGTTGGCGCGCGCCGGTTTTGCCTGGGCGTTGCCAAACCTTCTGCTGGGCGCGCTGGTAATCGTACCGATCTGGTTTCTGCTCTATCTGTTCCGCCCACCGGGCGAGAGCCGGGACTAATCGGTCATCGTACCCGCGCCGGAACGCCCCGCGCGCCGCTGAGCTTGGCAAGGAGCGAAGCGGCAATGACGGCGATACCGACCACGCCGACCATGATGCTGCATACGGCGTTCATCTCCGGTTTCACGCCGAGGCGAACCTCGGAATAGATGCGGATCGGCAGCGTGGTCGCGCCCGGCCCGGTGGTGAAGCTTGCGATCACGAGATCGTCGAGCGAAAGCGCGAACGCAAGCATCCAGGCCGCAGCGATGGCGGGCAGGATCAGCGGCAAGGTCACGGACAGAAACGTGCGCAGCGGCGAAGCGCCGAGATCCATCGCCGCTTCCTCGAGACTCGTGTCGAAATCGACCAGCCGCGACTGCACGATCACGGTGACGAAGCACATCGCCATGGTGGTATGCGCGATGGCGACGGTCCAAAAGCCGCGATCGACCGCAATCGCCACGAACAGAAGGAGCAGCGACAGGCCCGTGATCACCTCCGGCATGACCAGCGGCGCATAGATCATCGCGGCGAACAGAAGCCGGCCGCGGAAACGGCCGAAACGCACCAGCGCCAGCGCCGCCAGCGTCCCCAATACTGCCGCCGCAGTTGCCGACGTCAGTGCAAGGCGGAAGCTGATGAGCGCCGAATCGACGAGCGGTGCATCGTCGACCAGCTCGGTGTACCAGCGTGTCGACCAGCCGCCCCAGACGGCGACCAGACGCGAGGCGTTGAACGAATAGATCACCAGCAAGACGATCGGCAAATAGAGGAAAGCGATGCCGACGACGATAGCCGCGAGGTTGAATGCGGAAACCCTGCGCATCGTCATTCCCGCTCCGCGACCCGCATCGCCTGGTTCTGATAGACGACGATCGGGGTGACCAGAAGGCAAACCAGCACGACGGCGACCGCGGAGGCGGCCGGCCAGTCCTTGTTGCCGAAGAATTCCATCCAGATCGTTTGTCCGATCATCGGCGACTGCGAGCCGCCGAGCAGGTCGGGAATGACGAACTCGCCGACGATCGGAATAAAGCACAGGAGCACGCCGGCCAGCACGCCGGACGACGACAGTGGCAGCGTCACCAGCCAAAAAATCTTCCAGCGCGGACAGCCGAGATCGGCCGCCGCTTCGAGGAGCGACTCGTCGAGTTTTTCCAGCGTTGCGTAGAGCGGCAGCACCATGAACGGCAGGTAGGAATAGACAATGCCGATGTAGATGGCGGTGTCGGTCGAGAGCCATACCGGCGGCTCCTTCACGATGGAGAACGCGACAAGCACGTCATTGAGCGGCCCGTCACGCTGCAGGATATTCATCCAGGCATAGATGCGGATGAGCAGCGAGGTCCAGAACGGCAGCACGGTGAGAAGAACGAGCACCGCCTGCCAGCGGCGGGGCGTGCGCGCGATCCCGTAGGCCAGGGGATAGCCGATCACCAGCAGCAGGAGCGTCGCGAATGCGGCGATCTCCACGCTCTTTAGGCAGGACAGGAGATAGAGCGGATCGGAACCGAGTAACACGTAATTGTCGAGCGACAGACCGGCGAACAACGCGGCAAGCCCGTGCCAGCCGGCGGCAGCGTCGAGCACCGGCGTATAGGGCGGCTGCGCGATCGCCGTCTGCGACAGGCTGATCTTGAGCACAATCAGGAACGGTACAAGGAAGAATGCCAGCAGCCAGAGGTACGGAATCCTGAGGACGAGTTGCCGCCAAAACGCTTGCTCTTGCTTCATGGCGCTCTCATCGCATCAGCACAATCGCGGCCTCGGCCGGCCAGTTCAGCCATACCTGCTCGTCAAAACTCACCGGACGTTCGGCGGGACCGCCGATATTGGCGATCGCCGCCCTCACCTGCGATCCGTCGCGGAGCCGCATTTTGTAGATCGAATTGTCGCCCAGATAGCCGATATCGGCGACCGTGCCGGCGACGCAATTGTCCAAACCCGGCAATGGCGGCTCGCGGCTGATGCGAATCTTCTCCGGCCGCACCGCAACCCAGACCATCGTGCCGGGTTCGGCGTCCGGCTTCGCCGCCACGCACAGGCGCCCGCCCACTGTTCCTTCGACGGTCAGACCGTCGTCACCGAGTCGGCCGTGGAACAGGTTGACGTCGCCGACGAAGTCGGCAACCCAGCGGCAATTCGGCCGCTCGTAGATCTCGGCCGCCGGCGCCACTTGTACGAGCCGGCCGCGGTCCATCACGCCGATCCGGTCGGCAACCGTCATCGCCTCGCTTTGATCGTGGGTGACGATGATAAAGGTCAGACCGAGTTTTCGTTGCAGCCCCATCAGCTCGAACTGCGTTTCGCCGCGCAGCTTCTTGTCGAGCGACGCCATCGGCTCGTCGAGCAAGAGCACCCGCGGGCGCTTGACCAGGGAACGCGCTAGCGCCACGCGCTGGCGCTGGCCGCCGGAAAGCTGATGCGGCTTGCGGCACCCGAAGCTTTCGAGCTTGACCAAAGCGAGCATGTCGGCGACGCGGTGCGCAATCTCGCGCGCAGGCAGGCCCTCCTGCTTGAGGCCAAAGGCGACATTGGCCTCAACATTGAGGTGCGGAAACAGCGCATAGCTCTGGAACATCATGTTGACGGGGCGCCGATAGGCCGGCACCGGCGCGAGGTCTATTCCGTCGAGCAGGATGCGGCCGGCGCCCGGCCGCTCGAAACCCGCGATCAGGCGCAACAGCGTGGTTTTGCCGCAACCCGAAGGTCCGAGCAGCGCAAAGAACTCGCCTTCATAAATATCGAGCGACAGGTGATCGACGACGGCGGCGCTGCCGAAGCGTTTGGTCACGGCCTCGATGCGCAGCAGCGGACGCAGGGTCGGATCGGTCCACGGCGCAAAATCTCGTTTCGAGCCGGCGATCTGCGTTCACTCCGATGCAAAGCGTGAAAGCGCGGGAAGACCTCGCCAACTTTTGTATCGCAAACCGCACCGACCGACAATTGCGGCGGACGCCTGGCGGCGTCAGATCGCAAAAGGTTCGGAGAGCGACGAGGCGAGATTACCGTCCTCGACCGCATCGTTCGCGAGCTTGCGCGGCTCCGGACCGTAATAGTCGCCCAACTGGACGGTCGGCCGCGGCTGCAATGTGATGGTGACCAGGCGGTCATAGAGCGCTTTCGCCGAGACCGGCTTGACCAGATACTCGTTGACGCCGAGACGCACCGCCTCGACCACGCGCCAGCGTTCGCCGTGGCCGCTGAGCATGATGATCGGCACGTCGGGCATTGGAAACACACCCGGCGAACGCACAATGCGCACAAGCTCGGCGCCGCTTATCAGCGGCATCTCCCAATCGAGGATCACGACGTCCGGGCCGACGGTGCGGATGGTATCGAGAGCGGTGATGCCGTCGCCAGCCTCGTAGATATCCTTGACGCCGCAATTGACCAGAAGATTGCGGACCATCTTGCGCATGTACTGGTTGTCGTCGACCACCAGAACACAGAGGGCCTGGATGCGATCGGCGAGGTCCTTTTTCGACAATCTCTCTGACATGACTAAATCGATCGAGGCCTCAAAGCGCCTATTTGGGCGCTGCACGCATCAGACCATGGCCGCCTTGCGGGTTGGTAAAGCCGCGCCGGCGGAGCCAGCCGATATGGTGAGCATTCCGTTAACGCCGCGATGTGGAAGCGCGTCAGCCGACCACACCGGCCCGGCCGAAGCCGGAATCGGCTTCCGGCTTGTAACTTGATATCTCGCGCGGCTCCGGCCCGTAATAGTCGGTCTTTTTCACCATGCGGCGGGGCTGGACGATGAGCGAGACGAAGCGTGCGAGCAGGGCCTTGGTCGAGACTGGCTTGAGCAGGAATTCGTTGACGCCGAGGCGCACCGCCTCGACCACCCGCGAACGCTCGCCGTGGCCGGTAAGCATGATGATCGGCACGTCGGGCAGCGGAAAGGTTTCCGGCGAGCGCACCGCCCGCACGAATTCCGGCCCATTGGGGCTCGGCATTTCCCAATCGACAATGACGACGTCCGGCGAATGCATGCGGATCGCTTCGAGGCCCGAATTGCCGTCGTTGGCCTCATAGACGGTTCTGATTCCGATCGCGTGCAGCAGCGAACGGGTCACCTTGCGCATGGTGCGCTCGTCATCGACGATCAGCACCTTCAGCCTGACAAGCTTTGCCGCGATCTGGCTTTCGACCGATTCCATGACGCCTCCAGGTCTGGCCGCCGCCACGTGACCTCATATCGCTAAAATCGGCGTGAAATACATCGCTAAAACTCGATGCATTTTAGCGTTTCGGCTATTTCCCCGCCGCCATGAAGCGTTCGAGCGCAGCCCGCTCCGCCTGCGAAAAGCGCAAGCCAAACTTGGAACGGCGCCACAGCACGTCATCGGCGGCCTGCGCCCATTCTTTCGCCATCAAGTACCGGACTTCCGCCGCGGTAAGGTCGGCGCCGAGGCGTTCGCCCAGATCGTCCAGACACGTGGCCGCCTGCAGTACCTGATCGACGCGTGTGCCATAGGCGCCGACCAACCGGTGCGCATGGCCCTCGGCGAGGAACGGCCAGCGCCGGCGGGTGCCGTCGATCAGTGTCGGCGCGCCGTCATAGACGAAGTCACCGCCGGGCAGCGAGCTCGTCGCGGTCCACGGCCGCGAGCGCGGGAAGAAATGCGACAGCCGGGCGAGCACGTCTTCGGCAAGGCGGCGGAACGTCGTCAGCTTGGCGCCATAAACGGCGAGCAGCGGCGCCACGCCGAAGCTTTTGTCGAGGACGAGCGCGTAGTCGCGTCCGATGTCCTGCGGCTTGCGTGCACCATCGTCGTAGAGCGAACGCACGCCGGCGAACGCCCAGACGACGTCGGCGGCGACGATCGTTGAGCGGAAATACGCGTTGATCACGCCGCACAGATAATTGATTTCCTCACCTGTCGGCGTAACTTCCGCGGGATCGCCGGAAAAGCTCCGATCGGTCGTGCCGATCAGCGTGAGGTCGTCCTGGAACGGGATGGCGAACACGACCCGGCCGTCGACCGCCTGCAGAATGTAAGCGCGGTCGTGATCGTAGAGCCGCGGCACCGCGATGTGGCTGCCCTTGTCTAGCCGCAGCCGCCGCGGCCCCGGTTGCCGCAGCACGGTCTCGCCGACCGTTTCCACCCAGGCGCCCGCGGCGTTGACCAGGACCCGCGCCGTGACCACGTCGCGCGCGCCCCGCGCGTTGAGGATGAGCCGCCACTCGCCGGCGCGTTCGGCGCGGACGCAGCGCGTGCGGGTGCGGATGACGGCGCCGCTTTCGGCGGCATCGACTGCGTTGAGGACGACGAGCCGGGCATCGTCGGCAAAGCAATCGGAATATTCGTAGCCGCGATGGAAGCGGCGTTGCAACGGCTGCCCCGCCGCGTCGGTGATGAGATCGAGCGCGCGGGTGCCCGGCAAGATCTCGCGGCGGCCGATCAGATCATAAACCAGGAGGCCGAGCCTGAGCACGAAGGCGGAGCGGCTCGATGCATCGAGCGGCAGCACGAAGCGCAGCGGCCGGATCAGGTGCGGCGCCATCCGCAACAGCACCTCGCGCTCGCTGAGCGCGGCGCGCACGAGGCGGAACGCGCCGTGCTCCAGATAACGCAGCCCGCCATGAATCAGCTTCGAGGACGCCGACGAGGTGCCGGACGCCAGGTCGTTTTGCTCGACAAGCACGACCTTGAGCCCGCGCCCAGCGGCATCGCGGGCGATGCCGGCGCCGTTGATGCCGCCGCCGATGATGGCAAGGTCGAAATCGGCCACTGATTCTCCCCTCGGGACAGACTATCAAATCTTCGCCGAGGCCTTGCCTCCGACCCGCGATCGGCGATGATGCGGTATGGACTTTCGCGATCGTTACGTCGTCATCACCGGCGGCGCCGGCGCGCTGGGAACCGCCTTGGTCGAGGCGCTGGTCGGCGCCGGCGCGATTTGCCACATCCCGTGCTTTGACGAAGCGGACGCGCAGCGCTTTCGGCTGCGCGAACACAAGCAGGTCGTACTCAGCGTCACCGGCAGTCTTGCCGATGAAAAGTCCGTCAGCGGTCTCTACGACGGGATCACGGCGCTCTGGGCTTCGATCCATCTCGCCGGCGGCTTTGCCGCCGGGCCACTGCGCGAAGCCAGCGTGGCGACGCTGCGGCAACAGATCGACATGAACCTCGTCAGTTGCCTGCTCTGCTGCCGCGCCGCCGTGAACGCGATGACCGGCAACCGCGGCAGCGGCGGCCGCATCGTCAACGTCGCCGCCCGCGCGGCGCTCGAATGGCGAAGCGGCGCCGGTATGGCCGCCTATACCGCGAGCAAGACGGCGGTCGCCGCGCTGACCGCCGCACTCGCCGAAGAGGTCGCCAAAGACGGCATCCTCGTCAATGCTGTCGCTCCCTCGATCATGGACACGCCGGCCAACCGCAAGTCCATGCCCAAGGCCGACTACGAGCTGTGGCCCAAGGTCGGGGAAGTGGCCGCGACGATCATGTTCCTCGCTTCGCCGGAAAACCGCGTGACCCGCGGCGCGGTCGTGCCGGTCTACGGCAAGTCGTAGCGCGCACCGGCCTAATATCCCGGCCACAATCCGGGCGTCGCCAGTTCGAGCAGATGCCCGTCGGGATCGCGGAAATAAATGCTGTCGCCGCCCCGCGGCCATTTGGTGCGGCCTTCGATCGCGACGCCAGCCGCAACGAGCCGCTCTTCCCACGCTGCGAGTTCATCGGCCGCGACGGAGAACGCCATGTGCTCGGACCCATGACCGTCATGCGGCGGGATCGTGCCGCCGGGCAAATGCACGGTTTCCAGCGACTTGCCGCGCAAAAACAGCAGCAGCACGCCGCGCCCGCTGACGTCGTAGGCGCACAGCCGCTGATCGCGATAGATGCTGTTGAGGCCGAGGACCTGTTCGTAGAACGGACAGGCGCGCTCGAACGCTTCGACATAAAGCGAGGTTTCGAGAACGCCGAGAAGGTCGGGCATGAGGGCACCCTGCGCGTCAACCTGAGCTACCCCGAAACCGGCACGACCTCGCGCGAAGGCGAGCGCACCAGCCGGCTCACGGTGCTGGCGGCGACGACGGCGTGCTGCTGCGCGTAGGCCTCGTGGTTCTGCTCGATGTAATCGAGATCGTAGAGGTAATTCACCATCAGGCCGTAGGACTGCGCCAGCGCGCGGTCGGATATGTCCGCCGGCCAGTTCAGCCGTTCGAGCCGGGCGCCGTTGCCGAGATGGAAGCGCGCGACCGAGTCGGCGGGCAGGCCGCGGCTGTTGCGGGCGCGCAAATAATACCAGGCGGCGGCACGCATCAGCGGCTCGCGGATCGTCGCGATCGAAGCCTGCTCGCGCCACCAATTGGGCTGCTCGAGCGCGGCGAGCGCCAGGCGGTCGTTTTCATCGAGCGCGATCGAGGTTTCGTTGGCGCGTTCGCGCTTGAGCCATGCGGCGAAATTCGGCGCCGGCGACAGCGTCACGAAATTCGAAATGCGCGCCAGCTCGCGGCGGACCTCTTCCACCACCTGCTTGATGAGGAAGTGGCCGAAGGTCACGCCGGCGAGCCCGCGCTGGCAATTGGTGATCGAGTAGAACACCGCGGTGGTCGCGCGCTGCGGCTCGACCACCTCGCGCTTGTCGGAAAGGATCGGCGCGATCGCGCCCGGTATCGCGCGGGTGAGCGCCACCTCGACGAAGATCAGCGGATCGTCGACCAGCGCCGGATGAAAAAAGGCGTAGCAGCGGCGATCGGGCAGATCGATCCGCCGGCGCAGATCGTCCCAGTCGCGAATCTCGTGCACGGCTTCGTAGCGGATGATCTTTTCCAGGATCGAAGCCGGCGTCGACCAATCGATGCGGCGCAGCACCAGAAATCCCCGATTGAACCACGACGAAAACAGGTGGATGAAATCGTTGTCGACGACGGCGAGATCCTCGCGGTGATCCATCGCGTCGAGAAGCTGCTCGCGCATGCGCACCAGCGCGGCGGTGCCGCCCGGCGCAAGATTAAGCCTGCGGAAAAGCTCAAGCCGGCGCGGCTCGCTGGCGCGGTGCAGTTGGGCCGCCGTCGCCGCCGACGGCAACTGGTTCCAGGCCGCGATCGCCGCGTCGATGCGGGTGCGGTCGTGGCCGAAGGTCCGCGCCAGTTCCTCGAAGAAAGCGATGCGCGGCCCGACGGTCAGCTCTGCATAATCCGCAAGAATCTCGTTGGCGAGCGCGACGCCGGAGGCCTCGCCGCGGCCCGACAACAGCGCCTCGCACAGTTCGATGATGCCGTCGGAGCGGTCGCGCGCCGGCTCACGGCGCTCGCGCAGGAAGGCGCGGCTGCGGTCGGCGATGCTCTGCAGCATGTCGCTGAAGAACGAGGTATTCACCGCAACCATCGATCCGCCATCCACTCCCGACAATCTAAAAAGCTAATGATCTCCTGGGGCCATGACAAGCTTGCAACATGCCCAACCTGTAGACAAATGCCCACCGCTTTGTCAGTTAACGCCGTCGTGGCAAAGCCGCCGTGAAGCCACAAGGCGGAGCCGTCGTAAACAATTAAGGAGCCGTCCATGCCGGGACCATTGGCCGGTCTGCGCGTACTGGAACTTGCCCGCATTTTGGCGGGGCCGTGGGCCGGACAAATTCTTGCCGATCTCGGCGCCGACGTGATCAAGGTCGAGCGCAAGGGCGCCGGCGACGATACCCGCGGCTGGGGCCCGCCTTTCGTGCCCGCCGCCGACGGTAGCCACCTCGGCGCCGCCTATTTTCACGGCACCAACCGCGGCAAGCGCTCGATCGAGCTCGACTTCGAGAGCGAAGAGGGCCGCCGCATCGTGCGCAAGCTCGCCGCCCGCTCGGACGTGCTGATCGAGAATTTCAAGGTCGGCGGGCTCGCCAAATTCGGCCTCGACTATGAAAGTCTCGCGCCGGAAAATCCGCGGCTCATTTATTGCTCGGTAACAGGGTTTGGCCAGACCGGCCCCTACGCTAGGCGCGCCGGCTACGACCTCATGGCGCAGGGCATCGGCGGCATCATGGACGTGACCGGCACCGCCGACGGCGAGCCTTTGCGCGTCGGTATCCCGGTGTCCGACATTTTCACCGGCGTCTACTCGGCGGTCGGCATCCTCGCGGCGCTGGCGCGGCGGGAACAGACCGGCCGCGGCGGCTATGTCGACACCGCTTTGGTCGACAGCACCGTCGGCGTTCTGTCGAACCAGGCGCTCAATTATCTCGTCTCCGGCCAAATTCCGCAGCGTATCGGCAACACGCATGCCAATATCGTGCCCTATCAGGTGTTCCCGGTTGCCGACGGCCACATCATCATCGCCTCAGGCAACGACGGTCAGTTCGTCAAGGTCTGCGGCGTGCTCGGCGCTCCCGAAATCGCCGCGAACCCGGACTATCGCAACAACGAAAGCCGGCTCATCCACCGCGCCGAACTGATCGGCAAGCTCTGCGCGCTCACGGCCAAATTCCCGCGCGACGCACTGTTGGAGAAGCTTGAAGCCGCCGGCGTCCCCGCCGGACCGATCAACAATCTCGAGCAGGTATTCGCCGATCCGCAGGTGCTTCACCGCGGCATGAGGCTCGAACTCGACAGCGCCGCCGCCAAGGGCGGCAAGATTCCCGGCGTGCGCACGCCGATCGTGCTCGACGGCGCGCCGATGGCTGCGGAACGCCCCTCCCCGCGGCTCGGCGAGCACACCGCCGAAATCCTGCGCGAGATCGGGGAAGGGTGACTCATTGGATAACCAAGGAGATTGATATGACGAGGGTCGCCGGCGTCCTTTCAGCGATGATGTTGATCCTGTCCGCAACAGCCGCGTTTGCGGCCGAAAATCCGTTGCTGGGCACATGGAAATTAAAATCGTTTATGCGCGAAGCGGTGGCGACGGGCGAGCGCTACAACGATCGGGGAGAACACCCCAGCGGCTATCTCGGCTACGCAGCGGATGGCCGCATATACGCGATCATTACCTGGGACAATCGCGCCAATCCTGCCGATGTGGTGCCGACTGACGAAGAGCAAATCAAGCTGTTCACGACAATAGTCTCCTACGCCGGGACCTATACGGTGGACGCCGAGAAGGTGATCCATCACGTCGATATTTCGTGGAATCAAGCCTGGACGGGCACTGACCAGGTCCGCTTTTACAAGCTGGAAGGCAACACGCTGACCATCACGTCCGCACCCAACAAGCTCCCCACCGACAGCCGGGAGGGACGCAGCATTTTGGTGTGGGAGAAGCTGGCTCCTTAAAGGCGCTCGCATCTGCGCGCCAAGCCGAGCGGCAGACTAATTCGCCGCCGCCGGCGGCGCCACGGCGGCCGACTGGTTGCTGCGCTTGAGCGCCTCGGCGACAAAGCCCGAGGCCTTCATGTCCTCGACGAACGCGGCGAGATAACGCGCGCCTGCGGTGCGGCCCCTGGGCGTGCCCATCGCCTGTCGGATGTCCATGAACCGGCCGTCCATCACCCGCACCTCCGGATGGGTCGCGGCGTAGGCGAGGAGCGGCTGCCGCACGCCGGCCGCGACCTCGAGCCTGTCTTTGACGAACAGCTCGATCATCTCGCTGCCGCCGCCCGCCGTCGCGCGCACGATGGTGGCGTTTTTGATCGTGCGGGAAAGATAGAGATCGTAGGCCGAGCCCAGGCCGACCGCGATGCGGATGCCGGCCCGATCGACGTCGGCGATGGTGTGCAATGGCGACTCCGCCGGCACCATGTAGGTGCCTTCGATCAGGACATAGGGCGCGGTGAATTCGATCTTGGCGGCGCGCACCGGCTCGATCGCGAGGAAGGCGATATCCCACGCGCCGCTTTTGGCCGCGTCGAACACCTTGCCGGCGGCGTCGAACGTGACGAATTCAACCGGCACGCCCAGCCGCCGCCCGAGCTCGCGGGCGAGATCGGGCGTGACGCCCTTCGGCAGTCCGGTCGCCGCGTCGGTTTGCACCAAGACCGAGTTGCCGAGATTCAGCGCCGCCCGCAGCTTGCCGCCGGGAGCAAGGTCTTTGCGGACATCGGCCGGAGGATCGCCACCGGCGCCCTGCGCAACGACCGCAACCATCCCGACGAACAGCGGCAGAGCGGCATAGAGGAGCGTGTGCATGGCAATTCTCCCGGTGGCGGACTTTATCCTGCCCCGCGAAGCGGGGGCGGATAAGCAAGTGCATTCCCGCGACGCATCCGCGCCCGAGCTTTGTGGACCACAACGCGTAGGGTGGGCGAAGGCGCCAACGCGTCCGGCCCGAAGTGGCCGGACCGATGCGGCGGGTAGCTTGTCACCCACGCCGTACATCGCCTCTAGCGTGACCGCGTGGGCTTCGCTTCGCTCGGCACCACCCTACGAAGTACAAAAGAAAAGGAAGCGGAACGCCGGCAAGCCGATCGCCGTTTTCATAATAATTTTGATGCTCGTTCTAGGCGAAGCTAATTCATCCTGCAATCAAATTCGACTCCTTCAACATCGGAAAGGAAATTGCATAATCAGTACAGTCATAAAAGGTGCTAAGCGACGTCGCGCGTTGGCGCCGAACAAATTTCACGTACCAGCGCGCATGAATGGGTGGAGCGTCACGACACCCGTCATCCTTATTTTTCTCGCAAGTCATGGTCGAGTTCGCTATGTCAACCCACCCCACATTGCCCCTCACTCCTCCCTCGCCTCCACATGAAACCGGTGCAGCACCCGATGGAAAATCGGCGCCAGCACGAAGCCGGTGGCGATGACGATGATGAGGCCGGAAAGGATCGCGTAAGAACCGGCGAAGACCTTGCCGGCCGTGGTCTTCAGTTCGCCGAGCGGGCCCATGCCGGACAGGATCATCGCCGCGTTCACATAGGCGTCGATGAACGACATGCCCTCGAAGCCCGCGTAGCCGGCAATGCCGATCGCCAGGCCGAGGATCGTCAGCGCGATCCACAGGCCGATCGCGATCGACATGCGGACGAGGAATTTCCGGCGCGAGGCCACGGGTTGCCGCCGCGTCTCGAACCGGGTGGCGCTGAAACTTCCCATCGGCATTTTTGATCCTCCGGCGGCCGGGCCAACAGCCGGCACAAGCGTAGCGGATCGTCGCCCGGGGTGAAGGGGTTTCTGCCGGGGTTCGTTCTCGCCGTCCCCGCGCTTTATCCAGCGGACGCAGCGCGCATGAACGTGGAGCCGGAAAGGCAGGGTGTTTATTGCGCCGGCACTTCGTCCGCCCAGACGCGGAACACCGACAGCGTTCCCGGGCCGAAGGTGTGGGTCAGCGGCACGTCGGCGGCGTCGCGGCCGCGCGCGATCAGGACGCGTCCGATCCGCGGCGCGTTGTTGCGCGGGTCGAACGTGCGCCAGCGGCCGCCGAGATAGACTTCGATCCAAGCGGCAAAATCGTTCGGCGGGTAAGGCGGCGGCAAGCCGACGTCGGTCAGGTAACCGGTGCAATAGCGCGCCGGAATGTTCAGGCAGCGGCAAAAGGCGATGGCGAGATGCGCGTAGTCGCGGCAAACCCCGCTGCGCCCGGTGTAGGCTTCAAATGCCGTTCTGGTCGGGCTGGAATGCTCGTAACCGAATTTTATTTGTTGGTGGACGAAGTCGCAGATCGCCTGCACCCGCGGCCAGCCAGGCGGCGTATTTGCGAACAGCCGCCACGCCTCGTCGGCCAGACGGTCGGTCTCGCAGTAACGGCTGCCGAGCAGAAACAGGACGACGTCCGCCGGCAAGTGCTCGACCGGGTGCTGCACGGCGCTCAGCTCGATCGGGTCCGACAGGCCCGAGTCGCCGACAACGGCGTCGGTGCCGAGGGTGAAACGCCCGGACGGCGCAACGAGGCGGCTGCACCAGTTTCCAAAGGTGTCGCGGTAGCCTTCGATCGGAACCGAAGGGCTCGTTATCAGATAATCCGGATGTTCCAGTTCGGAGACGCGCGAGTGGTGCACGTTCAACGTCACGATCATGGGCGTGGTTTGCGGAAATTCGAAACGGAGCTCGCAACCGAGGTGGATACGCACGCTATCTCCGTTTCTGCATCAGCGGCGCTTCGCCTCGACGCACGGCACAATCGCACGCCGGCGGGGCCGCCTGTGCGGCCTACCGAACTTCTTTTGTCTCAACCTCGTTGCAGGACGGGCAGAGGAAGACGCGCTGTTCCGAACGCACGCCAAGTTTGGGGATCGTGCGGACATTCTTCATGGTGTCACCGCAACAAACACACACCAGGGTCGGCGAATCGTCGGGTACGGGGGCCGAGGCCCAAACGGCATGCGTTCTGGTCGCCCGCCTTGTCTCTCATTTGTATCTCGCTTGTTCATAGCTAAGCCACAAAGCGGCCAAAGCCAGTGATGTTGAAAAAGAAACTCAATTCGCGGATGTCGAGGAGTTCCATTTGCCCAAGCGGCTGCGGCGGCACGGATTTTGGACGCATTCGCCGCAAGGCGAAGGCGATTACCCAAGATGAAGGTCCTTCTGCCGGGTCTCGTTCTCGCCGTCGCCGCGCTTCAATCGGTGGAAGACGACCGTAGACAGGAGCGTAAACCCGCCGAGGACGAGAAGAGCTTCGTGGAGGCCGCCGATCATCTCGCCGGCGTTTGAACCCGACGCTGCGGGAATGAACAAAGCCGTGGTCAGCCCCGCCGCGGCGACGCCGAAGCTGATCGACATTTGCTGCATGGTGCTGGCGATGGAGCTGCCGTTGCTCGCCTTGTCGTCGGGGATATCGGCATATACCATCGTATTCATGCTGGTGTATTGCAGCGACGTGAAGGCGCCGTAGCCGAACGCCAGGAGCACGATCACCCAGATTGGCGTGGCGGCGCCGATGGTGGCGAACAGCATCAGGAGGATGCCGAGGATGATGGTGTTCGAGATCAGGACGCCGCGGAAGCCGATGCGGTCGAGGATTTTCGGCATCAGGAATTTCGTGCTCATGGCGGCCGCCGCCTGCGGCATGATGAGCAGGCCCGACTGCACCGGCGTGAAGCCAAGGCCGACCTGGTAAAGCAGCGGCAGGAGAAACGGCACGCCGCCGATGCCGAGCCGCGTGAAGAAGCTGCCGCTGACGGCGGCGCTGAAGGTGCGGATGCGGAACAGGGTCAGATCCAGCAACGGAAACGCGACGCGCGTCGCGTGCAGGCCGTAGCCGAGGATGAGCGCTACCGAAATCGCCAGGAGCCCGATGATCTCGCCCAGGCTCAACGTGTGCTCACCGAATATCTCCAGCACATATGACAGCAACGCCACGCCCGAGCCGAACAGAATGAGCCCGACGACGTCAAGCGGCTTGACGTTCTCCTCGCGATAGTCCGGCAGATGCAGATAAACCAGAATGAGGCCGGCGATGCCGACCGGAAGATTGACGAAGAATATGAAGCGCCATTGCAGATAGCCGACGATGAGACCGCCGGCGATCGGCCCGAGCATCGGGCCGATCAGGCCGGGAATGGCGACGAAGCTCATGGCGCGGATCAGCTCGGATTTGTCGAAGGTCCGCACCAGCGTGAGCCGGCCCACCGGGACCATCATGGCGCCGCCGCAGCCTTGCAGGATGCGGCAGGCGACCAGGAGATGGATGTCGCTCGCGACGCCGCAGAGCACCGATCCGAGCGTGAACAGGCCGATCGCGGAGGCAAACACCCGGCGCGTGCCGAAACGATCGGCCATCCAGCCGCTGATCGGAATGAATACCGCGAGGCTCAAGGTGTAGCTGGCGAGCACCGATTTCATGCTCAGCGGCGCGACGCCGAGCGCCTCCGACACGACCGGCACGGCCGTGTTCAGGATCGTGGTGTCGAGCGACTCCATGAAGAACGCGACCGCGACCAGCCACGGCAGAAGCCGCTTGCTCGAGACCGATCGAGGGGGCGATGCGGCGCTGATGGGATGCATTCCGAAGCGGATGGACCGGCCGTGGTTATAGGGCCGTCGGGCGCAATAAGCGACCCGCGTCCACCCGCTCCACGGGCCGCGGCGGGCTCAAGCGGCGATCACCGGGCTTTGACGATCGGCGGCGGATTCCATCGTCCGGTGAGCGCGGCGGATTTCGGCGCGTAGAGCCGCATGGTCAGGTTGAACGGCCCTTCGGCGCCGGCAGCCAGTTGGCTTCGTTGTCCTTGCCCGGGCTGTCGTTCTGAAAATACAGATCGAGCGAGCCGTCCGGATTGTATTTGAACGGCATCCAGCTCGACACCGCGAAGCGGTTGAGGCTGTTGGCGACCTGGAAGCCCTCACTGTCGTAAAGCGTGAGCGACCAGAACGCATTCACCGGTGGCGTAGCGCCCTTGTGGAAGTGGATCGTGTAGTTGTTGGCGCCGTCGAGCGGCGCGCCGGTTTCGTCGCCTAGGTTGAGCGGGTAGATCGCATCTTCCGGCATGTTGGCGCCGAGACCGAGCTGGGCGACCATGGCGCGCTTGAGATAGTAGTTGCCGTAGACGCCCATGGTGTCGGTATTCATCGACCAGTGGTTCGCGACCCGGGCCAGCGTCGCCACTTTCCATTCCATCAACTTTTGCGCGGCCACCGGCGCAAGCTCCAGCGCCTTTCGCACCACCGGATCGGCCCTGGCGATATCGAAGCTCCTGCCCGGCTCGATGCCGAGCTGCGCCATCTGCGCCACGATCGGCTGGTCGGTGATGTGCGGCGGATGCAGCTTGAGGAGCTCGGCTGCGTAGGCGAAGTATGCGCCGGCCGGCATGGTGTCGACCTGCCGCTTCGGCGGCGTTTTCATGTCGACGTCGGGATCGATCCTGACCGCGACAGGACGTGCGTGTTTGTTCCATTCGGACAGCGGCGTGATCCTGTAGCCGGCCTGGACCTTGTGGACCGCGTCGTAATCGGCAGGGCCGTCGGTCTTGGTACGGCCGATGATCCAGACATAGGGCGTCGGCGCTTCGATGCGCGTCATCCCCGCTGGCACCGTTCCGTTCCAGCCCGGCGGCGTCACCAGGAAATTAGCGGCCTGCGTCCCCGTGGTGCGCCAGCCCGGCGAGGCGAAGACGTCCGACCACATGTCGAGCATCGGCAGCAGATAATAACGGCCGCCCGTGTCCGGGACCGAGACGACCATCGGCTCCCTGGTGAGGTCGAGATATCCGGCAGAGTACAGCGTGTCGAAATTGGGCCGCACCACCGCTCTGAAATCCGCCGGTGGAAATGCCGGTACGTTGGCGAACGTGTTCATCGGGCCGCCAAGCGCCGATTTGCCGGGCTCGACATTGGTAAGCTGCTTGCGCGTCAGATCCATGGTGATGAGCGGGTAGAAATAGACATAGGCCTCGACCGCGATGGCGGCGGCGTCCTCTTCGGTGAGCGCGGGCGAAGCGCTCTCGGCCGTTGCAGGCGGCGTAGACGCGGCGGCGACGAAAAGGCTCAAACACAGCGCGACCGTTGTTCTGTTCATGTGACGCTCCTGTCGGGAGAAAAATACGACACGGGCCGTCTGAAATGCCGGCGGATTGGCGCGATGTCAGCCTGCCGGGCGGAACAGCGAAGCGCGCCGCGGCGCTATGATGAATTCCGCTTTAAGCAAATAGCCGGCATCGCGCGCGGCGGCCGGCGGATTGATCCGCCCCGGCGCCTCCTACGCGCAGTCCGCCGCCCTTATCCGTTCGGGACGCAGGCGTGGACGTTCCAGCCCATATGGTATCCGTAGGGACAGCCGGACGACCGGCCATAGTTCGACACGCAATAACCCGCACCATTGCGGTGCCTTCCGTGACCGCAATTGTCCCATGCCTGGGCGCCGGTGCAGAGCACGGTGGCGATGATTGCTGAAGCGGAAAGCAGGCCGAAAACTTTGCGCATGATCGCCTCCTCCATGTTGTCGCGACGTTGTTGCGACGCATTTGCTCTTATGAGCAAAACAGGCGAAGCGGCACCGTCGGGCACCGCTTCAACACTGAGGATGACACCACAGCATGACGCCCGTATGCCGAACAGCGCACGCGGCAACGATCGACGGGCTAGAAGCCGTTATTGGCTTTCCGCCGCGTCGGAATGCTCGGATTTGAAATAAACGTCGACTTGTTCGCCGACGACAAGCGGTCCGGGATCCGGCAGATCGACGACGACCTCCAGAACATCGACGTCGTTGAACTTGCGCGGATCGCCCGAATTGATCCGGCTCGGGCCGACGACGCGGGCGACGGACGAAACCTTGCCGTCGAACTGGCGGCCATGAAACGCCGCGGCGCGGACCAGTACGCTTTGCCCAGCCCGGATCCTTCCGAGATCCTGCTCGTTCACCTCGGCGCGCACGCGCAACGCCGAGACATCGCCGATCACCAGCAGCGCCGGCTCCACGGTCGGCATCGCCAGTTCGCCCTTCCGGGCGCCGACCCGCAGAACGACACCGTCGGCGGGTGCGCGGATTTGCGTTTTCTCCAGCGCCGCCTGCGCCACGCGCCATTCGGCCTGGGCGACATTGAGCTCGCCCTCCAGCCGGGTCGGCAATGGCGTGTCGGCCAATGCCTTGAGCTTGGCGAGCGCGTCCTGCCGTTCGCGCAGACGATCCAGCGCACGCGACACCGCCGCGCGCGCCGCTTCGAGGTCGCCCTTCGATGCGCTGCCGGCCCGCATGTCGGCGGCGGCCTTGTCCAGCGCCGACCGGGCGTCGGCAAGGCTTCGCTCGGAATCGGCGGCGGTATCCTCGGCCTTGCGCCGGTCAGCCGACGCCGCCGGCGCCGACTGATCGTTGCGGGCGCGCTTGTGCAACGCCACCTGGGCGTCGGCTTCGGCAACGCGGGCCACTGCTTCCTCGTCGTCGAGGCGAACCAGCAATTCGCCGGCAAACACGTCTTCGTTGGCCTTGACCAGCACTTCGGCAATGCGGCCGCCGGGCAACGGCGCCGCGATCTTGATCTCGCCCGAGCGCGGCTCGACACGTCCAAGCGTCACCGCGTCCCAGGCGCCTTGGCCGGATGAGCCCGCGGCAGACGCGCCCTGCGCCGCCGGGCCTTGCACGGCCGGGCCCTGCAACGCCGAACCGGACGGCGCCGGGTGCAGTTCATCGGCGCGGAAATTCGGCGCGGATTCCGGTAGCGTCGAAGCGGCGCCGAAAACGACCACGGCCAGCAGCAAGAGTTTTTGGTTTCGACTGCGCATGACGACTCCCCGATCAGCTCGCATATTTCAAAGTACGGACGGCGCTGAGATTGGCGCCGCGCCGTTGGTCGTTGACGATCCGGCCGTCCTCGATGCGAAGAATCCGGTCCGCGAACGGCATGATGCGCGGATCGTGCGTGACGATGAACATTGCCCGCGCCGCATCCTTGGCGATCTCCGCCAGCACCGTCATGACGGCGTGGCCATTCTCGCTGTCCAGCGCCGCCGTCGGCTCGTCGGCAAGGATGACGGATGCATCGCCGACGATGGCGCGGGCGACAGCCACCCGTTGCTGTTCGCCGCCGCTGAGCGCGCGGGGAAAAGCATTCGCCTTGTGGGAAAGTCCGACCGTCGCCAGCGCCGTCTCCGCCTTGACCCGCGCGCGCGACGATCGCTCGCCGCGCACGTCGAGCGACAGGCGGACATTTTCAGCCGCGGTCAACGTCGGGAACAAATGATAGGATTGAAACACGAACCCCACATTGTCCCGCCGTACTTCGGCCAGTTGCTCGGCGTTGAGGCCGGTGGTCGAACGGCCGCGGATTTGCACCGTGCCGCTCGTCGGCGACAACATGCATCCCAGCACGGAGAGCAGCGTGGTCTTGCCGCTGCCGGACGGACCCATCAGCAGGGTCAATTCGCCGCCGGCGAGCGACAGATTGATGCCTTTGAGCGCTTCGACGCGCGCGGCGCCTTCACCGAGCGTCATCGCGATCTCGGTTGCCTCGATCATGATATTTTTCATTGCGCGAACACCAGGACGGGATCGATGCGCGTCACGACCCTGATGGCCGAAATGGCCGCGATCGCGCACATCACGACCGTGAGCCCGAACAGGCCGACGGTCAGTTCGGGCGTCATCACAATGGGCAAGGCGGCGTCGCTGGTCATCCGCACCAGCGCCAGGTCGATAGCCGCCGCAATGGCGAAGCCGACGACCGCGCTGATGAGCGCCTGGGCCAGAATGACCTTGAGGATGTACCGGCACGACGAGCCGATAGCGCGCAGCGTCGCAAACTCCTTGAGATGATCCTTGGTGCTCGAATAGAGCGTCTGCGCGACGATGATCGTGCCGACGATGATGCCGAGGATGGCGCTGCCGAGCAGCGCGGCGCCGGCGCCGGTGTCGAACAGCCAGAAGACGCGCGTGCGATGCCGAAACTCATCGGAGGTCAGCACCTCGGCGTCGGACAGGCCGGCCGCAAGGCGGCTGCGAACCACCGCGGCGTTGGCGTTCGGCGCGATGCGCACGATGTAATAATTGGCCCGGTTGGGCGGCACGCCGAGATAGGCGCGCGCGCGCTCGATCGAGGCGAAGACATGCGGCGTCGTCGTGAATGAGCGGATACCGTTGGTGACCGCGACGACCCGCGCTTTTTGATTGTTGATCTCGGCGCGTCCGCGAATTTGCGCGATGCCGAGTTGCTCGAAATACGACCGGTCGATCGCCACGCCGTCGGGCATCGACAGATCGTCAGGACTGCCTTCCACCACGTTCCACGGCTGCAAGCCGGGGGCCGTGGTGGGGGCGCCGACGACGAGGACCGGCGTCGATGCACCGCCATTGGGCTTGCGCCAGGATGCATAGCCGACGACGACCGGAATCGCCGCCGTGACGCCGTCGACGGACAACGCCTGGAGACGCTCGCGTCCGGCCAGCAGCGAGGATTCCTCGAAGCTCTTGGTCTCGGCGGGCACGATCCAGAAATCGGCCTGCGCGTGGTCGATCATGGTCGTGACCATGCGCTCGAAGCTCAGGAAGACTCCGAGCTGGACGGTGACGAGCACGATCGAGAACACGATCCCCACGACGGTGGCGATCAATCGGACCCGGTCATGAAACAGATTGCGGGACGCAAGCGTGAGGATGAGATTCATCGCGCCGGACAACGCACTATGCAAAAAACGAAGGTCTGCAATTCGCGAAACGGCATGGCGATGAACAAGTCCTCAATGTCGATGCGGCCATGATTGGCCGCCGATGATGACACGATCAAATTCGGCGAACGCGCGATCGGTGAGGTAGAACCCCTACCCGTTAGTGCCCGCCGCGGGCGTTCGCATCGCCCGCACGGTCCGTGGAAATTCCGAGCCGGATGGTTTGGATTCTAACCATTTGGGTAACCCCTCCAGCCATTTGGGTAACCCTCCACTCGGGTTCAAGTGCGCGCCGGGCGGAAGATGGTAAAGATGCCCGACCATTGATACCGCCGTTTGAGCAATCAATGCGGCGATTGGAGGGCAGTGTCACGATCAATTCGGCCTTTAGGTAAATCTCGCCGCATTTGCAGGGAACCGGCGCGAACGAACAAAGCCGGATCACGCCGGCCGCGGATCAGAGAGGTCATTCGATGACGTTTACGATTGAATTCTTCCGCATTCGAAGGGACGACAACGCTCGCGCCGTGCTCGATCGGATCACGCACATCGCATCCGATCTCGACAGCGCGAAGGTAAAAGCGATGTCTCTGTTCGAGACGTTGAACATGCCGCAGAACCCGGACGGGCTGCGGATTTTGGACCAGAGCGGCCAGGAGGTTTTCTTTTGGACGCCTGGAACGGATGAGGAATAGAAGTGCGCCGCGCTCCGGGCGGTTATTGCTTGATGGCCGCACCGGGACAGGGCCGGTCGGCGAGACGGGAGTCGCACACCGACACTTTTCTCAGATAGCGGCTCCATTCGCTCACCTGCTCCGGCGACGGCTCGAACTTGAAAGCCTTCTGCACGACATAAAAGCTGTCGTTGCCCGTGATCGCCTTGAACCAGGTCATCTCCGGCTTGCCGGTAGCGGTGTTGAGCGGACACGTGAGCCGCCACACCACGACCGGATAGCCGTTCTCGACGCCACCGGCGACGGAATGGGATTCGGCGTTGGCGCACGCGCCGAGCCACCTCTGCTCGATAGCGTTTTTCATCCGCTCCGGCGTGACGTCCGTCACCCCGAAATAAATCTGCACCGTGACCATCTCGGTCCAGTCGTGGACGCTCTCCGCGACCGGCACCATTTCGTTGATGAGCATGGTGGCGTCCTTGTCGCGGAAATCGATCTTGTAGCCTTCGGGCACGGCGACCAGGAGATTCTCGTTGACCAGCTCGGCCGCGCCCGACGCGCTGACAACCAGCGCCAAATACATGGCGAGCAGCATTCGCGGCGTCATCGAAGCTCCATGCAACGGTGCATCAACAGACATTCGCGGTTTGCAGTCCTTCCAGCAAGTGCGCGCGCTTGCGGTCACTCCATGGCGCCTTTTTGGCGCCGGGGTGGTTGAGGAGGCCGCTCGCTCGTAGGGTTTTTGCAGCACCTGAGATCGGCCGCATTTGGCCGGTCGTCGCGCGCTGATCGTCGATTACTGCGCGAGAAAGCGGAGCGCTCTTTGTCCGGGCAGAAAGAAATAGCCACTGCCGCGCACGGTGACGAAATCCTTCATTCCCTTGAGGCGAAGCGGGCCTTTGACCGTCGGGATGGTGAGCATGCCCGAGGCGCCGCCGTGACCGATGACGGCATCGACCTCGTTCTCGAGCGCCTGAAAGCTGCGACCTAGGATCCAGATCTGTTGCAGGAACTCGAACTGGCGCTCGATGTCGGCGTTGAGGCACATGAAAACCAATCCGGGCTTCGATAAACCATTCTGGGGCTTGTAAGGTCGGCCGACGCGAAGAATGCGGTGCCGGTTGATGATCGCGAGCTGCTGCGGCAAGTTGGGAATTAGATTATCCCGCGGATTGGCCCGGCGGATATGGGCGCCGAACGGGCATCGCAGCCCCGTGGGATCCTCGGCGCCGAACAGAAAGTCGTTATCTGGCCGCTCCGCCGCCTCCTTCCCCGCCCTCACGGATGCGGGGCGAAGCGGATGACGAACAAGCGACGACCCGTCATACCACCGCCCCACCATCTTGGCTGCGATCCAATCTTGGATGGGTGTTTTCCAGTTGTCCGCCGGTACCAGCTCCTTGGACGGCAGGCGCGGATCCGCCCCTATCTGCGCAGCGGTGTCGTTCAAGTAGCCCGTGAAGGCGTCCGTATCCTGTTCGAGATGGCGCACCACGAGAAAGCTTCCGTTAAATCCGAGATCGCGTGGCCCGGTCGGTTGCGGCACCGCGAAATCCGGACGTTGCGCAGCGGTATCAAGCGGCTCGCGAGCGGGATCCGGCGCGACTGCGGGAAGGATATTAAGCGGATCGTCGCCGGCGGCGATCGTCGGCGACGCCGGCAGGAAGCCGCTGTTGTCCGGATAGCCGAGAACGATCTCGCCGGCTTCGACAAGATGATTGCTGTCTTCGTCCGATGCCCATCGGCCTATTCCGCGAATGACCGGATCCGAGACACCGTCGACAAAGCCGAACGGTTCGACCACCTGAAGTGGCCTTTCTGGAACGGGCTCGAACTCGATCTGATAGGTGACTTTAATCCCCACCTCTGCGAACTCTTCAGTCCGCGATGCTGCGAGCGTGCTCAATATCGGCTCATCCACGGCGTAGACCAGCATGACCGCGTCAGCCTCATGCCCGGACGTTCCCCATATCCAGTTTTCCGGGGCACTGGCGCCGACATCGCCCATCGCCCGAGCGCGCCAGTCCGCGGCGCTTCCTTGCTGAAACGAAACAGGGAAGGTGGTAATTTGACGATCGGTAAGTCCGAGCTTGCGCAGGCCGCTGGCCGAAAACGCGACCACCACCACCGAGCGCGCCAAGAGAGTATCGCCGTACCCGATATGCGGATCGATTCGCCTGAGCCAGTCCTTGTTCGCGCCGGTATCGGAGCACAATTTCAGAAGCAGACATCTGCCAAACCGAAGCCGGCGAAGGCCCCCCAACACCAGCGTCGGGACCTCCGAATACACGATCGTCGGCGCCGGTCGCGGCATCGAGCCGAAGCACGAAAGCCAGTCCTCGGCATCCGCTTCCGTCGACGCCAGTGCAATGCCCTGGCGGATCGCCGCGTTGGTACGAATACGGTCCTGCGTGATTTCAGAATAAGCCGTGTACCAAAACCGGCTCGGATATTGCTGGCAGCGCGTCCAGGGAATAAGGCGGTCGCCATCCACCGCGCCCTTGCTGAAAAGATTCTCGGTGAGAGGAAACCCAACCGTGTTGCTCCAGATTCCAGTTACGCCATTGGGTGCGATCTGGATGAAATCTTGGATGTAGCTTTCCCAGGGTGCATCGAAATTGGAAAAGAACAGAAGCTTGTTGGTTCCGGGCAGCAAAATCCAGCGGGCGAAATGGATCATTCCGGTATCGCCGAGGAAGCTCGGCCGCGAGCCGTAAGCCGCAATCTGGGCGGCGGCCCATAGGCCAAGCCGGAGGGTAAAACGCCGGAGCCGCCCGGGTTTCATCACCGAAACCGCGGCAAGATGATTGTGCGCGGTATAATTCTCGCGCTTCATGATCTCGGCGGTGACGCCCGGTGCGGGAAGCGCGGCCTCGGCGACGTCGGTTTTTTCCTTTTGCCGCAGCGCGTAGTAGGCGGCGGCGGCAAGCGCGATCTCGGCGACTACGATCAAAAGCGTCAACCAGACGGCGACCTTTGCACTTGCAAGCCACCAAACCAGCGCGCACGCAACCGCAGCCAGCAGCAAGAACGGCCACAAGAACACCTCGACCATGGACACCAAAATCTGCGGCACGCCCAAAATCAGATTCCGTTTTCCTTCGAGGCAGGGCGCCGGCTCGGCGACAAACGCCCATTTCATTGCTTCGTCCGCCCACAGCTTGGAGCGCACCCGGGCGAGAGCATCGAGCGCCGATGTGAAAGGGAGAGCGGTGTCCAACATCGTCGCGACCAGTGTCGCGAGCTGGGCTTCCCTCCTGATGCGCGGCACCGCCATCTCCGGCGAGCCGTCGAAATTAAGACCGGGAGTCGAGAACCATCCCTGTCCGACAT
>Ga0302325_10005026_pt1 | contig 30367 bp, 26 predicted proteins | sample Palsa_T0_2_FD_201948 | JGI IMG/M metagenome (GOLD analysis project Ga0302325, IMG submission 201948) | Peat permafrost microbial communities from Stordalen Mire near Abisko, Sweden - Palsa_T0_2 | ecosystem: Environmental > Terrestrial > Soil > Palsa > Peat permafrost | place: Sweden: Abisko... | reverse complement strand
GCCCGGCGCGGCTGTGCATTTCAAGGCGGTGCTGATGCCGCCGCCTGCGCCTGCTTCGCCCGGCGATTACGATTTCGGCCGCGCGGCCTGGTTCGAGGGTCTCGGCGCGGTGGGTTATGCCTATGGTCCCCCCACGGTGGTTTCGGGTCCGCCGCCGCACGGTGTCTTCGAGCGTATCGCCGACGGCATCGAGTATCTGCGCTGGCACATGACCGAGCGCATCCATGCGGTGCTGCCGGGCAGCACGGGCGCAATCGCCTCCGCCATCATCACAGGCGACCGTGGCGGCATTTCCGAAGACGACGAGTCGTCGCTGCGCGATGCAGGCCTTGCGCATGTGCTTGCGATCGCCGGCCTGCATATGGCGCTGGTTGGTCTTGGACTCTTCTGGGCGATCCGCGCGGGCCTCGCATTGATCCCGTCTATCGCGCTGACGCAGCCGATCAAGAAATGGGCTGCTGTCGCGGCTTTATGCGGTGCCGCGTTCTATCTCGTGATCAGCGGCGCTCAGGCCGCCACGACGCGAGCCTTCATCATGCTCGCGATGATGCTGCTGGCAATCCTGTTCGACCGGCCTGCCATTTCCATGCGTTCGCTCGCGCTGGCGGCCGCCATTATCCTGCTCATGCGACCCGAAAGCCTGATCGAGCCGGGATTCCAGATGTCGTTCGCGGCGGTGACCGGATTGGTTGCGGTGGCCGAATGGGAACAGCGCCGCGCGCGCGAAACCGACGGCGTGCCCGTGCGCTTCGCTTCGCTGCGCCGTTATCTGTGGGGCATCACGGTCACGAGCTTCGTCGGCAGCATCGCGACCATGCCTTTCGCGGCGTTCCATTTCGACCGCGCAACGCACTACGCCGTACTGGGCAATCTGGGCGCGATGCCGATCATGGGGTTCATCACGATGCCGGCCGCCGCCATCGCCGTGATCCTGATGCCGTTCGGACTCGATGCCGTGCCGCTGCATGTGATGGGTTGGGGCATCGATGCGATGCTCGGCGTCGGTCGCTGGGTGTCGCATTTGCCGGGCGCAGTTTCCATCGTGCCCGCATGGCCGGTTGCCTCGCTGGTATTGTTGTCGGGAGGCGGCTTGTGGATCGCGTTCTGGCGTGCGCGCTGGCGCTGGCTGGGGCTTTTGCCGGCGGCCGCAGGTGTTGCGCTGGTGTTTGCCGGCCACGCGCCGGACGTATTGATCGCACGCGATGGAAGGACGATTGCGTTTCGCGGCACCGACGGCCTGCTGCGTTTCGCGCGCCCGCCCGCTGACAATTACTCTGCCGCCGAGTGGCTCAAGCGCGACGGCGATGCACGCACGCCCGACGCGGCAATGGCTACTGCCGCCAACAACATTCGTTGCGATCCCTATGGCTGCATCGCGGAGTCTCGCAGCGGCCAGGAAATAGCAGCGGTCTCACGCCTCGACGCGTTGGACGAAGACTGCGCAAGCGCAGCGTTCGTCGTCAGTTCGGTGCCCGCGCGGGGCACCTGCATCGGCCCCAAACTCGTGATCGACCGCTTCGATGTCGCGCGCAATGGACCTTATGCGGTGTGGGTCGGCGACAAGATTCAAGTGGAGACCGTTCAGGAATATCGCGGCGACCGGCCCTGGAGCCGTGCACCGAAAAGGCGGGCGTCGAATTAGAGTCTCAAGCTGCCCGATATTCGAAATCGATCAGATAGACATTCTCTCCCGGTCCGTGCTTCGCCACTTTCAGCAGATCGACGACGCCCGCGAAGCCAGAGCGCCGCGCGAGGGCGGGGGTAATGTCGGAGAGTTCAATTCGCTTGATGGACGTCACTTCCACGAAGCCGGGGCCCAGCGCATAGCGCCCGCCCAGCTTCACATGCGGCTTCTGCCAGATGCGCACGCTGCAGGTGATCTCGCCCCGCATGATCGGTTCGCGAAGGCGCTTGGTGAAAGTCATCCCGCCGCGGCGACGCTCAATACCGCCGGATCAGCCCCACCAGGCGGCCCTGAATGCGCACGCGATCGGCCCCGTAGAGGCGCGTTTCGTAGGCGGGGTTCGCCGCTTCCAGCGCGATGGAATCGCCGCGCCGGCGCAGCCGCTTCAAGGTTGCTTCGGTCTCGTCGACCAGAGCCACCACGATGTCGCCCGTCGTGGCCGTGTTCGTTTCGTTGATGATCACCGTGTCGCCGTCGAGGATGCCGGCATTGATCATGGAATCGCCCGTGACTTCGAGCGCGTAATGATCGCCGCGGCCCAGCATGGTGCCGGGCACGGGTACGTCGGAAACCTTATGCTGCAGCGCCTCGATGGGCGTGCCTGCCGCGATGCGACCCAGAACGGGGACGCTGACCGCATTGTCGTTTTCCGTGCGGCGCGGACTGCCGGCGCTGCGCGCATCGGAAGATACAGTCCGCGTCTCGCCGCGCGCAGGCCGTGCGCCGGGATGGCTGAGCCGCTGTGCCTGGCTGCGCGTGGTCGCGGGACGCTGATTGTCCGCCACGTTCTCCGGAAGTTTGACGATCTCGAGCGCGCGGGCCCGCTTCTCCATCCGGCGCAGGAAGCCGCGCTCGACAAGGGCGTTGATCAGCCGGTGAATGCCCGATTTGGACTTCAGATCGAGCGCATCCTTCATCTCGTCAAACGAGGGCGGAATGCCGCTTTCGCGCACGCGCTCGTGGATGAACATCAGCAATTCATGTTGTTTGCGCGTGAGCATTTGACCATGCCTCCCAATCGCCCGGCTGATTCGCCGGATGCGAACAAATACGAAACATGGAGAATCGTTCTACTTTAGTTCTCACAAAGGGTCAACGCCCAATATCTTGTATTTTTGGGGTAGGGCCGGTCACTTCAGATATTTGTCGAACCAGGCCAGCGTACGCGCCTGGGAGTCCGCTATGTGGGCCGGATCGCGCAGCCCGTGACCTTCGCCCGGATAGATCGCGTAGGAGGTCGGCACGCCCAGATCGTGCAGCGCGTGCCAGAATTCCTGCGTTTGCGGCGAGGGACACTCGATGTCCTGCGCGCCCACATATTCGAATACGGGCGTCTTGACGTTACGGATGTAGTTGATCGGCGACGAACGCGCATAGACGTCCGGGTCGGCGTAAACCGTCGCGCCGAAATAGGGCAGCATCCATTCGTCGATACCGTTCTCGCCGTAATAGGAGAGCCAGTCGCCGATGCCGGCCGCGGCGACCCCGGCCTTGAAGCGGTTCGTCTGCGTGACGGCCCACATGGTCATGAACCCGCCATAGCTGCCGCCGGTGATGCCGAGGCGCTTGTCGTCGATGGGCGCCACGCGCTCCACCGCATCGATGCCCGCGAGATCGTCGCGCAGATCGCCATGGCCCAGATCGCGCACATTGCCGGCGGTGAATGCTTCGCCCTGGCCGAAACTGCCGCGCGGATTGGGCTGGAACACGGCGTAGCCTTTCTCCAGTTCGGCGCGCAGCAATCCCGGCCCGCCGAACGACGGGACCGCAGCAGCCGCCGGGCCGCCGTGCACGCTTGTGATCAGCGGCAGCTTTCCTTTGGCATTGTGCGGGAGGAGCAGCCAGCCCTGCACATCCGCGCCGTCACTCTTCCAGCTGATGCTGCGCGCCGTAAGCGGCATCGTCAGGCCCGCATTCGCATGCGTGAGATCGTGCCAATGGCCGATCGTGCCCACTTCGATTTCGGGCGGTGCAGTGAAGCCTTCACGCGCTGCGGCCGTGACGGAAGTGGGGCAGGCAAGTGATACACCCGCATCCTCGCCGCGAACCGTTTCATCGCCCCGCCAAACTATTGCCGCTGCCGATGGTTTGGAGCCATCTGCATATTCGACGAGTTCCGTGCTGGGACCAGCAAGCAGCTCTGCACGCAAATGATTGTCGCAGCTCCAGGCGATACTGCGCGCGGACGCATGCATGCCGGGCGTGATGTTCGTCGCGCTGTTGCCGTTGACCGGCAATGTATAAATATCGCCACCCGTCGAGCCGAAGTCGCTCATGATGCCGCTGATAAACGCGACCATGGTACCGTCGCGCGACACGACCGGATCGGCGATCTGGTGGCGACCGTCCGGCGGAGCGAAGATCACTTTGGATCCGCCGTCTCGCGCCTCGAACCGATAGAGCTTTGCCACCCACCAATTGTTGTCGCCGTCGCCCGGAGCGGCCGTACCGACGAATCCGTTGCCGTCATGCAGCCAGTCATATTGATAGACGAACATGCCGGCGGGCGAGGCCCAATGCAGCTTGCCGCCGTCGAGGATACCGATGCGCTGTTCGGGCGCGGGACCGCTGAGATCGCCTGTGATGGGAGCGCCCGCCTGCGTCGCACCCACTTCCTTGTTGGCGCCTTCGACGGCCAGCATCGCAAGGCGTCCGCCCGCGCCGTAGTGCAGATCGACAATCGTTCCGTTGAAATCGAGAATATCGGTCAGATGGCTGCCGTCCGGCGCCACGGTGTAAAGCGAGCGCGCATGGCTTCCGGGATTGCGAAGCGCGAAGGCGAGCGTCTTGCCGTCCGTGCTCCAGGCAAGCGACGCAGGCCAGCATTCGCGCACGGCGCCGCAAGGCAATGCCACGGTCGCAGAATTCTTGCCGTCGACACTACGAATGATCAGCGAGCGGATCACGGGCTCGCCGCCGGACGGCGAGGCATCGCCCTCAACGGACGCGACATGTTCACCATCGGGCGACATCGCAACTGCAAGAAAGCGGTGCACGACGCGTTCGGATGCGGCCTGCGTCGTGGAACTCGCAATCGCTGCGGCGAGAGTGATGGGAACGAGCAAATGCGTCGAGCGGAGTGTCATGGGTGATCCGTTTTGGGAGTGTCAGCGGTCGTCAAGAACAAGGATATCGACTTTGTCGCCGATCTTCGCGGCCACCGCGTTGGGCGCCCGCACAATGAGTGCATCGGCAGCCGCGAACACGCCGAGCATCGAAGAATCCTGAATCGCGAAGGGAGCGGCCCACAATTCGCCGTCGCGGAGTTCGAGGCGGGCGCGAATATAATCCTGCCGTGTGTCGTTCGCCGCGAGATCTTGCGCGAGGCGCGCAATGCGTAACGGTGTCCGCGCATCCGTCCCCAGCATCGCGGCGACAGCCGGTCGCAAAAACAGGATCGCGCAGACCAGAGTCGATACCGGATTGCCCGGCAGTCCGAGCAGCGGCGTGTTGCCGAGCCTGCCGAAGATCAGCGGTTTGCCTGGACGCATCGCGATGCGCCAGAAATCGAGCACGAAGCCATGCGGCGCGAGCGCGCTTTTCACCAGATCGTGATCGCCCACCGACGCGCCGCCCAAGGTGACGATCGCATCCGCGCCGGCAGCTTTCGAGGCCAACCCCGCGAGCGCTTCGGCGGTATCGGGCAGGATGCCGAGATCGTGCGGCTCCCCACCCCAGTTTTCGATCATCGCCGCAAGACCGTAGCCGGACGACGCAACGATGCCGCCGTCCTTGCGCGTTTCGCCGGGCCGCGAAAGTTCGTCACCGGTCGCCGCGAACGCGATGCGCGGACGGCGGCAAACTTCGACATGCACGACATCGCCCGCCGCGAGCAACGACAGATCGCGCGCGGTCAGGCGACGACCTTTCGCTGCCAGCGCCGCACCGCGCTTGAAATCGAGACCGGCAGCGCGGATGTGCCGGCCGGGGACGGCGGCAACCTTCAGCAGGACAATGTTGTCATTCAGTTCGGCATCTTCCTGGATCACGATGGCGTCTGCGCCATTCGGCACAACGCCACCCGTGAAGATGCGCACCGCCTCACCATTTCCTATTTGTCCCGCGAACGGATGCCCCGCGGGCGCCGCGCCGATGACGCGGAGAGTTGCGGGCGCGGTCACGTCGTTGGCGCGCACCGCATAACCATCCATCGAGGAGACCGGGGAAGGCGGCTGGTCGAGTGCTGCGATCGGGTCGGCGGCAAGCACGCGGCCGCAGGCTTTGCCGATCGGGATGGTTTCGGATTCGAGCGGCGCAAAAGCAGACGCAATCCGCAACGCGGCCTCGTCGACGGAAATCATCGCGGACCCGCGAACATATCTTCGACCCGTACGCGCGCGGCTTTCGCCAGCTTCTCGGCGGCGTCGCCTGCCAAGCCGCCTGCGCGGCCCGTCAGATAGGAATAAATGACGGACGCCGGAATGCCGGCCTGCTTGGCCCATTCCGTCGCGCGCAGCTGGCGCGAGATCATGAACGCGCGAAACGCTTCGCGCTGCACATTCGGATCGGCGCGCGGTTTGACCGGCGCCGCTCCCTGCACGAGCACCGCCGTGCGCGGTCGCGGCGAGGGCGCGCGCGCCGATTTCGCCCGATGCGGCGCACGATAGGCGCCGCTCTTACCGCCCGATTTCGTCAGTAGGCGGATCGATTCGATTTCGGCGGATTTGTCGACCGCCTTGATCATGTCGTAGATGGTCAGTGCCGCGATGCTGGCCGCCGTCAGCGCCTCCATCTCGACGCCGGTCTGCGCGTTGGTTTTGGCCGTTGCGATAATGCGTATCGCATGGCGTTCGGCCAACGGCTCGAACTCGATGCCGGCTTTGCTGAGCGGGATCGGGTGGCACAGCGGAATCAGTTCGAACGTCTTCTTGGCCGCCATGATGCCCGCGATCCGCGCGGCAGCCAGCACATCGCCCTTGGGTGCACCGCCGGAGATCGCAGCCGCAAACGCTTCCGCCGACAACGCGATCACAGCTTCCGCCACCGCCTCGCGCGCGCTCACGGCCTTGTCCGAAACATCCACCATGCGCGCCGCGCCGTGTTCGTCGAGATGGGTGAGGTCTGTCATGGGGGGAGTGTAGCGCCGATCAGCGCGCGCGTCGCGGCTGCGACGTCTCGCTGGCGCATCAGACTTTCGCCGATCAGGAAGGTGGTGACGCCGGCATCCGCCAACGATTCGAGATCGGCGGGCGAGGCGAGGCCGCTTTCGGCCACGACGAGAATGTCCTTGGGAATGCGCGGTGCGAGACGCAAGGTAACGCCCAGATCGGTGACGAACGTCTTGAGATCGCGATTGTTGATGCCGATCATCGAAGGCCTGAGCGCAAGCGCGCGGCCGAGTTCCGCCTCGTCATGGACTTCGACCAACGCGTCTATGCCCCACACGCCTGCGGCATCGCTCAACGCGCGTGCTTCGTCATCCGTGACTGCCGCCAAGATGATGAGGATGCAATCGGCACCCCAGACGCGTGCTTCCGCTACCTGATAGGGTTCGAACATAAAATCCTTGCGCAATACGGGCAGGGCGCAGGCGGCGCGTGCAAGCCCCAGATATTCCGGCGCACCCTGGAACGATGGCGTGTCGGTCAGCACCGAAAGGCACGCGGCGCCGCCCTTTTCATAAGCCTGGGCGAGCGACGCCGGTTCGAAATCGGCGCGGATGAGCCCCTTGGACGGGCTCGCCTTCTTGATTTCGGCGATCAGGCCGTATTGACCGCGCGCCTTCTTCGCCGCGAGTGCTGCGCGAAACCCGCGCGGCGGCGATGTGGCGTAAGCGCGACGCTCGATCTCGGCTTGCGGCACGCGCGCCTTCGCCTGCGCAATTTCTTCGCGCTTGTAGACGGCGATCTTGTCCAGGATCGTCATGCGGGTGCGCCTTGCGAAACAGCGATGAGCTTTGCGAGCGCCGCTCTGGCGCGGCCGGAGTCGATCGCGTCGGCGGCGAGCGCCACACCCGCTGTCAACTCGGTCGCGTTGCCCGCCACGATCAACGCGGCAGCGGCGTTAAGCAGCACAATATCGCGATAGGCGCCTTTGGCGCCGTCGAGCAAGGCGCGCAGGGCAGCGGCATTTTCCACGGGCTCACCTCCTTTGAGGGCAGCGAGCGTGGTGCGGGGCAAGCCGGCATCTTCCGGCGCAATCTCGTGGACCGTGACGTTGCCGTTCTCCAACACGGCCACATGCGTGGTGCCCGTTGTGGTCATTTCGTCGAGCCCGTCGCTGCCATGCACGATCCACGCCTTTTCGGTGCCGAGTTTCGCCAGCACAAGTGCGATCGGCTCGATCCAGTGGCGGGAATAGATTCCCAGCAATTGGCGGCGTACGCCCGCCGGATTGGAAATCGGCCCCAGGAGATTGAAGATCGTGCGAAAGCCCAATTCCTTACGCACAGGCGCCACGTGCTTCATTGCCGGATGATAGGTCTGCGCGAACAAAAACGACAGCCCGGCTACGCGCAGGCAGCGTTCGGCTGTGGCCGCATCGATATCGATCTTCACGCCGAGCGCTTCCAGCACATCGGCCGTGCCCGTGCGCGACGACATATTGCGGTTGCCATGTTTGGCGACGGGCACGCCGCAAGCTGCCACGACGAACGCCGCAGCCGTCGACACATTCAGAGTGCCGTGGCCGTCGCCGCCCGTGCCGCACAGATCGATCGCGCCGGCGGGCGCTGCCACCTTGTGCATGGCCGCGCGCATCGCGCGCGCCGCACCCACGATCTCGTCGACCGTCGCTTCGCGTGTCGCCAGCGCCGTCAGGAAAGACGCCATGCGGATCTGCGAAACCTCGCCCGACATCAGCGCCGCAAACGCGCGTGACGACGCCTCCGCATCGAGCGTCTCGCCGGCAACGAGTTGCTTCAGGAGCGCGGTGAACGCCTCCGGCGAAGTCATGGGCCGCTTGTCCGGATTTTCCTCCCCCGTTTACGGGGGAGGTGCCGAGCGCAGCGAGGCGGAGGGGGCCCCCTTCGACCGGCTACGCCGGCCACTTCCCCCGTAAGCGGGGGAAGAAGAATATAGCTCGAATTTGCCGCGTACTTGGTCATGCCGGAACGCGTGCGAAATCTTTCGCGATGGTGAGGAAATTCTGCAGTAGCGCGTGGCCGTTTTCGGAAGCGATGCTTTCGGGATGGAACTGCACGCCATGGACGGGAAGCTTCTTGTGCATAACGCCCATGATCACTCCGTCGGACGACGTGGCCGTCACCTCGAGATCGCGGGGCAGGGAGTCCGGCGCAATGGTCAGCGAGTGGTAGCGCGTCGCTTCGAAATCGTTGTTGAGACCGCGGAACACGCTTCGGCCGGTGTGATGGATGCGGCTCAGCTTGCCGTGCATGGGCTCCGGTGCGCGAACCACCTTGCCGCCAAAGGCCTGGCCGATCGCCTGATGGCCCAGGCACACGCCAAGGATCGGGACTTCTGCGCCACCGTTCTTGATTAGGTCGAGGCAGATGCCCGCGCGGTCGGGATCGCAAGGTCCCGGGGACAGCACAATCGCGTTGGGCTTCATCGCCAGCGCCTGGGCCGCCGTCAGCTCGTCATTGCGCTTGACGACAATTTCGGCCCCCAGCTCCCCCAGATAGTGGAACAGGTTGTACGTGAAGCTGTCGTAATTGTCGATCAGGAGAAGCATGGTAAGTCCTTGGAATCAGTGATGCAATTTGGCGAAGGAGATGCCGCAGGGTCAAACCCGATGGCAGTTCCCGGATGCTTTGTAGCGCTTATCGTGGCGATGATCGATTGGGCGAATACTGTCCAGGCGCTATTTCTGCCGGCGCCCATGGCGGCGTTGGTCGGCGGCATAAGCTTCTGCCAGCAATCCGCGAACGCATGCGTCCACGGACTTCGGCTCGGCGAGCGCGAAAGCGTGCAAATACACATTGCCGATCTTTTCCACCCGGCGCGTTGGAGGGCATTGCCTTCCGTGGTCGAGAATGACGTGGCAGGCGAGGGTGTTCTTTTGAACCGTGACCGCGGCGAAACGCGTATACGCCTGCAGCGCGATGCGTGTTTTCACGGGACGCAGGACGATCGGGCCGTTTCGTTCGGCAGCTTTCACAAAAGCGTCGAAGGTCTTGCGCAAGACGGCAGGCGCGTCTTTGAAATGTGCGTCGACCGGAACATTGACGCAGGAATGCCAAAGATTTGCGGTGACGAAGGTCTGCGCGCATTTGGGGCAGCGCCACAGACCGGCGTCGGTGGGCGCTACGGCGTGTTTGAGTTTGCGCTTCATGTTCATTCGCGCGCCAGTTTATCAGGTCGGCTACTCGATTTGTGTCAGTAGCATCTCCAGCGCCGCCTTCGCGAAGGCGCGCATGTTGGCGACGCGGTCGGGCTCGCCGGTTTCGAGTGTGGCCGCGATCTCGATGGGACCGGCAAGTGCGATGCAGGTATGGCCGGGCGCGTCGCCATAGGGGTTCCCAGTCGGTCCCGCAGCGCCCGTTTCGGACAGGCCCCAGGTTGCCGAGAAGCGGTCCCGCGCCGTGCGCGCAAGCAGCAGCGCATAGGGCTCGCTGGCGGAGCGCATGCCGGCCACCGCCTCGCGCGGCAGGTCCATCAGCAGCACCCGAGCCTTCGCCGTGTAAACGACCGTGCCTCCGAGGAAATAGGCCGAAGCGCCCGGGACTGCGAGAAGAGCTGCCGATAAAAGGCCGCCGCTCGAGGATTCCGCGATCGCAATCGTCTCCTTGCGCTGTTTGAGCAGCGCGCCGGCGCGCTCGGCCAGAGGCAGCAAATCCTGCATCGCGGGAACTCTCCACAATTGTTTGCATGCGCCGGGCGGCGCAGAGGCGCCCAACGTGCTACAGCGGGCCGGTCCCGTCAAAACGACTTTCAGGAACACGTCATGGACAAAGATGTCCTCAAATCCCGCGCGCACCAGATTCTGCGCGACGCGACCATCCCGGAACTGCCCAGACATTACCGCGGCAAGGTGCGGGACAATTACGACCTGCCGGATGGCCGCCGCATCATCATTGCCAGTGACCGGCTGAGCGCCTTCGACATCATCCTCGCGGCCATCCCGTTCAAGGGGCAGGTGCTGACCCAGACGGCGCGGTTCTGGTTCGAGGAGACAGCCAATATCTGCCCCAACCATGTGCTCGAATATCCCGATCCGAATGTCGTGGTGGGACAACGGCTCGACATCCTGCCCGTCGAGATCGTCGTGCGCGGCTATCTCGCGGGCACCACCGCGACGTCGATCCTGACGATGTATAAGGTGGGCAAGCGTGCGATGTATGGCGTCACCCTGCCGGACGGCATGCGCGAAAACGAAAAGCTGCCGCATCCGATCATCACGCCCACGACCAAGGCGGCGGATGGCGCCCATGACGCGCCGCTGTCGCCGGCCGATATTCTGGAGCAGCGCCTGCTCACGCCGGCGCAATGGAAAAGCGTGTCGGAGACGGCGCTGGCGCTGTTCGCGCGCGGGCAGGAAATTGCGCAGGCGCGCGGGTTGATCCTCGCCGACACCAAATACGAGTTCGGCGTGGATGCGAACGGGCGCATCATGCTCGCCGACGAAATCCACACCCCGGATTCGAGCCGTTACTGGTTTCTCGAAAGCTACGCAGACCGCTTTTCGCGGGGCGAGAAACCCGAAAGTTTCGACAAGGATTTCGTGCGCAACTGGGTGGCGGCGCGCTGCAACCCCTACAAGGACCCGATCCCCGAAATTCCCGCCGACATGATCTTCGAGACCGCGCTCGTCTATGTGCGCGCCTTCGAAACCATCACCGGCCGCACTTTCGAGCCGCCCTCGGCGGACGAACCGTTGCTCACACGCATCCGGAGGAATCTGGCGAAGTATTTCTAGTTTGTTTGGAGAAGAAGCCTGGGTGGTGCTTATGGACCGCGGACGTCCCGCCCGCACAAAAGCTGGCACGCGCGCGGCTATCTCCCGCATTTCGTCGCCGGCGCAATGTGACCGAGTCTCTAGCGGCTGCTCTTGCGGGATTTTGCTTTGCGACTCACTCGCGCGGGCTGCATGTCTTGCGTTATCACGGGAAGCGAAAGGCCGACCTTCACGAGGTCCTGAACGACGAGCGTTTCGTAGCGCGCGACGTCTTCGCTGCTCTCGAACCATTGGCGCGCGAATTCCGCATAGTGCTCCATGCTGCTGGCGCAGATCACGATGACAAGATCGCTCGAACCCGTAACTTGATAGCATTGCTGGACTTCCGGCATTCCCCGCATCTGTCGCTTGAAACGGTCGAGATACACAAAGGGTCTGGGCCGGGAGACCATCGTCAGCAACACGATGCAAGTGATGAGAATGCCGATGGCGCGTGCGTCCAGCACGGCAATCTCGGCCTGTATGGCACCGTTCTGCCGCAATCGTTTAATCCGTCGCTGCACGGCAGCAGCCGAAAGCCCGACGTCCGCGCCGATTGAACGTGCGATGCGTTGCGTATCGTGTTGAAACAGGGCGAGAATTTTTCGGTCGATGCGATCCATTTAACGGGCGATCCTCCAATTTTGCGGCTAAGCCGCAGCGTTTGTTCCATTTTCGCGGCCAAGCCATCGTTGGATGCGGCTACGCTACCACTGCGTTTGATCCGATCGAAGGGGAGTTGACGCAGGATGTACGCGTTTGCACGGTCGGCCGTTTGCGCGCTGGCCTTTATCGGTGTCGCTGCATGGCTCACATCGGATATCTTCGCCGCCGAAAGTGCCGCGCCGGATTTGTCGGGCGTTTGGCAGGCCGAGCGGAATTTTGGACCGGATGTGCGCGGCCCGCTGACGATCGAGCAGCGCGGACAGGACTGGATCGCAACGATTGCCGGTCGCAGCGCGCCAGTGCAGGTCGAAAACGGCACGTTGTGGTTTGCGCTCGCGGTCGGCGAGGGATCGTTTCGCGGTGCGATGGCGAAAGACCGCGCGACAATTTCGGGATTCTGGACCCAGCCGCCGACCGTGTTCATCGGCAACGCGTTTGCTTCATCCGTCACCCTAAGAAAAACGGGAGCGGGTTTGTGGCGTGGCGACGTCGTGCCGCTTGACGACGTCATGACCCTTTATCTCGTCGTGAAGTCGAATCCCGATGGAAGCCTGAATACGTTCCTGCGCAATCCCGAACGCAATGCGGGATTGTTCTTCAATCCGAACCGCCTGGAACGACAGGGCGACGCATTGTTGCTGGAGAAAAGCGACGACAAGACTCCGGCGGCCGCCATTCTCGCCCACGGCAACTATGACGCCGCGAACGCTGTCATGTCGTTTTATTTGCCCGCTGTGGGCGGGTCGTTCGATTTCACGCGCGCCGGAGCCGACAGCCAATTCTATCCGCGCGGCGAAAATCCGGCACCCTATGTCTATCACAAACCGATGCAGCGCAACGACGGCTGGCCAGTGGCGTCATTGGACGAAGTCGGGATATCGCGTCCGGCGATGGAGAACCTCGTGCGCACCATCGTCGCGGCGAAAGACGATTCCATTCATGCGCCGGTCTTCCAGGGAATCCTGATCGCCCGTCACGGCAAGCTGGTTCTGGAGGAATATTTCCACGGATTCTCCGCGGACCGGCCGCATGAGACGCGGTCGGCCGCAAAAAGCATGGCGGCGATGCTGGCCGGCGCCGCGATGTTCGCTCACGTGCCGATCGATCTTTCGACCCCGGTCTACAAGACCATGTATGACGGCAACCTTCCTGCGAACCTCGATCCGCGCGCCGGGCGCATGACGCTGAGGCATTTGCTCACCATGTCGTCGGGTCTCGATTGCAACGACTCGGATGACACGACCAAAGGTTCCGAGAACAACATGCAGAACCAGATGCAGGATCCGGATTGGCGCCATTTCACGCTGACGACCCCGATGGCTCGCGAACCCGGCACGGTTTCATTCTATTGCGCGGGCGGACCCAACCTGATCGGCGGGATGCTCGAAAAGATCACTGGCAAGACAGACGAAGAACTATTCGACACTCTTGTGGCCAGGCCGCTCCAGTTCGGGCCCTACCATATGAATCTCGCACCGAACGGCGACGTTTATCTCGGCGGCGGCATGCACATTCTGCCGCGCGATTTCATGAAATTCGCCCAGCTCATGCTCAACGCCGGAACATGGAACGGAAGGCGCATTTTGACGCGCGATTTCGCGCAGCAGGCAATCACACCTCAAACGCACATCGACTGGCGCAATGCTGCCCAGAAATCAGCCTACATCGCGCGGAAATACGGTTATCTGATCTGGATCAACGAATACCCGTACGAAGGCCGCACGGTCGAGGCATTCTTTCTGGCCGGCAATGGCGGCCAGATCGTGATGGGCATTCCCGCACTCGATCTGGCGATGGCGTTCTACGGCGGCAGCTACAGCGACCATCCCGGCACCTATCTCGCGCAGGACGATTACGTGCCCAATTTCATCCTTCCGGCTGTCGAGGACGGAAAATAGGCCACGCTGAGGCTATTCAATGAGCTGCGCGCTCCGACTTTCGTTACGGCCAAGCGTTCACCAGATTATCGGCGTTGATCGAGCCGATGCCGGACGAGAAGTCCCAACCTTTAGTCGTTCCATAGGCCGGCTTGTAAGCGGCGTCCGACGTGGACAGCACGCCGTTCGTGCCCGACGGTCGATAGCAATCGACCGTGCCCGAGCAATTGACGTCCATGTCGCCCTGGGTGAGGTCGTAGAAGATGCAGGTCGAGCCCACGGCTTTGCCGCGCGACGAATTGCACGCGGCACTGCCCGTTGCGCCGTATTCCGTGTTGGCGAGCGAATAATAGACGGGGTTGGGGTTGCCCTGCGCTGTGCCTGTCTTCTGCTGAACGAGAGCCTGGATGCCGGCCAGGATCGGCGAGGAAAATGAGGTGCCTCCGGCCCCTGCCCAACCGCTGGGCGCACCGGCGCAGGCGAACCCACCCTCTGCGACGTCGGACCAGCAAAAGACATAGTAGTGCGCCCAGACGCCGTTCGCCGCGAACAGCGACACGTCGGGAATGTCGCGTACGCCGTCGCTCGGATTGCCCAGTAGTCCCGTCTGCCATGTCGGCTTGGCGTAACCCGCACAGGTGCCGCCGACGACGCCGGCTTTCGCCGGTGCTCCCGTGGCGCATCCGCTGGGGCCGCCGCTGCCACCGGCCACCTCGAGATAGTTCGCTTCGCCGTTCGCCGTGTTGCAGAAACCCGTGCTGCCATAAGGGACGGTCGAGCCGTTGAATGTGGTGATCAGCACGCTTGCGCAGGAATCGTTCCACGGGATTTCATCGATGTAGGATTTTGCGGATCCGAAAGTCTTGGTGTTCTTGGTGTTCCAATACGTGGCGTTCTTGCCGGCGAAGGTGTCGCCGAAATCTGTGCCGCCGACCGCGACATTGTAAGGCGTGGACGCCCAACCGCTGATGCCGATGCCGTGTGATGCCTTTACCGCGCCGGCATCGCAACTCGCTGCATTTTCGTCTCCGGCCGACACGAACACGGAGATGCCTTCGGCAGCCGCCTGCTGGAAGGCAGAGAAGAACGAGGCGTTTGCCGCCGCGCCGTCTTCCGCTTCGCATTCGCCGTAGCTCATGCTGATGATGGTGGGATGGGTTGCGGCATTGATGATGTTATCGATCGCGATGAGGCCGCCGAATGTGGCGGTGTCCTTGCAGGATGCGAGCTCGACGGTCGCGTTGGGCGCGGCGGCACTTGCCCATTCCACATCGAGGGCCGCTTCGCCGTCGTCGCCGCCGACCGGTACGCCTGGATTCTTGCAATTGGCCGGTCCCGAGGCCGGTTCGGGATGAACGGTCGTGAGGCTGCCGAACGTATAGGCGGTGAGGCCAAATTCGCTGCGGAACTTGGTGTAATCGGCTGTCGTGAAGAGATTGGTGTCCTCGACCGTGACCACCGTCTCGCCCTTGCCGGTGATCCCGGCCGTAAACAGCGGCGTCAGATTGTAGATCGTGTCGAGGTCGGCCGGCACGACCGCGTAATTGCCTCCGGCGAAAGTGTAGTTCGCGCGCGGCTTGCGCATCGAATTCGGCTTGAAGTCGTGTAGCGACACGATGCCGGTAACGACAGGCGTCAGCGCCGTCGGAATCTTCGGATCGCTCATATTGGCAATATGACGAACGCCATGTACCTGGAGGTTATGGATTTCGGTCGCGAAGGTCTCGCGCACCTGGCCGGCCGTGCCGGAAAAGTCGATCAGCATCCGGCTCGGGTACACTTCGTTCACCCGGAAACCATGCGACGTCAGCCAATGCGTCACCGTCTGGACGTCCTGCTCGTTGGGACCGAACTGCGCGCCGATCTGGGCGGCCGTCATCCACTGATGAAATGTCGGCGAACTGCGCACATACATCGCATCGATCGTGCCCTCGAAAGCCTGCTCAAGCGCTATCGGCCGGCGCAGCTGGAGTTGCATGTTCTCCATCGCGAAACTGTCGGCGACGCGCCCGCGATCGTTGGCGGAAATGGCCTCCGGCCTCGTGTTTCCGGCCAGGACGGTGAGTTGTGTCGGATTGATGGTCTGCGTGATCTGCGGTCCCGCCGCAGATTGCGCGGTTGCGGGGATGGTGAGCAAGCAGGACGCGGCCAAAGCCGCAACAAAAGCCGACCGCGTATAACCGAGTTTCATAGGAGCGCTCCACGCCAGAATCCGGGTATTCGGGCAAGCTATCCGGTCTGCCATGGCTGCGCCAGACCAACCGATCACACATCACGAACAAGCCCCTAAGCGAGCCCCGAAAATGCCTCCTTTTCCGCTCCCGTTCTATGTGCTCTTATCCCGCCGCACCGCAACAAAACCCGGGAAGAAACCATGCAGGACAAGCTGAAATTTTATATCGACGGCAAATGGGTCGACCCCGTGACGCCCAAGACGCTCGATGTCATCAATCCGGCCAATGAAGAGGCCTATGCACGCATCAGCCTGGGCTCCAAGGCCGATGTCGACAAGGCGGTTGCCGCGGCCCGTCGCGCGTTCGAAACCTTCTCGCGCACGACCAAGGAAGAGCGCCTCGCACTGCTGCAGAAAATCTTCGACGCCTATCAGAAACATTATGCCGAAATGGTGGAAACCATTTCGCGCGAGATGGGCGCGCCGCTGGGTCTTTCGAAAGCAGCCCAGGCTGCGACCGGTCTCGGTCATCTCGGCGAGACCATGCGCATCCTGAAGGATTACAATTTCCAGGAGACCCGCGGTTCGACGGAAATCGTCCGTGAGCCGGTTGGCGTGTGCGGACTGATCACGCCGTGGAACTGGCCCATCAACCAGATCACCTGCAAGGTCGCGCCCGCACTTGCGGCCGGCTGCACGATGGTGCTGAAGCCCAGCGAAGTCGCGCCCATGAGCGGCTATCTGTTTGCGGAGATCATGCACGAAGCGGGCGTTCCCGCGGGCGTGTTCAATATGGTCAATGGCGACGGCCCGACGGTGGGCGAGGCGATGTCGTCGCATCCCGGCATCGACATGATGTCGTTCACAGGCTCGACACGCGCCGGAATTGCGGTCGCCAAGGCCGCGGCCGACACTGTCAAGCGCGTCTCGCAGGAACTGGGCGGCAAATCGGCCAACATCGTTCTCGACGATGCCGATCTGCAGAAAGCCGTGTCGCAGGGCGTGTCGAACTGCTTCAGCAATTCGGGACAATCCTGCAATGCGCCAACGCGCATGTTCGTGCCGCGCGGCAAGCAGGATCAGGCGATCGAAATCGCCAAGGCTGCTGCCGCGAAAGCCAAGGTCGGCGATCCGTTCGCCGAAGGCACGACCATGGGCCCGGTCGTCAGCGAAGTGCAGTTCAACAAGATCCAGGGGCTGATCCAGAAAGGCATCGACGAGGGCGCCACGCTCGTCACCGGCGGCGTCGGGCGACCGGAAGGTCTCAATCGCGGCTACTTTGTGCGGCCCACCGTCTTCGCCAATGTGACGAACGACATGACCATCGCGCGCGAGGAAATCTTCGGCCCGGTGCTGTCGATCCTGCCTTACGATACGGAGGCCGATGCGATCCGCCAGGCGAACGACACGGTTTATGGCCTGTCGGGTTATGTGCAATCAGGCAATATCGAGCACGCGCGCAAAGTCGCGTCGCAGCTCCGCACCGGGAACGTACATCTGAACGGCGCGGGCGCCGACTTCAAGTCGCCTTTCGGCGGCTACAAGCAGTCCGGCAACGGCCGCGAATGGGGCGAGTTCGGCTTCGAAGAGTTCCTCGAGGTCAAAGCCGTGATGGGATATCAGGCGGCATAAATCGCGCAGCGATAGCTACGCATTATACAAGACGGGACCGGAGAGCGGCAGCTCTCCGGTCCTTCCGTTTTTGGCGAGACGCATGACGAATCGTTGACATGCTTCGGGCGCCGTCCGCTACATCGCCCATGCGGACATGGGACTTGATTCGCAGGACACTTCGGCATCATGGCGGCGATGCGGCCTTTGCCGTGGTGCTGCTGCTGGCGTTGATCGGCGGCGGTGCTCGCGCGCTGTCGGGTTTGCCCGCGCTTGCGACCGTTCTCGTTCCGCCAGGTTTGCTTGCGGCAGAAGCCAATGACGAGCCGCTGGGATCGAACGTCACGCTCAAAGTTTCTGCGAGCATCGCGCCCAGTCCGTTTGCGCCTGAAGTGCTGGAGCCGGTGGAGGGTCATGACTTTCCGGATTGGCTTTCCCATAGCGCCGGTGATCGCGAAATTGCCGCGCGTCTGGCGCCACCCCCGATTGCGCCGCGTCATGCGCCCGAAATCGCCATTGTGATCGACGACCTGGGGACAGACGCCGTCGAAACCAGGCGCGCTATTGCGTTGCCTGCGGCCGTAAACCTCTCATTTCTGCCTTATCCCGATACAACACCGGATTTTGCGCGCGAGGCCTTGCGCGCCGGTCACCAGATTCTTGTGCATGTTCCGATGGAACCGGACAGCGCGGACAATCCCGGTCCCAATGCGCTGACGACCGGTCTCGGCACGGAAGAAATCGTGCGTCGGCTCGACTGGGCGCTGTCACGCGTGCCGGGCTACAGCGGTATCAACAATCACATGGGGAGCCGGTTCACGGCGGATCGCGCGGCGCTTGTTCCCGTCGTCGAGACACTGGCCGACAAGCACGTATTCTTTCTGGATTCGCGCACGACGCCGAGCACGGTGGTCGTGCCGCTCGCGCGCTCGTTCGGCGTTGCGAGCGCGGGCCGGGATGTGTTTCTCGACGACGAACAAATGGTCGGCGCGGTCGATCGGCAGATTGCCGCGCTGGAGGCGCGCGCCCGCGAACAGGGCGTCGCGATCGGCATCGGCCATCCCCATGCGGTGACCATGGCGGCACTGGGGGTCTGGACGAAGCAGGCAGCTGCGCGTGGGTTTATTCTAATCCCGGTCAGCACCGCGATTCGATTGAAGACCGAACGCGACAATTCCTAAGTCGGAGCGCGGGCAACTTGCCCGCCTTTTCTTCTCGAAGAATGCGGCCGGGACGGCCGCGCTCCCAGGATCACTGCCCGCGTTTGGCAGACGAGGCGTAGCGGATCGCTTCTTCGGCGGCGGCCATCAGCGCCTTGGCCTTGTTGACCGACTCTTCGTATTCGGCTTGCGGATCGCTGTCGGCGACGACGCCGCCTCCCGCCTGCACATACATCATGCCGTCCTTGACGACGGCGGTGCGCAGCACGATGCAGGTGTCCATCGCGCCATTGGCCGCGAAATAGCCGACTGCGCCCGCGTAAGCCGCGCCGCGTTTTTCCTTTTCGAATTCGTCGATGATCTGCATCGCGCGGATTTTCGGCGCGCCGGAGAGCGTACCCGCCGGCAATCCGGCCGCCAGCGCATCGATCGCATCGAGACCTTTGCGCAGCTTGCCTTCCACATTCGAGACCAGATGCATCACATGCGAGTAGCGCTCGATGAAGAAGCTGTCCGTGACTTTGACGGTTCCGATTTCGGCGACCCGTCCCACATCGTTGCGCCCGAGATCGAGCAGCATCAGATGCTCGGCGCGCTCCTTCGGATCGGTCATCAGTTCCTCCGCAAGGCGCGCATCGTCTTCCGGCGTGGCGCCGCGTCGGCGTGTGCCGGCGATGGGCCGGATCGTCACCGTGCCGTCGCGCAACCTGACGAGAATCTCCGGACTCGAACCGACAATCGTGAATCCCGGGAATGCAAGATGATAAAGAAACGGCGACGGGTTGAGCCGGCGCAGTGCGCGATAGAGCGCGAAGGGCGGCAGCGCGAAAGGCCTGCGGAAGCGCTGGCTCGGTACGACCTGAAAAATGTCTCCCGCGCGGATGTATTCCTTCGCGCGCTCGACGATGTCCAGGTATTCGTCATGCGTCAGGTTGGAGTCGATCGCCGACACGGCCGGCAATGCCGCAAGGGCAGTGGGCGCGCCCGGCAGCGCACGTTCGAGATCGCCGATCGCATCGTTCAGGCGTTCGGATGCCCTTGCATAGGCGGCGCGCGCATCGAGCCCTTTTTCGGGCCATACGGGCGAGACGATGGTGATCTCGTCGCGCACATTGTCGAAGATCGCGGTGATCGTGGGGCGTATCAGGATCGCATCGGGCAGGCCGAGCGGGTCGGGCGGCGGCGGACCCAGCCGCTCGATAGCGCGCACCATGTCGTAGCCGAGATAGCCGAACAGCGCGACCGCCATAGGCGGCAGATCGCGGGGCAATTCCATCTGCGTTGCATTGAAGAGCTGGCGCAGCGATTCCAGTGGCCGGTCGGCGAGCTCGTCGGGCTCGAATTTATCGGGCGCCGCGCGGGCATTACGGTTGATCTCGGCCTTGCCGTCCCGGCAACGCCAGATCAGATCGGGTTTCACGCCGATCATCGAATAGCGTCCTCGGGTTTCGCCGCCCTGGACGCTTTCCATCAGGAAGGCGTTGTCGCGGCCTTCGGCAAGTTTCAGGAATGCGGAAACCGGCGTTTCGAGATCGGCTATCAGCCGCGTGTAGATCGCCTGCGCGCGGCCGGAATCGTAAGCACGCGCGAATGTCGCGAAATCGGGCTCCATCGGTCGCTCACGAGCCCCCGCCGCCGATCACCTGATCGACCTGTTTCTGATTGATCGTGACCGTCGCTTTCTTGCGCGCCGCCTGGGAGAGCGAATAGAGGGCATCCTTCTGCATGTCCTGAGCCAGCCTGGATATGAACTGCTGGTATTGCGGATCTCCCTGTGGCACCGGTGGGTGGGCCACGCCCGTGACGAGGGCGACCACATAGCTGTCGCCTTTGATTGTCGGCCCGAAGACTGCGGTCGCGGCAGGGGTCGAAAAGATCTCGTCGATCAGCGGATTGGCAAACGCGCCCGTCGGCGTCTCGCGTGCCAGCGCGCCGGACGATTGAACCGTCGCGGACAACGATGCTGCGACGCCGGAAAGGCTGTGTGCCGCGGTCGCTTGGGCCGCAAGCGTTTTCGCTTTATCGGCCAGGCGTTTCGAACGCTCCTGCGCGATCCAGGCTGCCGTCACGTCCGCGCGCACGCTGTCGAGCGACTTGAGCTTCGGCGGCGTCACCCCATTCACCTTCAACACAAACTGTTTTTCGTCGGAGGCGCCGAACGGGTCGCCCTCGTCGCCGGCTTCGGCCTTGAAGACTTGCGGCAGGAATTCGGGTTCGGTCGGCATCTGCACTTTGGAGCCGTCAGGCGCCAAGCCGTTCTGATCGACGGCGGGAACATGGACGACGTGCATGCCGACTTTCTTTGCGGCATCGGCAAGCGTGTCCCCGCCGGCGCGCGCGTCTTCGAACGCGTTGACGACATCGCTGATCTTGTTCGCTGCGAGCTGCTTGAGAGCGTCCTGGCGCAGCGACGCTTTCATGTCGTCGAATGTCTTGTTCACGCCGGGCGTGATCTTGGTGACGTGGATCAGCACCCAGCCGACAATGAACTTTACCGGCTTCGTGACGCCGTTCACGGGAACGCCGAACGCGGCCGGACCGCGGTCCGGCCCGAGATCGGAGAGGGTTTGCGTGCCTTGCGCGATGTCGGACGGCTTGAGGCCGCGCGCCGCCGCGATGTCGGCGAAGCTCTTGCCGGCATCGATTTGTGCACGCGCCGCCTTGGCGCCGGCTTCGTCGGGAAACGCGATCTGCTCGATGTCGCGCTTTTCCGGGATTTGATAGGTATCTTTCTTCAGTTCGTACTGCGCGCGGAGTTGATCGTCCGAAACCTGGACCTGGTTCATCAGATCGTCCGGCCCGATGCTCGCATAAGTGACGTCGCGATATTCGGGCGTGCTGAATTGAGAGGAATGGGCCTTGATGTACGCGGTGAGCGTGGCATCGTCCGGATTGGGAATGTTTCCTGCGGCGGAAACGGGCAGCGTCACATATTGCACGGCGCGACGCTCGTTCAGGTAGAGAAAGACCATCGCTGCGTAACCCGGCGACGGCTGAATTCCATTGGCCACCGTCGCGACCAGCTGATTGCGCATGATATCCGCGCGCGTGTCGGCAATGTAAGAGTCCTCGGTATAGCCGGCGCGCCCTAGAACTTCGAGAAACGTCGTGCGATCGAAAGCGCCCAACGGACCTTTGAATGCCGATACCTGCTGGATGGTGGCGCGCACCTGGTCGTCGCTCGCCATCAATCCTTTGTTCGTGACCGCCTGTTCGAGCGCGCTTTCGTCGATCGTGCGCTGCAATATCTGTTGACCGAGAACTCGCGCCATGTCGGGCGACAATTGTCCACCCGCTTGTTGCGTGGCTCGATTGCGCACATTGGTGAAATCGCGCTGGAAAATCGCGGCGGGAATCTTCTCGGCGCCCACGGTCGCCACGCTCGTGTCCGAACTGCCCTGAAAGACGTCGGCGATGCCCCAAAGTCCGAATGTGGCCGCCAGCCCCACGAGGAAAATCCCGGAAATCCAGGATCTTGCAAACGATCGCATCTGTTGAAGCATGTGGAAATCCGGGTGTGGCGACGAAAAGCGGCGGATGATAGGGAGGGTGCCTCCGGACGGCAAGGCGAACCGACCGTCCGGTCCCGGGCAGAGCCTTTAGTGGAGCTCCCCGGCCGAATCCATCACGAAGTTGGGCCCGCGCGAGGATCAGCATGCGACATCTCATTGCCGGCAATTGGAAGATGAACGGCCTGTCGGCATCCCTGCCGGAGATCGAAGCCGTGGCCGATGCGGCTTTCAAGTCGCCACCCGACGTGGACATCCTGATTTGCCCGCCTGCGACGCTTGTTGCGCGCGCCGTCGGCGTCGCGGCAGCCCGCATCGCCATCGGCGGTCAGGATTGTCACGCCGAGCCTTCGGGCGCGTTCACGGGCGAGATCAGCGCCGAAATGCTCAAGGATGCGGGCGCATCGGCTGTGATCGTGGGCCACTCGGAGCGCCGGCAATATGCCGGCGAGACCAATGCCCAAGTGGCGGCGAAGGCGAGGGCCGCCTGGCGGGCAGGCCTGCTCGCGATCATTTGCGTGGGCGAATCCGAGGACGACCGCGATGCGGGCCACGCCCTGGACTTGGTCGGCGGGCAGATTGCCCACAGCGTGCCCGAGGGCGCGACCGGCGAAACGACGGCCGTGGCTTACGAACCCATCTGGGCCATTGGAACCGGCCGCACCCCGACGATCGCGGAAATTGCGGATATGCATGGCGATATTCGCGCAAGGCTCATCGATCGGCTCGGCGAGGCGGGAACGGCGGTTCGCATCCTCTACGGCGGCTCGGTCAAGCCGGGCAACGCGCGGGAAATCCTCGCCGCGCCCGAGGTGGGCGGTGCATTGGTGGGGGGAGCCAGCCTCAAGGCCACCGATTTCCTTGCAATTGTCGCGGCTGCGGGCGCGAAAGTTTAACCACGTCGGACCACCGTTCCTTAACCCGCTCGGCGCAACTCTTGGTAGGCGAGCGAGTGGGCATAAAAGTGGCGCGGCTATCCTACGATACGACCGAGACTCTGATTTACGATCCGGTGGCGGCCAACCGCACCGCGACGCGCGCAGCACTTTACAATCTGGGCTTCCGACGCCTCGAGACGGTGGGAACGCTCGATGGGCTGGCGGAGTGCATCCGGCGCCGACCGCCCGATCTCATCCTGTGCGAAGCGCAAGGTGCGGAGCCCGATCTCTGCGCAATGATCCAGAAGCTCCGGCAAGGTGCGACGGTCTACAACCCTTTCATCGTCATCATCGTGACGGCGTGGGAACACAACAGTGCGCTTGTCACCCGCGTGCTCAATTCGGGCGCCGACGATCTGGTGCTGCGGCCGTTCTCCACGACCACGCTCGGCCAGCGCATCCAGAGCCATGTTGAACGGCGCAAAGGGTTCGTGATCACCTCGGAATATGTCGGCCCCGACCGGCGCAAGGATTCCGCCAGGCCTTCCAATGTTCCGCTGTTCGAACCGCCCAATTCGCTCCGCATGAAGGCGCAGGAGCGGCTGACCTCCGAAGAGGCGACGCAACGGCTCGATGCCGAATTGAAATCGGCGCGCGACATGCTGAACGCCGAAAAGCTCAAGCGGGACGCCTTCCAGATCTGCATCCTGTGGCGGCTGATGCAGGAGTCCACGACGAAGAAATACGACGTCGATCTGAACAAGCTCAAAGACGTGACAAAGAGCGTGGGGCGCCGCTGCAGCGGCACGGATTTCGAGCCCGCCATCGAATGGTGCGACTCGATCCTTGCGGCCATCGAGGGGCTCGAAATGGGCGTGGACCGCAACGCGTCCATGCATCTGCTCGGTCACGCGGCCTTGAATCTCAATCAGACATTCTCGCCGGAAAAGACGGTGGCGGATCACCTGAACGCAATCGACGCAACGGTGGCGATCGTCAAGGCCCGCTTCGAGCCTGCGCTGGCGTCGTAGATAACTAAACTTATGCGAGAATCTACCGCTGCCGTGATTGGATTTCTGGCAGCGCCGATTATTCCGGGGCTGGCGCTTGGATTAGGAACGCCTTTAGGTCCACCGGATTTAAGTACTGTTCTAGCCACGATGTTGGGCTTGCTGCCGGTTGGTTATTTCTTTTCGCTGGTTGCAATTCTGGTATTTGGCGTTCCTGCGTTTCTGCTGGGCAGGCGCTTGAATTTGATACGTTGGTGGTCGGCCGTCATCTCTGGATTTTTCATCGGAGTGCTAGTGGCAGTAGTATTTGTGCGGCCACGAATTGTTCAATTTTCACCGGATTTTATTCGCGACGACCTTCGAGGCTTCCTGTTTCTGGGTACGACCGGCGCTCTTTCCGCGCTCGTGTTTTGGCTGATCTGGAAGCAAGGCACCACGAGGTAACCCGACCGCCATCCGATCTGCGTTGACTCTCCAAAGCCGACCGCCCCATCCTTCTTCCGTCTCAGGCGGGGGGATCGATGGGACCGGAAGAGGCCCGGCGCTACGGCTTCGGGATGAGCCGCGAGGCGCATATCGCGTTCGTGGCGGTTTACCTTACGGTTTTGCTGATGGTTGCGGGTTTCGGTGTGCTCCGCTTCGCGGCCACGCTTCCCACCTGGCAGTTCCATTGGCCGGCCGTGCCTGTTGCGGGCGTGCTGCGTGATCACGGACCCATCGCCGATCCGGCGCTGGGCGCGCATCGGGCCGTCTATACTCCGATCGCGGTGCGGCTCCGCCAGGAAGGGGACGTGCTGATCCAGCTACAGGTGCTGCCGGACGGCTCGGTGGGGGACGCCAGAATCCTGAAATCGAGCGGCTCGTCCCAGCTCGACGCGGGCGCGCTGGTCAGTGCGGGCTATTGGCGCTATCGCCCCGCCATGCATAACGGAATGCCCGTTGCGGCCAATGTGAAGGTCAACGTCAGGTTCAAGCTCGCGAACTAAGCCCTTTCCCACCCACGAGCTTTGGTCTATGAGCGGCCCCGAATATAGGCGGCCCGTCTGTCATGCAAAGCGTTCTGATTGCCATCCAGCTTCTGGTCTCGATCGGATTGATCGCGGTCGTTCTACTGCAGCGCTCCGAAGGCGGTGCGCTCGGCATGGGCGGCGGCGGATCGGGACTGGGCGGATTGTTCTCACCCCGAGGTGCTGCCGATACGCTCACCCGCACGACGGCCGTGCTTGCGATCCTGTTTTTTCTGTCCAGCCTGGCGCTCACGCTGCTCGCACTCCACGGCAGGACCGAATCGTTTCTGGCGACGCCGGCAAATGCGCCCGCCCAGACCATCAATCTGCTCAAGAACCTGCCGCATTCGACCGCACCGAAGGTTCCTTCCGTTCCGCTTCCGCACTGACAAAGTCTTTGATTTCAGGGGCTTCGCGGGTGCGCGCGCGTTTCGCATTTTATTTCGCGCGTTTGGAGTCTTTGCGCTTGAGCGTCCATGACAGTTCTGCGTATGGTCCAATTCCATGGCGCGGTTGATCTTCATCACCGGCGGCGTGGTCTCCTCGTTGGGCAAAGGTCTGGCGTCGGCGGCTCTCGGCGCGCTCCTGCAGGCACGCGGTTATCGCGTGCGGCTGCGGAAACTCGATCCCTATCTCAATGTCGATCCGGGCACGATGAGCCCGTTTCAGCACGGCGAGGTTTACGTCACCGACGATGGCGCAGAAACCGATCTCGATCTCGGTCACTACGAGCGCTTCACCGCCGTCTCCTCCGCCAAGTCCGACAACATCACCGCCGGCAGCATCTATCTGCGGGTGATCGATAAGGAGCGCAAGGGCGGCTATCTCGGCCGCACCGTGCAGGTCATTCCCCATGTCACGGACGCCATCAAGGAATTCGTGATGACGGGCGAGGACGAGGTCGATTTCCTGCTGGTCGAAATCGGCGGCACGGTAGGCGACATCGAAGGCCTCCCGTTCTTCGAAGCGATTAGGCAGCTGGGCAACGAGCTGGGCCGCGAGCGCGCCGCATTCGTGCATCTGACCCTGGTGCCCTATATCGAGACCGCGGGCGAGCTGAAAACCAAGCCCACGCAGCATTCCGTGAAGGAATTGCGCTCGATCGGTATCCAGCCGGATATTCTTCTCTGCCGCGCCAGCGTTCCGATTCCGGAAGACGAGCGGCGCAAGATCGCGCTGTTCTGCAATGTGCGCAAAGAGTGCGTCATCCAGGGCCTCGACTTCCCAACCATCTATTCCGCCCCGATCCGTTACCACCAGGAAGGGTTCGACACGCAGGTGCTGAAAGTGTTCGGCATCACCGATGCGCCGGAGCCGGACCTCTCGCGGTGGAACTGGGTGGTCGACCGCGTGACCAACCCCGAAGGCGAAGTGCGCATCGCGGTCGTCGGCAAATACATGCAGGTGAAGGATTCCTACAAGTCGCTGTCGGAAGCGCTCACCCATGGCGGCCTCGCCAACAATGTCAAAGTCCATATGGACTGGATCGACAGCGAAATCTTCGAGCGCGACGACGCAGCAGTCTATCTCGAGAATGTCCACGGCATTCTCGTGCCCGGCGGCTTCGGCGAACGCGGCACGGAAGGCAAGATCGAAGCGGTGAAATTCGCCCGCGAGCGCGGCGTTCCGTTTTTCGGCATCTGCTACGGGCTGCACATGGCGGTGATCGAAGCGGCGCGGGACCTTGCCGGCCTCGAAGGCGCAGGCACCACGGAGAACGGCAATCCGCGCCATCCCGTGATCGCGCTGATGACGGAATGGACGAAGGGCAACGCCGTCGAAACGCGCAAGGAAGACGACGACAAGGGCGGCACGATGCGGCTCGGCGCTTACACAGCGGTGCTGAAGCCCGGCAGCCGCGTGGCTGAAATTTACGGCGCCAACGAAATCAGCGAGCGCCATCGCCATCGCTACGAAGTGAATGTGGGCTATACGCGCCAGCTCGGCGAACACGGCTTCCAGGTTTCAGGCTGGTCGCCTGACGGCAAGCTCCCCGAGATCATGGAATTCCCCGATCACCCCTGGTTCATCGGCGTGCAATTTCATCCAGAACTCAAATCGCGTCCGTTTGCACCGCATCCGCTGTTCGCGAGTTTTGTTGCGGCCGCGGTGAAGCAGGGGCGGTTGGTATAGAGGTTTGCCGGCGGAAAAGCGGCGTCGAGACAGCGTCAACGTCAGGCGAATCCGGCGCCCAAGTCGCAGCATTACGCTATGGCAACGCAGTGCTTGGGAGACGCGCTTGAAGCGCACGGACTTCATGGGGCACGCGATGGTGTATCGGCCATGCATATCGTGATTTTGTAGGCGGCGCGTGGTCGGTCATTGCAATCGTGGGGCTGTTCGTTTGGCTCTCGACTCTACCAATAGGGAAAAATCGAAATGCCAAAAGGCCCTAAAGGCGAGCGCCGCCCCGCCGATGTTATCGGCGCTGCAATCATGGTCGGCAGGATCGCCACGGGCGAGATTCAGGAAGCCGCGCCAGTACACAAGAGCGCGGCGGCTGAGCTTGGCAGCAAGGGGGGCGCGGCCGGAGCCAAAGCTTTGACGAAAAAGAGACGCCGCGAAATTGCTCAAACGGCGGCCAAAAAACGGTGGGCCGACTAACACTATCCAGAAATCTGACGTTGCGGACCGCCATAAAACGGGGGTTGGAGCGTATCTCCTATGCGGGGATAAACCGCATCAAGCTTTGTCATGAAGTCGGCCCAATTAGCTGACGTTTTCATTGCAGAAGTCAGCGAAGGAAATAAAACTGGAACATCTTGGCAAAGGAGATTTCCTCGAGGTATTAAGCTGCGATCCGCCGAATGTGAACAAGGCGGCGGCCATCGTCGCCTCCGAGTTGAGCAAGGTTCAATCGACCGCGGTCGGCGACGATGAACTCAACCGCGCCAAGGAATTGCTGCTGCGGCGCATCCCGCTAGGCGAAGCCAGCATCGACGATATTGCGCGCGGTTTTCTGGACCGCCGCGACCTCGATCTGCCGTTGGACGAGCCGACGATTGCCGCGAAGAATTATATCGAATTGAACCCGGCAGCCGTGCAGGCCGCATTCCAAAAATGGATACGCCCAGGCGACCTCGTCCGCGTCAGCCAGGGCCCGCCGCTGGGTTGATGCCGTCAACTCGGCGGATTGGCGATGAGATAGGGGAGGCCGCTATTGATTTTCGGATTCTCGGCCCAGATTGTCGGGTCGAAATATTGGGGTAGTCCCGATTGAAACTGGGATGTTGTCAAACCGGTGACATTATAACTCCAGCCGCCGCTGTAGCCTACGCCCTGGTTGTTACCACTACTTGTCGTGTCCCAGTATAGATTCGAAGTATTGCCGGAAACCAGTACGCCGATCGCTCCTCCGTTACTGGTCAGTGCGCCCGATATCGATCCTGTTGCATAGGATAGAGATACCCCTGGAGCTGTGTCAGCATAAAGCCCGAGAGCTTCCGATCCTATCAAGCCGCCTGCACCACCAATTATAGCTGGTGCCACAACAATACGTGCGGTCGAATAAGAGTTGGTCACATTAAACCCATCTCCACCGACCAATCCGCCCGCAAACACATAACCTTTCCCGGATATGATAATACGGCCGACGGAATATGAATACTCCACATCAGCGCCTTCACCAGCTAACACTATATTTGAACCCACCAAGCCCCCAACGTACGGTGCTTGCGTGTTGGCAGCAACTTCCAAAACAAGATCGCTGGAACAGCGGGAAACTACGCCGGATGCATTTATTCCAGCGAGACCGCCTACGTCTAGGGCGCAGCAACCTTTTACCGTCAATGTTCCGGTCACGGAATCCCCAATCAATTCTCCACTATTGTATGAAACGAGGCCTCCGACAGCCGCAGTTCCCGGATGTCCCGGCCTCGATGCGGTTTCAACGATATCGGCCAGGCGCAGATTCTCGATCAGCCCCGAGTTCTGGCCAACAAGGCCCACGGTTGAACCATCCATGGTCAAGCTGGCGATCGCATTGCCCAGGCCTTCGACTGTGCCCGTAAACGACAAAACGGGCGTACTGGTATAGGTTCCGTCCGGGCCGGCGTTGTAACTTGCCGAGAGCGCGTAGTGACCATTCGTGTTCGCGTTCATGTCGGCTGCCAGCGTGGCAAAACTGTTGACCAGCGTGTAGGCGCTGCCGTTGATGGTCAGCGGATTGGTCGTCCCCAAAAAGGATATGGAGCCCTTGGGCGTGAAAGACAGCGCGCCGCCGCTGCCTCCGTCATTCGTGTTCAGTGTGAGGCCGCCCGACCCGGCCACCGATACGGAATTCGTGACAGTGATCGACTGATAGGCGCTGAGCGTGAGCGAATTGGCGCTCGCCCAGGTGAGCGGGGTGGCGACGACAATGTTTTGCACTTGGCTTGCGAGCGCACCCGAGCCGGTGTTGATCGTCACATTTCCTTTTGCGAGTAGGTTTTCGAGCTTTTGGTAATTTAAAGAAGCATCGGCCTGCGTTGGCGTACAGGCGACTTTCGTGCAGGTGATATTGCTCGATGGTCCCTTCTGAATGGTTACGGCCGCAGTCGCCGCCGCCGGCAGCATTGCGGCGAGCGGAACTGCGCAAAGCAGATATCGAATCCAGCGGGATGCGCCGCGAAATGGTGCAATCATTGTAAAATCCCCCTTGCTATGCACGCAGGATACCGGACATGGCGCGAACGACGCCAGCACGTTTTGAATCTCGGCGCCCGAGCCGGAACAGGCGCAATCGCCTGGCGAAAAAGCGCCAGCTTCCAGGCTCCTGTCGGCGATTTCGTCCGCGTCAGCCAGGGCCGGCCGCCGGGGTAGGGGGTCGGGCAAACTTTTTCCGGTCCAGGCTTGACGGCTGCGGCAGCGGTTTCATAGCGTAGACCTGCCGCTGGCCAGAACCGGCGGCTTTGCGCCAGCCCCGCGGCTGGCGTTTTCATTTGTCCCGACATTCCCCGGATGACCTCGGATTGAAGCGG
>Ga0302325_10005023_pt1 | contig 30377 bp, 18 predicted proteins | sample Palsa_T0_2_FD_201948 | JGI IMG/M metagenome (GOLD analysis project Ga0302325, IMG submission 201948) | Peat permafrost microbial communities from Stordalen Mire near Abisko, Sweden - Palsa_T0_2 | ecosystem: Environmental > Terrestrial > Soil > Palsa > Peat permafrost | place: Sweden: Abisko... | reverse complement strand
TGATGCGCGATCTGGTGCTCGGGCTTGAGGTGGTGCTGGCAGATGGGCGCGTGCTGCCGTGCGCTCAGGCGCTGCGCAAGGACAACACCGGCTACGATGTGAAGTCGCTGTTCGTAGGCGCGGAGGGGACGCTCGGAATCATCACGGCCGCGAACCTCAAATTATTTCCACAGATCCGCTCGAGCGCGACGGCGTTTGTCGCGCTCACCGATGTCGCAGGTGCGGTCGCGCTCCTGAGCGAGCTGCGTGCAGCGAGCGGCGATCAGGTGAGTTCCTTCGAGCTCATTCCGCGCATCGCGGTGGAGCTTGCGGCGCGCCATATCCCGCAGGTGGCGGATCCGCTCGAACATCCTTATCCCTGGTACGTGTTGTGCGAACTGTCCTCATCCGAAGAGGGCGCGGCGCTCACTGCCGTGCTCGAGCGCGTGCTCGGCGAGGCACTCGAACGCGCGGCCATCCTCGACGCCACCATCGCGCAGAACGAGCGGCAGCGGCAGGCGCTGTGGCGCCTCAGGGAAAACATTCCCGAAGCCCAGCGGCGCGACGGCGCGAGCCTGAAGCATGATCTGTCCCTGCCCATCACGGTGCTCGCGCAATTTGTGGAGCGCGCCGCCGCCTGGCTTGCCGCGAATGTCCCGGAGGGCCGGCTCGTCGCCTACGGCCACGTCGGCGACGGCAATCTGCACTTCAATCTCAATCAGGCGCCGGGCGCGGACCGGATGCAGTTTCTCGCGCGCGAAGCCACCGTGAAGCGCGCGCTGCACGATCTGGTGCGCGATCTTGGCGGCAGCTTCAGCGCCGAGCACGGTATCGGGCAGTTGAAGATCGACGAGCTCGCGCGCTACGCGCCGCCCGTGGAACTGGACGTGATGCGCGCCATCAAACGCGCGCTCGATCCGCACGGCATTTTGAATCCCGGCAAGGTGCTCGCAAAGGAACATCCATGAAGCGCCGTGTGCTCGTCGGCGCCGCATTCGCCTGCATCATGGCAGGCGCGTGCACGCATCAGGAGCCCCCGCCGCCGCCGGCTGCACCGCCGCCCGCGCCCGCACCGCCCGCGCCGCGTGCGGAAGGTACGCCGCAGATCGTCGACTCCGCCGACAGCGTGCACATCGAATACCAGGTCTACGGTCACGGCGAGCCGGCCGTCGTGCTCGTGCACGGCTGGGCAAACAATGCGAATTATTGGAATGCACAGCTTGATGCGCTGAAGGCGCGCTACACCGTAGTGACGCTGAACCTCGCAGGCCACGGCGCCTCGGAAAGAAACCGCGCGGACTGGTCGATGGCCAATTACGCCGCCGATGTCGCCGCGGTGGTGCACGAGCTACCGAACCGCAAAGTCGTGCTCGTCGGGCATGCGATGGGCGGCATAGTGGTGCTCGAGGCGGCGCGCCTGATCGGCAGCCGTGTCATCGGCATCATCGCCGTGGACTCTCTGAAATCGATCGGCCAGCCGCCGATGTCAAAGGCTCAGTTCGATGAGCTGGTGCAGCCGTTTCGCACCGACTTCATCGGCCACATGCATGAATTTGTCGGCGCGTACCTCTTCACCAAGGACGCCGACCCGCTCTTCGTGCGCAAGGTTGCCGATGACATGGCGCACGCCACGCCGCAGGTTGCCGTGCCGTCCCTCGAGGCCATGTACCGCTACGATTTCGCCGCCCTGCCCGAAATCCATGTGCCGATCATCGCCATCAATTCGGACCTGCACATGCCGACCGATGAGGCGCGCATCCGCAAGTCCGCCCCGACATTCCGCAGTATCGTAGTGCCGGGAGCGGGACACTTTCTCATGATGGAATCTCCCGAGCGCTTCAACCCCATCCTGCTGCAGGCAATCGCGTCTCTCGAGAAGCCCTGAGCACGCTCACACCGAGCGCACCAGCCCCTCCTGCGCAGTGCTCGCGACCAACCGGCCGTCGCGAGCGAAAACGCTCGCGCGCGCAAAGCCGCGCGCTCCGGAGGCGCTCGGGCTGTCGAGTGCGTACAGCAGCCACTCATCCACGCGCAGTGGACGATGAAACCACATCGCGTGATCGATGGTCGCCATGATCAGTTTGGCACTGAAGAAAGTCGTGCCGTGCGGCAGCGTCGCCGTGTCGAGGAGATAAAAGTCCGACACATAGGCGAGCAGGCAGCGATGCAGCACCTGCTCGTCCGGCACCCGGCCCACAGCGCGGAACCACACCTGGCGCTCCGGCGGCGCCGTGCGCGGCTGCAAATAGTTGAGCTCCTGCACCGAGCGAAACTCGAAGGGCCGCGGGGTATTCAGAAAGCGCCGCACGCGCTCCGGCAGTTGTTCCGGCATGCGCTGCGCGAGCTCGCGCAGCGGCGCGGTCGCATCCGGCAGATCCTCGGGTGCGGGCACCGCGGGCATCGCAATCTGATGGTCGAAGCCGGACTGCTCCACCTGGAATGAGGCGGCCATATTGAAGATCTGCTCGCCGTGCTGGATGGCGACCACGCGGCGGCTGGAGAAGCTGCCGCCGTCGCGGCTGCGGTCGACGTCGTAGACAATGGGCGCGCGGCAGTCGCCGCGCCGTAGAAAGTAAGCATGCAGCGAGTGGACCATGCGGGCGTCCACCACCGTGGCGGACGCCGCTCGCAGGGCCTGTCCCAGCACCTGGCCGCCGAAGACCTGCGGGCTGCCGATGTCCTGACTCTGCCCGCGGAACAGATTGACCTCGAGGGGCTCAAGCTCGAGCACCCTCAGGAGATCATCAATACGCGGATCACTCGGGAGCAAGGCGGAAGCCACGCGCGGCGCGCCCTCACTGGATGATGAAATCGCCGTTCATGAGGGCGTTGTGGCCCGGGAACGTGCACAGGTACTTGTACGCCTGGCCCTTCTTCAACGCCGAAGTCGGGAAGGTCACGCTCGTCGACTCACCGCCGCCGACGACCTTGGTGTGCGCAATGACGCGCGTATCACCCGCTTTGACGTAGCCGTTGGCAAGCCCGGCGGTCAGCCCATCGTTCGCCACCGCCGCCAGATCCTCCGCCTTCACCAGCACCCAGTCATGTCCCATGCTCTGCGCGGGAAGCTTCCCGGCGTGGGTCAAAGTAAGTTCCACCTGCGTGCAGTCCGAGGTGATCGTCAGCTGCTTCTTGTCGTACTGGATGGCATCGTTGCCGCTGATCGCGAGCTTGCACACCTTGTCTGCCGCCTGCACAGGGGCGCCGAGCAGGAGTGCCGGCACGGCGGCGATGAGGAGTGCGGCGAATGCATTACGAGTAAGTGTCATGGGTATCCCCTTTTGTTGTGTCAAGAACCGGTGACGCCGAGCCGCTTCTGCATGATCGGGCTCGTCGTCGTATATTGCAGGAATTGCTTTTTTTCTGGAAACAAATGGTGCTGGATCCCGAAAGCGGCGAGCGCCGCCTCGTGAAAGCCTGAGAGGATGAGTTTTTTCTTGCCCGGATAGAAGTTGATGTCGCCGACGGCGAACACCCCGGGCAGACTGGTCTCGAACTTCTCCGTATCGACGAGCAGCGCTTTCTTCTCAAGCGCGAGACCCCATTCGGCAATGGGCCCGAGCTTCGGATGCAGGCCGAAGAAAACCAGGAGCTTGTCCGCTGCGAGCGCGTGGATCTGCCCGTCGGTCGCCTTGACGTTCACGCCGGCAAGTCGCCCGTTCTCGACAATGAGCGACTGTGGCAGCGCCTCGAGGTGGCGAATGCGTCCGCTCGCCACGAGCTCGCGCATGCGCGCGACCGAGGCGGGGACGGCGCGAAAATCCGCGCGCCGATGCACGAGTGTGAGCGCGCGCGCCTTGGTCGCGAGCTCCAGCGTCCAGTCGAGCGCCGAATCCCCGCCCCCGAAGATGACCAATTGTTGGTCATGCAGGTCCGCCGCGCGGCGCACGCGGTAGTGGATGTGCTCACCCTCAAAGGCCTGCGCGCCCTCGATCCCGATGCGCCGCGGCTGAAACGAGCCGACGCCCGCGGCGATCACCACCGTCGCCGCATCGAAAGTGGTGCCGGTCGAGGTGCGAATCTGAAAGCGCCCGGATTCGAGCTTCGCAAACTCGTTCACTTCCTGCCCGAGATGAAACTGCGGAGCAAAGGGCTTGATCTGCTGCATGAGCCGATCGACCAGCTCCTGCGCGTTGCACACGGGCAGTGCCGGAATGTCATAGATGGGCTTGTCCGGATACAGCTCCGCGCACTGTCCGCCCGGATGCGCCAGGGAATCCACGATGTGGGAGCTGATGCCGAGGAGCCCGAGCTCGAAGGCCTGGAAAAGACCGCAGGGGCCTGCGCCAATGATGACGGCGTCGGCGCGGATCGCCTCCGGCGTTACGGGGGATGAGATGCTCAATCGATTCTTCCGTACAATGTGTAGTTAGCATTGTAGCCTGACACTGTGAGATTGCGCTTTTCATGAGCACCAACACCGATTTACACCAACGGCGGGCGATTGCCGTGCCGCGCGGCGTCACGAATTCGCTGGCTGTCTATGCCGATCGCGGTGCGAATGCGGAACTGTGGGACGTCGAGGGGCGGCGCTTCATCGACTTTGCAAGCGGCATTTCGGTGCTGAACACCGGGCATCTGCATCCGAAAGTCAAGGCGGCGCTGCAAGCACAGCTCGAGCGCTTCGTGCACACCTGCTTTCAGGTTACGCCCTACGAGAGCTATATCGCGCTCGCCGAGCAGTTGAACGCGGCGGCACCGGGGGATACGCCGAAGAAGACGATTTTTCTCTCCACCGGCGCCGAGGCGGTCGAGAACGCGATCAAGATCGCGCGCTTCCACACGCGCCGCTCGGCGCTGATCGCGTTTTCGGGCGGCTTTCATGGCCGCACGCTCGCCTGCATCAGCCTCACCGGCAAGGTGATGCCGTACAAGGCGGGATTCGGGCCGATGCTGCCCGAGATCTATCATCTGCCCTTCCCCATCCCCTATCACGGCGTGACGGTGGAGGATTCGCTGGGTGCGCTCGAGCAGCTGTTCAAAGCAGACCTGGATCCGGCACGCGTAGCCGCCATCATCATCGAGCCCGTGCTCGGCGAAGGCGGCTTTTACGCAGCGCCCGCGCCGCTCCTGCGCAAGCTGCGCACGCTGTGCGATGAGCACGGCATCGTGCTGATCATTGACGAGATCCAATCGGGGTTTGCGCGCACCGGTCGGATGTTCGCGATCGAGCACTCGGGTATCGAGCCGGATCTCATGGTGGTCGCGAAGAGCATCGCAGGCGGCGTACCGCTGTCGGCGGTGATCGGCAAGGCGTCCATTATGGACGCACCGAGCCCTGGCGGACTCGGCGGCACATTTGCCGGAACTCCGCTCGCGTGCGCGGCCGGACTCGCCGTTCTCGAGGTGATTCGCGATGAGCAGCTGGCGATGCGCGCACAGCAGATCGGTCGCTTCATGACCTCGCGCCTGAAGGGTCTGCAGGTGCGCTATCCGTGCATCGGCGACGTGCGCGCTTTGGGCGCCATGGTGGCGATGGAACTCGTCAAAAATGGGCGCGCCGATGAGCCCAACGCCGAGCTGACATCAAAATTGGTGCAGGCGGCCGGCCGCGCCGGCCTCATCATCCTCGCCTGCGGCATCTACTCGAACGTGATCCGATTCCTTGCGCCGCTCACCATTTCCGATGCCGTGCTGAAGGAAGGCTTCAACCTGCTCGAGCAGGCGTTGGGCGAAGTCAGCGCCTAAGCGCGTCCGGCGTTCGCGTCGGTTGGCGTGTGGAAGTACTCGCTTTCGGCGGAGAGCTGTTCCATCAGGCGCTTCAGCTCCGCCATGCGCCCCTGCGCGGTGCTGATGGGCATGCAGTCCTGACAGCGCGGATCGCCGCAGGGCTGGCGCGAGTAGAGCCAATATTGCAGCGCGCCGGCGAGCAGCCCATCGGCGATGTCCCACAGGTCGGCGTCCTTGTCCTTGTCCGCGATCCGGTTTCCGAGATCAACGGCCTTGGTGAAGGCCGAGTCGAAGGTATCTGCAATCTCGGTCATAACCCGAAGTATAAATGAAACGCCGGCGCCGCCGGCTGCGCAATCCGGCAAGCCTGCCATTCGCTTCTGCGAGGTCCGCCACGGAAGCGGCCACCCATGCGGGGCATCATTCTGAGCTGCTAACCATCGCTGCCGGGCCTTGAGCCTAGCCAGCGTTTTATGTCTTATGCGGCCAAACTCTTCCGAACCACGCGATCCGACGCCAGCCATTGCACCCGTGACAGAGCGCACACCTGCGCGCCTGCGCCTGGGCATTGGCGCGCGCCTGGCCCTCGCCCTTGCGGCCGTGGCCGCCGTGATCATGATCGGGCACGGACTGGCGACCGAAAACACGCGTCGGGCGGTCGAGGCGCTGCACAGCATGCAGATCGAGCACGAGCCCCAGGCGCGCCGTGCCGAGAGCGTGATGGAGAAGCTGGCGGATTTTGATCGCACCGTGGTCGAGTACCTGCAGGGGGACCACCAGTCGGCCTTTGAATCCATCACCGCCGCGGGCGACGACCTCGACCTCGCGGTCAACCACTACTTCAACGATGCCCCGGCGCCGCTCGTAAGCCCGGAAGCGGTGCAACTGCGCATTGAACTTGCGCACCACATCGCTCAGGGCAGCAAGCTTGCGACCCTTGCCGCGAAGCGCGCGGATTGGGTCCTACGGCGCCAGGTTCTGCTCGATGGCGTGCAGCGGCGCATCGCCGCCGCCGGCGGCACCGGTGTCGCGCTCGTGAACGAGCAGGTACTGCTGCGCAAGTCGCTGTCCGAGCTTGGGACCACGCTCAATGCGATTCGCGACAACTTCGGCGCACCGGAGCTGCTCGACGGCAAGGAGAAGGATTTCCGCGAGGTGCTCGTGCGCCACAACGCGGAACTGGCGCGCTCGCCGGGGCGTGCGTGGCTCGAACTGGTGCGCGAAGACTTCGGTGAGAGCGTGCGGCTGCGCCGCGCGATCACGGCCTTCGATGCCATGAACGTGCCCGCGCGGCGCAGCTTCGTCGAAGCGGGTGCGACGTTGACGGCCGCCGCACAGAGCCAGCTGCAGGCACCGGCGCGCCGCGGCTTGCTGGAAGCGGCCGCGCGCGCGGCCGCTTCGGCGGAACTCGCCGAGCAGACGTTGACGACGACCGGGATTGCCGTGATCGGGGTCGTGCTCCTCGTATCGCTCCTCTTGTCCTTGAGCATTACGGTGCCAGTGCGACGTCTCACGGCGGCAACCCGCCAGTTGACGACCGGCAATCGCACGGCGCGCGCGCCGCGCGGCGGATCCGCCGAAATCGATGAGCTCGCCGAATCCTTCAATGCCATGGCGGATCAGATCGCGCAGGCGGAAGGCGAGCTGCGCGCCCACCAGACCGAGCTCGAGCGGCATGTCGCCGAGCGCACGCAGCAGCTGCACCATCTGGCGCATCATGATCCGCTGACGCAATTGCCCAATCGCCGCCACCTCGCGACCCGGCTTGCCGCGGCGCTCGCACGCGCGACCGAGAGCGAACAGCGCGTCGCGCTGCTATTCGTCGACCTCGACAACTTCAAATCGATCAACGACACGCTCGGCCATAATTTCGGCGACCGTGTGCTGCAGGCCATTACCGAACGCCTGCGCTCGGCAACCGGGCCGCGCGCCCTGCTCGCGCGCCTGGGTGGGGACGAGTTCACGGTGCTGATGGAAGAGGTCAAAACCTGCGAAGAAGTCGAGGAGCGCGCGGCCGCGCTCGTTGCGACGCTGCAGCAGCCGCTGCTCGTGGACGGCCGCATTCTCTCCACCAGCGCAAGCATCGGCGCGAGCCTGTATCCGGATCACGCCACGGATCCGGATGCGCTCTTGCGCGCCGCCGACGTCGCGCTGTTCCGCGCCAAGGAACTCGGCCGCAATCGCTTCGCCTTCTATCGCCCGGCGCTGTATGACGCGGCCGCGCAGCGCTTTCGCCTCGAGCAATCGCTGCGCCGTGCGGTGGAAGCGGGCGATCTGATGCTGATGTATCAGGCGCAGGTCGCGCTGCACACGCGCGACACGATCGGCGTTGAAGCATTGCTGCGCTGGCGCAAGCCCGACGGCCGCATCGCGACCGCCACTGAATTCATTCACATTGCCGAGAAGACCGGACTCATCCACGAGCTCACCGGATGGGTGCTGCGCACCGCCACCGAGGATGTGGCGCGCTGGCGCGCGCAGGGCTGGCATCACGCCTGCGTCGGAATCAACGTATCGCCGATGCAGTTTCTGGAGAGCGCCTTCGTCGAGCAGGTGAGCACGGCGCTCGAGGCGGCGGGTCTGCCCGCCAGCGCCCTCGAGCTCGAACTCACCGAAACCGTATTTCAGACCGGTGCTCCGACCATCGAGGCGCTGCGGCGCCTGCGCGCGCTCGGCGTCGCAATCGCACTCGACGACTTCGGCAGCGGCTACTCCTCGCTCACCTCCCTCGAACAGTTGCCGATCACGCGGGTCAAGCTCGATCGTACGCTGATCGAGACGCTCGACTCCAATCCACGCTCCGCCGCCATCGCGCGCTCAATCATCGCGCTCTGCCACGGCTTGGGCCTCGAAGTCATGGCTGAAGGCGTCGAGCGGCAGGAGCAGCTGGCGGTGCTCGCGCAGTACGGCCCGGTCGGCGTGCAAGGCTATCTGCTCGCGCATGCGGTATCCGCCGATGCGGTGGTGAGCGAGGTACAGGAGGCCGCGCTGCGCGCTCGCAAAATGCTCGCTGCCCTCGACCTGCAGCCGCGTATCATGCGGGCATGAACATTGAGTTGAGCCGCGAGGAAGCGCGGGTGATCGGCTGCCTCATCGAAAAGCAGATCACGACCCCGGACCAGTATCCGCTCTCCTTGAATGCCCTCACCAACGCCTGCAATCAAAAGAGCAATCGCGATCCGGTTATGGCGCTCGATGAGCCGAGCGTACAGCACATTGTCGACACCTTGGCACGGCGCCACTTCGTCATGGAAAAATCCGGCTTCGGCAGCCGCGTGCCCAAATTTCAGCACCGTTTCTGCAATAGCGAGTACGGCACGCTGAAGTTTTCTCCGCAGGAGCTCGCCATCGTGTGTGAGCTGTTGCTGCGCGGCCCGCAAACCCCTGGGGAGCTGCGCACGCGCGCAAGCCGAATGGCCGCGTTTACCGACACGGACGCGGTGGAAGCTGCGCTTGCGAGTCTCGCGGAGCGCGCCGACGGCCCCTTCATCGTGCGCCTGCCGCGCGAGCCCGGAAGACGCGATGCGCGCTATGCACACCTCTTCAGCGGAGCGGTCGCGGCGGCGGCGCTCGTCATGCCCGCCGAGACGGAATCCGCACCCGCGGCACCTTCGCGCCTTGAGCGGCTCGAGCAGGAAGTGCGCGAGCTGCGCGCCGAGCTTGCCGCCATAAAGGCGCGGCTGCCGGGCTAGTGCAGCGCGAGAAAGGTGTCGCGGCCGCGCACGCCGAGGTCCGGCTGATCCGTAAAAAAACCGTCCATGCCGGCGGCGAGATAGACCCCGAGCTCTGCTGCAAGATTGCCGCGCCGTGCACGCGCTGCACTCGAGCGAAACTTGCGCGGCAGAAAAGCGTTCTCGGCACGGAAGGTCCAACCGTGTACCTTAAGACCCTGCGCGTGCGCATCTGCTACGAGCCGCGTCGGCCGCGCCAGCGAGTCATCGGCATTGCGCGGAATGATCAAGGTCTTATTCACGCCGACAACCTGCGCGTAGCGGGCAATCTCGGCAAGCCCGGCGGGCGTCATGAGATCGGCATAGGTGCGCGGATCGGCGCTGGCAGTGAAATCGTACGGCTGTCCGTCGGCCTCAACGAGCTGCACGATCGGCAGATCCGTCATGCCGCGCAGCGCCTTCAAATTGCCGACCTCGAATGACTGCAGAAAGACCGGCGCGTCCGGCCCTGCGAAATCCCAGCGCGCAAGCGCCGCGATGAGCGCCTCCTCCATGGGCAGCCCCAGTTTCCTGAAATAGCTCGGGTGCTTGGTCTCCGGGTACACGCCGATCGGCGCCGGCGCGGGCAGCCCCAGGAGCTGCGAGCGCACGCTGCGGGCGCCGTGCGCCGCGCGCACGAGGCCCAGAATCTCCTCGAATGTCGGGATCTCGAATTGGCCATCGAACCGCACATTATCCGGCCGCACGTCGGCGATGCGCTCGCGCGCGCGCAACGTCTTGAGCTCCGCGAGGGTAAAATCCTCGGTGAACCATCCTTCGGTCGGTTCGCCGTCGACAATTTTGGTTTTGCGGCGGGTGGCAAATTCAAGGTGGTCGGCTACGTTCGTGGTCGCTCCGATCTCGTTTTCGTGGCGCGCAACGAGTATCCCGTCCTGCGTCATGACGAGATCGGGCTCGACGTAGTCGGCGCCCTGCTGGATCGCGAGGAAGTACGAGGTCAGCGTGTGCTCAGGAACATAGCCGCACGCGCCGCGGTGACCGATCACGAGCGGTGCAGTCGCGGCGCCGTTGCCGGAGTGGCGGGCTTTGTCGTGGTGTGCTGGCACGGTCGACATGATAAACCATGATCAAACGGGTTCTGCGCGTAATCGCTCGCGCACCTTCGACGACAACCTCGTGCGCGTGCGCAACGGCCCGGAAGTGCGGCGCCTTTGACGGGCCCTGCCATCGGCCAACACGGGATGGGCCTTACGGTGTATGGTTTCGCCGGCTACTTTCCGGATGCGCCCCGGCCCCGGTTGCCGGCACCGCACGAGCCGGGTTCAGATGGAACCCGGATTTTTGATTTGCGCACAGCCGCAATGGCGAATTCACGACGTCGAGCTGCCGCGGCTCGGCATCGGGTATCGTTTCGCGGGGGATCTGTCCGGGTGGCACCGCGACATCAGTTCCCCGTTTTGAGAAGGATCGAAACAGGTATGGTAATTGCTGGATCGCCGCAGTGCTGACCGAGCAGGATATATACCTCTTCAAGGAGGGGACCTATTTCGGCGCGTACGAAAAGCTCGGCGCCCATCCCGTCGCAGCACGCGCCGGGGCTCCCGCGGGCACACATTTCGCAGTGTGGGCGCCGAACGCGCGCTCGGTCGCCGTCGTAGGCGACTTCAACGGCTGGAACGGCGCTACGCACCCATTGAGTGCGCGGCCGGACTCCTCCGGCATCTGGGCGGGATTCATCGCCGGCGTCGGCCCCGGTGCCATCTATAAATATCAGATCGTCTCGCAGCACGATGGTTACCGGGTGGACAAGAGCGATCCGTTCGCGTTTCGCTGCGAGCTGCCGCCGCGCACCGCCTCGGTCGTGTGCGACATCAACTATATATGGGGCGACGGCGAATGGTTGAAGGGCCGCGCACAGACGAACTCGCTCACCGCACCTTGGTCGATTTACGAGGTACACCTGGGCTCGTGGCGGCGTGTGCCCGAGGCCAATAACCGCTGGCTCTCGTACCGCGAGCTCGCGCAGGAACTCGGCGACTACGTACTCGACATGGGCTTCACGCACGTCGAGCTGCTGCCGATCATGGAGCATCCCTTCTACGGTTCCTGGGGATATCAGCTGACGGGATATTTTGCGGCCACGGCGCGCTACGGCACGCCGCAGGACCTCATGTTTCTCATAGATCGGCTGCACCAGCGCGGCATCGGCGTGATCCTCGATTGGGTGCCGTCGCACTTTCCAAATGACGAGCACGGTCTCGCCTATTTTGACGGCACGCATCTCTACGAGCACGCCGATCCACGCCAGGGGTTTCATCCGGAATGGAAGAGCGCCATCTTCAACTACGGGCGCTCCGAGGTGCGCGACTTCCTCGGCAGCAGCGCGCTCTTCTGGCTGAAGGTGTTCCATGCAGACGCGCTGCGCGTGGACGGCGTTGCCTCCATGTTGTACCTCGACTACGCGCGCACCGCCGGGGAGTGGATTCCCAACGTCTACGGCGGCAACGAGAATCTTGAGGCGGTGTCGTTTCTGAAGAAGCTGAACGAGGAGGTGTACCGCGATCACGGCAATGTGCAAAGCATCGCCGAGGAGTCGACCGCCTGGCCGATGGTGTCGCGCCCCACGTATCTCGGGGGCCTCGGCTTCGGGCTCAAATGGAATCTCGGCTGGATGCATGACACGCTCGTCTACTTCGCAACCGATCCGCTGTTTCGCAAGTACCATCATGGGCAGCTGACGTTCAGCCTGTGGTATGCATTCAGCGAGAATTTCGTGCTGCCGCTGTCACACGATGAAGTCGTTTACGGCAAAGGCTCGCTCCTCGGCAGGATGCACGGCGATGAGTGGCAGCAGTTCGCGAACCTGCGGCTCCTGTACGGCTACATGTGGGGCCATCCGGGCAAGAAGCTCCTCTTCATGGGAGGCGAGTTCGGCCAGAGAAGCGAGTGGCAGCATGATTCGAGCCTCGATTGGCACGTGCTGCAGTATCCGCTGCACGCCGGGGTGCAACGCTGGGTGCGCGAACTCAATCGCTTCTATTCGGCCACCGCGCCGCTCTACGCTCTCGACTTCAACTGGGAGGGCTTCGAGTGGATCGACAGCAACGACAATGAGTCGAGCGTGATCGCGTTCCTGCGCAAGAGCGGCGGCGCGATGGTCCTCGTGGTATGCAACTTCACGCCGCTCTTGCGTACCGACTACCGCGTCGGCGTGCCGCGCGGCGGCTACTGGCGCGAGCGCTTGAACAGCGACGCCACCGAATACGGCGGCAGTGGCGTCGGCAACTTCGGCGGCGTCGAGGCGGCACCGCTGCCGGCGCACGGGCGCTTCCACTCGCTGACACTGCGGTTGCCGCCGCTTGGCGTGCTGTTCTTCACGCCGGAGTGAGATTGCCCGAGCGCCCCACCATGGGAACGATTCGCGTCGTCATCGAGAACATCCAACCGCAGCTCGACAGCGGCAGCACACCGGTGCGACGTGTGGCAGGCGAAGAGGTCAGCGTCGAAGCGCGCATATTCACCGACGGCCATGATCAGATCGACGGCGCGCTGCTCTTCAGGGCAGAAGACTCCGATCAATGGCAGAGCGTGCCGCTCAAAGCCTTAGGCAATGATCTGTGGCGCGCCGCATTCACGGTGCAACGGCTCGGACGCTACGAGTACACCGTATGCGCATGGGTGGATCACGCGCGCACCTGGCAGTGCGATTTCAAGAAGAAATATGAGGCCGCCCAGGAAACCGAGGTGGATCTGCTGGTCGGCGCCGAACATGCGCACGCGCTCGCGCTGCGTGCGACGGAAGGCGACGCGCGGCGCCTGTCCGAATGGGCCAATGCGCTCGTCGATCCCAACCGCAGCCGCGAGGAGCGCGCGGTACTCGCCGAGAGCGAAGGACTGCGCAAGCTTTCGCATCGCTACCCGGACCCGGCGCTGGTGCTGCGCCACGAGCCGCCGCTTGGCGTCGAAGTTGAAAGGGAACGCGCGCTCTTTTCCACGTGGTATGAACTCTTTCCGCGCTCCACTGCGACGCGCGCCGGCGTGCACGGCACTCTTGCCGATTGCGCGGCGCGGCTGCCGTACATAGCGGCGATGAACTTCGACGTGCTGTACCTGCCGCCGATCCATCCGATCGGGCTCACCGAGCGCAAGGGTCCCAACAATCGCGCGCACGCCACCGTTGACGACGTCGGCAGCCCGTGGGCGATCGGCGCGCAATCCGGCGGCCATAAGGCCGTGCATCCCGCACTCGGGACGCTCGATGATTTCCGCAACCTCGTGGCCAAGGCCGAGGAACTCGGAATCGAGATCGCCCTTGATCTGGCATTTCAATGCAGCCCCGATCATCCCTATGTACGCGAGCACCCGGAGTGGTTTCTCCTGCGCCCCGATGGCAGCATCCAATATGCCGAGAATCCGCCGAAGAAGTATCAGGACATCTATCCGTTCAACTTCGAGACGCTGGCCTGGCAGGAATTGCGCGCCGAGCTCAAGAGCGTCGTGGAATTCTGGATCGCGCAGCGCGTGCGCATCTTCCGCGTCGACAATCCCCACACCAAGCCCTTCGCATTCTGGGAATGGCTGATCGGCGAGGTGCGCCGCAACCGGCCCGATGTGATTTTTCTGGCCGAGGCGTTTACGCGGCCCGGGCCCATGTATCGCCTGGCCAAGCTCGGCTTCAGCCAGTCGTACAGCTATTTCGCCTGGCGCAACAGCAAGGCGGAGCTCATCGAATACTTCACCGAGCTTGCCAGCGCGCCGCTCGCTGAGTTCTTCCGCGCCAACCTTTGGCCGAACACGCCCGACATCCTCACCGAGTACCTGCAGTTCGGTGGTCGCGCGGCCTTCATGGCGCGGCTCGTACTCGCTGCAACACTCGGCGCGAGCTACGGGATCTACGGCCCGGCTTTCGAACTCATGGAGCATGACGCGCGCGAGCCGGGGAGCGAAGAGTATCGCGACTCGGAGAAATACCAGCTGCGCCACTGGGACCTGGAGCGCGCCGACAGCCTGCGCGACTTCATAGCCCGCGTGAATCGCATCCGCCGCGATCATGCGCCTCTGCAGAGCAACCGCCGCCTGAGATTCCACAGCATCGACAACGATGCGCTCCTCGCCTACAGCAAGGCGAGCGCCGATGGCAGCGAGGCGCTCCTCGTCATCGTCAATCTCGACCCGCATAACACGCAGACGGGCTTCCTCGACGTGGATCTGGCCACGATCGGCGTTTCCTCCGGGCAGCCCTTCCAGGCCCATGATCTGCTCTCGGATGCGCGCTACCTGTGGCAGGGAGCGCGCAACTACATCGCTCTTGATCCGCGCCACGCAGCCGCCCACATCTTCCGCATTCGGCGCCACCTGCGCAGCGAACGCGACTTCGACTATTTTTCCTGACGTGACCGTGCCCATCCCCGCCCACCCGCGCGATCCGCTCTGGTACAAGGACGCCGTCATCTACGAGGTCCACGTGCGCGCCTTCGCCGACAGCAACGACGACGGCATCGGCGACTTTCCAGGACTCACGAGCAAGCTCGACTACATCCAGGATCTGGGCGTCAACGCCATCTGGCTGCTGCCCTTCTATCCCTCGCCGCTGCGCGACGACGGCTATGACATTGCGGACTACCGCAACATCCATCCGCAGTACGGCACGCGCGCCGACTTTCGCTACTTTGTCGACGAGGCGCACCGGCGCGGGCTGCGCGTCATCACCGAGCTTGTGATCAATCACACATCCGACCAGCACCCGTGGTTTCAGGCCGCGCGCCATGCGCCGGCCGGATCCGCCAAGCGCAACTTCTACGTATGGAGCGACAACCCGGAGCGCTATGCCGGCACGCGCGTCATCTTCACCGACACCGAAAGCTCCAATTGGACCTTCGACCCCGTCGCAAAGAGTTACTACTGGCACCGCTTCTTCAGCCATCAGCCGGATCTGAACTTCGACAATCCCCACGTCGAGCGCGCCGTGAGCCGCATCATGAGCTACTGGCTCGACCAGGGCGTCGACGGGCTGCGGCTGGATGCGATTCCGTACTTGATCGAACGCGAAGGCACGAGCAACGAAAACCTGCGCGAAACTCACGCCGTGGTGAAGCGCATCCGCAAGGTGGTCGATGAGCACTATGCGGATCGCGTGCTACTTGCAGAGGCCAATCAGTGGCCCGAGGACGTGCGCGACTATTTCGGCGACGGCGACGAATGCCACATGGCATTTCACTTTCCGTTGATGCCGCGCATGTACATGGCGATCGCGCAGGAGGACCGCCATCCGATCGTGGAGATCATGGAGCAGACGCCCGACATTCCCGCCAATTGCCAGTGGGCGATCTTCCTGCGCAATCACGATGAGCTCACTCTGGAGATGGTCACGAGCAAGGAGCGTGACTACATGTACCAGATGTTCGCGGCCGATCCGCGCGCGCGCCTGAATCTGGGCATCCGCCGACGCCTCGCGCCGCTCCTCGAGAACGACCCGGAGCGCATCAAGCTCATGAACAGCCTGCTGCTGTCGATGCCGGGCTCGCCGATCATCTATTACGGCGATGAGATCGGGATGGGCGACAATTTCTACATCGGCGACAGAAACGGCGTGCGCACGCCTATGCAGTGGAGCCCGGATCGCAACGCCGGCTTCTCGCGCGCCGATCCGCAGCGCCTTTATCTGCCGCCGATCATGGATTCGATCTACGGCTATGAGGCGGTCAACGTGGAGTCACAAACCCGCGATCGCGCCTCGCTCCTTAACTGGATGAAGCGCCTGCTGCAGATCCGCAGGTCCTCGCAGGCCTTTGGCCGCGGCACTCTGCAGTTCGTGCGCCCGGGCAACCGCAAGGTGCTGGTATATGTGCGCCAGTATGCTGATGACACCATCCTGTGCGTTGCGAACCTCGCGCGCTCCGCGCAGCCGGTCGAGATCAATCTCGCCGCGCACAAGGGCGCCGTGCCGATCGAGCTTTTGGGTCAGACCCCGTTCCCGCCGATCGGCGAGCTGCCCTATCTTTTGACTCTGGCGGGATACGGTTTCTACTGGTTCCGCCTGAGCCGCGATGCTGCGGCTCCCAAGTGGCATGCAGAGCGCCTGCCGCGCGACGACGTGCCGGTGCTGGTGCTCATCGACTCCTGGGCGAGTTTCTTCCCGGAGCGGGTCGCGCCCTGGCGCGCAGCGGCGGCGACGCGGCTGCGCGCCCAGCTCGAGGAGCGGCTGCTGCCCCCATTCATCGCGGCGCAGCGCTGGTTTGGCGGCAAGGGCGACATCAGCGTGCGAGCGCGGCTCGTCGACTATCTCGAATGGGAGTTCAGTCTCGCCCGGTGGATGCTCACGCTGATCGATATCGAGGGGAGCGACGGCGAGCATGCGCAATATTTCCTGCCGCTCGCGATCGCATTCGAGGACGCGCCCGAGTCGCGCTGGCTGAAGCTGCAGCCGTTCTCGATTGCGCGCGTGCGCCAGCAGGCGGCGGTCGGTGTGCTTGCGGATGCGGCGGCGGATGAGAGTTTCGCCCGCGCCGTGCTGGAGTCAATCGGGGCCGCGCAGGAGCTGCGCACCGCGCACGGCAGGCTCATCCTCTCGCCCACGGCCGCCTATGCACAGTTGCGCGGCGATCCGGGCGCGGATCTTGCCGCGGGTGCGCCGCTCACCCAGGGCAGCAATACAGTGCTCAGGTGCGGGGATCGATTATTCCTCAAGCTCTATCGGCGCCTGCGGCCCGGCGTGAACCCGGAAGCCGAAATCGGCCGCTTTCTCACCGAAGTTGCGCACTTCCCGCACATCGCGCCGGTAGCGGGCGTCGTCGAGTACCAGCGCGACGGCGACGGCACGGCGACTGTCGCGCTCCTGCAGGCGTTCGTCATGAACCAGGGCGACGGTTGGGACTACACGGTCAATTACCTGAAGCGCTTTCTGCAGGATCAGCGTACCGAGCCGCCGGGCGCCGATGCGCATGGTGCGTACCTGGCGCTCGTGCGCACGCTCGCCAAACGCACCGCGGAACTGCACTGTGCGCTCGCAACTGCCACCGAGGATCCGGCGTTCGCCGCGCAGCCCGTCGCAGCATTCGATATTCGCGCCTGGCGCGAGCGTGCGCGCGATGCGGTGGCATCGAGCTGCGCGCTGCTCGACAACGCCCTCGAGCGCCTGCCGCCGGCGGCGCAAGCGCTCGCCGTCGGGCTGCTTGGCGCGCGCGCAAAGCTTCTGGCGCGCATCGCCGCGCTCGGCACGGATGAAGAGGTGCGCGCGCTCAAAATTCGCGTGCATGGCGATTATCACCTGGGGCAGGTGCTCCTGGTGCGCAATGACTTCGTGATTGTCGATTTCGAGGGCGAGCCAGCGCGGCCCCTCGCCGAGCGGCGCGACAAGCAATCGCCGCTGCGCGATGTGGCCGGCATGCTGCGCTCGTTCGCCTACGCGCGCCGCGCGGCGCGCACCGGGACAACGCCGCAGAGCGCCGACGACAGTGGCAAATGGGAAGCGTTGCTCGATGAGTGGGAAGAGAGCGCACGCGCCACATTCATCAGCGTGTATGACGAGATTGCGCGCGCCGGAGGTCTGTACGAGTCCTTGCAGGCGATGCAGCCGCTTTTGAGATTGTTTGAGATCGAGAAGGCGCTGTACGAACTGCGCTACGAAATTGGCAACCGCCCGGAATGGGCCGTGATTCCGTTACGCGCGTTGACCGTGATGAGCGCCTGAAGGCGCATTTCTGCAGGAAATCCTCCATGGACCAACCCTCCTCCCCGCAGTCGGCCGCGACGACGCCCATCACCGCCGTGTGGCCCGGCACGCCCCATCCGCGCGGCGCGACGTGGGATGGCGAAGGCGTCAATTTTTCCCTGTTCTCGGCCAATGCCACCAAAGTTGAGCTCTGTGTCTTCGATGCGACCGGACGGCGCGAGCTGCAGCGCGTCGCGCTGCATGAGCGCACCGATGATATCTGGCACGCCTATCTACCGGAGGCGCGGCCGGGGCTCCTGTACGGCTATCGCGTTTATGGACCCTACGACCCCGCGCAGGGCCATCGCTTCAATCCGCACAAGCTTCTGATCGAGCCGTACGCGAAGCATCTCGAAGGCACTCTGCGCTGGAGCGATGCGCACTTTGGCTATCGCGTCGGCAACGCGCGGGCCGACCTGTCGTTTGACAGGCGCGACAACGCTGCGGGCATGCCCAAATGCCGCGTCGTCGACCCCGCCTTCACCTGGGGTGACGACCGCCCGCCGCGCACCGGGTGGCACGACACGATCATCTACGAATTGCACGTGCGCGGCCTGACGAAGAATCACCCGCAGGTGCCCCCGCAGCTGCGCGGCACCTATGCCGGCCTTGCGACCGCGCCGGTGATCGAGCATCTGCACCGCCTCGGGGTCACGGCGGTCGAGCTCATGCCGGTGCATAACTTTGTCGACGACCGCTACCTCCTCGATCGCGGGCTGCGCAATTACTGGGGCTACAACACCATCGGCTTCTTCGCACCCGATATGCGCTACTGCGCGAGCGGCCGCATCAGTGAATTCAAAACCATGGTGAAGACGCTGCATTCCGCCGGGATCGAGGTGATCCTCGATGTGGTCTACAACCACACCGCCGAGGGCAATGAGCTCGGACCGACGCTGTGCTTCCGCGGCATCGACAACGCCTCCCACTATCGCTTGAGCCCCGAGGATCCGCGCTACTACGTGGACTTCACCGGTTGCGGCAACACTTTGAACCTGCAGCATCCGCGCGTGCTGCAGCTCATCATGGATTCCCTGCGTTACTGGGTGCTCGAGATGCACGTCGACGGCTTTCGCTTCGATCTTGCCTCGGCGCTCGCGCGCGAGCTCTTTGAGGTTGACCGCCTGGGCTCGTTCTTCGACACGATCGGCCAGGATCCGGTGCTCTCGCAGGTGAAGCTCATCGCCGAGCCGTGGGACGTCGGCGCCGGCGGCTACCAGGTCGGAAATTTTCCCTCCGGGTGGAATGAGTGGAACGACAAATACCGCGACACTATGCGCGCCTACTGGAAGGGCGACGGCGGCCTCATCGGCGACTTTGCGCAGCGCTTCATGGGGTCGAGCGATCTGTATGAGGCGAGTGGCAGAAAACCTCATGCCAGCGTGAACTTCATCACCGCGCACGACGGCTTCACCCTCCACGACCTCGTGAGCTACAACCACAAGCACAACGAGGCCAACGGCGAGGATAATCGCGACGGCAACGACAACAACCGCTCGTGGAACTGCGGCGTGGAGGGACCGAGCGATGATCCGGTGGTGAATGCGTTGCGCGAGCGGCAGAAGCGAAACCTCGTGGTGTCGCTGCTGCTCTCGCAGGGCGTGCCGATGCTGCTCGCCGGAGATGAGATCGGCCATACGCAAAACGGCAACAACAATGCCTACTGCCAGGACAACGAGGTCTCGTGGATCAATTGGGAGCTCGGCAAGAAGGAAGAACAGCTGTATTTCTTTGTGGCGCGCATGATCAAGCTGCGCCGCGAGCACCCCGTGTTCAGCCGCCGGCGCTTCCTGCGCGACCAGACGACGGTGCCGGACGATCAAAAAGAGGTCATGTGGTTCGCGCCCAACGGCAGCGAGATGACCGAGACGGAATGGAAGCAGGAGTTCGCACGCTGCCTCGGAGTGTATCTGGCCGGCACGGCCATCCGGCGCATCGACCGGCGCGGAGAGAATGTCAAAGACATGAACTTTCTCGCGCTCTTCAACGCGCATCACGAGCCCATTGCCTTCGCGCTGCCGCAGCTCACCGCAGAGGGCGCATGGAGCACCGTGCTCGACACCGCGCTCGCGGTGGACCCCTTTGCACTCGAGCGCTACGAGAGCGGCTCCGCCTACGCACTGCAGGGTCGCTCGATCGCGCTATTGGTCGAGAGTCCCCGTGACTAGCACTCTATGTCGCAGTCATCAAATGCCGTTCGGCGCCGAGCTGACTGCGCAAGGCGTGCGCTTTCGGCTGTGGGCACCCGCTGCACACCGGATGGAGCTCATGCTGCAGGCGGACGGCGCCGTGCGTGCGCTTGCGATGCAGGCGCTGCCAGGAGGGTGGTTCGAAGTTCTAAGCCGCGAGGCGCGCGCGGGCAGCCTGTACCGCTTCCGCATCGACGGGGAGCTTCAGGTCGCGGACCCGGCATCGCGATTCAATCCGCAGGATGCGCATGGGCCAAGCGCGGTGGTGGACCCGTGCGCGTTCGCCTGGCCGGACGGCGCATGGCGCGGCCGCCCCTGGCACGAGGCGGTCATCTATGAGCTGCACGTCGGCGCATTCTCTGCCGAAGGCAGCTTCGCCGGCGTCGAGCGCCGGCTCGAGTATCTCGCTCAACTTGGGATCACGGTCATCGAGCTCATGCCGATCGCGGACTTTCCCGGCGCGCGCGGCTGGGGCTACGACGCAGTGCTGCCCTACGCCCCCGATGCGGCCTACGGCACGCCTGAGGAGCTGAAGTCGCTCATTGCCGCCGCTCATGGCCGCGGCATTGCCGTGATGCTGGACGTCGTCTACAACCACTTCGGCCCGGAAGGCAACTATCTGCACCGCTATGCGCCGGGATTTTTCACCGACCGCCACACGACGCCCTGGGGCGATGCGGTCAATTTCGACGGACCCGGCAGCAAGACGGTGCGCGAGTTCTTCATCCACAACGCGCTCTACTGGCTCGAGGAGTATCACTTCGACGGGCTGCGCTTTGACGCCGTGCACGCCATCATCGACGACGGCGAGGTGCATATCTTCAAGGAGCTCGCGGCGCGGCTGCGCGCCGGCCCGGGCAGCGCGCGACCCATCTATCTCGTGCTCGAGAATCACGCCAATGAGGCGCACCTCCTGGGCGCAGCCGGTGCGAGCGACACTCACGATGCGCAGTGGAACGATGACGTGCACCACTGCCTGCATGTGATCCTCACCGGGGAGTCGGACGGTTACTACGCCGACTACGCCGCGCGGCCGCACACGCTTCTGTGCCGGGCGCTCGCGCAGGGCTTCGCCTATCAGGGAGAGATCTCCTCCTATTCGGGCGCGACGCGCGGCGAGCCGAGTGCGCTTCTGCCGCCAACCGCCTTCGTCTCCTTTTTGCAGAATCACGATCAGATCGGCAATCGCGCCCACGGCGAGCGCCTGGCCGCGCTCGTCGCAAACGACGCGGCGCGCCTCGCCGCGACCGCGCTCCTGCTCCTTGCACCGGCGCCACCCATGCTCTTCATGGGCGAGGAATGGGGGGCACTGGAGCCCTTCGCCTATTTCTGCGACATGAGCGCCGAGCTCAACGAAAAGATTCGGCAGGGGCGCCGGCGGGAATTCGCGCGCTTCGGCAGGTTCGCCGCCACGCATGAGCTGCCGGATCCGGCTGCTGCCGCAACCTTCGAAGCTGCGAAACTCGATTGGACGCGCCTGTCCGAGGCACGCCATGCGCATTGGCTCGAGCAGTACCGGCGCCTGCTCGCCATCCGCCAGCGCGACATCGTGCCGCTCGTGCCGCGCATCCGTTCCGGCCGTTGCAGCCCGGCGGAAGATGCGGGCGCCTTCGCAGTGGACTGGGGCCTCGCGGATCACTCGATCCTGCACCTCGTGGCAAATCTTGCGCCTGCGGCCGCGCCCATGGTCGGCCGTACGGCGGGCCGAGTAATCTTCGCCACGCATCCGGATATTCGCGCGGCGGTATCGAACAATGAGCTGCCGCCATGGAGCGTCACGTTGCTCCTGGAGCGCGGACGTGTCCGCACCTGAGCCGCCGCGCAGCGTCGGCGCGCAGGCGGTCATTCCGCGCGCCACGTATCGACTACAGCTGAACGGCACGTTCACACTCACCGCTGCGACGGCGCTCATCCCATATCTCTCCCGCCTCGGCATAAGCCACGTCTATTGTTCGCCCTATTTCCGCGCCCGCCCGGGAAGCCTGCATGGCTACGACGTCGTTGATCACAACACATTGAACCCCGAGATTGCCGACGCGGCGGAGTTCGAGCGCTTCGTCGCCGAGCTGCGCGCCCACGGCATGGGGCAGATCCTCGACGTCGTGCCCAATCATGTGGGCATCATGGGTTCGGACAACGCCTGGTGGATGGATGTGCTCGAGAACGGCCAGGCCTCGCAGTTTGCCGCCTTCTTTGACATCGACTGGCAGCCGGCAAACCCTGCTCTTGCCGGCAAACTTCTCGTTCCCGTCCTCGGCGATTCCTATGGCCGGGTTCTCGAGCGCCGCGAGCTTGAGCCGCGCTTCGAGCGCGAAGTCGGTTCATTTGCGATCTATTACCACGACCATCGCTTTCCGCTCGATCCGAAGAGCTATCCGCGCCTGCTCGATCCTGCGCTCAAGCGCATGCAGCCTGACGCGCTGGCGCCGCAAGCGCGCGCCGAACTCGAGAGCCTGATCGCGGCGTTCGGTCAACTGCCGCAGAGGAATGCGGCCTCGCCCGAGGAGGCAGCCGCGCGCAATCGCGACAAGGAAATCTACAAGCGCCGCCTGGCAGAGATGTGCGCCGCGCATCCGGGTATTCGTGAGGAGATCGATCAGTCCGTCGCCGACCTGCGCGGCGAGGGGTCCGCGCCTGCAAGTGCCGATGCGCTCCATGAGCTCCTCGAAGCGCAGGCCTACAGGCTCGCATCCTGGCGCGTCGCATCCGACGAAATCAACTATCGGCGCTTCTTCGACGTCAATGATCTCGCCGCGCTGCGCATGGAGAATGAGAAGGTGTTCGAAGAAACGCACCGGCTCACGCTCGAGCTCCTGCGCACCGGCAAGCTCGATGGTCTGCGCATCGATCATCCCGATGGCCTCTACGATCCGCAGCAGTATTTCCGCCGCCTGCAAAGCCGGGTGGCGGAGGCGACCGGCGCTGCGGAGCGCGCAGGCAGCGCGCTGCCCCTGTACCTCGTGGTGGAAAAGATCACCGCGGGATTCGAGCATCTGCCAGCGACGTGGCCCGTGCATGGCACGACCGGCTACAACTTCACCAATACGGTCAACGGGCTCTTTGTCGACGGCACTGCAGAGCGCCGCCTCGACCGCACCTACCACGCCTTCATCGGCGAACTGACCGAGTGGAAGGAAATCGCCTACGACGCCAAGCGGCTGATCCTCGATACGGCGCTGTCCTCGGAACTCACGGTGCTGACGAACCAGCTTGCGCGAATCGCGCGCTCGGACCGCAATACGCGCGACTTCACCTTCCGCAGCCTACGACAGGCACTCACCGACGTCATCGCGTGCTTTCCCGTGTATCGCACTTATGTCGCCGACTCCGTGTCGACGGAGGATCGACGCTTCATCGACTGGGCCGTGGCGGCCGCCAAAGGCCGGGATTCCGGCATCAACTACGAGCTCTACGAATTCGTGCGCGCGACGCTCCTGCTCGACCCGGCGCTCGAGGCCGACCCCGAACGCGTGCGCGCCTTCACGATGAAGTTTCAGCAGCTCACCGCACCCGTGACCGCCAAGGGCGTCGAAGACACGGCTCTCTACCGCTTTCATCGCCTCGTGTCATTGAACGAGGTGGGCGGCGACCCGGACACATTTGGCGTCGGCGTGCGTGCATTCCACGCCGATGCGAAGGCGCGCCAGCAGCACTGGCCGCACGAGATGCTCAGCACTTCGACCCACGACACCAAGCGCTCCGAGGACACGCGCGTGCGCATCGACGTGCTGTCGGAGATGCCGCGCCTGTGGCGCCAGCTGCTGGTGCGCTGGCGGCGCATCAATCGCCTGCGCAAGCGCGAGATCGACGGACGGCCCGCACCGGGGCCAAACCAGGAGTATCTCCTGTACCAGATTCTGCTCGGCAGCTGGCCGCTTGAGAAGCTGGATGAGGCGGCGCTGCGCACCTACGCCGAACGCATCGCCGCGTACATGATCAAGGCTTCGCGCGAGGCGAAGAGCCGCACGAGCTGGTCGGACCGCAGCAAGGAGTACGAGGACGCGCTGACGCAGTTCGTCCACAAGCTGCTCGAGCCGCGCGCCGGCAACCTCTTCCTGAACGAAATAAAAGCCGCCCAGGAGCGCATCGGCCGCTTCGGCGTGCTGAATTCGCTTTCGCAAACGCTGTGCAAACTGACCGCGCCCGGCGTGCCGGATATCTACCAGGGCAATGAGCTCCTCGACTTCTCGCTCGTCGATCCTGACAACCGCCGCCCCGTCGACTACGCGCGCCGCTCGCGGCTCCTCACCGAGTTTGAGGCGCACGGTGCTGCCGATCCAAAATTCGCGCGCGCGCTGTTGGCGGACCTCAGCGACAGCCGGGCAAAACTCTACGTCACCTGGAAAACGCTGCAGTTCAGGAAAGCGCACGCGGCGCTCTTCGACGATGGCGAATATCTGCCCGCGGAGGTCACGGGCGTGCGTGCAAGCCACCTGTGCGCCTATGCGCGGCACTGCGGGAGCGAATGGGCGGTGGTGGTCATACCGCGCCTGTATGCGCGGCTCTTGGGCGAACGCGATGAACTGCCGCTCGGCGAGCGCGTGTGGGGCGACACCATGATTGAACTGCCGGGCGGCCTTGGCGCCGCGCGCTGGCACAACGTGCTCGATGGGCGTGCCATCGGCTCGCAAGCGCGTGATGGCCGGCATGCGCTTCCCGCAAACCAAGTGCTTGCGAACTTCCCGGTCGCGCTCCTGGAGACTCACCCGCCCTAACGATAGGCTTTGGCCTGCAGGGTGAAGAGGTGTGCGTAGCGTCCGTTGAGCGCCATCAATTCCTCGTGGCTGCCGCGCTCGACGATGCGCCCGTGCTCAAGCACTGCGATCTGATCGGCCATGCGCACCGTGGAGAAGCGATGTGAGATCAGGATCGTGATGCGCCCGAGCGCGAGCTTGCGAAAATGCTCGAAGACATCCGCTTCGGCCTGCGCATCCATCGCAGCGGTCGGTTCATCGAGCACCAAGACGTCGGCCCGCGTGCGCATGAAGGCGCGTGCCAGGGCGATCTTCTGCCACTGGCCGCCGGAGAGTTCGCGCCCGTCGCGGAACCACTTGCCGAGCTGCGTGTGATAGCCCTGCGGCAAGGTGCTGATGAAGTCGGCGGCCTGGCCCTTGGCTGCGGCCTCACGCCAGCGCGCCTCGTCCTCGAAGTACTGATCATCGCCGGCGCCGACATTCTCGCCCACGAGCATTTGATAGCGGGCGAAGTCCTGGAAGATGACACCGATCCTCTGGCGCAGAGCCCCCGCGTCCCAGTCCTTCAAATCGAGTCCATCGAGGAGAATGCGCCCGCTCGTCGGCTGGTAGAGGCGCGTCAAGAGCTTGATGAGAGTCGTCTTGCCTGAACCGTTCTCGCCCACGAGCGCGAGACTCTCCCCGGGGCGCAGGTGCAGGGTCACATCTTCGAGCGCAGGTTCAGGCGCATCCGGATAACTGAAGCTCACATTCTCGAAGCGCACGCCGTCCTGCGGCGCGGGGCCGCGTTGAACCGCACCTGTCTGCACCGGTACTGGTGTCTCCAGGTATTCGTAGAGCGTCGAGAGGTACAGATTGTCCTCGTACATGCCGCCGACCGCCGACAGGCTCGCCGACACGGCGGACTGGCCCTGCCGGAAGAGCAGCAGATACATGGTCATCTGGCCGAGCGAGATGAGCGCGCGCGCGGCCGACAGCGCGATCCAGGCGTAGGCGCCGTAGAGCGCAAACGTCGCGATCAATCCCAAGCCAAAGCCCCAGGCGTCGCGGCGAATGGTGAGCGCGCGATCCTCGCGATACAGGCGGCCGAAAATATCGCGGTAGCGCTGCAGAAAGCGCGGACCCAGGCCAAAGAGCTTCACTTCCTTCGCGTGGTCCTCGCGCGCGAGCACGGTCTCAAGGTAGGTCTGCATGCGCGTCTCAGGTGAGCGCCAGCGAAACAATCGAAACGCGTCGCCGGAGAATTTGGCCTCGGCGACGAACGCGGGCAGGCCGGCGAGCAGCAGCACGGCAACCGCCCAGGGTGAGAAGCGCGCGAGCAGCGTCCCATAGCTCACGAGCGAAATGCCGTTCTGCGCAAGCCCAAAGGTGCGCATGATGAGCGACAGCGGCCGGCTCGAGGCCTCGCGTCGGGCGCGCGTCAACTTGTCGTAGAACTCCGAGTCCTCGAAATGCTGCAGTTCGAGCGTGAGCGCCTTCTCGAGGATCATCACGTTGACGCGCTGCCCGAGCTGCGCGCGCAGGAGCGACTGGCACAGTGAAATGCCGCGCTGCGCCGCCGCCGTCGAGGCGACGAATGCGCCTTCGAGGAGCACGAGCTCCAGGACGTGACTCACGCTGCCGCCGGGGTGGCGAACGGCCGCGACCACGGCATCCACGATGAGCGAGCCGACGTAGGCGACCCCTGCCGGTACGACTCCGGCGATGAGGGTCAGTATCCCCAAGGCGACCGTGAGGCCCGGGTTGGTGCGCCACACGAGCTCGAGCGCGCGGCGGCTGTAGCGGAATACGCCGAAGAAGCCGCGCAGCGTCTTTGGTTCCGCCGCCGCCGCGGCACTCACCGCGGCCGCCGCGCGCGCGCGGCCGGCAGGATTGGCGAAATGCCCCATGGAGTTCAGGACGGTCGCGAGCGCGTGATCAGGCGTGAACCGCGCCGCGAGAAAACGTAGCCGTAGATCCAGGAGGTCATGACGGCGATGCGGTTGCGGAACCCGATGAGCACGCTCACGTGCAGGAACATCCACGCAAGCCAGGCGAGGAGTCCCCCAAAGCGCAGCGGCCCGATCTCAACGACCGCGCGCGACTTGCCGATGGTCGCCATCGAGCCCCAGTCGACATAGTGAAAGCCGCGATCGCGCAGGGCGTGCGAGCCCTGCAGATCCTCGTCAATCACGCGGGCGACGAAGCGGCCCATCTGCAGCGCCCCCTGCGACACGCCCGGCACTGGCCGGTTGGATTTCGAATCGATAAGGTATGCCGCGTCGCCGATGACAAAGACCTGCGGATAGCCGGGCACAGAGCAATCCGGCATTACCTGCACGCGTCCGCCCGGACCGACCGGCACGCCGAGCGTGTTCACGAGCGCTGAGGCACGCACTCCGGCGGCCCAGATGACATTGTAGCTGTGCAGGCGCTCACCACCGACGTCGACCCCATCGGCAAATACATCGGTGACTGCCTGCCCGAGCCGCACTTCGACCCCGAGGTCCTGCAACTGCTCGAGCGCATGGCGCGAGGAGGCCGCGCTCAGCGCCGGCAAGAGGCGCGGCCCCGCTTCAATAAGGATCACGCGCGCGCGGCGCGTGTCGGCGATGCGAAAATCGCGCGCGATCACGTCCACGGCGAGTTCTTTGATCGCGCCGGCAAGCTCAACTCCCGTCGGCCCCCCGCCCACGATGACAAACGACAGATGCGCCGCGCGCTGCGTCGTATCGGCCTCCAGCTCCGCGGTCTCGAACGACAACAGCAATCGCGAGCGAATGAACGTCGCGTCCTCGACTTCCTTCATCCCGGGAGCCCACCGGTGCCAATCGGCGTGGCCAAAATAATTGTCGACCGCACCGGGCGCGAGAATCAGATAGTCGAAGGAGAGATGATTCGCGCCGACGTCGACGCCAGCGCGCGCCAGATCGATCGCGGTGGCCTCGCCCAGCATGACGAAGGCATTCGCCTGGCCGCGCAGCACGGTGCGGATCGGCTGTGCGATGTCCGCGGGCCCGAGTGCCGCGGATGCGACCTGGTAGAGCAGCGGCTGGAAGAGATGATAGTTATTGCGGTCGATGACCAGCACTTCCACGGGCGAGCGTGCCAGTGCGCGCGCAGCAAACAGGCCGCCGAACCCGCAGCCGACTATGATCACGCGCGGCCGGCGACTCGCCCGCGCACTTACAGTGAGTTCCTGATTCGCCACGGCCTATTATCCCTGATCGGCCGCGGCGAGACGCAGCATGGCGACGAGGCTCTGCTCAACATCCGCGTCGGTCGTCGCCCAGCTGCATACGCTGATGCGCATGGCCGTGCGGCCCTGCCAGACGGTTCCGCCGCACCAGCAGGTCCCATCGCGCTGAATCGCAGCGACGATGCGCCGGGTTCGTTCCGGCGCGCCGAAGGACACCAGCACCTGATTCAACACCACTTCGTTCAGGACCTCGTAGCCTGCCTGCGTCAGAGCCTGTGCAAAGCGCCGCGCCTGACGACAATTGCGCTCAAAGAGCTCGGCGAGTCCCGCGCGCCCGAGCGTACGCAGCGCGGTCCAAACCTCGACGCCGCGCGCGCGCCGCGACAGCTCGGGAGTGAAGTCGGACGGATTGCGCGCCGCGGACTCGGTCGGCAAATACTCGGCAGTGATGGCCATCGCCGCCTTCAAGGCGTTCGCGTCGCGCACGAAAGCAAGACCGCTGTCGTACGGGACGTTCAGCCATTTGTGCGCATCGGTGGCCCACGAGTCCGCCTCCTCGAGGCAGCGCGCGAGCGCATGCAACGCGGGCGCAGCTTTCGCCCACAGGCCAAATGCGCCGTCCACGTGCACCCAGGCGCCGGCGGCGTGCGCTCGGGCGATGAGCATCTCGAAGGGATCAAATGCGCCGGTATTTACGTTGCCCGCCTGCAGGCACAGGATGGTCGGGCCGCTCATCGCCGGCAGCGCATCCGCACGCATGCGGCCCGCTGCATCGACCGCCACGCGTACGATGCGCGCGCGCCCGAGACCCAGCATCCCCAATGACTTCAAGAGCGTCGGATGTGCCTCTGCGCCCGTCAGCACGGTAATGGGCGGCGCCCCAAAGAGTCCGTGTGCCTCGACGTTCCAGCCGACGCGCGCCAGCACTGCATTCCTCGCCGCCGCGAGTGCGGTGAAGTTGGCAACGGTCGCGCCGGTGACGAAGGCGCCGCCCGCTGCAGCGGGAAGCTCAAAGAGTTCGATGAGCCAGCGCAGCGCCACGGCCTCGAGGTGTGACACCCCGGGCATGCTTTCGTAGAGACCCGCGTTCTGATCCCAGGCGCCGGCGAGCCAGTTTGCCGCGAGAGCCTCGGGCAGCGCACCGCCGATGACAAAGCCGAAGAAGCGGCGGCCGGCGCTGGCGAGCGTCGCCGGAGACACCGCGCGGTCAAGGAGCGCAAGCGTCGCGCCCGGCGCGCTCGGGCCTGCCGGGAGCGGCTCATCGAGCTGCCGCAGTGCCGCCACCGCGAGAGGATCGGGCGCCACCGAGCGCGCATTGAGTGCGTCGAGATAGGCGTGCGCGCGGCGCGCGGCATCATCAAGAATGGCATACACGATGGTCTTTCCTTTTTGATCTCTTAGGGCCGCGCCGCCTGGGCTCGCGCTGTGGAGGGTATCCTCACTCGCACTGGGCTAATATTGGGCCCAACTGCCCCGACTTCTAGGTTATTCGCGTGGATGTGCCCGAGCTCGAATACGTCGGCTTCTGGCTGCGCTTCTGGGCGTTCATCATCGACTCGGTGCTCGCCATGGTCATCCTGCTGCCGATCCTGCATGCCTATGGCGGCGCTTCGTACTGGCCCGACATGTGGTCCGAGATGTACTCCGGCCGAGGCGCCACCGCAGAGCTTCTGCAGTGGGTACTGCCCGCGATTGCGGTCATCATATTCTGGGTGACCCGGCAGGCAACCCCGGGAAAGATGGCCATCGCGGCGACCATTGTCGATGCGCAGACGGGCAAACGGCCGACGACGGCACAGTTCATCGGCAGGTACCTCGCCTATTACGTTTCAATGATTCCATTGTTTCTCGGGTTCTTCTGGATCGGCATCGACTCGCGCAAGCAGGGATGGCACGACAAGCTCGCGGGCACGGTGGTCGTGCGCCCGCGCCGCGGCGCGAGCGGGGTGCATTTCACCTCCTGATCCCCTGGCGCTGTTGCGCGCTCGCCGGGCCTTAAGATGCGCTCCTCTGGCATCATATCGCCATGGATGTCGCCCACGTCATTCAGTCCGCTCTTGCCCCCGTGTTCCTGATTTCCGGAGTGGGGGTGATGCTGGGCGTATTGACCAACCGCCTGGCGCGCATCGTCGATCGGGCCCGGGTTTGGGAAGCGGAGGCCGAAAAGGAGACTGAGCGGGCGGCCGACCTTGAAGCGCGCCTGCAGGTGCTGGCGCGGCGGGCGCGCTACATAAGTACGGCGATCACCATGTGCGCCGTGTCCGCACTCCTGGTCGCGCTCGTCGT
>Ga0302325_10005022_pt1 | contig 30378 bp, 32 predicted proteins | sample Palsa_T0_2_FD_201948 | JGI IMG/M metagenome (GOLD analysis project Ga0302325, IMG submission 201948) | Peat permafrost microbial communities from Stordalen Mire near Abisko, Sweden - Palsa_T0_2 | ecosystem: Environmental > Terrestrial > Soil > Palsa > Peat permafrost | place: Sweden: Abisko... | reverse complement strand
CACCATCATCAGGAAGATCATCCACGCCAGATCCCAGAAATGGCGCCGCGTCAGGGACCACGATCCGAACATGGAGACCCGCCGTTCGGCGAACGTGTGAGCCGGCGCCAGCGACAGCCTCACCACAATCCAGAAATTGAGAAAAAACGCCGCGGCGGCCCCGGACACCCGGATGCCGGCGGCGGCCGCTGGGAACACACTGTCGGAGATGACCTTCAAACTGGTGATTATCCCGAATTCCAGCCCGGTTATGACCAGCACCGTGGCGGCGCCGATCAGCGCAACCAAAGCCAGCCGAACCTCATCTCCACCCAGTCTCATGAAGGCCCACCGGCTCTCCTTGGGACGCAGTTCCTGACGAAAGATCGCACCGACAATGGCGATCCACAGGATCAGAAGCATGGGCGCGGCGACAAACGCCAGAGGCCCGAAGCGCCCCACGATTTGCGGCAGGTCGGTAGCCGCAGCGGGGCTGCGCACGGGAACTGGACCGCTGCCGATCTTCGAGAGTGCGATCAGCACGACGATGAGGACGTTTCCGCCTACCCACGCCGCCACGGCCCTTGGTTGCCGACGTAGAACCCGCAGGCCTTCGAACGCGGCGGAGGCAGGCGAAAAGGCGGTCATGGTTCTTGAAGCGAAGACTCAGGCGCGCGGCGATGCCCGTGAGTATGCCAAAGTCGGGCGCTTGGAAAAGCGCCTCATCCCCAAGGCTGGCCGCTGGCCTACTAGTCCCGAAATCGCGATCCCTGCCGCGCCTTGTCCCGGACCGCGTGGCTTCTTGGGCTGCTAGACCGATGTTGCTGTTGACGCGGCAGCGGGAGTCGTTCCGGGAATCGGCGCAAGCTGTCGGTAGGCCGCCGCCCATGGCGCGCTCGTGATCGCAGAGGCCACGCCGGCGAAGATCGAGATCGCCAGCCAAGCCAGCGCAAGCACCGGTGCGAGACCTGCGAGCAGTTCCCCAAAGGGCCTGCTGACGAAGCTCCGGAGGTCCTCCTGACTATGCGGGAGATCACCCAGCAGACCGATTCCCAGAACTCCGGCAATTCCGAAAACAACTATTTCTAGGGCCAAGAGGATCAAGACTATGAGTAGCCCGATCAGGAACAGGCTTCCGGCGCGGCCGCGCGTCAGAGCCCAGGCCTCCCCAAGCGGGAATTCGCGGGAAACGACAATCATCGGACCGAGGAGCGACAGGCGGACTGCAAGCCAGATGGCCAGGGAAACATCGACGACGAAGCCGACGAGTCCGACGATCACCGCGGCGCCGACATTGTGCGCGACCGCCAGCCAGACGACACAGAGGATAAAGGGCGCGGCGACGACGAGGATCAACAGGACAAGGGCGAAGGCGGCCCCGAAAATGAAGACCGCCAGGAATAGCTCCGACATTCCAACGCGCATGTAGGCGAACGCGCTCGCCTCCGGGGTCAGCACCGCGCGGAAAACCGCGCAGATAATCACCGCCCTCAAAAAGATCGACCCGAGGTTCACGGCCGTCGAGGCGGTCTGGAACTTGACCATCGCCCCAAGGTACGACGTCAAATCGGCGCTTGCCTGCGCGTCACCAGACTTCGCCAGAATGAGCTGCAGCAACGGCGCGAGCGCCAGCACGGCGATGAAAAGGAATGCGCCGACGGTCAGGCCCCAGGCGAGAACCGACAGCGGCCGACGTGAGATCACGCTGAAGCCGGCCCCGACCGCCTTGCCCGCATCGATATCAGACATTGTTCAGCCTCCCCTCGGTCCCGGAGCATAGCCTCATCCCTCCGCGCGACGCCACAGGAGCGCCTAGATCCGACCCCGCGCCACCGCAGCGACGAGTCGCAGCCGCCGCTCCAGTCCCGAGGCTGAGCAAGAGCGTAGGTCGGCGCGTATCAGGGTGGCGTAGGCGACGGCGGGAAAAGCGGCGGGACTCAGGCCGGGCAGAGAGACGGCGGCTGCAGCAAAGGCCTTTCGCAGAAGCGGATCGATTACGTCCTTGGGGAGGGCGCTCGACCGGCGCAGGAGTAGCAATCCCCAGGCTCGGCCCGCTAGGGCCACCGGTGTCTCCGCAGCCGATGGGTCAAGGATTCTGGCCGCGAGCACGGCCGCCGAAGCGCCGCAGGCGTCCGCCCATTGTTCCGCAGCCGAGGCGTCGATGCCGGTCAAAACGCTCGCGCGGGCCCCGATCATTCGGTCCAGCGGCAGGCGCGGCAACCCGCGCCTGGAGATAGCGCCGGCGAGCGCGCGCAGGGCCGGATGGGCCTGAACAAGACTGTCCTCGAAAATATCCTTGATCGCGTCGCGCCACCACGCGAGACGAATCTCGCCGGTCAGCGGGTTGGAGGCTACGAGCCCCACGCGGGCCAATTCAGCGTCGAAAGCGTAGAGGGCGACTACGTCGGCCCTGGTGTCTCTGTCGGCCACAAACCGGCTCGCGAGCCATCGATCGGGGTCGAGCCGGCGCGCCAGGTTGTCCACATCGTCGACCGCCCCGGACGCCGGCGGTCCGGGGCGCGCCAAGGGAAACCCTACTGCCCGAACAGGGTCTGGTACATCGCCATCGACGTCAGCATCGGCAGTGACAGCAGGGTGTTGGTCCTAGACGCCAAGGTCGCGATGCGGGCCGCCTTGGCCTTGGCGTCCGCGTCGGCTTCCTTGATGCCGAGGGCGATTTTCTGGTTGGGCCAGATGATTCCCCAGACGTTGAGAAACATGATTATCGCCAGGTAGATGCCGATACCCATGAGAGTGAACGCGCGGTCATCGGGGCCGTAACCGCCGGCGAAGCCGAAAGTGAAGACCTTGGCCGCGTAGGTGTGATCGGGCCATCCATGGAGGAGAGCGACCAGGAGTCCGGCCAGGACCGTGCACAGCGCCGCCCAGCGAAACCAGAACAGGGCTTCGGGCGCGATGTATTTGGATACCGCCGGTTTCAGCTCCGCCGGGACATCCGGCATTTTCCGGATCTGGACGAAGTTGAAGTAGTAGAGCAGGCCGATCCAGAGGATGCCGAAGAAGACGTGAGCCCAGCGAAGCACCGCGACCCAGAAGACCATGTCGGCGCTGCCGTGGACGCGCCCGAACGCGACTATCATGACGATCGCCAGGAGCACGCTGACGATCATCGTGTTCCGGAAGTTGAGCAGAATTCCAGCCATGGCTTTCCCCTTGTTCCCTTCCCTTCCCACAGACCCCACGAGGGGAATAGCGTTATTCAGGGACGCGCGCAAAGCCGCCGCGCCGGCCCCTGCCGGCGGATGACACCCTAGGGGCGCGCGGGTTGCGGACCGATCGGCCTTGCCTCCTCGTCGTCTCGGCGGACGCCCCAGAGCAGGATAACGGGCAGGGCGACGTAGATCGAAGAGTATGTGCCGATGAAGATCCCAAAGGCCATGGTGAACACCAAAGGAAAGAGAGCCGGTCCCCCCATGAAGAGGGCGCCCGAAAGCGCCAGCAGGGCCGTCGTACCGGTGATGATCGTACGCGACAGCCGCTCGTTCTCCGACAGGTTGATCACCTCGCGCAGCGGCGTCCGCTTGAATTTGCGCAGGTTCTCACGCAGCCGGTCGAAACTGATGACCTTCTCGTTCATCGAATAGCCAATCACCGTCAGCAGGGCGGCGATCGAGGTCATGGAAACCTCGATCTGGGTTACGCAGAGCAAGCCGATCGTCAGCGCTATGTCGTGGAACAGGGCCAGGATGGCGCCCAGGCCGAACTGCAGCTGAAACCGGAACCAGATATACAGCAGCATCAGCAGCAGGGCCGTGCCGAGAGCGAAGACGCCTTTCCAGACCAGCTCTCCGGAGACTTTTGCGCCGACGGTGCTTTGGCCCGAGACCTTCAGACCCGGAAACTGCGAGGTCAGCTGGCTGGCGACGAAGACGGCGCCTGCGTTGGCGTCCTTGCCCTGGACCGAGCGGAACTGCACCCTCGCCGAGTTCGGGTTGCCGAAGATCTGCACCTGAGCGTCGTGGGCCTCCAACCGCGCCAGATCGGCGCGGATGGGGCCGAGCGGCGCGGGACCGGGCGTGGAGACCTCCATCACCGTGCCCCCGACAAAGTCGACGCCGAAGTTCATCCCCTGGACAACGAACGACAGGCTCGCCCCAACGATCGCCAGGGCCGACAACACCGCAGCGTAAGGCGCCAGGCTGACAAAGTCGAAGTGTGTCTGGCGCGGGACGAGCCTGATAAGGGGCCAAAATCTTGACATGTGCGGACCTCAGGCGATCGGAAGGGCTTTGGGCCGCGCGATCCGGAACCACAACCCGATCAGCACCTGGGTGACCAGGACCGCCGTGAAGACCGACGTGAGCACGCCGATGGACAGCGTCCAGGCGAATCCCTTGACCGGCCCGGCGCCGAACTGAAACATGATCAAGGCGGAAATCATGGTCGTGACATTGGCGTCGATGATCGAGGTCAGCGCTCGCCTGTAACCGGTATCGGCGGCCGCCATGGCAGAGCGTCCAGCGTTCGCCTCGTCCCGCATCCGCTCATAGATCAGGACGTTAGCGTCGACAGCGACGGCCATGGTCAGGATCAACCCCGCAATGCCCGGAAGCGTCAAAGTCGCCTGAGTGAGAGACATGGCCGCGACAATCATCGAGACGTTGATCACCAGCGCCACGGCCGCGAAGATGCCAAAGAGGCCATAGGCCAATATGATGAAGGCGAAGATCGCCGCTGCGCCGATCGCCAGGGAGATCGCGCCGGCTCGCACCGCGTCCGCCCCCAACTCTGCGCCCACTGTTCGTTGCTCCTCGACATTCAGCGGCGCCGGCAAGGCTCCTGATTTCAGCAGCAGGGCCAGATCATGCGCGGATTCAACGGTGAAGCGTCCGGTGATGATGCCGTTTCCGCCGGTTATGGCGGAATTGATTCGAGGCGCGGATATGACCCGGCCGTCGAGCACTATGGCGAACGGCTTGCCGATGTTCTGGGTCGTGACCTCGGCGAAGCGCCTGGTGCCTTGGCCATTGAAGCTGAAGGCGACGGCCGGTTGATTATTCTCGTCGGTGCTGCCGCTGGCGTTGGTGAGCATCTCGCCGGTGACGACCGATCGCCGCTTCACGACGTAGGCAGGGGCGAATCCGTCGTCGCTCGCCAGTAGCTGGTCCTCGGGGGGAATTCGCCCGGCCGCCATGTCCTGTGGGGCGACGTCGCTGTCGACCATCTGGAACGTAAGCTTGGCTGTCTTTCCGATCACCGCCCTCAGCTTCTCGGGATCGCTCTCGCCCGGCGCTTCGACGACGATCCTGTCGACACCCTGACGGGTGATGCTCGGCTCCTTGGTGCCCATCGCATCGATCCGCTTGCGGACGATCTCGATGGAGCGACTGACGGCGTCGGCCGCCGCGGCGTCGGAGGCGGTGGAGACGAAGGCGGTCTGGATGTGCTGGTCTGCCCCCGTTCGGACCGTGACGTCGCGACCGCCGGTAAGCAGGCGTTCACCCAGGGAGTTGTTCAGAAGACCGTAGGCCGCCCGCACCTGGCCGGGGTCGGTGATACGGACGCTGACCACCGCGCCCTGCACCCCCAACTCGGTGAAATCGATCTGCGCCGACTTGAGCTTGGTGCGGACATCCTCGGTGAGGTTGGTGAGGCGCTCCTTGGTCAGGGCCTTGGTGTCGACCTCCAGGAGCAGGTAGGAGCCCCCTTGAAGGTCGAGTCCGAGATTGAGCCTCTGGTGCGGCGCCCAACTGGGCAGGACACCTTCCGGGACCAGATTGGGTAGGGTGAAGAGCAGGCCGAAAATAGCCGAGCCCAGAACGAGGATAATCTTCCAGCGGGTAAGGGCGAGCATCGCGGCGCGGGCCTTGGAGCGAAGATCAGGGTTTCGCGTCGTTAGCCGCCGCCGGCTCGCCGCGCGAGCGAACCTCGGCAATCATCGCCTTGACGACCTTGACCGTCACATTCTGTGCGACTTCGATGCCCACCTCCTTCTCCTCGACCCGGACCACCTTGCCGATCAGGCCACTGGAAAGGACCACGGTATCTCCGCGCTTCACCGCCTCGATGCGGGCCGCGTGTTCTCGCGCTCGTCGCTGCTGAGGCCTTAGGATCATGAAATAGAAGAGTAGCGGAATGGCGATGAAAGGCAGCAGGCTGGTCACGCCGCTCGAGGAGAACATCGACGACAGGCCGCCGGCGGCGAGCGCAGGAACCAGGGCCGGCGTGAGGATCATCTTGTCTCCGCGAAAAACAGCTGCGAGCAGGGAAGACGTTGGCCCGCGCGAGGAGCGCGGAAGCTATGCGTCCGGGCAACCTTTTGCAATGCGGCCGGGCCGTCTAGGAGGAAGCATGGGGAAGGACGTCGAGGCCGCTTTGTCGAGGATCGTCCAGGTGCTGGAGCGCCTAGCCCCCGCGCCGGTCAAGGCCCCCGACTTCGACGCCGCCCGCCTCTTTCGCCATGACCCCTCCACCGGCGCCTTCATCCCGGCGCCCGACTACGGACTCCCGCTCGATTTGCTGGTCGGGATCGAGCGCCAAAAGCTTCTCTTGGTCGCCAATCTCGAGCGCTTCGCCGGCAGCCTCCCGGCCAACCACGTCCTCTTGTGGGGGGTGCGGGGAACCGGGAAGAGTTCGCTGGCGAAGGCCGCCTTCACGAAGGTCGCGGCAAGAGCGCCAGCCTTGAAGCTTGTCGAAGTCGACCGCGACCACGTCACCGCCCTCCCCGCGCTGTTCGAAATCCTTCGCCTGCAGGCGGAGCGGTTCGTGATCCTGTGCGATGACCTCTCATTCGAGGATGGCGCGGCGGCGGCCAAGGCGCTCAAGTCGGCGCTGGAAGGAGGAGTATCGGGACCGCCCCGGAACGCCCTTTTCGTCGCGACCTCCAATCGCCGCCACTTGATGCCGCGGGATCACATGGAGGCTCGTGGCGCCATCGCGGCCGCCGAGGATGCGGAGGAGGAGATCAGCGCCTCGGATCGATTCGGCCTGTGGATCGGCTTTCCCCCCATGGACCAGGACGCCTATCTGGCGGCCGTCGGCGCCTACTCCGACCGATTCGGCCTCAGCGCGTCCGATCTCGACCGCCGGGCCTTGCAGTGGGCGCAACTGCGGGGCGCTCGTTCGGGGCGGGTCGCCTGGCAATTCATCCGCGATCTCGCTGGGGAACTGGGCAAGACCTTGCCGATCTAGAGCGCGCCGCACGCCTCGCGCAAAGGCCATCAGAAGGGCTACCTGGGAAGCACCACCATCGGGTCGACGGGTTTGGCGCGGTCGGTAGGGGTGGCGGCGTAGCGTACCTCGAAATGGAGCTCAGGTTCCGTTGCGCCCCCGGTCTCGCCGACCTGACCGATCTCCTGGCCCTGGGCGACGTTCTGGCGCATCTGGACGCTGATCTTGTCGAGGTGCGCGTAAGCCGTCACCCATCCATCGGAATGCTTGACGAGAACCAGGTTGCCGAAGCCGGGCACCTGGTCTCCGGCATAGACCACGTTGCCGCTGGCGGCCGCCTGGATCACCGTGCCTTGGCGTGCGCGAATGTCCACGCCGTCGTTGCGCCGGCCGAGGCCCTTGATTCCGAAAGGCGAGATGATCTCACCGCGCACCGGCCAGATGAAACGACCACGCGCAAGCGTCGCCACATCCGCGGAGCTTATCTCGGCGGCTTCTGAGCCCGGTGAGTTCGGGGACGGCGTGTAAGACGGGCGCGGCGGCGCGTACGCCTGCACCGTCGGTCTCGCCGGCGGGGGCGAATAGGTCTGCGTGGGCGCCGGCGATGGCCGCGGCGCGACGTAGGCCTGAGTCGTTGGCCGAGCCGCCGGAGGCTGGGACACCGAGGCCGAGGGCCGAACCTGGGCCGGAGCCGCATGATATTGCGCCGGCGAGGGAGCCTCTTGAACATACTCGGTAACGTAGGTCGGCTTGGATCGGCTGGGACCCCGATCATGGAACGGCGCCGGCAACGCGAGACGTTCACCGGCGCGCAGACGACTGTGCTCTGAAAGATCATTCAGTGACGCCAGCTCGCCTGGCTTCAGATCAAAGCGCTTGGCGATTTGCGCGACGGTATCGCCGCTCTGCGCCACATAGGCCTTTTCCACAGGCACCTTCAGGTGTTGTCCGGGTTGCAGATTGTATGGAGCCTTTAGATGGTTGGCTTCGACAATGACCTTCCGCGTGGTTCCAAGGTCGCGGGCGATTGCGTCGACGTGGTCGTGTCGCTGGACCTCGTAATCGCGGAACATGCCGCTCGCTGCGACCACCTTGCCGCCGGCTGTGAGCCGCCCGGGCTCCTCCCTCACCACGGCTCGCCGGGTCGGCTGGGACGGGGCCGTGTACTCGGGCTCGGGCTGGGCCGGCGGCGGAATCGGCGCCGCGGCCTGAGCTTGGGGCGGCTGGCCGGAGGTCTCCGTCGCGGTGGAAACGGGCGGCGGCAGCGGAGCACTCTCGACGGCGGCCGCGGGCGGCGCTGTGGCGATGGTCGCCGAGACCGGCGCCGAAGAAGTCGCAGGGGGCGCGGCCGCCGGGGGCGCGGCCTGGGACTGGATTGAATACTTCGGTTGGATCGGCGGCGGCGGCTTGTAGCTGGCGCTAGGCGCATAGGTGGGATTCGAAGCGCAGGCCGCCACGAGCGCCGCCGACAGGACGATCAAAACCGCCCGGACTGTAACGCGCCTCATCGCCACTCCATCGGCCACCCTAGGAATCACTCACGGCGTTACGGTAAAGCATTCGTTAAGTCCCTCTCAACCGAAGCCGGGCCTCAGGCGTGGGAGCCGCAAGGAGCGCAAGGTCTCGACGCCCTCGAGCAAAGTCCGCTTCACAGTTCCCGCGCGACGCCCTCGAGCAGGGGCACGAAGCGCACTTCGCAGAGAATGTCCATTGAGAACCCTGCCCGCCCATCGCCTGTGTAGCGACAGAGCTTCTGCACCGGACCCTTGCCGATCGGGGCCACCAAGACGCCAGACAGCTTGAGCTGGCGCAGAAGAGACGTGGGCTCGTCCGGCGCCGCCGCCGTGACCAGAATGCGGTCAAACGGCGCCTGCTCTGGCCAGCCCATGCCGCCGTCACCAAACTTGGTGATGACGTTGGTCAGCTGGAGCGAATTGAATCGCGCCTCCGCCTCGCGAAGCAAGGTGCGGTATCGTTCGACCGTGTAGACCAGACGCGAGAGTCGGGCGAGGATTGCGGTCTGATAACCCGACCCGGTGCCGATCTCGAGCACTCTTGCCCGCGGCTCCAGCCCCAGCGCCTGGGTCATCAACCCGACGATATAGGGTTGGCTGATCGTCTGGCCGCAGGCGATGGGAAGCGCCGAATCCTCCCACGAGCGCTCCTTGAACAGATCTGGCGTGAACAGGTCGCGCGGAGTGCGCTCTATGGCGGCCAGAACCGCCGGGTCGCTAACGCCTTGCGAGCGAAGCGCAAGGACGAGGCGGGCGAGGTTGGTCTCGCGCTCGGCCGGTTCCTTCGGGCGGCGGCTCAAGGGCGGGCCTGGAGGCTCGGCGGCGCTCCGCCGATCTTGGCCTTCAGCTTGTGGACCGTCTCCATATGCGTGAGATCGATATGAAGCGGAGTCACCGATATACGGCCCTCGTAGGCGGCGTTCAGATCGGTGCCTTCGGCAGGGCGCGAAGGCTCGGCGCGGTAGCCCAGCCAATAGTAGTCTCGCCCCCTCAGATCGGTGCGCAGTTCGGCGTATCTGGTTCGCACGTCGCGGAACCCCTGGCGGGTCACTTCGACAGCGTGCACGTCCTCGCGGCGACAAGCCGGAAAGTTGACGTTCAGGATCACGTCGTTTGGCCAGCCCAGATCCACGAGCCGCGCGATCAGGCCCGGACCGAAGGCCTGGGCGCACTCGAAGCGAGCCGCGTCGTCATCATGAACAGCGCCCATCATCTGCGAGAGGGCGATGGCCGGCACGCCCATGGCCATGCCTTCAATGGCGGCAGCCACGGTGCCCGACATGGTGACGTCCTCCGCGGCGTTCAGGCCACGGTTCACGCCGGATAGGACGAGATCCGGCCCGTGGCCAGGGATCAGATGCTGTATCGCCAGCATCACGCAATCTGTCGGCGTGCCCAGCACAGCGAACCGCCTCTCCTCGATCCGCCGCACCCGCAGGGGTTCGGTGAGGGTCAGAGACCTCGAGGCGCCCGAGCGCTCCGACTCGGGAGCACATATCCACACGTCGTCGGAAAGCGCGGCGGCGATCCGTTCGAGCACCGCCAGGCCTTCGGCGTTCACGCCGTCGTCGTTGGTGAGCAGGATCCGCATCATGCCCCGGCGGTGACGTGGCTCACGCCCCGCAGGTACGGAAGCAGGGCCTGGGGAATGGCGATCCGGCCCCGCTCGTCCTGATAGTTCTCCATGATCGCCACCAGGGTTCGCCCGACGGCCAAGCCTGATCCGTTGAGCGTATGAACGAACCGTGTCCCCTTTTCGCCAACTGCCTTGAACCTTGCTTCCATGCGCCTGGCCTGGAAATCGCCGCAGTCCGAGCACGAGCTGATTTCCCGGTAGGTTCGCTGTGATGGCAGCCAGACCTCGAGATCGAAGGTCTTGCGGGCATGAAATCCCATGTCGCCAGCGCACAACAGGATGGTTCTGAAGGGAAGCTCCAGGCGCTTCAGAACCGCCTCGGCGCAGGCGACCGTTCGGTCGAGTTCGGCCGGCGAATCCTCCGGAGCGGTTATCGAGACCAGCTCCACCTTGGAGAACTGATGCATTCTTATCATGCCTCGGGTGTCCTTGCCCGAGGCGCCGGCTTCAGAGCGGAAGCAAGGCGTCAGCGCGGTGAAGCGCAGCGGCAGCTCCTCGGCCGCCAAGATTTGCTCGCGCACCAGATTCGCCAGGGACACCTCGGCGGTGGGGATCAGCCAGCGGCCGTCCGTCGTTTGAAAGAGCTCCTCGGCGAACTTGGGGAGCTGGCCGGCGCCGAAGACCGCCTGATCGCGGACGAGTAGAGGCGGCGAAATCTCGACATAGCCGTGCTCCTCGGTCTGCAGATCGATCATGAATTGACCTAAGGCCCGTTCGAGGCGGGCCAGACCCGACTTCAGCGCCACGAATCGCGCGCCCGACATCCGCGCGGCGGCCTCGAAGTCCATCATCCCCAGGCCTTCACCCAGTTCGACGTGATCCTTGGCATCTTCCATAGGGAACGGCTCGCCATAGCGGCGCTTCTCGACGTTGTCGCGATCGTCCGCCCCGGCCGGGACATCGGCCTGAGGCAGATTGGGCAAGGCGGCCATCAGCTCGCGAAGCCCGGTATCGAGTTCCGTTTCGGCGCTGGCGACCTCGGCGATCGGGGCCTTCAGCGCTTCGGCCTCGGCCATCACCGAGCGGGCGCCGGCCTCATCCCGGGCGGCCTTGCGCTCGGCGACCAGACGCGAGAGTTCCTTGCGTCGGGCCAACAGTCCCTGAAGCTTGGTCCGGGCGGCTCTCAAGGCTTCGTCCAGGGCGAGGATTGCCGGCGTCTGGGGCGGCAAGGCGCGTTTGGCCCATGCCGCGTCGTAGGCCGATGGATCGTCGCGAATGGCCTGTATGTCGTGCATCGATGGGGAGAGCCGGGAGCGGAGGACGATCCCATAAGGCGCGTCGGCGCCCGCGCCAAGGTAGGTTCAGATGCTCGCCCGGCCCTGCGCCTCCGCCGCCTCTTCCTTGGAGCGCCGACCTTCGATCAGGGCGACACACCAGATCGACACCTCGTAGAGCAGGCATATTGGCAGGGCGAGCGAGACCATGCTGATCGGGTCGGGTGGGGTCAACACCGCGGCGACCAAGAACACGCCGACGATCGCATAGCGCCGCACGCTTCGCAGCAATCGAGCGTTGACCAACCCCGCCAGACCCATGAGCGAGAGGACGACCGGCAACTGGAAGCAGAGGCCGAAAGCGAGAAGCAGGGTCGTCACGAGCGAGAGGTAGTCGCTGACCTTGGGCAGCAACTGTACCGACACGTGGCCGGCGTCGACGATCTGCTGGTTCAGCGAGAACCACAGAACGAAAGGCAGCATCACGAAGTAGACCAGCGCCCCGCCCAGGGTGAACAGCACCGGGGAAGCGATCAAGAACGGCAGGAACGCCCGCCGTTCGCGGCGATAGAGGCCTGGCGCGACGAAACGGTAGAGCTGCCAGGCGAGCACCGGAAAAGTCACCACAATAGCGCCAAACACCGCCAGCTTGACCTTTGTGAAGAAGAACTCCAGCGGCGCGGTGAAGACGAGCTTCAGCTCACCGGCCGATGGCGGCGCCGGCTTCAACCGCGTCAGCACCAACAGCAGGTCGAATGGCCCGTGATGTCCGGCCGCCTTCTGCGCCGCCATCAGACTCGAACCGGCTTCGAAAGGCTGAAGCAGGACGATGTAGATCTGTTTGGAGAATGCGAAGCAGAGGAGAAATCCAACAACCAGCGCCAGCGCGCAGATGATCAGGCGCCGGCGAAGCTCGATCAGATGATCGAGCAAAGGTGCGCGGGAGGCCTCGATTTCGTTGTCTTCGTTGGCGAGACTCAAGTGGGGGTCTCGACCTTTCCGCCCGCGGGTCGCCGCGTGGGCGCGGTTCTGGCGGCCCGAGCCTTCCCGGGCGGCTCAAGCTCGGGGGAGGACATCTGCGCCGCCGCCGCCGCCATAGGCGCCCCCTCGGCCTGTGCAGCCGTTGGGACTGTCACGGTTGGAAGCTCGCCTGGACTGTCCGGGTTTGGCTGGCTCTGGAAAGCCATGGGCGGATGGAATTGTACGCCAGCATCCCGCAAGCCGGCGTGGATTTCGTCGAAGACCGACTGCGCCGGCGCCCCTTCGGCCGTAGTGGGAATGGCATTTTCCAGCGGCTTCCCCGCCCTCAGGGCTTCGACCTCGCGGCGTAACTCGTCGAGCTCTGACTGGCGGGCGAGTTCATCGAAGCTGGCGCGGAACTCCGCCGCCATGGCCCTCATCTTGGCTAGGAACTGACCCACCTTGCGCATGAGGATAGGCAGATCCTTAGGCCCAACCACAATCAACGCGACGGCGCCGACGATAACAAAATCGAGAATCCGGCCTTCAGGAAACATGGCGTAGGGTTCTTTGGGCCCCGTCCCGCATCGTCGCCGGTAAGACCTGGCTCAGCGGACGATGGGGTCTTTCTCGGTGTCCGCGCGCGGAAGCGGTTGAGGCGGCGCCGCTGGAGGCGTCGCCTCCTCGCCCTTGAGGCCGTCGCGGAAGGCTCGAATGCCCTTGGCCGCGTCCCCCATAAGGCCCGACAACTTGCCCCGGCCACCGAACAGCAGCAGCACGACGATCGCGATCAACAGGATGTGCCAGGGAGCAAGACCACCCATAGCCGTTCTCCTCAAACCCATGGGCCTGGTGCCGCCAGGCTCGACACCCAGACACTCGATCGGCCCACGCCCACTATATAGGCCGCCCAGAGGACTATCGTCACCCCTCGCGCGCGTCACCCCTCGCGCGCGGTCGCGGATTCCCCGGCCAGGAAGTCCCGATGGAAGTCCGGGGCTTCCGCCTCGTCTAGGGGGTCGTCATCTGGTGCAGGGCCCGCGGCAGGTATGATGAAGTCGGCCGACGAGTCGAGGTCCAGAAGGCCCGCCGTCTTCATTTCAGGGGCGCCGGGCAGATCTCCAAGGCTCGCCAGGCCATAAAGCTCGAGGAAGGCGTCGGTGGTGCCGTAGGTGATCGGTCGCCCCGGGCTGCGCCGACGGCCGCGCATCCGGACCAGTCCGAGTTGGAGAAGCACGTCGAGGCTGCCGCGGCTGGTCTGAACGCCGCGAATGGCTTCAATGTCCGGCCTCGTGACAGGCTGGTGGTAGGCGACGATGGCCAGCGTCTCCTGAGCCGCCCGCGAGAGCCGCCTCGGCTCCTCCCGCTCCATGGTCATCAGAAACGCGAGGTCCGGCGCGGTCTGAAATCGCCACTTGCCCGCGACGCAGGCGAGTTCCACCCCCCTGCCCTCGTATTGCCCCCGAAGCTTGGTCAACGCCGTTGCGACATCGACGCCATGGGGCAGACGTTCGGCCAGGTCGGCATCGCTCAGAGGCTCGGCCGCTGCGAAAAGCAGCGCCTCGATCATTCGATCGGGGTCGGCGTGGCCGCTCACGCCGCCGCCTTTCGGGAGCGGAGGTAAATTTCGGCGAAATGCTCGGTCTGGCGAGCCTCGAGATCACCCTCGCGGACCATCTCGAGGCTCGCCGACAAGGTCGAGGCCACGTAAGAGGCGCGGGTCGGCCCGGCGGCGCCGGCGATCGGCGCCACGCCGGTCAGCGGCGTCCATCGAGCCAGCTCAGGCAGCAGACCGCGCAGCATCTCCCGGGCGTCGTCGAGGGGAAAGGAATGGGCCGGCGGGGGGGAGTATTTCCTCTCGCGTTCGCGCCTTCGCTGGCCAATATAGGCGTCCATCAGGCCGTAAAGGTCGCCCTCGAGGCGCGTGCTGGAGACGATCCGAAGCGCCTGGGGGTCGCCCCTCGCAAAGACCACCCGTCCCAGCACCGGCCCGGCCTCGAGGGCCTGGAAAGCCCGCCTCATTGCGTCGAGCTTGGCCAATCGGAACGCAAGGCTTGCGGCGAGGCCCTCGGGGAGTTCTTCGTCGTCGGTCAGAGCCGGTCGTGGCAGGAGTAGCCGCGATTTCAGGAACGCCAACCACGCCGCCATCAGGAGATAGTCGGCCGCCAGGACAAGCTGTCCATGGCGGGCCTCGCGGACAAAGGCCAGGTACTGATCGGCGAGCTTGGTCACCGAGATCTGCAGAAGATCCACCCTTTGCGATCTGGCGAGTTCGAGCAGAACGTCGAGGGGGCCCTCGTATACATCGAGGTCCACCGTGAGCACCTCGTCCGGATGCGCGGAGACATCCGCCAGAACGGCTCCTACGTTCACCGCGCGCATCACCTGACGAAGCAGTTTCTGCCCGCTGCCTGGAGTTTGGCGCAAAGCGCCTGGGCCTCCTGGCGCGTAGCAAAACCGGTGATCGAGGTCCGATAGAGCGTGGTCCCGTCCTTCGCCACGGTCACGACCTTCTTGCCCTTGCCCGCCATGGCCGCCGGGGCGACGCCCGCGGCCGCGTTCCAGCCCTGGTCGGCCTGGAGAGACGAAGAGAAGGCGCCGATCTGCACGACTGCGGTGCCGCTCGGTTCGGGCCCGGGGGAGGCCTTTGCCGGCGGCGCCATGGGCGCGGGGGCCGCCGGCGGGACGAGTGGCGCAGACGAAGGGGCGTTCGCGGTCTTCGCCACCGCCGATACCGGCGGCGGCGCCGGTGGCGTGGAGACTTCGGCGGTCGCGACCTGAGCCGGGGCGGGGGGCGGCGGCGGCGCAGCGACGGGATGAGCCGCCGGTGGCGAGGCCACTGGCCGAGGCCCCGGCGTCTCGGGCGGCGGGGCGAACGCAGGGGCGGCGGCGACGGTGTTGGAATTGTCCTTGTAGATGGAGAGACCGACGGCGGGATCGACGCTCTGCGCCTCGGCCGGCGCGGGCGTCCTGACATCGCCGATGGGGGTCCCGACAGGCCGGGGCACGTCGCTCGGACCCCTGATCCCGCCTCGATAGAGGAAGAACACGCCGGCGCCGATCACCACCAGCAGCAGCAGGCTCAGTACGAGCGTGATCGGCGCGGGGCCGCCGCTCCGCACCGGCCGGCGCGTCTCGAAGGTCAGGGGCGGCTCCGAGCCATCCTGGTAGGCTTCACGGTCGTACTGGGGCATCTCAACCTGTCTCTCGCCGGCGAACCGCCGACGAAGGCGAATCGCACCCCCTAGTTTAGACTAGGCCAGCTCCTCGCGCCGCGCGTCACGTCCACGCATCCAGCTGAAAGAGCCGCCGATGCTCTTCGATCGCGAACCTGTCGGTCATACCGGCGATGTAATCGCAGACCACCCGCGCAACGCCCTGCCCATCGAGGCCTCGCAGCTTGGCGAACCAATCCCCGGGCAACACGTCGGGCTCGGACAGAAACAACTCGAACATCTCGGCGAGGATGCGGCGAGCCTGGCTTCGAGTCCGGTTCACTCGCCAATGGCGGTACATCCGCTCGTGAAGAAAGGACCGCAGTCGAGCCAGGCCGTCGGCCACCGCCGGCGAGAAAGCCACGAGCGCGTGATCCAGGCTTCTGACATCGTCGGGGGTGGCCACGCCGGAGACAACCACGCGGGAATTGGTCTCGGCGAGAACATCCTCGACCATGACTCCGATCAGGCGCCGGACCGTCTCCAGCCGCGTCAGGCGGTCGTCAAGGGTCGCGTAGTCCCGGCGGACGCCAGACGCTGCGGGGCCAACGAGGGGGACATCGATCAGCTCATCGATTTGGAACAAGCCCGCTTGCAATCCGTCATCGACGTCGTGGTTGTTGTAGGCGATGTCATCGGCGATCGCGGCGACTTGGGCTTCGGCCGAAGCCCAGGTCTCGAGCCGCAGGTGGTAGTCAGCCTCGTACGCCGCGATGGCGCTCCAGGCTGGGCGCTCGAGCATTCCGACGGCAGGCCCATTGTGCTTGACGACCCCTTCGAGGGTCTCCCAGGTCAGGTTGAGACCCGGAAACGTCGGATAGCGGACCTCGAGCTCGCACAGGACCCGAAAGGTCTGGACGTTGTGGTCGAAGCCGCCGAACGGGGCCATGCGCCGCTCCAGTTCCTCCTCGCCCGCGTGGCCGAAGGGCGGATGGCCCAGATCGTGCGCGAGGGCGATCGTCTCGGCCAGATCGGAGTCGAGACCGAGCGACGTGGCCAGGGCGCGGGCGATCTGGGCTACCTCCAGGGAGTGGGTCAGACGAGTGCGAAAGTGGTCACCCTCGTGAGCGACGAAGACCTGTGTCTTTTCCTTCAGCCGCCGGAAAGCCGACGTGTGGATGATGCGGTCACGGTCGCGGGCGAACGCCGTGCGTGTGGCGCTCTGCGGTTCCGGGCGCAGCCTTCCCCGGCTCAGCGAAGGCTCCTCGGCGAAGGACACCCGCGCGAGCGGCGATGCGGTCGTGGCGGGCGTGCGAATGCTCCGGGCCTTTGCGAAGGCTAGAGGAAGCCTCATATAGACCTAGCTCGAAGATTGATAAGTGCGATGACCGATCCTGGATTGACCCTGACCGCCGCGGCGGCCCGCCGCCTGCATCGGCTCGGCGACGCCGAGGGCCGACCGCTGATGCTGAGGGTCGCCGTCGAGGGCGGCGGGTGCTCGGGGTTTCAGTACAAGTTCGATCTGGTGGAATCCGCGGAGGCCGACGACGTCAAGGTCGAGCGTGACGGCGCCGCCGCGGTCGTCGACATCGTATCCCTTGCCCTGCTCAGGAATTCGGAAATCGACTACGCCGAGGAACTCGCGGGCGCCGAGTTCAAGGTTCGCAATCCCAACGCCAAGTCGAGTTGCGGCTGCGGCGTCAGCTTCTCGATCTGACGCGGCGCGGGCGCCGATGCGCATCGCCACCTGGAACGTCAATTCGATCAACGCCCGGCTGGACACAGTGGTTTCCTGGTTCGAGGAGGCCGCACCCGACGTCGCCTGCATTCAGGAGATCAAGTGCGTCGACGAGAAATTCCCGACCGAGCGGTTCGAGAGGCTAGGCTTCAACGTCTGCGTCCACGGCCAGAAGAGCTACAACGGCGTCGCGCTGCTCTCCAAGACGCCCCTCGAGGATGTCCGCAAGGGCCTGCCCGGCGACGACGGCGACGAACATTCCCGATATTTGGAAGCGGTGGTGTCCGGACCTAGTCCGGTCCGAGTGGCGTCGATCTATCTGCCCAACGGCAATCCGTCAGGGAGCGATAAATTCGCCTATAAGCTGAGGTGGATGTCCCGATTGAACGCCCACGCCAAGGCGCTCCTCGCCCTCGAGGAGGCGCTCGTTCTGGCCGGCGACTACAATGTCATCCCAGAGCCGAGGGACGCCGACAACCCCGCTTCATGGCTTGGCGACGCCCTCTTCCAACCCGAGAGTCGCGAGTCGTTTCGCGCGCTCAAATGGCTCGGTCTCACCGACGCCTTCCTGGCCGCCGACGGATCGCCAAGGGCCTACACCTTCTGGGACTATCAGGCGGGGGCTTGGCAGCGCGATCACGGCATCCGGATCGATCACCTGCTCCTCTCGCCACAAGCCGCCGACAAACTGGCCGGCGTCACGATCCACCGCGACGTCCGCGGTCGCGAGCGACCTTCCGATCATGTGCCGGTGGTGGCCGAGCTGACGGTCTGAGACGCCGGACGGGACCGGAGCGGAATCTCAGGTAACATCACCGGCGAATGGGTGACATCGCGCGAGCATTCGTATTGCTGCTTGGCGGCGCCTGCATCCTCATGCTGGCCGCTGCGGCCGCGGCCCGGTGGAGGCGCCCGGAACGGCGCGTCAGCCGGGCCCTGCGCCGGGGCCTGGCTGCGCCCGCCGACGCCGAGTTGGTCACGGCCGAAACGGGCGCAGGCTTCTGCCTCGAGACGGGCGCGATCAGCGTCGCTTGGGACAAGGGAAGATGGCGGCTCGACTATCGCCTCGACGAGCTGTTGGGGGCCGAGATTCTGATCGACGATGCGGTCAGCGCCCGCATCTTTCGCGGCGAGGCGCGCTTGCCCCTGGAGCGAATCCCCGCCGAGGCCGACAGCATCAGCGTACGCCTACTGTTCGACGACCCTCGCCATCCTGAATTCGAACTCGACCTGTGGCCGGCGGTCGCCGGCCGCGTCGGCGTCGCCCCAGCCGTCCGGGAGGCGAATACCTGGCTGGCCAGGCTCGAGCCCATCGTGCGCAAACCCGTGGCCATGGCGCCGGTGATACGCGCCGACCGCTTTGGCACGGCCCCTCCGACCCTCGTTGAAGACGACGACCAGCCCCCAGTTTGACAAACCAGCGGGCCGCCTTTCATGCTGCTACGGCTAGCGACAACAAGAACTGCGGGAACTCGATGACCGGCCTGATCGCGGCGGCGGCGGCCTTCGTTCTGCTACACCTGCTGGTTTCCGGCACCAGAGTGCGCGACGCGCTCACCGGCGCGATCGGCCAGGGTCCCTACATGGGACTCTTCTCGCTCGCCTCCGTTGGCTTGTTGGCGTGGCTGATCTTCGCCTTCGGGGCGGCCAGGGGCGCGGCCGATGCGGTATTCTGGGGCGCGACGACGGCGACCCGTTGGATCCAGTTCGTCCTCCAACTGATCGCCTTCCTCCTGGTCGTCATCGGGCTTGTGACACCCAATCCCACCAGCGTGCGCCAGGAAGGGACGCTGCAACGGCCCAACGCCGTCCGCGGCATCCTTCGCATCACTCGCCACCCGTTCCTGTGGGGCGTGGCGATCTGGGCCGCCGGCCACCTGCTGGTGAACGGTGATCTGGCGGGAATTGTGCTCTTCGCGTCTATGGGCGTCCTGGCGATCCTCGGTACGATAAGCATCGACGCCAAGCGCAAACGAGCCCTGGGCACGGCGTGGGATACGTTCGCCGGGCACACCTCAAACGTCCCCTTCGCGGCTGTCGCCGCCGGCCGGCAAAAGGTCAGCCTCGCCGAAATCGGCTGGTGGCGCATCGCCCTGGCGATCGTGCTTTGGGCCGGCGTCCTCGCCATCCACCGCTACGCATTCGGACTCTCGCCGCTGCCCTAGCTCACAGCTGGCTCGCCAGGGCGAAGTCCACTCCCGCGCGGGCGTGGATCACGGTGGTGTCGAAGACCGGCACTCCGAAGTCGCCAGCCTCGACGAGCAGTCCGAATTCGGTGCAGCCGAGGATGACGCCGTCGGCGCCGCGGTCGCGGACCTGGCGCTCGGCGATGGCGATGACCTCGGTGCGCGACGCCGGCTCGAAGCGCCCCTGGACCAGTTCTTCGAAGATGATCGCGTGCAGCCGCCCCCGGTCCGCGGGCGGCGGGATCATCGCCTCGACGCCGCCGACGCGCAGCCGGTCGCGCCAGAACCCCTGCTCCATGGTGAAGCGCGTTGCGAGCAGCAGCGGCCGGGCGACGCCGGCCGAGCGGATCGCCTTGGCGGTAGCGTCGGCGACATGAAGCAGCGGGATTGAAATCGACGCCTCGATCTCGCCCGCCATCCTGTGCATGGTATTGGCGCAAATGAGCATCGCTTCCGCGCCGCCCGCTTCGAGCCGTCGCGCGGCCTCTACCAGGACCGCGGTTGCCTGGTCCCAGTCGCCGGCGGCCTGCATCGCGGCGATCGGGGCGAAGTCGGCGGACCAGATGAGCAGCCTGGCCGAATGCTGGCCGCCGAGCCGGTCACGGACCATCCGGTTGAGCAGGGTGTAGTATGCGCTCGTGCTCTCCCAGCTCATACCGGCCAGCAGGCCGAGCGTGCGCATCTCAAAGGTCGGCGTAAGCACGTCGCTCGCCCTTCATGCCCGGATGGGTCACCGCGCCGAGGAAGGCCGGCCCGACGCCCTGGGCGAACTTCCACAGCGCTCCCGAACCATAGAGGGTCTCGCGCGGACTCCATTGGCGGCGCCGGTTCTCCAGCTCGATCGGATCGACCTCCAGCTCGAGCGCGCCCTTGTCCGCATCGATGGAGATGACGTCGCCGTCCTTGACCAGGGCGATCGGACCGCCGTCCTGGGCCTCGGGACCAATGTGGCCGACGCAGAGGCCGTGCGTGCCGCCGGAAAAGCGGCCGTCAGTGACGAGCGCGACCTTCTCGCCCCTCCCCTGGCCGGTCAGCGCCGCCGTCGTCGACAGCATCTCACGCATCCCCGGGCCGCCTTTGGGTCCCTCGTAGCGGATCACCAGGACCTCGCCGTCCTCGTAGGCGCCGGCCTCGACCGCAGCGAAGCAGGCTTCTTCTCCGTCGAACACCCGCGCTGGTCCACGGTGGGTGCGGTGCGAAGTCATGCCTGCCACCTTCACGACCGCGCCGTCGGGGGCGAGCGATCCCCACAGCCCGACCAGACCGCCGCTGGGCGCGAGCGGTTTCGAGACCGGCCGAATCACATCCTGGTCGTCTCGCCAGGCGACGCCCGCCAGATTTTCCGCCAGCGTCTTGCCGGTGACGGTCTGGCAGTCGCCGTTGATGAAACCACCATCGAGCAGGGTCTTCAGGAGCAACGGGACGCCGCCGGCGTCGCCCATGTCCTTGGCCACATATCGGCCGCCCGGCTTGAGATCGGCGAGGTACGGCGTCCTCCGGGATATCTCGACGACATCGCGCAAGGTGAACTCGATGCCGCACTCGTGCGCCATGGCTGGCAGATGCAGCGCCCCGTTGGTCGAGCCGCCGGTGGCCGCGACCACGGCGGCCGCGTTCTCGAACGCCGCTCTCGTACAGATATCTCGTGGCCGGATGTTCTGCTCGATCAGGCGCACCACGGCCTCTCCGGAGGCCACCGCATACCGATCGCGACTCTCGAACGGCGCTGGCAGGGCGCAGGAAAGCGGCAGGGCGAGGCCGATGGCCTCAGAGACGCAGGCCATGGTATTGGCGGTGAACTGGCCACCGCAGGCGCCGTCGCCCGGGCACGCTCTCCGCTCGAGCTCGCAGAGATCCTCGATTGCCAGCCTCCCCGCCGAATGCTCACCGACGGCCTCGAAAACGTCGACCACGGTGACATCGCGGCCTCGCCAGCGCCCTGGCATGATCGAGCCGCCATAGAGGAAGACCGAAGGGATGTTGAGCCGCATCATCGCCATCATCATGCCCGGCAAGCTCTTGTCGCAGCCGGCGACGCCGACCAGCGCGTCGTACCCGTGACCCCGAACAGTAAGCTCCACGGAATCGGCGATGAGGTCGCGGCTGACAAGGCTGGAGCGCATCCCCTCATGGCCCATGGCGATGCCGTCGGTGACGGTGATCGTACAGAACTCCCGAGGCGTTGCGCCGGCCGTCTTTACCCCCTCGCTCACCGCGTGGGCCTGACGCATCAGGGCGGTGTTGCAGGGCGCCGCCTCGTTCCAGCATGAGGCCACGCCTACGAACGGCTGTGCTATCTCCCGAGAGCCGAGGCCCATGGCGTAGTAGAAGGCCCGGTGCGGCGCCCGGCTGGGCCCCTCCGTAACGTGACGGCTAGGCAGGCTGGACTTGTCCCAGCTACCGTCCGGATTGCGCATCGGCGGACCTACAGCGCCTTCTCGACCGCCTCGGTGATCGCCGGATCAAGCGGATCGGTGCGTGGTCCGAAGGCGGCGATTGCCTCGCCTTCAGGTCCGATCAGGATCTTGTGGAAGTTCCAGACCGGCACCGCGCCGTCGCCCAATTCGCCCTGCGCCCAGGCGTAGAACGGATGGCGACCGGCGTCCTTGACGTCGGTCTTCGCGGTCATCGGGAAATCCACGTGGTAGTTGATCTGGCAGAAGGACTTGATCTCGCTCTCCGACCCCGGCTCTTGGCCCGCGAACTGATTGCACGGGACACCCAGAACGACGAGGCCCTTGTCGCGATAGTCGCTGTACAGTTTTTCGAGGCCTTCATACTGCGGCGTGAGACCACACTTCGACGCGGTATTCACGACCAGTATGGGCTTGCCCTTGAAAGTCGAAAGCGGCAGCGCGCCTCCATCGATATCGTCGAAACTGAAGTCATGGGCGCTGGTCATGGCGAGCTCCTCGAGTGCCGTTGGTGGCGGCCTTATCGGCCCACGGCCTGTTCCACCGCAAGCGCCAGATCGAGCGCCCGGGCCCCATCGCTTGCGTCCGCCAAGGGTCGAGGCGCTTCGCCGCACGCCGAGGCGATGAAGGCGGCCAGGCTGGCGCCCAGCCGATCATGGCCGGCCGGCCTGTTTTCATAACCGGCGTCGAGAGGAAAAGAGGTTGTGTTATCAAAGGTATGGGCCAGAAAGTCGATGGTGACTTGTCCGGAAGGATAGAAAAGCCTCATCGCCCGCGCCCGCTCCCGAGCGACCCGCGAGGCCGTGAGATGGGCCGTAAAGCCGTCCAGGAAGTCCACCTCGGCGTCAACCTCGTCGAGCAGTTCGTTGTTCAAACATGCGCCCGTGGCTTCCACACTCATCGGCTCGGCCGGCGTCAGGCAAAGGGCAAGATCGAGATCGTGAATCATCAAGTCGAGGACCACCGAGACATCGAGATTCCGGCGCGCGGGAGACCCCAGCCTTCGGGCTTCCAGGCGAATGGGCGCGCTGGGGGCGTCGAAGAGGCCGATGACCTTGAAGGCGGCGCGCTCGAGAAAGCCACAGGCGGCGACCAGTCCGCCCTCGTGCGCAGCGGCGATGATGGCGTCGGCGTCCTCCAGCGAGATGGCGATCGGTTTCTCCACGTAAACGTGCTTGCCCGCGCGCAGGGCCGCCAGAGCTTGCATAGCGTGGGCTACGGCTGGCGAGGCGATGGAGACCACGTCCACGGCTTCCAGAAACTCAGGCAAGCTCCCGAAATGGTCGGCGCCGAAGCGCTCGGCCAGGGCCTGGGCGCGATCGGGATGGGTGTCGGTCACGGCCGTGAGCCGCACGTCTGGCAACTGCGCGTACTTTGCTGCGTGATGGCCGCCGAAGACGCCGGCGCCGATCACTCCTGCTCGCAGAACCTGCGCCATCGGCGCGCGCCTAGCACGGTGATCGGGCTGTGCCCACTGGAGGCGGGATCAAGCTCGCGCTAAACGACTGTTTGAAAACCTCCGGAGAGACCCCGATGACGACTTCACGCGAAATTCGCCTCAAGAGCCGGCCCGCGGGCCTACCCACGGCCGACAATTTCGAGATGGCCACCGTGACCTTGCTCGATCCCGTTCCGGGCGAGGTTCAGGTCAGGAACAGCTGGATGACCGTCGATCCCTACATGCGCGGCCGGATGAACGACGTGCAGAGCTACACGCCGCCGTTCCAGATCGGCCAGGCGCTTCAGGGGGGTGCGGTCGGAGAGGTCGTCGCCTCAAACGATCCGGCCTTCAAGACCGGCGAGAAGGTACAAAGCTTCTTCGGCTGGCGCGAGGCCTACAACGCTCCGGCGGCCGCGGTGCAGAAGTTGGACACCATGGGCCTGCCGCCCCAGGCCTTCCTCGGCGTCGCAGGCATGCCGGGCATGACCGCCTACATAGGGCTCTTGAAGATCGCGGCGCTGAAGGATGGCGACATCGTTTTCGTTTCGGCCGCGGCAGGCGCCGTGGGTCAGGTCGTCTGTCAGATCGCCAAGATCAAGGGCCACACCGTCATCGGCTCCGCCGGAGGGGCGGAGAAGGTGGCCTACCTCAAGCAACTCGGAGTCGACGAGGTCATCGACTACAAGGCCGAGCCTGACCTCACCGGGGCCCTGATGCGCGCGGCGCCCCAGGGTATCGATGTCTACTTCGAGAATGTCGGCGGCGCGCATCTGGAGGCGGCGCTGATGGCCGCGCGACCATTCGGTCGTTTCGCCCTGTGCGGTATGATCTCCCAGTACAACGCCACCGATTTGGGACCCGGCGTCCGAGGACTGATCATGGCGGTCGGCAAGCAGCTGCGGCTGGAGGGCTTCATCGTCTCGAGCCACATGGACATGACCCCGCAGTTTCTGAGGGACATGTCCCAATGGATCGCCGAGGGTAAGATCACATGGAAGGAGACGGTCGAGGAGGGAATCGAGAACGCTCCCGCCGCTTTCATGAAACTCTTCAAGGGCGAGAATCTCGGCAAGATGCTGGTGCGTCTCAGCTGAGCGCCTAGACCATCACCTGGGTCCCGAGTTCGACCACGCGGCCCGGCGGAATCCTGAAGAAATCGGTAGGATTGGCGGAATTCTTCATCAGGAAGATGAAGAGCCTATCCTGCCAGGAAGGCATCCGCGAATGGGCGGCGGGAACTAGTGATCGCCTCCCGAGGAAGAAGCTCGTCGCCATGATGTCGAACTTCAGCCCCTTTTTGCGGCAGAGCTGGAGGGCGTGGGGAAGATTGGGACTCTCCATGAACCCGTAGGAGATCGTCACCTTCTTGAAGTCGGCGTTCACGGCCTCGATCTCGACCCGGTCGGCGTCGGCGACCCTGGGCGTTTCGGTTGTCAGGACCGTGAGGATCGCGTTGTGTTCGTGGAGGACCTTGTTGTGCTTGAGGTTGTGCATGAGGGCGACCGGCGCCATCTCGGGCGTCGAGGTCAGGAAGATAGCGTTACCCTTGGCCCGATTGGGGGGTCTGGCCTTCAGCATCTCGATCAGATCTTCCAGGGGCACGGAGTCACGCCGCGTTTTCTCGGTGAGAATCTGGGCCCCGCGCACCCAGGTCGCCATGATGGTGAGCAGGCTTATGCCGATGGCCATCGGCACCCAGCCACCGGAGACGATCTTCAGGCCGTTGGCGGCCAGGAAGACTGTGTCGAGGCTGATCAGCGGCGCGATCAGGAGCAGCGTGGAGCTCATCCGCCATTTCCAGAGCCGTCGAGCGACAATGTAGGCAAGGACGGTGGTCGCCAGCATGGTCCCGGTCACCGCCAGCCCATAGGCGTTGGTCAGGTTGTCGGCGTTTTGAAAGACCAGCACCAGGATCATCACGCCGATCAGCAAAAAGCGGTTGATCTGGGGCATGTAGATTTGCCCGGACTGTGTCTCCGACGTCCTGCGGATATCCATCCTCGGGACCAGACCCAGCTGCATCGCCTGCTGTGTGAGCGAATAGGCGCCGCTGATCACGGCCTGGCTGGCAATCACCGAAGCGGCGACGGCAAGAATCACGAGCGGGCCCCGGAGCACCGGCGGGGCCATCACGAAGAACCAGTCCTGATTGACGAGCGCCCGGTGATGAAGAGCCGCCATATCGACGGCCTTCAACGCGAAGGCGCCCTGCCCCAGATAATTCAGCGCCAGGCAGGGCAGAGCCAGGAACAGCCATGCCGCCTGGATCGGCCAGCGACCGAAGTGGCCCATGTCGGCATAGAGCGCTTCCGCCCCGGTAACGGTCAGGAACACCGATCCGAGGACGAGGAAACCAACTAAGCCGTGGCGGAGCATGAAGCCGACGGCAAGATGAGGACTGAACGCCCAGAGAACCTGCGGATTTCCGATGATGTGGATGATTCCAAGAAGACCGATGGCGAAAAACCAGAAGAGCATCACCGGACTGAACCAGCGCGCCACCGTTGCGGTGCCGCGGGCCTGAATGAGGAAAAGGCAGAACAGCAGAACCGCCGAAACCCCCGTGACCAGATGCGCCGTCTGCACGTGGCGTAGCTCGGGGACATCGTGCATGCCCTGGAAGGCGCCCAGCACCGAAATGGCCGGGGTGATGACCGCATCTCCGTAGAAGAGCGCCGCGCCTACAAGGCCAAGGACGAACACCGTACGGGTCCGATGGCCCATGGCCCTTTGGGCGAGAGCCATCAGCGAAAGGACTCCGCCCTCGCCCTTGTTGTCCGCGCGCATGACGAACAGAACGTACTTGACGGTGACCACGAGGAAGAGCGCCCAGAGCGCCAACGATACGACGCCGAGCACGGCGGGCCGGGCGACCGGGTCCTTCGCCGCCTGCCCCATGGCGGCCTGGAAGGCGTATAGCGGACTTGTGCCGATATCACCGAAGACGACGCCGAGCGACCCGATCGCCAGGAACAGGAAGGTCCGCCTTCGCGGGGGGGCGTGAGCGGTGGCCTGGACGCCGTGATCGGCCAGCGCCACGGGCGCTGCAGCCGTCACAGGTGGGGCATCCGCCGGCATCGAAAACCTTTCCTCAGCCGCGGGCGGTCTTGGGGGCGCGCGTGCGCTCCCTATAACGAAACGACCGAGATTCCATCCATTGTTCTTGCGAGGAACCCTGAACCGTCAGTGTTAACAACCGGACAGGCGCCGCCGGAGTTCCTCGATGCGGCCCGTGTCCGGCGCGGTGCGATCGGACGGCGCTCCCAATAAAGTTGGTTGTCGCTGCTTCCCTCGTTAGAAGGCCGTTCAGTCTCCCGTATGCTGTTCCAGGAAACCCGCCGCAAGTGGCCCGCGTCTTCAACGCCTATGTCATCGTCCACTGGAACGCCGCCTCCAAGCCCACGGTCGGGGCCGATTGCGTGTGGATCGGCGTGCTCAAGCGCGATGTGCGTTTCCGCCTGGCGTTCGAGGCCCACAAGCCCGCAACCCGCGCCGAGGCGGAAAAGCTTCTGATCTCCACGCTACAGGACCGCGTCAAACGGCGGGAGCGGACTCTGATCGGCGTCGATTTTCCACTCGGACTTCCGCGCGGGTTGGCGGGCCGATTGAAGCTGCCTGGGTCACCGCCCTGGCGTGCGATCTGGGACCAGCTGGCAAAGATGGTCAAGGACAAGGCGGACAATTCGAACAACCGCTTCGGGGTCGGCTCGGAAATCAACCGGCGGCTCACTGGCGGGCCTTTCCCTTTCTGGGGCTGCCCGGCCAGGGACACGCTGACAACTCTGAAACCCAAGCGCACGCACGCTCACGAACCGCTCGACCTGCCGGAGTTTCGCCACACGGAAGTCGCCTCCAAGTCGGCCAGTCCGGTGTGGAAGCTGTACTACAGCGGCTCGGTGGGCGGCCAGGCGATCCTCGGCATCCCCATGGTGCGACGGCTGAAGCTGGCGTTTGGCGACGGCTTCGTGGCGTGGCCGTTCGAGACCGGCTTTAGGGCGCTATCCGAAGCCCAGCTCGCCGGTGTGGATGTAGTCGCCGCCGAACTCGATCCACTGATGGCCAAGGGCCAGCCCCAACCGGGCGAGGTAAAGGAGGCGGCGCAGGTGCGGGCCCTGGCCGAGCACCTAGCGAGGCTCGACGAGGCCGGGACTCTCGGGGCCCTCTTCGGCCCAGCTAAAGGCGCGGCGGCCGATGCGGTTCTCGACGCCGAAGACGAAGAAGGCTGGATCCTCGGCGCTTAGACCGCGGGGGAGAGCCCACCGGCCAACTCTGATCTCGCCTTACAGCCGCAGCGGCCTGAAGAGGTCCGGGTCTCCGTCAGCGAGCGCGCTTTCGATCGCCAGCATTCGCCGCTTGGTGGTGACGCCACCGTGGGCTGAGAAGCCGCCGATCTTACCACCGGCGGCCAGCACCCGGTGACAAGGGACGATGATCGGCGCCGGGTTGCGGCCGAGCGCCCCACCCACCTCCCGCGCGAGCGCCGGGTCGCCGAGTTCGGCCGCGATCTCGCCGTAGGCCCGCGTCCGCCCGGGCGCTATGCCGCGCGCGATCTCCCAGACGCGTCGATCGAGGTTGGCGGCCGGACCGAAATCTAGCTTGATCGTCAAGAGATCGTCCGGTTCGCCCCGCAGCAGAGCAGTGATCCGATCGATGGCTTCGAGGACCGCCGGCGAGGGCCGGTGAGGCGCGGCCGTGGGAAACCGCCGGCCCAAACGAGCGAGGGTCTGTGCTTCGTCGGCCTCAGGCAGCTGGACGCCGACCACGCCTTCGTCGCTCCATGCGATCGCACAGGCGCCGATCGCGGTCATGAAGCCAGTCAGTCCCTTGGCCCGCGGCTTGACTGTCGTCATCGCTCTCGCGCAACGCCCACCTATTCGGCCGCTCGATGGCGATCCGCGGGCCGCTGGGCCTTGAGCCTCTCGGCAACCAGGAAAGCCAGTTCCAGGGCCTGCTCGCCATTGAGCCGCGGATCGCAATGAGTGTGGTACCGGTCGCCCAGGTCCCCCTCGCCGACCGCCCGCGCGCCCCCCAGGCATTCGGTGACGTTCTGGCCGGTCATCTCGAGATGCACGCCGCCAGGGTGGACGCCCTGGGCCTGGGCGATCTCGATGAAGCTCCTGACTTCCGAGAGGATGCGCTCGAAAGGCCTTGTCTTGTATCCGTTGCTCGACTTGAGCGTGTTGCCGTGCATCGGATCGATCGCCCAGATGACCTTTCGCCCCTCGCGGCTGGTGGCGTCCATCAGCCTGGGCAGCCTCGCGCCAATCTGGTCGGCGCCGAAACGCCCGTAGAGCGTCAGTCGACCGGGCTCGTCGGCCGGATTTAGGGCGTCGATCAGGCGGATGAGTTCGTCCGCGTCCAGCGTCGGACCGACCTTGAGGCCGATGGGGTTCTTCACGCCGCTGAGAAACTCGACATGAGCGCCGTCCAGCTGCCGAGTCCGGTCGCCGATCCACAGAAGGTGAGCCGAGACGTCATACCAATCACCGCTGGTTGAATCGACGCGTGTCATGGCTTCCTCGAAACCGAGGAGCAGCGCCTCGTGACAGGTGAAGAACTCGACGCGATGCAGGTCCGGAGTGCTCTGTGGAGTGACGCCGATGGCGCCCATGAAGGCGAGAGCCTCGCTAATCTTGTCGCTGAGTTCGCGATACCGTTCGCCCTGCGGGCTACCCTCGACGAAGCCGAGCGTCCAACGGTGAATGTTCTGCAAGTCAGCATAGCCGCCGCCGGCGAAGGCGCGCAACAGATTGAGAGTCGAGGCGGATTGGGCGTAGGCCCTGAGCAGCCGCTGGGGGTCCGGCGTGCGGGTGGCCGCGTCGAATTCCATGCCGTTGACATTGTCACCACGGTAGGCCGGCAGCGTGACACCGTCGATGGTTTCGGTGGCCTCCGAGCGCGGCTTGGCGAACTGCCCGGCCATCCTGCCCACCTTCACGATGGGTTTGCCGCCGGCGAAAGTGAGCACGACCGCCATCTGCAGGATCAGGCGAAAGGTGTCGCGGATGTTGTCGGCCGAGAACTCCCGGAAGCTCTCCGCGCAATCGCCGCCTTGAAGCAGAAACGCGCCGCCCGCCTCCACCTGCGCCAGCAGCGCCTTCAGGCGCCTGGCTTCGCCGGCGAAGACCAGGGGCGGCATGCGCCGCAGCTCGGCCTCCACGCGTTCAACCTCGGCGAGACTGGGCCAGTCGTCCGGCATGTGCCTGGCCGGGCGGCGCCTCCAGGACGCAGGCGTCCAGCGGTCGGTCATGTCGCGGGCCTTCAGGAGGAAGGGCGCGGCTTTAGCCCAAAGGACCACCAAAGGCAAAAACCGGCGGAGATGTCGGGGCCGATCCTATCGAAGGTGACGCTCGTACCGGACCGCGGTGAAATCTCCGACATGGACGGGATGGGGCTCCACGCGTGAAAATCCGAGATTCTCGTAGAGTCTCATCAGCTCCGGCCGCGGGTCGCAGTCGAGGCGCAGTGTCCCTATCCCCATTCCCAGAGCGCGCGTCGCAGCCCATTTCACCAGCTGATCAGTCCAGCCCCGGCCCGCGCTGGCGCGCCGGACGGCGATCTTGTGCAGATAGAACGCGGTCAATGGCGCTCTTTCGGCCCAGAGGACGGGGTCGGCGCCCTGCAAGGTCATGCAGCAGACAGCGCGATCGGCCTCGAATCCAAGAACGAGTTCGCCGGCCGCCGCCAGGGAGCGGGCGTCGGGTTCGTTGAACTGATCCAATGACCAAAGCGGGCGGTCGATCTCCAGCAGCCACTGGGTCGCTTCGCGCCAGATCTCGACGGCGAGGTACGCCTGTTCGACATCCGCGAAGCCGATGGTGGTCTTGGGATGATTCATTCGGAGTCCGGCGGAAGGCGCGGTCGCCCTATGCCACCGTTCCCAGTTCCTGTGGAACATAAGGTTCGCGCATCGTCACCAACTCCTCGGCGGCCGTGGGATGCACGGCGCAGGTCTCGTCCCACTGGGCCTTGGTGACCCCGAGCTTGATGGCGATGGCCGCCATCTGGAT
>Ga0302325_10005021_pt1 | contig 30384 bp, 30 predicted proteins | sample Palsa_T0_2_FD_201948 | JGI IMG/M metagenome (GOLD analysis project Ga0302325, IMG submission 201948) | Peat permafrost microbial communities from Stordalen Mire near Abisko, Sweden - Palsa_T0_2 | ecosystem: Environmental > Terrestrial > Soil > Palsa > Peat permafrost | place: Sweden: Abisko... | reverse complement strand
CCGTCAAAGCGGCGACCATGGAGGAATACGAGAAAGCCGATAAGTTTGATCTGATTGTCTTAGCTACCAAGGCGCACGACGCTTTGGATGTCGCGCCATTTCTTGCACGCCTGCTCAGCGCCGATGGCACGCTGCTGCCGATACAGAATGGCTGTGTCTCCCAATTACTATTCGATCACTATGGCGATAAGGTCGTGGCCGGTGGTTTGTCGACTCTTAGCGCGACAATGGTGGAACCGGGAGTCTATGAGCAAACAAACGCCGGGTATCTTCTGATTGGCGAACTTACCGGCGGACTCACTGATCGAGTTGCACGCATACTTCAGGCCCTGAAAGGCGGGATCGAGGTAAAGGCCTCGCCGAACTTTAGCGGCGCGGTGTGGGCTAAGCTCCTGATCAATTGCTCGGTGACAACGATCGGTGCAGTGGCTGGGCAGACGATGCGTCATTACATCGCGACGAGCGCTGGTATGAAGGTTTTTCGAAATGCCTATGATGAAACCTTGCGCATCGCGCTCGCGGCTGGAGTTCGTCCGGAACGGATGATCGTCGAGCCAACGCCTCCAGGCTGGGATGGTGCAAAAAGTGGCTTGGGGGCCAACTACGATGCTTGGGTCGAAAAGATCATCGTGACGTACGGCGATCTTAAGCCTTCAATGCTGCAGGATTTTGAGCGTGGACGACGAACCGAAATTGATTTCATTAATGGTTACGTGGCGCAGTTGGGGGGGAAGATAGGAATGTCCGCCCCCTTGAACGCGGCAATTGCTGAGACAGTTCATTTGATTGAACAGGGGCACATCCAGCCGGGCTCGGTCCGGCTGGAAGAATTGGCGCGCCGCTATGCCTCCATAAACGAGGAATTTGAGAGGGGTTCCCACTTCACTATAAGGCAAGCTCCATAAACACATCGGCACGTGCATTCCGGCAGAGACTGGAGGATTCCTGAGCAACGATCTGGAAACCCATCGATTTGTAGAGTTGAATAGCGGAGTGAAGAATACTGCTAGTCTTCAAACAGAGTTTGCACGCGCCCGATGTTTTCGCGTGCTCGATCACGCTGTTCAACAAGTGTCGGCCGAGTCCACGATTGCGATGCGCTTTCGCAACTGCCATCTTCGCAACTTCCCAAGATCGATCTCCCAAAGGAAGCAGCGCACAGCATCCTAGCATGGATTCAAATCGCACGATGAAGAAGATTTCGCCACCCGGTTTCAAAACATGGGTCAATGGATCACCAAGTATCTGTTTGTCTTTGTCGTCCATCGAGAAGGATTCCAGGATCCAGGACTCGTTGAGATCGCGGAAGGCAGCCTCATCCCCGGGTCGAAATGTTCGAACGACAGCATCGTGTTGCCCCGAAGGGTCTTTGTTTTCAAGCAGGTGGCTCATGAAGTTCCGCTGTTCTCGTAATGTTAGCAAACCAGGTTCAGCAGGATTTCACATTGCTCAGCCTACACGATCCCATCAAATCCGGCGGCTTGACGACTTGGTAGGTCACGCGCTGTTTCAGTGCATCTACATTCCTCATTGCTGAGGAACAAGAGGCGCTCCGCATCTAGACGGCGAATTGCGGTCTTTTCGGGTCGGGCCAGTCGAGGTGGAAGAATTTCCCGGGCGGCTGGTCGACGCGCTCGTAGGTATGCGAGCCGAAAAAGTCGCGCTGCGCCTGGAGCAGGTTCGCGGGAAGGCGGGCTGAACGGTACCCATCGTAATAGGCCAGCGACGCGCTGAAGGTCGGCGCCGGTACGCCGCATTCGGCAGAGAGCGCGATCACCTTGCGCCAGTTTGCCTGGGCCTTCTTGAAGGTCTTGTTGAAGTACGGGTCAAGAAGCAGGTTCGCCAGGTCGGGCTTCGCCGCATAGGCCTCCGTTATCTTTTGCAGGAAAGCCGCGCGGATGATGCAGCCGCCCCGCCAGATCTTGGCGATCTCGCCAAAATTCAGTTTCCATCCGTATTCCTGCGCACCGGCGCGGAGCAGCTGGAAGCCCTGCGCGTAGCTGCATATCTTGGAGCAGTAGAGTGCGTCATGGATCGCGTCGAGGAGCGCCTTCTTCGAGCCGCGATATTTCTTGGAGGGGCCCTTCAGGATCTTGGAGGCCGCCACGCGCTCGTCCTTGATCGCGGAAATGCAGCGCGCAAAGACGGCCTCGGCGATCGTCGGAGCCGGAACGCCCATGTCGAGGGCGTTGGTCGATGTCCATTTCCCGGTTCCCTTCTGGCCGGCCCGGTCGAGGACGATGTCGACAAACGGCTTCTTGGTGACCGGGTCCTTCTGCTGGAGTATGTCGCTTGTGATCTCGATCAGGTAGCTGTCCAGGATCCCCTTGTTCCACTCCGCGAATATCGGGCTCATCTCCGCCGCCTTGAGTCCGAGGAGCCCCTTGAGCAGGGCGTAGGCCTCGCAGATCATCTGCATGTCGCCGTACTCGATCCCGTTGTGGACCATCTTCACATAGTGCCCTGCCCCATCGGTGCCCATGTACGCCGTGCAAGGCACTCCGCCCAGCACCGGCTTCCCGGGCGAGCCGCCCTCGAGCGGCTTGCCGGTCTTGGCGTCAACCTTGGCGGCGACGGCCTCCCAGACCGGCTTCAGCTCGAGCCACGCCTGGAAATCCCCGCCCGGCATGAGGGAGGGGCCGTACCGCGCGCCCTCCTCGCCCCCGGATACGCCGCTCCCGATGAATCGAAGCCCCTTTTCGCTGTAGGCCTTCTCCCTGCGGATGGTGTCGGTCCAAAGCGAATTGCCCCCATCGATAACGATATCCCCTTTCTCGAGGAGCGGGGTCAGTTCGTCGATGACGGCGTCCGTTCCCGGCCCGGCCTTGACGAGCAGAATGATCTTTCTTGGTTTCGCGATCGACTGCACAAACTCCCCGACCGTCTTCGAGCCGACGACACCGCCTGGTGTGTTCGGATTGTCCGCGACAAACTTGTCGGTTTTCTCGGTGGTGCGGTTGAAGACCGAGATCTGGAAGCCGTGGTCGGCAATGTTGAGCGCGAGGTTCTGGCCCATGACTGCGAGGCCAACGAGCCCTATGTCGGAGAGTGCTTTAGCCATACCGCCGCAATCTCCACCACCATCGCCCGGAAACCAAGTAGTTTCTCAGCCGGGTCCTACTTCTTCTTGGTCGTGTCCCCCGGTAAGGTCGATTGCTTCACCTCGTAGGCCCCCGCCGTGGGGAAGAAGGGAGCGACACGGTCCACGAGCGGGGTCAGGAATTTGGGCTCCGTCCGGTGATATATCCAGTTGAACCAGAGGAGTCCTCCTCCGATGAAAACCGCTCCGCCAAGCACGAACTTGTTGATCTTCAGCACCCTCTGGATGATGATGAAAACGAGAATCACCGCCAGCACGCCCAAGCCCAGCTTGCCCCAGACTGCAGGCGGAATCGCCTTCAGCTTGTCGAATGTGGTCTGGGCCGCTGCAAAGTAGAGGTGATGGAAACCCATTTTCGTGCCGTTGTTGTAACAATGGCAGCCATTTTTGTCCAGCCGAAGCAAATACCCGCTCCGCCCCGATTTTTGACGGCTATTTCATTTCTTGCCCCGGACCCCCACCCTCCTTCGGGCCGCCCGCCGCGCAGTTGACCCACTCGGCCGTCCCATCGGCGTAGTGCTCCTTCTTCCAGATCGGGAGCCGCGCCTTGGTCTCGTCGATGATATAGCGGCATGCGTCGAATGCCGCCGCGCGATGCGGGGCCGCCACGGCAACCCATACGGCGATGTCGCCCAGGGCCACGCCCCCCGTGCGGTGCACGCAAAGGGCCGCGATGATCTGGAATTTTTCCCGCGCTTCCCCGACGATTTTCTCGCCCTCCCTTTCGGCAAGCGGCGCATAGACCTCGTAGTCCAGCGCCTTCACGCTCCGCCCGGCATTCTGGTTGCGCACGCGGCCCTCGAACGTGACGCAGGCGCCGGCGCCCCAGTCGCCCAGGCCGCCGAGGAGGGCGGCGGGATCAATGGCGCGGTTGGTCAGCCGGAAGTCCATGGATCTCAGCCTCCAGCCACAGGCGGTAGGAACACAATCACGTCGCCGTCCCTCACAGGCGTGCCCCACGGCTCAAAATCGTCGTTGACCGAAACCCGCAGCCTGCCTGGGGAAAGCGTGAACCGGTGAATCGAGCGAAGCTCCTCGTAGAGCTCTCCTGCCGTCGAGGCGCCGGTCTTGAACGTCTCCTCATCGAGACCACGCTGTTCGCGCAGGATCGCGAAATAGCGCACGCGAACCGTCTTCTTCACGGCGCTTGGTGGTCCCTCTTGCCGCCGGTCTTTTCCAGCAGGCGGATTTCACGAATCGAGATCCCGTGGGTGACCGCCTTGCCCATGTCATAGAGCGTGAGTGCGGCGACGCTCGCGCCCATCAGGGCCTCCATTTCGACCCCGGTCCGAGCCGCCGTCCGCGCGCGGCAGTGGACCTCCACCTCCACTGAACCGTCCGTCCCCGGCGGCCGGGCACTGATCTCGATATTGCAGTCATCGAGGGGAATGGGGTGGCAGAGGGGGATCAACTCGGCCGTTTTCTTGGCCCCCATGATGCCCGCCACGATCGCCGCCTGGAAGACGGGCCCCTTGGGCGTCCTGATCTCGCCGCCCTTCAGCAGTTCCGCAAGCGCCGGCGGCAGCACCACAATCGCAATCGCATGGGCCGCCCGCCGCGTGACGGGCTTTCCGCCAATGTCGACCATCTGCGGACGGTTGTTGGCGTCGACGTGGGAGAGTCTGCGCGGGGAGGCCATCTTGGGGGATGATGGGCCTCGCGGCGGTTCGACCGCAATCCTTCGGTGCGCGGCGCCCCGGCGGTGCCTAGAACCAGCTGCGATAGGGCGCCACATAACCGGCCGCGAACTCATCCTGCCCCGCAGGCAACTCCACGAATCCGTCCGTTTCGACGAGGCCGGAAAAATCCCCGGACGAATTGACCGGGCCGGGGCTCGCGAGCAACTCCGCGCGCGGCCCGCTTGAGAGCCGGACCGGCAGGAGAAGGGCGAGCGGGGGCCTGAAGACCACCGGCTCCGCCAGCGCGGCCATGATTTGCCTGGGAGGGGTAAGTCCGCTCGCCTGGTCGAGCGCCGGCAGGACGTAGCGGTGCAGGCAGGTGTACGCGGAGACCGGATTGCCGGGAAGGGCAAAAACGGGAGTGAGCCTGCCGCTCAGCCCGAACCAGAACGGCTTTCCCGGCCGCTGCGCGACACCCTGGAATACCTTTTTCACGCCCTGGCGGCCGAGCTCGGAGGGCAGGAAATCGAACTTCCCCTTCGAAACCCCGCCGGTGAGCAGCACGATGTCGTATTCCGCGAGGATGTGCCAGAGCATGTGCTCGATCTCGTGGCGGACGTCGCGCATATGGAATCGGTCGGCCCGCGGATAGCCCGCCTTGATGAGCGCCGCGCGGATCGCGTGGTCGTTGCTGCGCCGGATCTGGTGCGCGGCGACTAGCGCGTCCACCTCGACGAGCTCGTCGCCCGTCGAGATGACCGCTATCTTCGGCGAATGGGTCACCGTCAGCGCGGGATGGCCGCACGACGCCGCAACCGCGATCTCGCGGCCCGTGAGCCTGACTCCCGACCTCACGACCACGTCGCCCGCCCTGTGGTCCGAGCCCCGCCGGTGGACATGGCGGCCGGGCACGGCCGCGCCCTCGGCCGGTGACGCCACCATCCATTCCCCCTCCCGGGCGGTCTCCTCGTAGGGGATGACGCAGTCGGCATTCTCCGGAAGGACGGACCCCGTCATGATCTCGATACAGGCGTCGTCCGCCGGGCGCAGCGTGAACGGCCTCATGCCGGCCGCCTGCGTCCCCTGCACGAGGAACCTTCTGGCGCCCTTCTCGAGGGCAGCAGCGCGCAGCGCAAAGCCGTCCATCGTCACCCGGTCGAACGGCGGAAGGTCGCGGTCCGCCCGAATATCGGCCCGCAGGACCCTGCCGTGGGCGTTGGAGATCGCACAGTCCTCCCTGTGGAAGAGCGGGATGGCGTCGAATATCAGCTTCTCGGCACCTGCAGGCGTGAGCACCCTGCGACCATAGCACACAATTACCGCCTCGCGAAAATAATGATTTGGTGTTTTTTTGCCCCTTCCATGGCCGCCGTCCGCGACACCCTTGGCCGCCCCCTACGCGATCTCCGGATCTCCGTGACGGACCGCTGCAATTTCCGCTGCCCGTACTGCATGCCTAAGGACGCATTCGGTCCCCACCATGCCTTCCTTGCCGACAGCCGGCTCATGACTCCCGCGGAGCTCGTGCGGATCGTGCGAGTGTTCGTGGACCTCGGGGTCGAGAAGATCCGGCTCACGGGCGGCGAGCCCCTGCTCAGGGTCGAGCTTCCGGCGATCATCCGGGAAATCAAGGGCCTGGGTGTCACTGATGTCTCGCTGACGACAAATGGGTGGTTCCTCGGGAAGCTGGCCGCGACGCTTCGCTTGGCCGGGCTCGACCGGCTCAATGTCTCCGTCGACGCCCTCGACGAGGCAACCTCCGGTCGCATGAACGGGCTCGGCTACAAGGTGTCCCGCGTGCTGGACGGGATCGACGCCGCAGCAGCCGAGGGTTTCCCGGTGAAGGTGAACTGCGTCGTCCAGCGCGGCGTGAACGACGGTGAGATCATCCCCCTCTGCGAGTATTTCAGGTCGAGGGGGCACACAATGCGATTCATCGAGTTCATGGATGTCGGCAACACCAACCACTGGTCGCTTTCGCAGGTCGTGCCCGCCCGGGAGGTGGTCGACCGCATCGGCGCGGTATGGCCCCTCGAGCCGGTGGGCGCGGCCTACAGGGGAGAGGTCGCCGCGCGCTACCGCTATGCGGACGGGCGAGGCGAGATCGGCATCGTGAGCTCGGTCACGGAACCCTTCTGCAGGGACTGCAATCGGGCGAGGCTCTCCGCGGACGGCAAGCTCTTCACATGCCTTTTTGCGTCCTCGGGCCGGGACGTGCTGGGCATGGTGAGGTCGGGCTCAAGCGACGAGGAGGTTTCAGGATTCGTCGCGGGAATCTGGAGCGCGCGGTCGGATCGTTACAGCGACGAAAGGGCGGCCGCCGTCACTGCAGGGGCGAGCCGCGATAAGGTCGAGATGAGCTACATCGGCGGCTGAGGGCCTCCTAACGTCCGGACCGCGCCTTTTTCAGGATATTCAGGAGTGCGGCGAAATCCTCGTCCCGGGTTCTGCTCTCGATCACGTGGTCGAATTTCGCGGCCTCGCGGAGCTCGGCATCCGCCGTCGCCATGCGCCGTGCTATCTCCGCCTCGTCGTCCTTTCCGCGCTCGCGCATGCGCGCGAGAAGGCGTTCGCGGTCCACCACGATGAACACCGTCGTCATGACCCTCTTCAGGAATGGATCCCGCTCGGCAATGCGTCGCAGGCTCTCCACGCCCTGGACGTCGACGCTCATGACGAGGCTCCTGCCCATGAGGAGCGGTCCCAGCACGCTTGCCGCAAGGGTGCCGTAGCGGCGGTCGCCGTGGACCCAGGCCCATTCCAGGAAATCGCCGGCGGCCACCCTGGCGTCAAACTCCGCCGGACTGAAGAAATGGTAGTGGAGCGCGTTCACCTCGCCCGAGCGCGGGGCGCGCGTCGTGCTTGTCACGACCCGCGAGAATCCCCTTCCGGCGGCGACAAGCCTGTCGCACAGCGTGCTTTTGCCCGATCCCGCCGGCCCCGCGAGGACGAGCAGAACCGGGTCCCGGGTGGCGGCCCGAAGGGGCGGCTTCGCGGTCATCGAAGAGCGAAGGCCGCCCCGCAGAGCACGATCCCGTAGGCCAGGAAGAGTCCGCCGAGCCCCCTCGACCGCGCAGGTCGGGCGAAAAGCCAGTTGAAGAAGTCGCGCAGCCTCCAGGGTTGTGCCCCGAGCCAGATCGCGAACGCTATGGCCACATAGACGAACGAGACCATGAAGAGGCGCTGCGGTCGATCGTACTCCATGTAGGCCGCGTCCAGAAAGGGAGCCGCGCCGATCAGGACAAGCGCGCTGGCGCCGCGAACGCCGAGGAAATCCGGGACGCACTTGAAAGCGAGGATCGCGACCGCCGCGAAGCCGGCGAAGAGGTAGTACCTATATTCGCCGAAGTCCGCGTTGGACAGGTGCAGTATGTTGTAGAGGAACCAGGCCGCCGCCGCGCCGAAAACCAGATAACCGACGGAAGCCGACCTCGGAAACGCCTTGATCGCCGCCTTCGCGCCGGAGAGGTCAAGGAGGAGCGGGAGGCCCAGCAAGATCAGTATCAGTCCGGGGATCAGTGAGGCTGCGAAAAGCGACATGGCTGCTTCAGAGTGACGCGGCGCCCCGCGGGGATTGCAAGCCGGAGCCTTCGACGACGAGGTTCCCGTAGAGCGTGCTCACGCTCGCCCTCGTTATTTCCACCGGAACAAGCGCTCCCACGAGGCGGGGCGCAGCGTCGAACACCGTGGTGCGGTTGCCCCGGGTCCGTCCCATGAAATGCAGGCCCGTCTTGTCGGGCCCCTCGACCAGGACCTCCTGCACGGTACCGACCAGCGCCCGGCTGCGGCGCAGCGATCCCTCGCGCAGGACCTCGAGCAGAATCCTGTTCCTCTCCTCGCGGACTTCCTCGGGCACCTGGTCGGGCATCGACGCGGCGGGTGTCCCCGTCCGAACGGAGTACTTGAAGATGTAAGCCATGTCGTAGTTGACCGTCTCGCAGAGCCTTCGCGTCTCCTCGAAGTCGACATCGGTCTCGCCGGGGAATCCGACGATCACGTCGGTGGAGAAGGCCATCGCCGGCAGCGCGGCGCGCAGCGACCCGACGATCTCCAGGTAGCGTTCGCGGGTGTACGGCCTCTTCATCGCCCGCAGGATCCTGTCGCTGCCCGACTGGACGGGAAGGTGGACGTGCTCGCCCAGTTTCGGAAGCCTCGAGAACGCGTCCGCGAGGTCCTGCCTGAACCCGCGCGGGTGGGGAGAGGTGAATCGGATCCGCTCCAGGCCGGGAATGGCGTTCACGCGCTCAAGAAGCTGGACGAAGGGCGATACGCCGCCCGTATGGGGGTAGTCGCGCCGGCCATAGCTCGTGACGATCTGGCCGAGCAGGGTGATCTCGCGCGTGCCCCGCGCGACGAGCTCCTCGCACTCGCGGACAATGTCGTCCATCGGGCGCGACCGCTCGTCGCCGCGTGTGGTGGGCACGATGCAGAACGCGCAGTCCATGTTGCATCCCTGCTGTATCGAGACAAACGCGCAGACCTGGCCCTCCGGGCCGTCCATGTGGTCGCGAATCGTGTTCTGCGACCCCGCCTCGGCGGCAATGTCGACGATCGCCTCGCCGAGAGGAATTCCCGACTCGCGCGCCGCGCGCAGGTTATCGAGGTAGTCCGGGACCCGGTGGAACTTCTGCGTGCCGACGATGAGGTCCACATCGGGCAGCCGGTCGAGCAGGCCGGCCCCGCGGTTCTGCGCCATGCAGCCCAGGATCCCCAGGACGAAGTCAGGGTTGTGCTTTTTCCTTGAGAGGCTGTATCCGGCCTTGCCGATCGCCTTCTGCTCGGCCGCATCCCGGACACTGCAGGTGTTGAGCAGGAGCACGTCGCATTCGTCCTCGCTTGGAACGATGCGGTAGCCCCGCCCGCGAAGCATGGCCGCGACCGCCTCGCTGTCGCGTTCGTTCATCTGGCAGCCATAGGTCTTGATGTGGACCCTGTTCATTTCCGGGTCGTTGACTTAAAAGGCTGGCAAAATCCGGGTCAAATGAGGAATTGACCCGAGGACCGGCCCCAGGGGCCGTCAATTCTGTTCGCCACGAGCGCCCCGGATGCTTTGCTCGGGGCAATGGGCTTTTTCGACAAACTGGCCGGCAGGCCCGCTTCTCCCTCCCCGGGTGGTGGGAACGGGGCCCCGGGTCCTTTTGACCCGCCCGTCTCCGGCGCCGCGCCGCGCCTCATAACCGCGCGCGAAAAGCTTGAGGAAAAGGACCTGCCCGGCGCCATGCAGATCTACGAGGAAGTGCTTGTGACCGCAGGCGACCGCGCCGACGTGCTGGTGACAATATCCGGGGACCTGGGCTCCACCGGAAACATCCCGCAGATCATCGAACTGATTGCGCCGCGCTATGATGCGCTGCGCCACGGACCCGCCACCGGAATTAACCTGATACAGGCGTACCTCTCGGTCCGGGACGCCGACGCCGCGCAGCACATCCTGGACATCCTTTTCTCGCTGAACCGCCCCGAACTCGAAGACCGTCTCCACGGGTTTTCAAACGCGGTCGCCGAGCTGATCCAAAATGGCGTCGTGAGGGGAATCCCGCAGTTTGACTCCCAGTCGGACGAGAACGCGACCAACGCCGTCGGCGTGGCCCTGGTCACGATCAGCAGGCCCATCTGGTCGTACGGCCTCGAGTCGATAGACGGCATCCTGCCCAAGAAGGAGGGGAAGCTCCGCCGGGTTGCCTTCACCCAATTCTCCCTTCCGACCGCCTATGCGGACCCGGAGGAGGCAATGAAGCTGCCGGAGGACGAGATCGGGAGGCTGTCGCGCGCCATTCCCCTCTGGTTCGCCGAGACCTTTTATTTTTCCCCACTTTACTCCTCCGTCGCGGCGCTGGGATGCATGCACGAGCCGAACGGGGTCAAGCATCCCGTCATTTTCGCGACGGACTGGACCGTCGAGAACCTCCAAAAGCTCGTCGACTCGACCGCGAGCGGGCTCGACTACATCTTCACGGGTTCGCTGCGCCGCGAGGGCGCGGAATACGTGCTGATCATGCGGGTGTGGGAGGTGAAGAAGCTCCGTGAGCGCAAGCAGTTCACGATACGCTGGGCGGCGGCCAATGCCGACGCGGAGCTCACCAAGCTGCACGAGTACGTCCGCGCGTTCATGGAGTGGGCGCCCTATCCGGAGGGCGCGTGCGTCCCCTATGCGGCGCCGTCGACGCCGACCATCTGGCTGGACGCGCTCGGGGCCCTGCTTGGCCTGTTCCTGATCGAGAAGAAGCTGCTTCCCAAGGAGCAACTGCCGCCGCTTTCGCCGGTCTTCGACGCGCTCGCGACGCATGTGTTCAGCCCGCCGGCTGCGTCGCTCGCATGGATTTCTCTGCGGCTGAAGGCCTCGTCGCTCGGGCTTGCGCCCAGCCTTTCCGAGGTGCTCATGAGCCGGCACCCGGCGGTCGTCAGCGCGCGCGCACTGATCGGCAACTGAGCGCGGCAACCGGACCGCCGGAATGCACCAACCCACCTCCGACCTCCGCATCCGCGCGACGAGGCCCCTTCCGGCGCCCGCGGTGCTCGAGGAGGAGATCCCGCTGGACGATGCCGGCTCCGCCCGGGTCGCGCGAGCGCGCCAGGAGATCGCCGCGATCATGGCCGGGAATGACGACCGCCTGCTCGTGGTCGCGGGTCCCTGCTCGATCCACGATCCCGTCGCCGCCGTGGAATACGCCGCGCTCCTGCGCTCGGCCGCCGAGCGACACGCGGGCGAGCTCGTGGTGGCGATGCGCGTGTATTTCGAGAAGCCGAGGACCGTGGTCGGCTGGAAGGGCCTGATCAATGACCCTGACCTCGATGGAACCTTCGATATCGGGAAGGGCCTGCGGATCGCCAGGAAGCTGATGGCGGACATCACGGTGGCGGGGCTTCCCATAGCGACCGAGTTTCTCGACACGACACTTGGCCAGTACTACGCGGACCTCGTGAGCTGGGGCGCGATCGGCGCCCGCACCGTGGAGAGTCAGGTGCATCGGGAGCTGGCCTCGGGGCTCTCGATGCCCGTCGGATTCAAGAACCGGACCGACGGGGACGTCCAGGTCGCGGTGGACGCCATCCGTTCGGCGCGCCATCCCCATTGGTTTCCCTCGCTCGCCCGCGACGGCTCGCCCGCCTGCATGCAGACGACGGGGAACGAGGACACCCACCTTGTCCTGCGGGGCGGCACGCTCGGGTCCAATTATTCCTCCGCGGACGTGGCTTCGGCGGCCGAAATGCTCTCGAAGAACGGGCTTCCCGCCCGCATCATGGTCGACTGCAGCCACGCCAACAGCGGCAGGGACGCCGAACTCCAGCCGGCGATTGCCCTGGATCTCGCGGCGAGAATCGCGGCCGGCGACCGCGTGATCTCCGCGGTCATGATCGAGAGCAACCTGCTCGGCGGATCGCAGGACTATCGCGCCGTTCCGCTCGTGCGCGGGCGGAGCGTCACCGACGCCTGCCTTTCCTGGGAAAAGACGCTTCCCCTGATCGCGCGGATGGCCGAGGCGGTCGGCGCCAGGCGCAGGGCGGCGAGCTAGCTTGCCGGAGGAGCCTCAGACGGGGCTTCCGACGGGGTTTCAGAAGGAGGGTCGCCCTCAGCCTCTTCCTTCTTCTTCGCCTTTGGGCGGCGCGCGCTTTCGCCGGCTCCGTTGCCGTCCCCGGAATACTTTGACGCCTTGGCGTTGAGCCAGAGCTCGCCCTTCCCGTTCAGGTTGAGCCAGAAGATCTCGCCGGCGTGCTCTGCAAACACCGGCTTCTCGCGGGATTTTTCCGGTATGCGAAGGCCTGATGACGTCAGCGCCCCGAGAAGCTCATCTGGCGACCTGCCGAGGTCGCCTGCCAGGCGCTCCACCGGCGCCGCGACGCTTCCCGTCTTGGTCTCCTTGAGGAGGAGGCGAACGGCGGCAAACACGTTGCCCGGCGCGGGCGCGGCCGAATCCGGCACGAATGTCTGGCCGCCCTGGGGCTCGTCGCCGCGCTTCTCGCGGGCGTTGATCCAGATGCCGCCGCGGCTGTCCTTGTTGAGCCACCAGGACTCGTCGCCGATCTCGACGAAGACCGGCGGGTCGCCGGCATCCGCGTTGGCGCTCAGTCCCATCGACGTGAAGGCCTCGACAAGCGCGGATTCGCTGCACTTGAGCGCGCGCGACAGGAAGCTCATGCTTCCCGAGCCGCCCGGCTCGCGGCGGTTCTTGCGCATGAACGGGCGGATACGGTTGAGAAGCTCGGGTCCCGCGGGCAGCGGCTCGCCCGGCGCGCTCGGCGCCGGGGAGGCCTGCTCGGCAGGCGCCCTTCGCTGCTTGGGCTCGCGCTGCTGTTCGCGCTCCGCCCTGCGGGCAGGGGGCTCGGATGCCTTCTGGCCCTCCTCGGGTTCCACCCGCGACCCCTGCACCGTCCTGAATACGGGGCGGCTCTTTTCCTTCGTGTTCACCCAGAGTTCTCCGCGGCGGTTGATGTTCACCCAGAACAGGTCGCCGTCGTATTCGACATAGGTGACCTTCGCATCCTCGTCGTCGGGGACGTCGAGCCCGCACTCCTTCAGGGCGCCGATCACCTCGTCCTCCGAAATGTCCCATTTCTTCGCGAGGTAGTCCACGCCGACGGAGAAGCCGGGTCCGCGCTGGTTCCTGCGGAGGTGGGGCCGCATGGCCTCAAAGAAAGTCGGCAGCTCGTCGCCGGTCCCAAGCTTGTCCCATTCGTCCTCGGAAGCGTCGGCGTCGGGGGCGTCGGGGTCGGAGTCGCGGTCGGTGTCGCGAAGCCGCCTCAGGCCGTCCTGCTCGCGACCGGCCTCATGTGCCGGCGCCTCGGCCTCCGTCGGGGCGGCCGTCGTCGTGGCGCTCTTGAACTTGGCCTCAAACTCGACCCGCAGCTTGTCGGCCTCCGCGCGCGCGGCGGCCGCCGCAGCGTCCTCGAGCGTCCAGTCGCGCTGGGTCGGACGCCTCGCGAGGCCGGAGAAGGCCAGCGGGTTGTCGGGCTGCCCGCGAAATTCAACGATCTCCCACTCGTCCGTGCCGAGTTGGTTGAGAAATGATTCAAGCAGCGCGGGCGTGGCAAAGCCCCCCTTGCCGCTTGAGATTACCTTATATTCCCAGACTGCCATAATGTGTCGTAAGGGTAAGACATCCCAAATGACGGTCTTGTTGCCGAGCCTATTCTTGGCCAATCGGCTCGTGGCCCCTCACCCGCCTATTGATCTCATCCGCTGAAAATGCAGCAATTCAGCCCGAAATGCGCCGACTTGACCAACTCCTTGCCAGCCTGGGATATGGCTCCCGCAGCCAGGTCCGGGAATGGATCGAGGCTGGCCGGGTTACGGTCAAGGGCGTCCGCGAGAAGGATCCTGGCACAAGGGTCGAGCCGGGAGACGTGGGGATAGACGGCGAGCCTCCCGACCATCCCGACGAACTGCTGATCATGCTCAATAAGCCCGCCGGCCGCGTGTGTTCGCACGATCCCGCCGAGGGGCCCAGCGTGTACGGACTCCTTCCCGGGCGCTGGCAGCGCCGAAACCCATCCGTGACAAGCGTGGGGCGCCTCGACAAGGAGACGACGGGCCTGCTGCTGCTGACGGACGCCAGCCACCTGGTGCATCGCCTGACTTCGCCGAGGCACAAGGTGCCCAAGGTCTATCGCGCCCGCCTCGACCGGGACATGGCACCAGGGATCGAGGACGTTTTCTCAAGCGGCAGCCTTCTGCTGCCCGATGAGGACACCCCCTGCGCCCCGGCCCCGATGACCCGGATCAGCGATCGGGAGGCGGAAATAACCCTCATTGAAGGGCGTTATCATCAGGTGAGAAGGATGTTCGGAAGCCAGGGGTGCACGGTCCTTGAGCTCCACCGGGTGCGGTTTGGCAGCCTCGAGCTGGGCAATCTGCCCTTGGGAAAGTGGATAGAATTGCCAATCAATAGCTTGAACATCTGCTGAGCCCGTCATGGCGGACGAGGGCATGTCGGGACGGCGCCGAGTCAATCGCGTCAGGGAGCTTGCAATAAAAGATGATTAGGTGCCTAATCATAATTTCCCTCAATGAATAAAGCCCTTTCCCAAGCCGCCGAGGTACCCACGGAGAAGACGACCGCCCCGTCCCGGGTGACCCCGACCCGGATCATTATCGGTGCCGTGACCGCGCTTGTACTCGTGGTCGGCGGAGTCGTCGGGATCAAGCACTGGCAATATTTCACGGCCCACGAGGAGACTGACGACGCCGAGGTCGAGGGGCACATCAGTCCCGTGCTTCCGCGGGTTTCAGGCTATGTCACCCGTGTGCTGGTGAGCGACAACCAGCACGTCGAAGCGGGCCAGGCCCTGATCGAGGTGGATCCCAGAGAACTCGACCTCAAGGTGGCTGAAGCGCTTGCGGGCGTCGACAACGCGGCGGCCGACCAGGCCACGGCGGAGGCCTCGCAGTCGGGGGCGCGCGCCTCGGCCCTCACCGCGGCGGCTAACGTCGAGACCGCCCTCGTGCGCCAGCGCAAGACGGCAAGCGACCTCGTCCGCGACACCAGCCTCTTCAAGACCGGCGCGATCACGGAAAGCCAGCTGACGGACACGACGGCCGCCGCGGACACGGCCGCTGCCGAGCTTGATGCCGTGCGGGCCGAGGCCACGACAGCCGACCTGCAGATATCCGTGGCGGCCGCCCGCGTCGCCGCTGCCAAGACGCAGGCCGCCGAAAAGGCCTCAGACCTCGATTACGCCAGGCTCCAGCGCACCTATGGGTCGGTCACGGCGCCCATCGCGGGGCTGGTCTCCCGAAAGAACGTCGAGACGGGCCAGTTCGTCCAGTCCGGGCAGACCCTGCTCTCCATTGCATCCGATTCTGACGTGTGGATCGTGGCCAATTTCAAGGAGACGCAGCTCACCCGGATGAGGCCCGGGCAGAGCGTCGAATTCGAGGCGGACAGCTACCCGGGGGTGGTCTTCCACGGAAAGGTGGAGTCGATATCAGGGGCAACCGGCGCCCGGTTTGCCCTCCTTCCCCCGGACAATTCCACCGGCAACTTTGTCAAGGTCACCCAGCGGGTGCCGGTGAAGATCGTGCTCACGCAGGCCCCGGACGCCGACCATCCATTGCGCCCGGGAATGAGCGTGGACGCCGCCGTGAGCGTCCAGGAATAACGCAGGGACGCCCATGGCCGAACATGGACTGCGCAAGCTGATCATAACGATCACGGTGATCGCCGCGGCGATCATCGAGCTCATCGACACGTCCATCGTCAACGTGGCGCTCAACGACATGAGTGGCAACCTCGGGGCGACGCTCGAGGACGTCGCCTGGGTCGTGACGGCCTACGCCATCGCAAACGTCATCATCATCCCGATGACGAGCTTCCTGGCGGCGAGGTTTGGTCGCCGCAACTACTACATCGGCTCCATCCTCCTCTTCACCGCCGCCTCCGTGGCCTGCGGAAACGCCCACAATATCTGGGAGCTCGTTGCGTTCAGGTTCATCCAGGGGATCGGGGGCGGCGCGCTCCTGTCGACCTCGCAGTCCATCCTCTTCGAGACCTACACCGTGGCCCAGCGCGGCTTCGCCTCGTCCCTCTTTGCGGTCGGGCTCTTCGTGGGCCCTACCATCGGCCCGACGCTCGGCGGGTGGATCATCGACCACTATTCCTGGCCGTGGATCTTCTACATCAACCTTCCCATAGGGATCTGCGCCGCGGTCCTCTCGTGGATCTTCGTCAAGGAGCCCGCCCATGCGCGCAACGCCGAGACGATAGACTGGATCGGGATCGGCCTCCTCGTGGCCGGACTCGGCGCGCTTCAGACGGTCCTTGAACGGGGCGAGTCCGAGGACTGGTTTTCAAAGAGGTATATCGTCGTCCTTTCCTTCGTCGCGGCCGCGGCGCTGGTCTCGTTTGTCGTGCGCGAGCTGACGACCGCACATCCCGTCGTGGACCTCCGGGTGCTCAAGAGCAGGAAGCTTGCGATATGCGCCAGCCTCACGTGCATCCTCGGCTTCTCGCTGTACGCCACCGTCTTCATCGTGCCCGTGTTCACCCAGCGGCTTCTCGGCTACTCGGCAATGCAGACGGGGATGCTCTTCCTACCGGGCGCCCTTGTCGCCCTGTTCTTCCTTCCCGTGATGGGGCGGCTGCTCATGAAGGGCTTCCCGCCGCAGATCATGGTCATCGCGGGATTCGCCATCGTGGCCGTCTTCGCATTGCAGCTCTCGCAGCTCAACCTGAGCGCGCAGTCGAGCGATTTCTTCTGGCCCATCATCCTGCGCGCGCTGGGCCTGAGCCTCATCACGATACCGCTCACCCAGCTCGCGGTCTCCGGGCTGCACCAGCGCGACATTCCTCAGGGGGTCGCCCTCAACAACATGATGCGGCAGATGGGCGGCTCATTCGGGATCGCGTTCATCAACACGTTCCTCGACCACCGCACGGCCGCGCACCGTCTCGACCTGGTGTCCCGGCTGGCGCCGGGCGACCCGGCCACAGACAGCCGCCTCGCCGGGCTGGTCAACATGCTGATCGCGCGGGGCGAGACATCCTGGGAGGCCTCCCAGCGCGCGCTCGCGCTCCTCGAGGCCACCGTGCAGCGCCAGTCGAGCCTTCTCAGCTATATCGACGCCTATCGCCTCGTCGGCTTCCTGTCCCTGGCCTGCGTGCCGCTTATCCTCTTCGTCGGCCGCTCGAAAAAGCTCACGAAGGAGGCGGCTGCAGCAGCAGAGGCCCACTGACCGAGCCAATCCCCAATCGAATGAGACATCCAGCCCTCGTAATCCTGAGCTTCGCAGCGTTCGCGTCATTTGTGCGCGCGGAGGACACCCCTGCGGGTCCGTTGACCCTGAACCAGACGGTCCAGGCGGTCCTTGCGCGCTACCCGACGATCGCGGCCGCCCAGGCGGCCGTGGACGCCGCGCGGGCGCGAACCATGCAGTCCAACGCCGACCGTCTGCCCCAGGTGAGCGCCCAGGCGGGATACACCTACAATTCACTGCGCCCCTATGTCTCAATCGCCATACCGGGGCTGCCCCCGGGGTCCATCTACGAGAGCGTCCAGGATTCCTACGGGGCAAACATCACGGCGAGGCAGCTCCTCACCGACTTCGGGCGCACGGACAAGCTCGTCGAGATGGCGCGCTCCGGGCAGATCACGGCCCAGGACGCTCTCGAGCAGACCGTGCACCAGCTGGGTTACCAGGCGATCGATTCATTTTACGGTGTTCTGCTGCTGCGCAGCTCGGCGGACGTCGCCCGGGAGGAGATCTCCGCCCTCGACGAGGCCCTGCGCGTCGCGCAGCGCAAGCTCGGTGCGGGAAGCGCCACGAAGTTCGACGTCCTGACCACCCAGGTCCGCCTCGCGAACGCGAAGAACCACCTCACGGACACCCTGGCGCTGCTCGAGAAACAGGAGAACGGCCTGAGGCAGCTCTTGGGGTTGGACTTGGCGACTCCCCTCCAGATCGTCGGCGACTTCGACGCGGAGGCGCCCGCGATCCCGGAATCCGTGGCGATCGCCGACGGGCTTCTCAACCGGCCCGAGATGAAGATCGCCCGCGATGACGAGCAGACCTCGCGCCTGAGGCTCGACGCGGCCAACCGGGGCAACCGGCCGACACTGGACGCGCAGGTGACCGGCGGCGTTGAGAACGGTGTCGTGCCCGACCTCTACGACAACAAGGGGTACGTCACGGCAGGGGTCTCGCTCGAGGTGCCCATCTTCACGGGTCGGCGGATACTGGGGGACCGGATGGAGGCCGGAGCCGGCGTAAGGTCGGCCCAGGCGCGCGAGCGCGAGCTGAACGAATCGATAACGACCGATGTCGCAGACGCCTATTCGGACCTGAACGCCGCGAAGTCGAGGCTGGCAAATGCCGATACCGTCGTCGAACAGGCCAGGGAGGCCCTGGCGCTGGCTCAGACACGCTACGCAAACGGCGTCATCACCAATTTCGAACTTCTGGACGCGCAGAGCTCGTCACGGTCCGCGGAGCTCAGCCGGCTGCAGGCCCGCTACGACTGCGTGCTCGGGCGCCAGGCCGTCGCCCGCGCGGCCGGCGTGGCTCCCCAGCAATAGCCGGTTACCCGGGCGTCGGCACAGGCTGTCCGGCCCAGGGCCAAGGAGCGAGGTAAGGCAGGAGCGGTTGACGCACCTGGCGCGCCGTGATGGGGTGGCCTATGTACTTGATCATCGGGGGGGACGGGAAGGAATACGGGCCGGTGAGCGTGGATCAGGTGCGCGCCTGGATGGCGGCCGGAAGGGCCAACCTCACGACAAAGGTCAAGGAGGTCGGAGCGGACGACTGGAAACCCCTCTCGGAGGTCCCTGCGATAACCTTGTCCCCCTCCGCAGCCGGCGCGGCGGGCGTTTCCGCGGCGCTCGTTGCCGACCGGGCGGCCCCGCTGGACATCCTAAGCTGCTACGGCCGCAGCTGGGAACTCCTCAAGGCAAACTTCTGGCCGCTGGTAGGAGTCAGCTTTCTGATCACCGTTATCCACAGCGCCCTCTCCTATATGTTCGGACAGGGGATGTACTATTGCGGTGGCATCTTGGGGTCCGTCCTTGGCGCCGGGCTTTTCTATTATTTCCTTCTCAATGTCCGCGGCAAGCCGGCGAAGCTTGGGGATGCCCTCGCGGGGTTCACGAAGGGATTTTTCACACTCGTGGGAATTGGGCTGTTGTTCTCGATCTTCGTGTCGGTGGGGCTCTGCCTGTTGATCATTCCGGGAATCTACCTGTTCGTCGCCTACCTCTTCGCCCCCCTCCTCGTGGTCGACAAGGGCCTGAGTTACTGGGATGCGATGGAAACGAGCCGGCGCGTGGTCACGCGCCACTGGTGGCGAATCGCCGGGCTCATGCTCCTTGTTATCCCCGTCCTCGCGCTCGGAATCCTCGCGCTCGGCGTGGGCGTCTTCGTGGCGATACCCCTTGCCACGGGGGCCGTCGTCTACGCCTACGAGGACCTTTGCACTTCCGGCAAGTGACGCCCGCTCAGGGCGCCTTGTCCTTGAAAACCAGCGTGTCGATGGCAATCTTCCCGGGGCCGAACGCGAAGACCAGCACGGCCGCGTAGAGGAAGAGGAACGGGTCGGTCGCGAGGAATTTGTCGGGATCGCTGAAGATGTGGGTCACTGCCTGCCTCTCCGCGGTCCACAGGGCGACGGACATGACGCAGATGAGGGCCAATGAAGCAAACCGGGAGAAGAGGCCCAGGAGCAGCAGCAGGCCGCATGCGCACTCGGTGGAGCCCGCCATGATCGCGTTCAGCTTGGGCATCGGTATGTTGAGGCTGGCGAAGTAACTCGCGGTCTTGCTGAGGTAGGTCAGATGGGCCTTGCCGATGACGAAAAACTGCCAGCCCCAGTAGAGGCGGATGACCAGAAGGACCGGGGATTGGAGGAACTGCCCGACCTTCACGAGCAAGGCATGGATCTTGGTGAGTAAGGGCATGGGGTATCTGGCGTGGGGGGGCGCTGCTTTCCCGCTATAGTCAAGATGCTCGCGGGCGCCGTTTATTCCCGAGCTCGCAGAACCATCCCAGCGCCATCCACGAGGTGAACCAGGCCTGGACCTGCGCCGGCCTCACCTCCGGGCCCGCCGCGGCGATCGCGCGCGAAAGGGTGACGCCGCGGCCGAGGGCGTCGAGAATCCGGTATGCGGCGGGATCCAGGCGCTTGTAGAACAGACGGTTGTCGAGCCGGTGGACGGCGACCCATGTCCGCGAGGGCCGCGGCAGCGGCGCGCGGCGCAGCGATTGCCTGTGCACCACCTTGGAATCCGGCGTGTTGCTCGCCTCCGAGCGCATGGCGTCCCGGCGCTTCACCGACATCACGAAGGTGTCAACCGGGTGCATCAGGTCGAGAAGCGTGACATAGGGCTGCAGCCCGAGCCTGAGACGCGACGGCGGCGTCCGCGCAAGCGCCGCCGCGGTCAGCACTGGCCGCGACTCGCCGTCAAAGGCCACGGTCTGGGCCCATTCGAAACGTGCGATCTCCAGCGCGAGCGCAGGCCGCGGGGCCGTCAACCGCGGGTTCCTCCGCATGAATTCGCCGAGGCGGGAGCACAGATTCCGGAGCGTGAACGAGCGCGACGGGCACTGCGCGAGGTAGGCCTGGGCCAGGCGAGCGAATGCCTTGTCGCCCAGCGCCGCCTGCAGGCCGGGGCAGTCGTCGCGAATGGCGTCGAACAGCCGGTACCAGTACATCTGGTTGTAGAGCTGGAGCCGCTCGAACGACGTCAGCCGGTCATTCGGCTTGATGAATTCCGCGGCGACCTTGGCCATGGGGCGGCCGTCGATCCATTTGGACTGCAGATTGTCGTTCGCGTCGAGCGGCCGGGTCACGGCCGCGGCCATCATCCGCTGGAACGACCGCAGGTCGGCCGTGGACGCGATGCGCGCCGGGGCGCGCTTGGGCGGACGCTTCACACCGCCGCCTTTTTCGCGCCGTCTATGAACTCGTTGGCCTTGAGCGCCTCGTTGTGCACCTCGTCGAAGGAGGGGATCTTGTCGTCCCACTCGAGCAGCGTCGCGGACACCCCGCACATCTTTGTCGCGTGCGCGTAAAGCTTCCAGACCGGGTCCAGCACCGGGTGATCGTGCGTGTCCAGGATGTATTTCTCAAACTTTGTGTGCCCCGCCACGTGCATCTGTCCCACGCGGTCGTGGGGGATGTTGTTCACGTAGTCATAGGGGTTGAAGGAGTGGTTCTTCGACGAGACATAGATGTTGTTCACGTCCAGCAGGATTCCGCAGTCGGCCAGGTCGACGACCTCGCTCAGGAATTCCCACTCCGTCATCTCGGAGGCGTGGAACTCGGCGTAGCTGCTGACATTTTCGACGCAGATTGGAACCTCTATGAAGTCGCGGACCTGCTTGATCTTCTCCGCCGTGCGCCTGGCCGCGGCGAACGTGTACGGCATTGGAAGGAGGTCGTGGGTGTACGTGCCGTCGACGCTTCCCCAGCAGAGATGGTCCGACAGCCAGGGCGTCTTTGTCCGCTTCACCAGGTTCTTCAGGCGCCGCAGATGCGTCCGGTCGGGCTTGTCCGCGGATCCAAAGTACATCGATACCCCGTGCTGAACGACGCGGTACTGCTCAAGGATCCTGTCCAGCAGCTCAAGGGGCCTTCCGCCCTCGACCATGAAGTTCTCGGAGATGATCTCGAACCAGTCCACGACCGGCTTCTTCGAGAGGATGTGCGAGTAGTGGGGTACCCGCAGCCCTATGCCTATGCCATAGTCGCAATGGCCGTTGAACCGATTGGCCGGCATGGTGAAAAAAACGCGGCCGGCATTCGGCCGGCCGCGTTGATCAGAGGAAACAGATCAGGCGAACGTAAGCTTGCTCGGCTGGTCGTCCGGCTTGTTGGTGTTGCAGCCGCCCTTGCCCTTGCAGGAGTTCTGGCCCTTGCAGCCATTGTCCCCTGCCTTGCAGCCGCCTGTGCCCTTGCAGGAGTTCTGGCCCTTGCAGTCGTGCTTGCCCGCGTCCTTGGAGGCATCCTTGGACGAGTCGCCGCTGCCGGCATCGGCGAAAGCGCGGGTGGCCATTGAACCGGCGTAGAGCCCGGCCAAGGCCGCGGCGGTGACGATGAGACGTGTCGATTTATTCATAACAGACTTCGATTATTGTTTTTTCGGGGGTAACCGTCGCGGGCCGGCACCGTGCCGGCCCCCGCGGTCTGGATATGAGGTACTACGACTTGGATTATTCCGCGGATGCCGGAAAATACAACCGCGAACAGATTCATACCCGTCCCATTCGCGGGAAAGTCACACTATCCGGTCGGCCATGGCCCCGCCCTTTTCGAACGCGGCAAGGTTGCGCAGAAAATGCCTGACGAGCTCGACGTTGACGTTGTTCCGGCCGCCCGCCGTGTGGGGAGTGATGAAGCAGTGGGGCGCGGACCAGAGGGGATGGGAGGGCGGCAGGGGCTCGGGCACCGTGACGTCGAGGTATGCGGCGCCTATCCTGCCCGAATTGAGGCCCTCAATCAGGGCGACCTGGTCGACCGTGGGCCCGCGGCCCACGTTGTAGAATCGGACGCCCGCCTTGAAGCACGCGATCCGGCGCGCATTCACGTAGTTCAGGGTCGCCTCGTTCTCTGGGAGCACGTTCACGACATGGTCGGCCTCGGCCAGGACTTTCGTGAGGTCTTCCTCGGGCACCACGTGGACGCCGGGCTCGCTGTGGATCTGGCGCCGCAGGGCGTAGATCTTGACGCCGAACGGCGCAAGGAGTTCGGCCAGTCTGCGCCCGATTGCGCCAAACCCGAGCATCACCACCGTCTGTCGCGCCAGCAGGCGCGACTGGTCGCGCCTTTCGGCGTACGGCCACGAGCGGTCGCCCAACTGGGTCGCGTAGGAGGGAAGGAGCTGGCGGGCGAGCGCAAGCATCATCGAGAGGACATGCTCCGCGCAGGCGTCGGCGTAGACCTGCGACGCGTTGGTGAAAAGGGCGCCGCGCGCCTTCAGGGCCTGGCGAAAGGGCTCGGTGTCATACCGCGTGTAACCGGCGCTCGAGACCTCGATCCATCGCAGGCCCGCGTTCCCGATGCAATCGGCGGGGTCGGGCTGCCCGAAGGCGATTTCTGCGCCGTCAATCGACGGGTCGCGCTGCCCACCTGCAAGGACCGAGCTGTTGCGCTTGTCGGAAAGGACGAGGGTGTGGGACTTCGCACCTTTTTCCAGGAGAGCCATGCCCTCCCCTCCGAACTCCCCGTTGCACCAGATCCTCACGGACCGACAGGGTTGACATTGATCCGATGGGTGTCGGCGGCGTTCCCCAGGCTCACGGCGTAGCTGTTCTGGTTGTAATAGCGGACCTTTCCGCCGTACGAGACGCGTGCCTCGACGTTCAGTCCCCTGCGCATGAGATCGTCGTCGGCCCTGTATTCTACCCTGAAGCTGACCGGCGCCGTGCCCGGGTTGGTGATCGTCTGGGACCCGAGCACCAGGGGCGGCATGCCGGCGATTGAGGGGTCGACGACCCGCACCGTGACCACGGCGTCGGGCGGCAGCGCGAGATTCTCGCCGATGTCGACCTGGCCCGTCAGGACGCGCGACGGATCCCCTTCGGGCGTGATATCCAGCTGGCCGCAGCCTGAAAGCGCGAACAGGGAGGCCGCGGCAACGAGTCCAAGCAGGGGTTTCATGGAAGATAGTCGGTCGTCATCACCTGGTCGACGGCAAGCTTTCCTTTGGGAATGATGCCAAGGTCCTCGAGCTGGCGGATCTGGGTCGCGAACCGTTCGCTCGAGATCCTGCCCGTCTGTGAATCATCCGTCGCATGGCGCCCAATCACAAGCTTCTCGTCTATGATCATCTTGCGGCAAAAGGCGAGGAAGTCATCGGTATCCTCGGGGTTGAGCTGCTTCATGAGGGCGTGGGCCGGGGCGGGGTCTCCCTCAATGTAATCCTTCCAGCCCCTTATGTAGGCGGCCATGAAAGCCCGAAGCTTGTCCGGGTTCCTCTCGGCCCACGCCCGGTTGGCGACCAGGGCGGTGTAGGCGTCAAAGCCCGCATCCCATGCATACAAGAACTTGGGATACTTTGCGCCGCCCTTCACGATGAAGTACGGCTCGGCGATGTAGAATCCCTGCTGGATGAAATTCCTGTCCACAATGAAATTTCCGACCGCGAAATTCTGCGGGATCACGTTGAAGTTGATGTGGTACTTGTTTTTCAGGTAGGGGAGGAACGCCCACTCCAGCCGGGCCATGATCGTCTTGCCGTCGAGCTCCTCGAACGTCGTGACGGGATTGTCGGCGTGGAGCATCAGCACTGACGGATCGTTCTGGAAAACCGCGCCGACATGGATGATCGGGAGTCCCTGCGCGATCGCCAGTAGAGTATTGGTGCTGTCGGACTGGCCGATGTCCGCCTTGCCCGTGCCCAGCTTCTGCATGACGAAGGCGTTGGGCCCCCCGGGAATCAGGGTGACGTCGAGGCCCGCATCCTTGAAATAGCCTTTCGCCAGGGCCTGGAAAAGGCCGCCGTGTTCGGGCTGCGGAATCCAATCGAGCTGGACGGTGACCTTGAACGGCGGGACGGACGCCGCAGGCGCGGGCGCCGCTGCGGTTTGCTGGCGAGAGCAGCCGCACGGGGCCAGCGCGAGGACTGCCGCCGTCGAATAGATGACCAACCTGGGGGTGCTCATTCAGGCTACGGGAATAGGGCGCCTTGCGTCCGCCCGCAACAGCGCAGTGCTCGCCGGGACGGCCTCAATTGTGCTATCCCTGGAGCCGATGAAATACCGCCACGCGGCCGCGGCCGTGCTCTGCATTCTTGCGGCGTCCGGCCACGCCGCCCCAATGGACCTTCACAGCGAAAGGACCTCGCCTTACGACCTCGCTCTGACGGGAAAACTCTCCGGGGTGCCGGAAGGCGGGACAATGTATGCGCGATGGGCGGACCTGCGGGCGCTGCCGACGACAAGACTCCGCCTGAACGGGGAATTCGTCGACGGGCCCCAGGAGCTTACGGTCGTGTTCCTGGACGACCTTTGGAAGGCCATGCCCGTGGCTGAGGGCGCAGACTGCATCCTGGCCACCTGCGGCGATGGTTATGCGTCCGTGTTCACCTCCGGGTTCATCGCGAGGTACCGACCCTTTATTGTCCTTGAGATCAATGGCAAGGGACCGAAAGACTGGCCGCCCCCCGGCCTCGAGTACAATCCCGGACCCTACGTCATCACGGTCTCGGCGGAACTTGTCCCGGCCGCAGCGAAGTACCGCGACATTGAGCACAAGAAGCCCTGGGGCGTCACGACGCTCGAGATCGCCTCGTTCGCGGGGCGCTACAGAGCCATATATTCTGGGAAGTGGGCCGAACTGTCCGACCAGGCTCGGGACGGCCGCGAGATATGGGTCAATTCCTGTGCCAGCTGCCACCAGGGACCCGGCGGGATATTCGGGGGAACCAAGGCGGGCAGGCCTTTTGAGGTCATCGCCGCCTATGCGGGCTATGACCGCTCCTATTTCACGAGATACGTCCGTGATCCCAAGGCGCTGGTTCCGTGCGCAAAAATGGAACCGCATCCCAAATATACGGACAATGACCTGTCTCACCTGATCGCGTTCATCACCTCCGGGCAGAAGGGCTGAAATTCCCACTCGCTACCCGAAGGGGATCGGGCCTCCGGCAGGCTACCCCCCGCATTGTGCCCAGGAAAGCCATCCCCATGAAAACCCCAATCCCCACCGCCCGAGTTTCAATGGTCCTGATCCTCGGCTGCCTCATTGCCTCGGGCTGCTCCACCGTCATCAAGCAGTCCTATGAGGGCGACCAGTCGACCTCGACCCTGAAGGTATCGTCCTACTCCGGCTCGACGGCCGTGTACGGGTCGACCGATCCCGAGGGTGACGGCAGGCGGCTGGTCGGCGATGAGTACGCCAAGCTTGGTTCCTCCTCATTCACGACGGCGCGCGTTGTGAAGTTCAGCGAGCTGCAATCCGAGGCCAACGACGTCGGCGCGGACATCGTCCTTTTCGCCGCTAAGACCGCCGGAACCACCCAATACGTGCAGCCGATGGCGCTGAACGACTCCGCGGCGCTCTACACTCTCGCCCCATACGCGCACGCTAGCGACACGGGCCCCGCCGGTCCACAGTATGGGGGAGCGCCCCAGCCGATGACGAACGGCCAGGAGTACGACTACCTGATCAGTTTTTGGAGGAAAGCCCCGAAGGGGTAGTCCCGGCGTAGGAACGCCCGGAACCGGGGAAAAAAAGGGGGACCCGCAGCGCGGATCCCCCCTTGGATTGGAATTGTCCAACGGCTTCAGTAGTGGATCCGGAGGGTGAGGGAGGCCGAGATCGGGGCCCTCACGTAGATAACGTCGTTGCCAGCGAAGCTGGTGTCGATCGGGTCCAAGATGCGGTTGTTTGTCAGGTTGGTGATGTTGAGGCGGGCGTCCCAGCGCCTGCTCGGGGCGTAGGCGATGTAGGCGTCGAGCTCATACTCGCTGGGGATGTGCAGCAGGCCCTCGTCATCCTGGTTCTGCCTGCCGATGAAGTTCGGGCCCCCGCCGATGTCGAAGCCCCATGGGAGCTTGTAGTCGATGAACAGGTTCCCAAGGACCGAAGGAACGCCGGGGGCGCGCTCGCGGCCGCCCGGCGGCGAATAGGCGTAGCCCTGGTAGGCGCCGTAGTTGACGGCGCCGACTCCCGTGCCGAAAGTGCCGTCGACCGGGGTCGTCGTCGCATAGGCGTCGAGGTAGTTTCCCGTCTCCTCGAAGAAGGAGCCGAAAAGGGTCACGGTCTGGTACGTGAAGTTCGCGTTGATCGACAGCTTCTTGGTCGGCTGGTAGACGGCGTCGATTTCAATGCCGTTGCTCTTCACGATGGTGTTGGGCAGCGCCGAACTGCCGTGCGGCGGAGGAGGCTGCGGCTCGTTCTTGATCTGCTGATAGAGCGCAACGCCCGCGAACAGCGTGTTGTTCAGGAAGCTCCCCTTGTAGCCCGTCTCATAGAGGGTCGAGCGGTTGTCGATGTCGGAGGCGACCTTTGCAGCGCCCTGGTTGCCGTCGTAGATGCCGCCGAAGTTCGTTTGTCCGTGGATGGCGTCCACCTCGTCATAGGTGATGTACACCGACTGGGTCTCCGTCAGCTTGTAGACAAGGCTGATGAAGTACGACGGGTCGTTCTTCGACGCCTGGTACTTGTAGAGGGCGCCGCGGTTGTAATAGATCGGCGTTGCGAGCGAGTAGTAACCGTAGTAGGTGTAGTACGGGATGGATCCGTAGATGGTCGAGGAGTCGTCGTCGATGTTGACGCCGGCCTGCACGAGCGGCGGATTGGCGGTGTTGGCGTTGATCGCGTCCTCGCGAAAGCCGAGGATTGAGGAGAAGCTCTTTGTGAACTTCACGTCGTCCTGGATGAATGCGGCGTAGTCCTTGATCGTCGTGTCCTGCATCTCCTGGTAGCTGTAGCCCGGATGGGCGGGCACCTGCAGGCCCGAGCCCCAGGTATCGTTCTCAAGTGAGAAGCCCGGGTAGAAGATGTTGTTCAATGGCAGGCTGAGGTCGTAGTAGGAGAAGGGCTCCGAGGAGTAGTCGTCGCCGGACCGGACGTACTGGTACCTGAGGTCTATGCCGGTGATCACATTGTTCCCGATGGGGCCGATGTTGAACGCGTCGTGGAACTCGGTCCTGTCCTGAAGGTTCAGGTTCCTCGGGACCCACTCGTCGTATCCGTAGGTCTCAAACTTGTTCGAATGCTCGAGGCCATAGTAGGCCAGGTTCACGATGCTCGCATCCGCAGAGATGGTGTAGGTGCTCTTCAGCTGGGCCTGGAAGAACTTTGACCGTGCGGTGTCGTTCGGTCCGACGAGCGAGTCGTAGGCGGGGAGCTTCACCACGTGGGCCTTGGAGGGATCGACGACCTGGAAAGCGCCGTCGGCGCCGCTCGGGAAGTTGGTCCCGGGATTGCCGTCCGACGGAAGGTAAATGTCGTAGCCGTAGTAGGCCAGGGGACCGCTCGTCGAGGGCACGGTCGGACCGGCTATGTAGCTGCCGTTCCAGATGAAGTTCTGCGTGACGCGGTTGGCGCCCGTGTCCTCATTCGTGCGCGTGGCAAAACCCTGGGTCCAGAACTCGAACTTGAGGTCCTTCGTCATCCGGTAGGTGAGCGCAAAATAGATATCCTGCGTCTCATCCTTGGCATTGACGTAGTACTCGTCGCCATACCGGGCCAGGTAGCTCACCCGGTAGGCGAGCTTGTCGGTGATGGGGCCGCCGAAATCGAGCGTGTACTGGGGATCTCCGTACGAATGGCCGCTGGTCAAGGTGCCCAACGTCGCGGAGAAGTCGTAGTGCTCCGCATCAAAGTAGGGCTCCTTGGCCACGAAGTTGACGTAGCCGCCGGGACCGTTGCCCTGCGGGCCATAGACCGCCGTGCCGGGACCCTTGACGATGTCCATGGCCTCGACGCCGTTGAACGAAAGGGGCACGCTGTTGCGGGAATAGGGGATCATCTGGCCGTTCACATAGATCTGGGCCTCGTCGCCACGGATCTGGGGAACACCCGGGATGCCGTAGTCCGCCGCGGCATAGACGCCGGGCGAGAACTGGCCGAAATCCATGGCGTTCTTGACCTGGCGGTCGTCCATCCAGGCCTTGTTGACGCTGGAAACCGACCTCGGGATGTCGACGATGTCGCGGTCGTCGCCGTAGACGCTGCTGATCGGCCGGACGGTCGGGAGAATCTGGTTCTCAAGGGGGACATCGCTGACCGTGAACTTATCAAGGGTCGTGACGTTTTGGGTCTCTGCTCCCGCCGCAGTGGACGCCGTCGAACCGGTCGCCGTTGTCGTCCCCGTGGTCGTGGTGGTCGTTGTCGTGGTGGATGCGGGCGGCGGAGTCGAGGACTGGGCGCGCAGGCCAATGCATAGGGTGCCAGCCATCAACAGGATAGCCGAGCTTTTGAGGGCAGTTTTTGTGGTCTTCAAGGTCATGAGTTCATTGGTGTTTTTGGAGTCGGTTGGGTCGGTCAAGCACCCGCCATGCCACGCCATCCCTAAAGTCCTCCAACAGCGTTGAAACGGTCAAATTTCAGCGCTTACGGGGGACTTGTCACCTGACCTGCTGGCATGAGGTCGAATCGAGCAAACTTATCAACCGGGATCAATTCCGGAATGATCTTCAGCTGGTAAAGATCGTTCACCTGCCCCCGGAGCCGCTCCTGCGTCATCAATCCCGGTTTTTCACCGAGCTCGGCCCGGCCCGACACCATGTGCTCGTCGCGCATCGCCTTGATCGAATAGTCCATGAACTCCTCGGTCATGCTCGTGTTGTTCTTGGCTATGAGGGCCTTTCCCGGGCTCGGGTCGCCGTTCATGAAATCGTCCCATCCGCGGAGGCTGGCGGCGATGAAGGCGCGTATCTCTTCGGGATGCTCCCGGGCATAGCGCTGGGTCGTGTAGATGACGCGATAGGGATTGAAGCCCGAATCGGACATCAGGAGCGTTCGCGGATGGCCCCCGTTCTTGATGACATAATAGGGCTCGTTCGTGACGAAGCACTGCTGGATGAAGGTCTTGTCCGCCATGAACTGGGCGATGCCGAAGTTCGAGGGGATCAGGTTGAAGTCGATGTGGTAGTGGACCTTGATGTAGTCGATCCAGTTGGAGCCCTGAACCCCCATGATGGTTCGGCCGTTCAGGTCGGCGAAGGTCCGCACGCTGTCCTCGTCGTGGACGAGGATCGCCTGGGGGTCCCGCTCCATGTAGACGCCCACGGTCATCAGGGGAACGCCCTTGGACACCCATGCGATCATGTCGTCGCTCCTGCCCATCGCGATGTCCACCTGTCCGGCCAGGAGGATGTCCTCCACGGGCACGCCGGGGCCCCCGGGGACGATCTCCACGTCGATTCCCGCCTCCTTATAGAACCCGTTGGCGACGGCCTGGTAGAACCCGCCGTGCTCGGCCTGCGGGAACCAGTCCGTCTTGAACCGGACCTTCGGGAGCGGCGCCGGACCGCCGTCGGCCGCCGCGGGGGCGCCGGAGGTGGAGGAGGGCTTCGAGCACCCGGCCAGGGCGGTCGCAAGCGCCGCCAGCACGAGGGATGCGCGCAGGCGCATCAGGGCGTGGGAGGGCTTCAATTGTCCGACTGGCTGAAGGAATCGTGCCATTTGTGGAGCGAGAGCCAGCTGACGGAGACGACCCCGGCGACAAAAATGAATCCCAGCAGGCAGCTGACCGCGGCCGTCGCGAACAGCGCCCCCATCTGGAACC
>Ga0302325_10005020_pt1 | contig 30387 bp, 30 predicted proteins | sample Palsa_T0_2_FD_201948 | JGI IMG/M metagenome (GOLD analysis project Ga0302325, IMG submission 201948) | Peat permafrost microbial communities from Stordalen Mire near Abisko, Sweden - Palsa_T0_2 | ecosystem: Environmental > Terrestrial > Soil > Palsa > Peat permafrost | place: Sweden: Abisko... | reverse complement strand
ATCGACTCGGCTCGGCGAATGTCTTCGTCACCGAACTCGAGAACGCGCTGCGCGAACGGCGCGCCGATTTCGCCGTGCACTCGTGCAAGGACCTCGCCGGAACGCTCCCCGACGATATGCGCATAGCGGCCTTCTCGTCCCGTGAGGACCCGCGCGACGCCTTCTGCAGCGAACGCTTCGCCGGCTTCGAATCGCTGCCGACGGGTGCCGTCGTGGGAACGTCGAGCCCGCGGCGTCGCTCGCAGCTCGCGGCGCTGCGCGACGACCTGCGCTACGTGCCGGTGCGCGGCAACGTGGACACGCGGCTGCGCAAGCTCGCCGACGGCGAATACGACGCGATCGTCGTGGCGATGGCCGGATTGAACCGTTTGAAGGCGCGGGCCGCGTACGTGGTGCCGTTTGCGGCCGATGCCATCGTGCCCGCGGCCGGTCAGGGTGCGCTCGCGGTCGAAACGCTCGCCGCAGGGGCGCGCTTTGCAACCGTGTTGTACGACGCGGTGAACGATCGCACCAGCGAGCTCTGCGTGCGCTCCGAACGCGCGGCGCTGCGCGCGCTGCGCGCGGGCTGCAGCGCACCGCTCGGGATCCACGCGTCGCTGCACGGCGAGCACATGACCGTGGACGTCGCCTACGAAGCCGAGCCGGGAACGATGCAGCGCGTCCGCGCGAGCGGACCGTGCGCGACGGCAGCCGATGCCGAAGCGCTCGGCGCCGAAGCGGCGCAACGCTTGCAGGCGTCGGCCGCAGCGGAGGTAGGACGCTGATCGTCGTCCGTCCGCGGCGCTTACGCCGCACCGAGGTCGTGCGCGCGCTCGTTCGCGAGCACGGCGTGCACGCCGACCACCTCGTGCAGCCGCTCTTCATCGCCGAGCTGGCGCGCGACGCGGGGCCGATCGCCTCTATGCCCGGCATCGAGCGCCTGACGCTCGAAGGGGCTGTCGCCGAAGCGCGCGAGCTCGTCGCACTCGGCATCAAAAGTGTGCTGCTCTTCGGTATTCCGGCGCACAAAGACGAGACGGCCTCGGGTAGTTACGATCGCGACGGCGTCGTGCAGCGCGCGATCGCCGCGATCAAGGCGGCGGTGCCGGAGATGGTCGTGATCGCCGACGTCTGCTGCTGCGAGTATACCGCTCACGGTCATTGCGGCGTACTCGACGCCGTCGGCGTCGTCGACAACGACGCGACGCTCGAGATTCTCTGCAAGATCGCGAGCAGTTATGCCGCAGCCGGGGCCGACATGGTTGCGCCGTCGGACATGATGGACGGCCGCGTGCGAGCGATCCGCTCCGCGCTCGACGGCGCCGGCGCGTCCGACGTCGCGATTATGGCGTACAGCGCGAAATACGCATCGGCATTCTACGGACCATTCCGCGACGCGGCCGGCTCGACGCCGCAGTTCGGCGACCGCCGCACGTATCAGATGGATCCGCCCAACGCCCGCGAAGCGCTGCGCGAGATCGCGCTCGATATCGCCGAAGGAGCCGATATCGTGATGGTCAAGCCCGGGCTTCCGTATCTCGACGTGCTGCGCGCCGCGCGCGACCGGTTCGACGTTCCGCTTGCGGTCTACAACGTGAGCGGTGAGTACGCGATGATCAAGGCGGCCGCCGCGAACGGCTGGCTGGAGGAAGAACGCGCCGTCGACGAGCTGCTCGCATCGTTCGTGCGCGCCGGCGCGGACATCGTGATCACCTATTTTGCCAAGGAGTACGCGCGCCGTCATGGCTAGCACCGCGGTCGTGCTGCTTGCGGGCGGCCGGGCGACGCGCTTTCCGAACAAACTCGAACACGTCATCGGCGGCCGGCCGATGGTGGTGCGCTCGTTCGAGCGCGTTCGCGCCGCGGGATGGCCGGTCTATATCGCCGGCAAAGGCTCGTTCTCGCCCGAAACCGACGCGCGGCTCGACGCACCGCTGCTCCTCGACCGTCACCCCGGCGGCGGCCCGTGCCGCGCGTTTCTCGACGCGTGCGGCGCCGTCAACGCCGACCGCCTCTTCGCGATCGCCGCGGATCAGCCGAACGTCGATGCGGCGCTGCTCCACCGCCTCGCGTCGGCATGGCAGGACGGCGACGACGCCGTCGTGCCGGAGCACGAGGGCCGCCTGGAGCCGCTCGCCGCCCTCTACGCGCGCCGCGCGTTTCTTCGTGAAGGCTTTGCGCTTCGCGCCGCCGGAACCGGCTCGATGCACGAAATGATCGCCCGGTTGGCGACCCGACGCCTACCGTGCGAGGGGGAGCATTTTGCAAACGTCAACCGGCCCGACGAGTTACGAGGACTGAACGCATGAAGCTGGAGCGCTCGATCGCCGCCTTCGCCCGCGCTCGCCGCGTCATTGCCGGCGGCGTCAACTCTCCCGTCCGCGCGCTCGGCGCGGTCGGGCTTTCGCCCGTCTTCATGAAGAACGGCGCCGGCGCGATGCTCCACGACCTCGACGGACACGAGTACATCGACTACGTGATGTCGTGGGGCGCGCTGCTCTTCGGCCACGCCTACGCACCGATCGGCCGCGCGATCGCGAACGCCGCCACGCGCGGCACGTCGTACGGGACGCCGACCGAAGCCGAGAGCGAACTGGCCGAGCTGATCGTCTCCATGATGCCGTCGCTCGAACGCGTGCGCTTCGTTTCGAGCGGTACCGAGGCGACGATGAGCGCCGTTCGCCTCGCACGCGGATTCACGGGCCGCCCGAAAATCGTGAAGTTCGCCGGCTGCTATCACGGACACGGCGATTCGTTTCTCATCGCCGCCGGATCGGGAGCGCTGACGCACGGCGTACCCGACTCGCCTGGCGTCACCGACGGCACCGCGGCCGACACGATCGTGCTTCCGTTCAACGATGCCGCCGCCGTCGAAGCAGCGTTCGACGCACATCCGCGTCAAATCGCGGCCGTGATCGTCGAGCCGTATCCCGGCAACATGGGCTTGGTGCTGCCGCGCGCCGGTTATTTGAAGCGTTTGCGCGAGCTCTGCAGCTCCGCGGACGCGCTGCTAATCTTCGACGAGGTGATGACCGGATTTCGGATCGGGCGGGGAGGCGCGCAAGCGCGCGAAGGTATCGTCCCCGATCTCACGACGCTCGGAAAGGTGGTCGGCGGCGGTCTGCCGATCGGCGTCTTCGGCGGCCGCGCCGACGTGATGAGCCATCTCTCACCCGACGGCCCGGTCTACCAGGCGGGAACGCTCTCGGGAAATCCGCTCGCGGTCGCGGCCGGGCTCGCCGCGCTCGGCGCGATTGCATCGGACGCAACGCTCTACGATCGCTTGGAAGAGCGGACGGGACAGCTCGCGCACGGATTGCACGACGTGATGGAGCGCCACGGTGTGGCGCATCAGTGCGCCCGCGCGGGCTCGATGTTCGGACTCTTCTTCACGCCCGATCCCGTCTACGATCTCGAAGGCGCGCGGAAGTCGGACCGCACGCTCTTCGCGAAGTACTATGCCGCCATGCTCGATCGCGGCACCTATCTCGCCCCCTCGCCGTTCGAGGCGAACTTTCTCTCGGCGGCTCACACGCAACGCGATATCGAACGCACGATCGCGGCGGCCGATGCGTCGCTTGCCGCCGTCTTGACCGCGAGCGGCGCGCCCGCGTGAGAGCGAGGTAGCTCCGGGATGCCGATCACCTGTATTGGGCTGTCCCATCGCACGGCGCCGGTCGAGGTGCGCGAACGCCACGCGTTTCCCGCATCGCGCATGGCCGAAGCGCTCGTCGCCCTGCGCGATTACGAAGCGGTGCGCGAGGCGGTCATGCTGCAGACGTGCGGGCGCCTGGAAATTTACGCCGAGCTCGACGACTACGAGAGCGGCGTCGCGCAGGTCAAATCGTTTCTCGCCAACTTCCGCCACGGCACGACCGGTTACGATCTCGAATCGTACCTGTACACGCATCTCGGCAGCCGTTCGGTGGATCATCTCTTCCGCGTCGCGACCGGCCTCGATTCGATGCTGATCGGCGAAGCCGAGATCTTGGGACAAGTCAAAGACGCCTACGTTGCCGCGACGCACGCCAAATCGCTCGGCCGCACGCTGCATCATCTCTTCCGCGAGGCGATCGCCGCCGGCAAGACGGCCCGCGCGCAGACGCGCATCGGCGGCGAATCGGTCTCGATCGCAACCGCCGCCGTTGAGGCGGCCCGCGCGCATTTGACGTCGCTCGACGGTACGTCGATTCTGGTCGTCGGTGCCGGCAAGATGGGACGCACGGCCGTCAAGCGCTTCCGCCACGAAGGTGCGAGCCGCATTATCGTCGCCAACCGCACGATCTCGCGCTCGCGCGATCTGATCAGCGACGCAGGCTTCGGCGAGGCGGTCGAGATGCCGGAGCTCATCGACGCGCTCGCGGTCGCCGACGTGGTGGTATCGTCGACGGGCGCCGCCGATTTCGTGCTCGACGAAACGCGCGTGCGCGACGCGATGGCGCAACGGCCGCAACGTCCGCTCTTCATCGTCGATATCGCGGTGCCGCGCGACGTGGATCCCGCCGTGACGAACGTCGAAAACGTATCGCTTGTGGACATCGACGGGCTCAAATCGGTCGTCAACGAGCGCCTCGACCTGCGCCGCGAAGCGATTCCCGCCGCCGAGGAGATCATCGCCGAATACGTCGAGCGCTTCGAGGATTGGTATCGCGCGCGCGTCGCCGTGCCCGTCATCGCGCGGCTCACTCAGAAGGCCGAAGCGATTCGGCTGGCCGAGCTGGAGCGGCTGCTCGCGCGCTGCCCCGATCTCGACGAGCGCGAGCGCATGCTCGTGACCGGGATGACGCTCACGATCGTCTCGAAGCTGCTGCACTCCGCGATTCTGCGCATCCGCGAGAAGGCCACGCTCGATCACGCCGAGGCGCTCTCGAGCGCTCGCGTGCTCGAAGAGCTCTTCGAACTCAATCTCACCTCGGAATGACGACCGGGAAAGTCTTTCTGGTCGGCGCAGGCCCGGGCGATCCGGGCCTGCTGACGTTACGGGCCGCCGACGTGCTACGCCGCGCGGGCGTGCTGCTCTACGACGCGCTCGCGAGCGATCCGATCGTCGCGCTCGCGCCCGCCGATTGCGAGCGCATCTTCGTCGGAAAGCGCGGCGGGGATCACGCAATGCCGCAAGCGGAGATCGAAGCGTTGATGATTGCGAAAGCGCGCGAGGGACGGGCCGTCGTGCGCCTCAAGGGGGGGGACCCGTTCGTCTTCGGCCGCGGCGGCGAGGAAGCCGAAGCGCTGCGCGCGGCCGGCGTTCCGTTTGAAGTGCTTCCCGGAATCACGTCGGCGATCGCGGTGCCCGCGTACGCCGGTATTCCGGTCACCCACCGCGACCACGCCGCATCGTTCACCGTGATCACGGGACACGAAGATCCGCTCAAACCCGAATCCACCCTCGATTGGGCAAAGCTCGCCGACCCAAACCGCACGCTCGTCGTGCTGATGGGCATCGGCAATCTGCGCGAAATCGCGCAGCGGCTCGTCGCCGAAGGACTGCCCGAAACGACGCCGGCCGCCGCGATCGCCGACGGCACGCGGCCGACGCAGCGCACGGTGCGCGCGACGCTCGCGACGATTGCCGGCGAGGTTGCCGCGGCGGAAATCGGCGCGCCGGCGATCGTCGTGATCGGCGGCGTCGCAGATTTGCGCGAGCGTCTGCAATGGTTCGATACCGGAGGGCTTTTTGGGAAACACGTTCTCGTGACGCGCGCCGGCGAACAAGCCGCGCTCTTCGCGCGCGATTTGCTCGCGCGCGGCGCCCAACCCGTGGTCGCACCGACGATTGCCATCGAACCGCCCGACGACGCCGGACCGGCCGATGCGGCCGTCGCCGCGCTCGCAACGTTTGCATGGGTCGTTTTCACGTCGCAAAACGGCGTCGACGCGTTCTTTGCGCGCCTGCGGGCGCGCGGTGCCGACGCGCGCGCGCTCGGCGCCGCCAAGGTCGCGGCGATCGGCGAACGCACCGCCGAGCGACTGCGCGAGTACGGCATCGCAGCCGACGCCGTGCCGAAGGTCTTCGTCGCCGAGGAAGCGGCGCGCATCGTGCTCGAGCGCTGCACGCCGGGCGAACGCGTGCTGATCTTTCGCGCGCAGGAAGCGCGCGACGTGCTGCCGCACGCGCTGGAAGCGGCCGGTATCCACGTCGTCACCGCCGCGGCTTACAAGACCGTCGTGCCGAACGATCCGGATTTTGCCGCGAAGGCGGCGCAGTGCGACGTGCTCACGTTTACGAGCGCGAGCACCGTTCGCGGCTTCGCGACGCTGCTCGGCGGGAACGAAGCAGCCGTACGCGCGTCGAGCGGACGATGCGTGGCGTGCATCGGCCCGATCACGGCGCAGGCGGCAACCGACGCCGGACTCGCCGTCGACGTCGTCGCACGAACGTACACGACCGCCGGCCTGCTCGACGCGCTCGACGCGCACTTCGCGCCGCCGGCATGACGCAGGCCGCGCTCGCCGCGCTCCTTGCGGCGCTCGTCGCCGCGGTCGCCTATCGCGTGCGCGCGCTCACCATACGGGGCGCGTTCGCCGCATTCGGGGTCGGCGCGCTCGTCTTCGGCGCCGGAGGTTGGCGCGCCGCAGCCGTGCTGTTCGCCTTCTTCATTCCATCGACGCTCTTCTCGCGCGTCGGACGCGCGCGCAAACGCACGCTCGCCGGCGCGCGCGAAGGTCCTCGCAGCGAATGGCAAGTGCTCGCCAACGGCGGCGTCGCGGCGCTGTGCGCGCTTGCAAGCGCGTATCTCGGCGCACCGTTCGGCGCGGCCTTCGCCGGCGCGTTTGCCGCGGCGTCGGCCGACACGTGGAGCACGGAGCTCGGCACGCTCTCGCGCCGTCCGCCCGTCTCGATCCTCACGCTGCGGCCGCTCGTTGCCGGGCGCTCCGGCGGCGTCACGCCGCTGGGCACGCTCGCGACGTTCGGCGGCGCGCTGGCCGTTGCGGCGGTTGCGGCGTTGGCCGGCATCGCGCCGTTTTGGGGCGTCGCACTCGGCGGTGTCGCCGGGGCGCTGCTCGATTCGGTTCTCGGTGCGAGCGTTCAGGCACTGCGGTGGTGCGCGGCCTGCAACGTCGAGTGCGAAACGCGCCGGCATGAGTGCGGCAGCATCACTTCCCTTCGACGCGGCGTGCGCTGGATCGAAAACGACGGCGTGAACCTTGCCGCGACGCTCTGCGGTGCAGCCGTCGCGGCGCTCGCGTCGCATTGGTAGGCGCGGAACCGTGACCTCGACGAAAAATCGCGAACACCTCCGGCGTTTGGCGCGCCGGCATGCTGCCGACGAACACGCGGCGCTTCCGCCGTTTCCTGCCAAAACGTACGACATCGTCTATGCCGATCCGCCGTGGTTTTACTACGGCAGCCGCATCAAGGACGCTGCCGCGGCAAAGCATTATCCGTTGATGGATCAAGACGCGCTCGCGCGGCTGCCGGTGCGATCGATCATGAGCACACGCGCCGCGCTCTTTCTGTGGTGCACGGGCCCGCGGCTCAACTTCGCCGTCGAGCTGATCGAGAAGTGGGGATTGCATTATCGCGGCGTCGCGTACGTATGGGTGAAGACGAACCAGAAGGGCGAGCCGATTCGCGGTCAGGGCGTGCCGCCGACCTTTACGAAACCCACGACCGAGTTCGTACTCGTCGCGACGACGGTACGCACCGGACGGCCGTTTCCGATCCATGATCTTCGCCAAGGGCAAGTCGTGATGGCGCAGCGCGCCGAGCACAGCCGCAAGCCGGCGATCTTTCGCCGGCGCATCGAGGAGTTATGCGGGAAGCGTTCGCGCATCGAGCTGTTCGCGCGAGAGAAGGCACCGGGTTGGGATGCCTGGGGCGCGGAGGCGCCGTCACAGACGGGGGCAGCGGCGCGCTGAAATCGAAGGGATTTCACGATGGTAGCAGCGGCCGGCGTTAGGGGACGAATGGGGCAGGCGACGCTTGCCTCGGTGGCAATTCACGTCGCCGCGGCGCTCGCGATTCCAGCCCTGGCGTGGACGGCATCGACCGCCGTTCCGATTGAGACCGTTAGCTTCGCGCACGTCTTGCACGTCGAGATCGTTCCGCCGCGCCCGGCGCACCCGCCCCCGCGTGCGGTCGCACCGCGTCTCGACCCGCACCAGCATATCAATCTCGCGAGCCATCTCCGATTGATCGCGGTGCTGCTGCACCGCCACGCATCGCCCGAGCCGGCGATTGCAACGAACGCACCGGCGGCGCCGGCGGTCGCGTCGCTGCAGCGCGCCGGCACCGGCGTCGGCTCCGGCGACGCCGCGCCAAATGCCACGCCGACGCCGGCGGTCCGTGCGGTCGCCAGCGTCGGCACGCACCAAAGCGGCGGATACTTGCCGTTCGGCGCGGAGCAGCCGGACCCGGTGCTCGATCCGGGCGTGCGCAAGCAGCTCGACGCGCTCGGCACGCACGTTACGCTCACCGTCACCGTCGGCGAAGACGGAAGAACCGAGAGCGTCGCCTTCGATCCCCCGGTCGACCCGCAGCTCGAAGGCCTCATCCGCTCGCTCTTAGCCGATGCAAGTTGGGATCCGGCGGTTTGCGGCGGCGGCGTCGCGTGTGAAGCGCGCGCGACGATCAAACTCTAACTAGAGAATCGATTTTCCAAGCGCGGAACAAATCAGCCCGACGGCGAGCGACGCCGTCTGGTTGCGATGATCGAGAATCGGATTGATCTCCACCATCTCGATCGAGCCGAGCCGTCCGCTATCGTAGAGCATCTCCATCACGAGGTGCGCTTCGCGGTAACTCAGGCCGCCTTTGACGGGCGTTCCGGTACCCGGCGCCTCGCTCGGATCGATCGCGTCCATATCGAACGAGACGTGAATCGGACGGTCGCCGGCGCCCGCGATTTCGCGCGCCTGCTCCATCACGCGCACCATGCCGAGCTTGTCGACGTCGGTCATGGTAAAGGCTTTCACGCCGAACTCGCGCAGCAGCCGCTTCTCGTTCGGATCGACGTCGCGCAACCCGATCTGCACCGTGCTCTCGGCTTTCGCAAAGCCCTTCTCGAGTGCGAAGTAGAGCGGCATACCGTGCACGTTGCCGGTCGGCGAGCTTCCGGGGCTGTTGATATCGGCATGCGCATCGACCCACACTACGCCGGGCGCGATGCCGCGCGCGCGCGTCAGCCCTTCGAGCGTTCCCAGCGCGATCGAATGATCGCCGCCAAGGACGATCGGCAGCCCACCCTCGCGCACCGCACTCTCAACGGCGTCGGCGAGATCGTTGCAAACCGCGGTGATGACGCCGAGGAATTTCGCCGACGCATCGTCGGATGCGGCCGATTCGCGGATCGGCACCTGCAGGTTGCCGCGATCGACGATCGTTTCGATGCCGAGCCGGCGCAGCGCATCGTGCAGTTTCGCGTAACGAACTGCGGAGGGTCCCATATCGACGCCGCGACGGCTGGCGCCCAAATCCATCGGAACGCCGACGATGTCGACGCGGCGTACCGGCGATAGCGTGCTGCTCACGAGGCCGGGGCCTTCGATTTCGCGGCCTCCAGCACCCTCATCGCCAGAACGCGCGCGACGCCCGCGATCGGAACGGCAACGAGCATCCCGAAGATCCCCGCCAACTCGGCGCCGATCAGCAGCGCAACGATCACGACGAATGCGCTCAGCTTTACCTGCTTACCGACCACGTTGGGCGCGATAAGGTGGCCTTCGGCTTGGAAGATCGCGACGAACGCAATCGTGACGAGCAACGCGTTCACCCAGCCGTTGCCGAGCAACGACGAGACGAACGCAGGCAAGAACGCCAAGACCGCACCGACGTAGGGGACCAGATCGCCGAGCGCGGCCAGCAGGCCGAAGAGATACGCATACGGCACGTGCAGCAACATCAAGGCGATCGTGATCAGCACGCCCACGAAGAGCGCGACGAGCAGTTGCCCGCGGATGAAGCCGCCGATCACGCCGTCGATATCGGAGAGCAGGCTCAGCGTCGCGTTCCACCGCTGTGGTGGAACGACCGCCGCGAGCATCGCTTTAATGTGATCGAGATCGAGCAGCAGATAGGCCGTGACCATCGGAACGACGATGAAAATCGCTACGATTGCGATCGTCCCCGCCAAGAAGACGACCAGTTGGCCGAAGACCTGCAACCCACGCAGCTTCACCCATGCGGCGAGTTGCTCCGGCGCGCGCGCCAGCTCGTCGCGCATCCACGGCGGCAGCTGCGCCGTCAGCGGATCGCTCGGGTTATAGAGAATCGAGTGAAATCGCTCGACGAGACCGGGATAGCGCGTAACCAGCTGCTGCCCGTCGGCCATCACGTGCGGAACGACGAAGAGCGCGGCGACGACCAGGCCGGCTACGATGAGCGCGTAAACGAGCACGATTGCCGCCACGAGCGGCATGTATTTGCGCAGCCGCTGAACGGCCGGATAGATCAAATATGCGAAAAAGATCGCCGCGACCACGATATAGACCACCGTCCGCAGCCGGCCCAGAATCGCCAGCACGAACTCGCCGGCATAAAATGCCAGCACGAGCACCATCAGCACTTTGAGCGCATACGTGATGCGCGCGTCGGTGAGCCATCGCCACGGGTTGCGCCGCGTGCCGTTCATGGTGCGCGCTTCACCACGCGGGGGAGCGAGCCCCCGTTCCGGCGCGCACGGCAGGAGCTCCGCGCCGGAAAATAAACACCGCGACCATGTTGCCGCGCGCGGCGTCGCTGCTGGGGGTTCTCTTAGCCGGGATTGCGACGCTCGCACCGGCGCGAGCCTATCTTCCGCCGCCGCTTGCATCGCTCGATCACGAGATGCGCTCGCTTGCACGCCACGTGCCGGCTGCCATCGCGCTCGACGTGCTCGACCTCAACACCGGCTACGTTGCGGGCTTCAACGCCGCGAAGAGCATGCCGGCCGCGTCGACGATCAAGGTGCCGGTGATGGTGGAAGTCTTCGCGCAGCTCGAGGACGGCCGTTTCGATCTGCAGCGCCGCGTCACGCTCCTCGCCTCCGATAAGGATTACGGTTCGGGCGATCTCTGCGACGCTTCGGTCGGCACGAGCTATCCGGTTTCGATCCTGCTCGCCAAGATGATCGACGTGAGCGACAACACGGCCACGAACATGCTGATCCGTCTCGTCGGACGGCGCAACATCAACCGCCGAATGGCCGAGCTCGGGCTCGGACGCACCCACCTCGGGAGCGACGTGCGAACCGAGAGCTGGACGATTCGCGAGACGCTGCGCACATCGCCGGCCGACCTCGTCCGGCTGCTCATGCTGATGGCGAAAAAAGAATTGATCGACGAATGGTCGTCGAACGAGATGATCGCGATCCTGAAGGCCGACGAGTTCAACACGCTGATTCCGGAGCCGCTCCCGCCGGACGTTTCGGTCGCCCACAAGACCGGCTCGTTCGACGATACGCTCAACGACGCGGGGATCGTCTTCGCCGGCGATGCGCCCTACGTGATCGCCGTAATGACGACCGCCCTGCCCTCGGAGGATCTCGGACGGTCGTTCATCCACGCGGTGTCTCGACTGGCGTATGCCGACGAGCTGCGCTTCGCGCGCTGGCGCACCGCGACCGGTGACGACGACGATCCGCTTCAGCCGTTCGGCAGCGCGCAATCCCCGCCCGACGCACAGTATTGGAACGCAGGCGCCGTCGAGGCGCCGCCGCCTACGCGCTAACCTTCGCTTTAGCGTACGTGCGCGTCAGCCACGCTTCGTACCGCCGATCGCGTCCGTTCACGATATGCTCGTAGCTCGCGCGCAGCCGCTGCGTAATCGTGCCGACTGCGCCGTCGCCGACGTGACGACGGTCGACCGAGGCGACCGGACAGATGCCGACTGCGGTTCCCGTGAAGAAGATTTCGTCGGCCGAGTAGAGCTCGCCGCGATCGATCGATCGCTCGACGGTCTGCACGCCGAGTTCGTCGCGAGCGATCTCCATGATCGCCCGGCGCGTCACGCCTTCGAGCACGTTCTGCGACGGATCGGGCGTGTAGAGCACGCCGCGCCGAACGAGGAAGATGTTCTCCGCCGAGCCTTCGGCGACGTGTCCGTCGTGCGAGAGCAGAATCGCTTCGTCGTAGCCGTTGAGGACCGCCTCGCTTTTGGCGAGTGCCGAGTTCACGTAGAGCCCGCTGATCTTCGCACGCGGCGGCGCCATCGTGTCGTCGGCGCGGCGCCACGAGCTCACGCACACGTCGAGCGCGCGGTCGCCGTCGATATACTGCGCGAACGGAATCGGCACGATGGCAAACGCATCGGGAACGTTGTGCAGCCGAACGCCGACGTCTTCGGCGGCTTTATAGGCGAACGGCCGTATGTAGACGTGATCCTCGAACCGGTTGCGCAGACAGAGCTCGACCGTGATCTCGACCAGCTCGTCGACGCTCTTGGGAAGTTCCATCGTGAGGATCTTCGCGGAGGTTGCCAGCCGCTCGTAATGATCGCGGACCAGCACCAGGAGCAGCTCCCTCTCTTCGGGAGACCAATAGCCGCGAATCCCTTCGAAGCATCCGGTGCCGTATTGGAGTCCGTGCGTCAGGAGCCCGACTTTGGCATCCTCGTAGCGTTGGAAGCCACCCCCGGCATAGACGGTGATCGACGAAAGATCCACGCGGCCGCCCTCCTTTGAAGGCCTGGGATGTTCCGTCGTCGCTTCCAAGCTCCTTTGGACAAAGGGCCGGGTGGGGAGGGTGCGGGCCGCGCGCGAATTAGCCACCCGTGAGCAAACCCTATCTTCGATTGACGCACCCGCTCGTGCGGGACGGGGAGAACCTGCGCCGCGCAACGTGGGACGAGGCGCTCGACCGCGCGGCAGCCGGCTTCCGGCACGCCCGCGAACGGGAGGCCACGCGCACGTTCGGGATGTTCAGCTGCTCGAAGGCTACGAACGAGATGAACTACATCGCGCAAAAGTTCGCTCGTTCCGTCATGGGCAGCAACAACATCGATAGCTGCAATCGAACTTGACACGCTCCGAGCGTCGTCGGTCTGACGGCGGTCTTCGGGGCAGGCGGCGGCACGAGCTCCTACGAGGAGATCGAACGCACCGACCTGATCGTCTTGTGGGGATCGAATGCGCGCGACACGCATCCGATCTTCTTCCACCACGTGCTTCGCGGTATCCACAACGGCGCGAAGTTGTACGTGATCGACCCGCGCCGCACCGCCAGCGCGCAGTGGGCCGACGGCTGGCTCGGACTCGACGTCGGCTCGGACATCGCGCTGGCCAACGCCGTCGGCCGGGAAATCCTCGCGGCGGGCCTCGAGAATCGCGCGTTCATCGAGCGCGCGACCAGCGAGTTCGACGCGTATCGCAAGACGGTCGAACCGTACACGCTCGAGTACGCCGAACGCACGACCGGCGTTCCTGCGGGGCTCATCCGCGAACTCGCGCACGCCTACGCACGCGCGCCGCGCGCCCAGCTATGCTGGACGCTCGGCATCACGGAGCACCACAACGCGGTCGACAACGTGCGAGCGCTCATCAACCTCGCGCTGCTCTGCGGCCACGTCGGGCGCTACGGCTCGGGGCTCAATCCGCTGCGCGGCCAAAATAACGTGCAGGGCGGCGGCGACATGGGCGCGATCCCGAACAAGTTTCCCGGCGGTCAAGACGTTGAGGATCCCGCGAGCGTCGCGAAGTTCGAAGCCGCATGGGGCGCGACGCTTCCGCGCACGCGCGGTTGGAATCTCACCGATATGTTCCACGCAATGGAACGCGGCGAGCTCGACACGCTCTACGTCATCGGCGAGAACCCCGCGCAATCCGAAGCCGATCAAGAGCACGCGGTCGCGCTGCTGCGCGGGCTCAAACACTTCGTCGTGCAAGACATCTTCTTAACGAAGACCGGCGGGCTCGCCGACGTCGTGCTGCCGGCGAGCGCGGGCTGGTGCGAGGCCGAGGGAACGGTAACGAGCAGCGAGCGGCGCGTGCAGCGCTGCCGGAAGGCGCTCGACCCGCCCGGCGAAGCGCGCGACGACATCGAGATCATCGCGGGCCTGGCCGCGCGCCTCGGCGCCGCGTGGCCGCAGTACACGGCACAGCGGGCGTGGGACGAATGCCGCGCGCTCTCGCCCTGGCACGCCGGGATGACCTACGCTCGTCTCGAGGAGCTCGGCGGTTTGCAGTGGCCGTGTAACGACGAGCGGCACCCCGGCGCGCTCTTCTTGCACGCGCGCCTGTGGGAAGAACCCGTGCAGGGCGAGCGCGCGCCGTTTGCGGCAGTCGATCACGACCCGCCGGTGGAGGCGCTCGATGACGAGTATCCGGTTCGCCTCACGACCGGACGGCGATTGGATTCGTTCAACACCGGCGTGCAGAGCGGCGGTTACGCCTCGCCGATGCGACGCGGCGAGACGCTCGACATCTCGCCCGACGACGCACGCCGCTACAACGTCGGCGACGGCGATCGCGTTCGCGTTAGCTCGCGGCGCGGCTCGATCGTCGTGCCGGTACGCATCGACCCCGGTCTGCGCGCGGGTCTGGTCTTTACCACGTTTCATCACAACGACGACGTTGCGACGAATCTTTTGACGATCGATGCGACCGATCCGAAGTCGGGAACCGCCGAGTTCAAGGCGTGCGCGGTGCGGATCGATACCGTGATGACGGCGTAGTGGACCTCCACTTTACTTCGGCGCGGCCGACGCCGGAGGAGCGCGCGGCCGTCGACGAGGCTGCCGGCGACGCAAACGGCGCGCGCACGCGCCGCCATCTCGTGCTTCCGGTGCTGCACGCCGTGCAAGACCGCATAGGCTGGGTCAGCGGCGGCGCGCTCAACTACGTGGGCGAGCGTCTCGGCGTGGCGCCGGCCGACGTCTACGGCGTCGCGACGTTCTATGCATCGCTCTCCACCACGCCGCGCGACGCGCGCGTCGTCCACGTCTGCGACGACATCGCGTGCATGAACGCAGGCGAAGCCGAACTCCGCGCCGCGCTCGAAACGTCGGGCGCGACGGTGCTGCGCAGCCCCTGTCTCGGCCTCTGCGATCGTGCGCCCGCCGCGCTGGTGGAAACTGCCGGCGCCACACCGTCGGCAACGGCGATCGCGCCGGCAACGCCCGCGCTCCTGAGCGATACCTTAACGCCCACCTCGATCGGCGGCTCGGACCTGCGGCTGCTCAAGCGCGCCGGCCGGATCGATCCCGAGAGCCTCGATGCCTATCGCGCGCACGGCGGATATCTCGCGCTGCAGAAAGCCTTCGAGCTCGGTCCGAAGGGGGTGATCGCCGAGATCGTCGCGTCGAATCTCTTGGGGCGCGGCGGCGCCGCGTTTCCGACCGGACGCAAGATGGAAGCCGTCGCGGGCCAATCCGCGCAGCCGCACTACCTCATCTGCAACGCCGACGAATCCGAGCCCGGTACGTTCAAAGACCGCGTGCTGATGGAGCACGATCCATTCGCCATCGTCGAGGCGATGACGATCGCCGCGTATGCGATCGGCTGCGAGCACGCCTTCGTCTACGTGCGCGGGGAGTATCCGCTCGCGGCGCACCGGCTCGAAAACGCTATCGCGCGAGCCCGCGCGGCGGGATTGCTCGGCGACGACGTGATGAGGCGCGGGATGCGCTTGGAGATCGAGGTGCGGCGAGGAGCCGGCGCCTACATTTGCGGGGAGGAGACCGCACTCTTCAACTCGATCGAAGGCAAACGCGGCGAACCGCGCAACAAACCGCCGTTCCCGGTGGAGTCCGGCGTCTTCGGCAAGCCGACGCAGATCAACAACGTCGAAACGCTCGCGAATCTGCCGCCGATTCTGCTCGAGGGCGGCGCCGCGTACGCGTGCATCGGCACGCCCAACTCGACCGGCACGCGGCTCTTCTGCCTCTCAGGCGCCATCGCGCGCCCGGGCGTCTACGAGGTGGCGCACGGTACGACGCTGCGCGCGCTGATCGATCTCGCGGGCGGCGCGCGCAACGGCAGTGCCATCGCGGCGATCCTGCTCGGCGGCGCGGCGGGTGGGTTCGTCACCCCCGACGCGATGGCGATGCCGTTGACGTTCGAAGACGCACGGGCCGCCGGCGCGACGCTCGGTTCGGGCGTGGTGATGCTGTTCGACGAGCGCGCCGACATGCACGCAATCCTTCGGCGCATCGCCGAGTTCTTTCGCGAGGAGTCGTGCGGCCAGTGCGTGCCCTGCCGCGTCGGCACGGTGCGTCAGGCCGAAGCGCTCGAGCGAAAGGAGTATTCGCTGCTGGACGACATCGGCCGGGTGATGCGCGACGCCTCGATCTGCGGACTCGGACAAACGGCGGCAAATGCGATCGAATCGGCGCGGAAGAACTTGCCCATATGGTAGAGCTCACGATCGACGGTCTGTCCGTCTCCGTCGAGGACGGCGCGACGATTCTCGACGCCTGCGAACGCGCGCAGATCGAAACGCCGACGCTCTGCTTCCTCGAATCGCTCACGCCGGTCAATGCCTGCCGCGTTTGCGTCGTGGAGCTGGAAGGCTCGCGCGTGCTGGTGCCGGCCTGCGCGCGCCGCGCGGAGCAGGGCATGAAGATACAAACCGATACGCCGCGCGTCCGCCACAGCCGCAAGATGGTGCTCGAGTTTCTCGCGTCGTCGGTGGACCTCTCGACGGCCCCCGACGCGCAGCGCTACTGCGAACGCTACGGCGCCGATCCGCGGCGGTACGGAACGGAGGCCGAGACGGTCGCGCAACCGGTCAAAATCGACAACGCGCTTTACGTGCGCGACTACAGCAAGTGCATACTCTGCTATAAGTGCGTCGAAGCCTGCGGCGCCGACGCGCAGAACACGTTCGCGATCGCGGTGGCCGGGCGCGGCTTCAACGCGCACATTTCGACCGAGTACGACGTTCCGTTGCCGGATTCGGCGTGCGTCTACTGCGGGAACTGCATCGGCGCCTGTCCGACCGGCGCGCTGATGTTCTCCTCCGAGCACGAGTTGCGCGAGCGCGGCGAATGGAACGAAGCCGCGCAAACGCAGACCGATACGATCTGTTCGTACTGCGGCGTCGGCTGCACGCTCACGCTGCACGTTCAAGAGAACTCGATCGTGAAGGTCATGTCGCCGGTCGAGAACGGCACCACGAACGGACACCTCTGCGTCAAAGGCCGCTTCGGTTACCAATACGTCCAGAACCGCCCCGCCGACGATGTGTCCTCGGACTGATCCGCGCGCGGGCCGTAGCGTCGAGACCGAGGTGGTCGTGCTCGAAGGCGCGACGCGAAGCCGGCGCTACGATATCGTCGTTGGCGAGGAGCCGCTCGAGCTCCGGCTCGCGCACGGCGACCGCTCGCAAACGCTCGCGGTCACGATGCGTACGCCCGGCAACGATTTCGAGCTTGCCGCCGGCTTCGCCGCGAGCGAATCCATCGTGCGCTCCCGCGACGAGATCGCCGGCCTGACGTACTGCCTCGACGCAAGCGTCGAGCCCGACCAGCGTTACAACATCGTCACGATCGAGCTCCGCTCGGGCGCGAAACTGCGCGAAACGGAACGACTCGAGCGCCACTTCACCATGAGCAGCGCCTGCGGCGTCTGCGGGCGCGCCCAGCTCGACTCGCTCCGCGAGCTCGGTATCGCGCCGCTGGACGACGGCCTCACCGTGCCGGCAAGCCTGCTCTACGCGCTTCCCGAACGCATGCGCGCCTCACAACGGGTTTTTGCCGCGACGGGCGGCTTGCATGCCGCCGCGCTCTTCGACGAACGCGGCGATCGAGTCGCCGTGCGCGAAGACGTCGGGCGCCACAACGCCGTCGATAAAATCGTCGGCTGGGCGCTGCTCGAAGGACGCTTGCCGCTCTCACGCTCGATCCTGATGGTCAGCGGTCGAGCGGGTTACGAGATCTTGCAAAAGAGCGTCGTTGCGCGCATTCCGATCGTGGCTTCAGTTTCCGCACCGAGCAGCCTCGCAGTGGAACTCGCACGCGAGTTCAACATCACGCTCGCCGGGTTCGTTCGGGGTGACCGCGCGAACGTTTACAGCGGAGAAGAGCGCCTGCGTCGGGACTAGGGCTGCGGCCCCGTCTCCACGTGGAAGAGATACTGACTCGTTTTTGCTTTACAGTTCGACACCTCCGGCGAGTACGTGGAGTGCATCGCGGCGTCGATCGTCGCGTGGTCGATTGCGTCGCTTCCGCTGGAGGTCACCGTCTTCGCGCTCACGGGCTTGCCTTCGGCATCGACCGTAACGAGCGCGTTGGAAGTAACGCCGGATTTGTACTCGGCCTTAGGGATGTTCGGCGGGGCGGCATCCTTCACCGTAACGCCGTGATAGCAGTTTGCAGGAAGACTCGAATTCGACGCCGCGGCGACGCGGACGTTGGGAACCAATAGGGCGAAGGCGAGGACGGCGAACGAGACGACGCTCGCGCCAACCGCGTAGTAGTTAACCTTCAACTGTGCTTCCTTTCCATCGAGAAGGCGCGCTATGCGTCCCACCAGGATGTTCTGCGGGCCGAGCGCGCTCGGGGTGAGCAAGGGAATACGTGACGACTGCCGCGTTTGTGCCAATCGCGCAAGGATGGATGCATAGCCGTTGGGATCCGCTCCGCCCGCGACGGCTCGGTCGTCGCACGCGGCCTCGCGCTCTTTGAGGAGCTGACGGCCGACGACGTACACCCACGGATTGAAGAAAAAAACCGCTTCGATGAGGCGCTGCACCAAGTTTCCGACGACGTCCATGCGAGCGATGTGCGCGCGCTCGTGCCGCAGCACGCTCTCGACGTCGGGGCCGCCGAATGCCGACGGAACGAATGCGGGGAGAACGACGACGGGCCTGCGCAGTCCGACCGCAATAGGAATATCGAGCGTTTCGGAAAGGAGAACGTCGGGTCCGAGCCCCGGTGCGGGAGTCGCCGTACGCACGACGTTGGTTATTCGCACGAAGCTGACGACGAGACGCAGCAGACAGAAAGCCGCGCCGGCGATCCACAGACCCGCCAGCACCCAACCACTGGCGTCGGCGGCTTGGTGGGTCGCGCGCGAAGTTATCGCCATGGTGTGCGCCACGGGAGCCGGCAACGCGCCGATCGCGACCGCCGGCTGCCAAAGCGTCGCAAATGGAACGACGGCCAGCGCGAGCGAGGCGCAGAACCAAACGGCATAACGCGTCGCCGCCGCGCGGCCGGGCAAGAGGGCGGTAATCGCCGCGGCAATCGTTACCACGAAGGCTCCTTGCCATAGAGCGTTGACAAGCGCTGCGCCGATCATTGGCGTCCTTTCCGCCTGCGGGCCAAGAGTCGTTTGATCTCTAAGAGATCGTCCTCGCTCAACCGCGCTTCGTCGAGCAGCGTCACGGCGAGTCTTCCCGGTGAGTTTCCGAAAAAGCGCTGCATGATGTGTCGCACCGCCGAATTGGCGGCTTGCGATCGTTCGATCGTTGGGCGATAGACGAAGGCGCGGCCCTCCTCATCGTGCGCGACGTGGCCTTTCTGTTCGAGCGTCCTCAAGGTCGAGAGCACGGTGTTGTACGCTAGCGGCGGGGAACCCACGCGCGCCGTGACCTCGGCCACGGTCGCGTTACCGTGCTTCCACAGCACTTCCATCAAGCGCAATTCGTGGTCGGTAAGCACCGGCGACCGCTTACGCGACATCCGGCACGCCGCGAACGTTAACAACTAGATTCATAGGAGTCGATGGTACACGGGAACGGCCGCCTTGTCAACTAGATTCCTAAGAGATTGTCGAATCCGCTACGAGCCAGGCCGCTCCGGTAATCAGAAAGTTCAGCGCGAACTCCGACCAGCCGAAATGCGCTCCGGGATGAGCGACCAGCCTCGGCACCCAGACCAAGAGACCAAAAAGCGCGAGCATCACGGCCATCAAGCGCGCCGCCAGCCGAGCCTTGAGGTTGGCGAGCATGGCGATTGCCGCCAGCGCGAACGCGATCGTGGTGAGGATCGCCCAGAACGTCTGCGTCGGCGGAATCCACGCCGGAACCAACTCGGCCGTAAAATGCAGATATGCGATCTGGGCCAGCGCGAACGAGACCGCGCAGAGCCCGAGCCCAAGGCGCGCCGCGCGGCGAAGCGCCGCCGAACGTGCCGCGTCGTTCTCGGTTGCACCATAGACGGCCAGTGCGCCGCACACCAATGCAAACTGCTCGAAGAAGCTCCCGTACGACTCGTAGGCGCCCGGTGCGGCGACGATCCCCGGAACGCACGCCAACGAAAAGAGCGCGTAGACCACGCCCAGAACGATCGCTCCCTGGCGCGAGGTTCGTGGGAGCATCAGCGCGATTCCGCCCGTAATCTGCGCGATCATGAGGCACGCGCCGATCGGCGAGCCGAGCGGCAGACTCCAGATTCGGGCCATGCTCTGCCACGTGTCGGCGTCGTGCCACACCAGGGCGATGACGCCGAAGAGCACCGACGATACGCCAAAGACGGTGCGCCCGTAGAACGCCGTTTTCATATGGGCCGAGCGCTCGCGCCCCCGAAATTGTGACGCCCGGCTAGCCCGGATCGAAGTCGAGCGCACCGCTCGAACGCGCCTGCGGCTGCTTCTCGCACTCTTTGAGTCCGGGCGGCAACGGATAACTCCTGAAGGGAATGGCCGGCTGGGAGAAGTCGGACATGTCCTGCATCGAGTGCGCCGTTGCGTCGGTCGTGCCGAGCGAGCCAAGCTCGAACGATTGCTCGACGAACTTGAGCACGCTCCCGAAATCGTAGTGAGGATGCGACACGTATCCCGGTTTGGCATACGGAGAGATGACGATCATCGGAACCCGCATTCCCAAGCTCGTGTAGTTCACTTGCGGCGGAGGGACGTTGTCGTACCAACCGCCCCAATCGTCCCACAGCAGAACGATTGCGGTGCTGTTCCAATACTTGCTCGCGCCGAGCGCGTCGACGACCTTCGTTACCCAGCGCGGACCGGTATTGCACCCGCTGCCCGGATGATCGGAGTCGGCGATCGTCGGAATGAGCCAGGACATCGCCGGCAGCGAACCGGCGTCGAGATCTGAAAAGAACTGCGTGTTCGGACGGCTGATATGGAGCTTCCAATCCGGTCCATACCGAATCTTCTTGATCGCATCGTAGCCGTTCCAGACCCCACCCGAGAAGTCGGCTCGGGAACCGTTGATGAACGACGCGTAGAACTTCCACGAAACGTTCGCCGCGTCGAGCAGATCGGCCATCGTTTCCCACTGGGTGAAGCACGGAAACGGCAGATGCGAGTTTCCGGAAGGCCGAAGCTCCCGTCCGTCGCGGAGCAGCACGGGGGTCTGCGTACCCGGCGGCGAGTCGCATCCCCAAATCGAGCTATCGGGTTCGTCGGTCAGCGAGCGCATATCGTTGAGCGCGACGGTCCCCGAGAGAATTTCTTGATGCGCGATGAAGCTCGAAGCCGTATCGGTCGAAAACATATCGTCGGCCAGCGCAAACTTGCCGGCGAGTTCCCAATACGGTCTGGTTTCGCGTGGGTCCACGTACGCATACGGATAGAGTTTTGCGTAGCGGCCCTTCCCGGACGTGCCCTCCCTGATGAGGTCGAACCCGTCCATACGGCAAACGTTGGTGCCGTCGCGATCGCACTCGAGCTAGAAGTCTGCGTGCTCGTGTCCGATATCGACTCCGCCGGGTTCTCCGTTACTCTCCAGCAGAACGCGTCGGAGCGGAACGGTCTGTCCGTGGCACCAATGCGCCCACGAAACGACTTTGCACGGACCCGAACTCGCGGTGTCGGCGCCCGGAAAACCCATGAACATCGTGTTGAAGCTTCGATTCTCCTGAAGCATCACGATGACGTGCTCGATCTTGCCGGTACTCGGCGCAGAGTTGGGCGGTTCGGTGACGGCGCTGGTTCCGTTGCACGCAGCGAAGAGCAGCGCTGGAATGATTTGCACAAAGCGAGCGAACGCGCATGACGACTCTCCTCCGAGCGGCGGCTTTGCAGTGGAAGTATGACGGCAGCTGCACAAATCCCGGCAACGTCCCGCCGCCGTTGCAGAAGGTGAACTTTAGTCTTTTTTTAGACGGTGGCACTAGCCGGAAGCGACAAGGACTTCGCGAGTCGGGTAGGCCAAGAGGTTCGCATGTCGTTCCTTCCCGCGGTGACGACGTTCGTCACGACGTTCCGGTTTGAACCGTCGCGCCCGGCATCGATTTGCCGCGCGCGGTCTCATTAGAACTTTCGAAGGCGATGTCGCTCGAGCTCGTCAACACCGCCGCGACGCTCGGAACCTTCGTGGTCATCGCGGCTACCGCCGTCACCGCGGTGATTGCGCTGCGCCACGCTCGGAGCAGCAACCAGATCGCGGCGTTGAACGAGTTACGTGCCGGTCGGCAAACGGAGAGTTTTGTCAACGCACCCAAATGGAGTATATCCTCGCGGCGTCCGCCGCATCGACGTCCCCAATCGGTGGCGTGAGGCCGACGATCGCTACGCATCGGAGCGTGCGAAGACGCGAAGCGTCGAGACCGGCTAGGGAAAGCGGGCGAACGACCTCACGAGCGCGTTGAACGACTCGGGCCGGTCGGCGTTGCTCACGTGGCCCGCGCCGGCCACCACCTCGAGACGCGCGCCCGGAATGCCCGAGGCAATCTCCTGCGCGAGCGGCCGCGGCGCGACGACGTCGTGCTCCCCGTAGGCGACGAGTACCGGCACGTCGATGCTCGCCAGGATGTCGCGATAGTCGCCGGTCCACGTCGCCTGCGTCGCCGCAAGAAAACACTCGAGCGACTTGCCCGCAAACTGTTCCACGGTCTCCCGCAGCCGATGCTGCGGCAGCCCGAGCTTCGCCGCGCGGATCTCGCCGAACCGGCGCATATCGCCGGTCTCACGCGCTTGGACCGAGATCCGCTCGGCGTACTGCTCGCCGTCGGGATAACGAGCGAAGCTGCCGAGAATGACCATCGCCGCGACGCGATGCCGCGCGCGCTTCCAAAGCTCGAACGCCACGACGCCGCCGAGGCTGCAACCGACCAGCGTGAACGCCTCGATCTCCAGCGCGTCGGCGACTGCCAGCACGTCTTCCGCATAGCCGCCGCGCGTGATCGACGCCGGGTTCGGATCGGGCTTGCTTGCACCGTTGCCGCGCAGTTCCACGGCGGCGCAAGGACGCTCCCCACCGAACGCCTCGAGCTGGTAATCCCAAATCGCCGCCGTCGAGCCGACACCGTGTACGAAGACCAGCGGCGAGAGCGCCGAACGCGTGGCCGGTCCGGCGAGTCGCGCGCCTGCGATCACGCTCCAGCTCGCTTTCGCGCAACGAAGGCGCGTACTTCGTCGAGACTCTTCGCATTGAGCACGTCGGCTTTGGTGAGCCCCGCGCGGCGCGCCTGACCCACGGCGAACTCCATCGCGGGCAAGTCTCCCGTACGGTGCGCATCGCTGTCGAGCGAGAAGGTCACGCCGAAGCTCCTCGCCTTGCGCGCCAGCGGCGCGGGCAAGTCCAGCCGAGCGGCTTGTCCGTCGATCTCGAGCGCCGTGCCGGTGCGCGCCGCCGCCGCAAAGACGGCGTCGTAGTCGAACTCATAGCCGGGAAACCCTTCGAAACGGCGGCCCGTCGGGTGGCCGATAATCGTGAGAAATGGATTCTCGCACGCGCGAATCAGCCGCGCCGTCATCTCCTCGCGAGTTTGGCGCACCGCGGTATGTACCGACCCGATCACCACGTCGAGCTTGGCAAGCGTCTCGTCGTCGAAATCCAGCGTGCCGTCGGGCAGAATATCGACTTCGCTCGCGCACAGGGTGCGAATGCCGTAACGATCGCCGAGCGCCTCGATCGCGGCCCGCTGCTCGAGAACTCGCTTGGGATCGAGCCCGTGCCGCCGCCCGTGCCCGTTCGAGTGATCGCTGATTGCGTGATACTGGTAGCCGCGCGCGGCAGCGGCGGCGATCATGTGCTCGAGATCGTCGTCGCCGTCGCTCCAAGTTGTGTGCATGTGGAAGTCGCCGCGCACGTCCGAGAGCGCCACGAGCTCGGGCAGCGCGCGCGCTCGGGCGAGATCGATTTCGTCAAGCCCGCTGCGCAGCTCGGGTGGAACGTATTGCATTCCCAGGGCCTCGTAGACGCCGGCCTCGTCGGCACACGTCGTTACGCCGCCGGTCTCGAGATTCAGGATGCCGTTCTCGCTCACGCGCAAACCCGCGCGCACGGCGTGCTCGCGGAGTTTGATGTTGTGCTCGCGCGAGCCGGTGAAGTGCTGCAGCAAGTTGCCGTAGAGATGGCCGGGCAGCACCCGCAAGTCGATCTGCAGGCCGCCGGGAAGCCAGATGCTGGCCTTCGTCGGGCCTTCGGCGAGCACGGCTTCGGCACGTGACCATGCCGTGAAATGCGAGATCACGTCCGCCGCACGCGTCGACGTGCAGACCAAATCGATGTCGCCGACGGTCACTTCGCAGCGGCGCAGGCTTCCCGCATAGCAGAGCTGCTCGAGCGGCGGCCCCTCGCGCACGTACTCCATCGCTTCGTGCGCGAAGATCAGCGCTTGCGGGAGCGGGGTGCGGCGCTGTCGCCCGCGATAGGCGAGAATGCCGCGACGCCAGTTCTCGATCGTCTTGCTCCCCAGTCGCGGCACGCCGGCGAGCGTGCCGGCTGCCATGGCGCGCTCGAGATCGGCGAGCGACGCGATGCCGTAGTCGGTGAAGAGCATCGCGGCCGTCTTGGTGCCGATGCCGCTGACGCCGAACAGCTCCAAAATCGAGGGCGGGAAGCGTTCGTGGAGCGCATCGAGCTGATCGGTCTTGCCGGTGCGCACGAGCTGATCCACGACGGCGCCGATCGACTTGCCGATGCCGGGCAGCTTGAGGTGCTCGCCCGCCTCCACGAGATCGCGCAGGGGCGGCGCGTTCTCCACCGACGCGGCGGCCTTCTCGTAGGCCATATATTTATAGAAGGATTCGCCCGCCATCTCCATGAGCGTGCGGATCTCGAGCAGTCGTTGTGCGACTTCGGAGTTCGATAGCATCAGCGGTCTCGGGGTAGTGGAGTTGGCGCAACGGCGCGAATGCTACTGCAATGCCTCTTCTGCGAATGCGGGACGCGGCGTTCGTGCGCGACGGCACGAGCGTCGGCCCCTTCACGCTCGACCTCGAAGAGGGGGAGCGAGCGGCGCTGCAGTGCGACGCGCCGCGCGACGCCGCGATCGCCGCGCTGCTGGGCTGCGGCATCGTCAAGGCCTCGAGCGGATGCGTGCTGATCGGCGACTTCGATCCGCGCGTGCAGTCGGTGGCGTGCAAACGCCTGGCGGCGCTGGTTCCGCACGAGCCGCTCGCGCTTGACGACGGCGAGTTCCCGCGCTACGTAGCGTATCGCGCCGCGCTCTGGAACCTGGAGCCGCGGCGCGCACACGAACGCGCGGCGCTGCTGCGCAAACGCCTCGCCGGAATGCACGAAGCCTTTGCCTTTCCGCTCATCGGTGCGCTGATCGGCATGCCGAAACTGGTGGTGCTCGATCGTCCGCAGCCGGCGTACGTGCGTCATATACTCGACGTCGTCGCGGGCCGCGCACTGCTCACCACCCACGCCGATGCCGACGGCGCGCGCGTCTTCGCGCCGAACACGCTGCGGTTTCGTTCGGTGCAGGCATGAACGTGCGCGCATTGCTCGGCGTGCTGCGCGGGCGCCTCTACGCGCAACGCCGCATCGTCGCGGCATGCTGCACGGCGGCGTTCGTCGCGGGCATCGTGCAGCCGACCGGCTTTGTGGCACCGCTGTTCCTGTGTTCGCTGCTCGGCATCGCGATGGCGCTCGCGCAGAGCCCCGGGCTTTATCCGCATCTCGACCGCTGCGAGCAAGGCGCGCCGCTCTTCGGGCGCGAGCTCGCGCGAGCCAAGGCGCTCGTTCCCTGCGTGGCGGCAGCATTCGCAGCCCTGCTCTTCGCGGGCGCGCAGTCGCTGCGCGATCCCGGCGGCGTTCCGCTCACGATCGTCGTCGCGCTGGCGGCGGTGATTGCCGGAACGCTGACCGCGCTTTCGGCCACGATCCGGCACGGCGCATCGCGCGCGCTCTACGTGGCGATCGCTGCCGCCATGAGCGGCATCGCGTACGGACTCGCCGCCGGCGCGCACAGCGTGCTCGCCGAGGTTGGATTCTGCGCGATCGTGGCGTTTTTTGCGCTGCGTCAGTATGGCGAGGCGCTAGCCCGCTACGATCCGATCTGAGCGGGGATCGCCGTCGCGAGCTTTTCGAGCATCGCGCGATTGAACTGCAGCAGATCGTCGCTGCCGCGGCTCGAGACCCAGTTCGAATCGGTGACGGTCGGCTGATCGCGATAGAGGCCGCCCGCGTTGCGGATGTCGTCGGCGATCGAATGCACGCCGGTCACCTGACGCCCGCGCACGATCTGCGAGGAGATCATCACCTGAGCGCCGTGCCCGATCGAGAACATCGGCTTCTTCACGGTATCGAACTCGCGGACGAAGCGCTGCACCTCGCGGTCGGTGCGAATCCGGTCGGGCGAGGTGCCGCCGGGGACGAGGAGCGCGTCGAAATCTTCGGCCGTGCAATCGGCCACGAGCTCTTCGGCCTTCTGGCTCTGTCCGTCGTCGAGTCCCCGCTTGCCGCGGATGCGCTGGCGTGCCCGCTCGTCGAGCCCAACGATCGTCACGACCGCTCCGGCCTCCTCGAGGGCGCGCCGGGGCTCGGCCAGCTCGATCTCTTCAAATCCGTCGCCGATCAGAGCGGCGACGCGCTTTCCTTCTACTCCCTGCATATCGGCCCCGTAGATTCGCGCCGCCCCCTAGTGCACCTTGCGTCGTGCGAGGACCACGTGCGTGGCGCGCTCGGCCGGCGCCGTCTCCGTCACCGCATAGCCGAGCGCCGGCAGGTCGAGCTCGGCGAAGAGCCGTTCGCCCCGGCCGAGGAGCGTCGCAACGAGCGCCAGGTGGATCTCGTCGACCAAACCCGAGCGCAAGTAGGCGTGAATCGTCTCGACGCCGCCGCCGATCCGGACGTCCTGCCGGCCCGCTGCTTCCCTCGCCACCGCGAGCGCCGCTTCGGTGCCCTCGGTGACGAAATGAAACGTCGTGCCGCCCTGCATGACGAGCGGCGCGCGCGGATGATGCGTCAGTACGAAGACCGGCGTGTGGAACGGCGGCTCGTCGCCCCACCATCCCCGCCACGCGTCGTCGGGCCACGGCCCGCGCACCGGCCCAAACATATTGCGCCCGATGATCCACGCGCCCACGTTCTCGAACCCGCGGCGCGCGAACGTGTCGTCGACGCCGGTTTCGCCGCCGTCGCGACCGTGCATCGCGCAAAACGTGCGCGTCGAAAAGAGCCAGTCGAACATCGCTTCGCCGCCGACGCCGAGCGGATGCTCGAGATCCTGTGCGGGTCCGGCACCGAAGCCGTCCAGCGAAACGCCGAAACCGGCAATGCGAACTTTGCCCATCGCCGTTTAGCCGAACAAACCGCGAACGAGTCCGCCGTCGATGGAGATCGTTTGTCCGGTCACGTACCGCGCCGGTTCGCTGCATAAGAATGCGACCAGCGGCGCGAACTCGGCGGGACTTGCGATGCGGCCGATCGGCACCTCCTTTGCCGCCTCGCGCAACTTGGTTTCGTCGTCGCCGTACAGCCGGCGCAGGCGATCGGTTTCGATTCGACCGGTCGCGATGCAGTTGACCGTTACGCCGTTGGCGGCGACCTCGCCGGCGAGCGTGCGGAGCGCGGCGACTAAAGCGGTGCGAAAAGCATTCGAGAGCACGAGCGTATCGATCGGCTGTTTCACCGACGTCGACGTTAACGCGACGATGCGTCCCCAACCGCGCTCGCGCATCGCGGGAACGACCAGCCGCGCGAGCACGAGCATGCCGCGCAGCACTGAGCCGTAGGCAGCATCCCATTGCTCTTGCGACGTTTCGCTAAAGCGCCCCGGCGGCGGACCGCCGCCGTTGAGCACCGCAATGTCGATCGCACCGAAGGCTTCGCGCACGGCGCCGGCCATCGTCTCGATCGACGCTGGCTCCGAGAGATCCACGTGAAAGCCGCGCGCGCCCGCAGCCCCTGCGGCCAGCGCGAGCCGCGCTACCTGGGCACACTTGCTCTCGGTGCGCGCGGCGACCGCCAGCTTGACGCCCTCGGCCGCCAGAGCGAGCGCGACCGCCTCGCCGATGCCGCCGCTCGCGCCGGTCACTAGTGCCGTGCGCCCACGTATGCCGAAGTCCACGATGCTGGAGCGCTTTTTTTCGGGAACCCGGCCGCACCTTGCGAGCGAGGGCGGCTTTTGCTATCCTTGGTCGGTCGCCGGGACGGTGGAGCAAACTGTACCCGCGCGAGACTATCCTGCCAAAGGAGTTCTATTCGTGCCGCTCACCAAGGAAGCCAAAGCCGAAATTGCCGGCAAGTACGGGCGCGGGTCAAACGACACCGGATCGGCCGAAGTGCAGATCGCGACGCTCACCGCATCGATCAACCAGCTCACCGAGCACCTCAAGATCCACAAGAAGGATCATCACAGCCGCCGCGGCCTGCTGTTGCAAGTCGGCCAGCGCCGGCGGCTGCTGAACTATCTGAGCGCGACGAATCTCGAGCGCTACCGCAGCCTGATTCAAGAACTCGGCCTGCGCCGCTAGTCCTTCGCCCTTCGCCCTTCGACTACGCCGCTTCGCGGCTTCGCTCAGGGTGACAACCCTTCGCGGCGTGTTACGGCTTGGGTCTGCGTTCGTGGGCGCGGCGGGCGGCGGCGACGATTGCGTCGACGCCCATGCCGTAGAACTCGATGAGCTCGGCCGGATCGCCGGATTGTCCGAACGTATCCTCCACGCCGACCATCTCGATCGGCGTCGGATGGCGCTGCGCGAGAATCTCGGCGACGCGCGAACCCATACCGGCGTGCTTCTGGTGCTCTTCAACCGTCACGACGGTGCCGCAGCTCTGCGCGGCATCTATAATCGCGGCTTCGTCCATCGGCTTGACGGTGTGATTGTTGACGACGCGGCACTCGATGCCGAACCCGCGCGAGAGCCGGTCGGCGGCGAGCAGCGCGTTGTAAACCAAAATCCCGCACGCGACGATCGCCACGTCGCCTCCGTCGCGGAAAATCTGCGCCTTACCGACCTCGAAGGGCGTTTCGTCGGTCGTGATCACGGCCGATTTCTCGCGGCCGAAGCGTAGGTAAGTCGGCCCCCACGTTTGCGAGAGCGCGAGCGTCGCTTTCTTCGTCTGCACCGAATCGCACGGCACCACCACGATCATGTGCGGGATCACGCGCATGATCGCGATATCTTCGATGGCCTGATGCGTCGCGCCGTCGGGACCGACCGAGACGCCGGCGTGCGCGCCCGCGATCTTCACGTTGGTCTCGTTGAGCGCCATGATGGTCCGCACTTGTTCCCACGAGCGTCCGGGATTGAACATCGCATACGACGCGATCCACGGAATCTTGCCGACCGCCGCGAGTCCGCCGGCCATCGCTACGAGCATCTGCTCGGAGACGCCGATCTCGATATACTGCTCCGGATGGGCTTTCCTGAAGCCTTCGAAACGCGTCGACTCGGAGAGGTCGGCGCAGATGCCGAGTACGTTTTTGTCGCGCGCGCCCGCCTCGATCAGCCCTTCGCCGAAGCCGTTGCGCGTCGGAACCTGCTTGATCTCGCCGTCGCGGTAATCAACGAGGTGCATCGGCGAGAATCCTTTCACGCTCGGCGGCCAGCTCGCGCAGCGCTTCGTCGGCTTGCGCGGCATTGGGCGGCTTGCCGTGCCACGTATAGTCGCCTTCCATAAACGAGACGCCTTTGCCCGGCACGGTGTTGGCGATGATCACGTGCGGTTTGCCCTTGAACTGCGCGGCCCTTTGCGCCGTCTCGACGAACGCGGCCATGTCGTTGCCGTCGCACTCGAAGACCTCCCAGTTGAACGCGCGATACTTATCCGCCAGCGGCTCCAGCGGCATCACGTCTTCGGTGCTCCCGTCGATTTGAATGAAGTTGCGATCCACGATCGCGGTGAGATTATCGAGCTTGAACTTCGCGCCGGTCATGACCGCCTCCCAATGCAGTCCGCATTGATGCTCGGCGTCCGACGTCACCACCCAAACGTGAAACGCTTTGCCGTCCATCTTCGCGCCGAGCGCCATGCCGACGCCTTGCGCGAGGCCTTCACCGAGCGGGCCCGACGTGGTTTCCACCGCAGGCAGCCGCACGCGCTCCGGATGGCCTTGCAGCCGCGTTCCGAACTTGCGCAGCGTCAGCAGTTCTTCGACCGGAAAGTAGCCGAAGTTCGCCATTGCCGAGTAGCGTACGGGCGCGATGTGGCCGCACGAGAGCAGGAGGCGGTCGCGATCCGGCCACTGCGGATTCTTCGGATCGTGACGCATCAAGTGGCCGTAGAGCGCGGCAAAGACGTCGGACATGTCGAGCGGGCCGGCGGAATGGCCCGATCCCGCTGCCAGCAGCGATCGGATGATGCCCTGACGCACGTCGTTCGCCTTAAGCTTGAGTTCGGTCAAGCCGGCGGCAGATAGGGTTGGCATGGGAGGCCCGTTTAGGGCAGGTCGCGGCCCGGCCCTGCCGA
>Ga0302325_10005017_pt1 | contig 30400 bp, 20 predicted proteins | sample Palsa_T0_2_FD_201948 | JGI IMG/M metagenome (GOLD analysis project Ga0302325, IMG submission 201948) | Peat permafrost microbial communities from Stordalen Mire near Abisko, Sweden - Palsa_T0_2 | ecosystem: Environmental > Terrestrial > Soil > Palsa > Peat permafrost | place: Sweden: Abisko... | reverse complement strand
GAAGTCTTCCAAACGGAATGCACAGCGATTCTCCTTAGGCCCAGTTCTTCAAGCCAGATGCAGCGCGGTTAGAACCAGGTCAATGGCCTTGATGCCGATAAAGGGCACAATGACGCCGCCGAGGCCGTAGATCAACAGATTCTGGCGCAGCAGCACGGCTGCGGCCTTGGGTTCGTACTTCACGCCCTTGAGAGCCAGCGGGATCAGGGCGATGATGATGAGCGCATTGAAGATGACGGCCGAGAGAATGGCCGACTGCGGCGTGGCCAGATGCATGATGTTGAGCGCGTTGAGCACCGGGAAAACGCCCGCAAACATGGCCGGAATGATGGCGAAGTACTTGGCCACGTCATTGGCGATCGAAAACGTGGTGAGCGCGCCGCGAGTCATCAGGAGCTGCTTGCCGATTTCGACAATTTCGATCAGCTTGGTCGGGTTCGAGTCCAGATCGACCATGTTTCCGGCTTCTTTCGCCGCCTGCGTGCCGGAGTTCATAGCCACGCCCACATCGGCCTGAGCGAGCGCTGGAGCGTCGTTGGTGCCATCGCCAGTCATCGCGACAAGCTTGCCCTTGGCCTGCTCGCGCTTGATCAGGTCCATCTTGTCCTTGGGCTTGGCCTCGGCGAGGAAGTCGTCGACGCCAGCTTCACGGGCAATGACAGCAGCCGTAAGCGGATTGTCACCGGTAATCATGATGGTGCGAATGCCCATGGCGCGCAGGCGGGCCAGACGATCCTTGAGGCCGCCTTTGACGATGTCCTTGAGGTAGATGACGCCCAGCGCGGTAGCATTTTCAGCGACCACCAGCGGCGTTCCTCCCTGGCGCGCGATCTCTTCCACCTGATCGCGAACTTTGCGCGGCAAGCTTGAACCTTGCGCCTCAAGGAAGTGCGCGATGGCGTCGACCGAGCCCTTGCGAATTGAAGCGCCGGGCAGATCCACGCCGGACATGCGGGTCTGCGCGGTGAACGGAACGAACTCCGCGTGAATGCTCGAAAGATCGCGCCCGCGCAGGCCGTATTTCTCCTTGGCGAGAACGACGATGGAACGGCCTTCGGGAGTCTCGTCCGAGAGCGACGAAAGCTGCGCGGCATCGGCAAGGCGCTCCGGGCTCACGTCTGGCGCGGGGAAGAATTCCGTCGCCTGGCGGTTGCCGAGTGTGATGGTCCCAGTTTTGTCTAAGAGCAGCGTACTTACGTCTCCCGCAGCTTCCACGGCGCGTCCGCTCATCGCCAGCACGTTGTACTGCACGAGCCGATCCATGCCGGCGATGCCGATGGCCGAGAGCAAACCGCCGATGGTCGTCGGAATCAGGCAAACCAGCAGCGAAACCAGCACAAAGACGGTCTGCGGCGCCTTGGAATAGATGGCGAACGGCTGCAAGGTGACGACAGCTAGCAGAAAGATGATCGTCAGTCCTGAGAGCAGGATGCTCAACGCGATTTCGTTGGGCGTCTTTTGCCGCGTGGCGCCTTCGACCAGCGCAATCATGCGGTCGAGGAAAGTCTCGCCGGGGTTGGAGGTGATCTTGACCTTGATGAAGTCGGAGAGCACCTTGGTGCCGCCGGTAACGGCCGAGCGGTCACCGCCGGCCTCGCGGATGACTGGCGCGGATTCGCCGGTGATTGCGGATTCATCTACCGAGGCTACGCCTTCGATGACCTCGCCGTCACCGGCGATGAACTGGCCGGCCTCGACATAGATCACGTCGTTGACGCGCAATAGGCTGCTGCTGATGTCTTCGAGTTCACCGGCCGCGTTGTATTTGCGCGCGATGGTCTCGCCCTTGGCCTTGCGCAGCGTGTCGGCCTGAGCCTTGCCGCGGCCCTCGGCCATAGCCTCGGCAAAGTTGGCGAAGAGCACGGTGAACCAGAGCCATGCGGTGATCTGCAGGATGAAGCGGAGGCCCCCATCCTGTCCGGTCCGGTGGTTGACGGTGTCGCTAATAAGCAGCGCCGTAGTCAAAACGCTGCCCACTTCGACGACGAACATGACTGGGTTCTTGACCATCAGCCGCGGGTTGAGTTTGCGCAGGGCGTCGATGGACGCCTGGCGCAGAATATCGGTACTCCAGAGAGATTTCTTGTCTGCCATAAGAGTCAGCTACCTATTAGAACGTTGTGCCGGAATGCAGCAGCAGGTGTTCGAGAATCGGACCAAGGCTCAGAGCCGGGAAGAATGTCAGCGCGCCGAGGATGAGAATCACCGAGATCAGCAGCAAGGTGAAGAGCGGCGTGTTCACCGGGAAGGTTCCAGGCGATGGCGGCACACTCTTCTTCTGCGCCAAGTGACCGGCCAAAGCCAGCACCGGCACCTTCATCAGAAACCGGCCGCCGAGCATCGCGACGCCAAGCACCACGTTGTACCACCAGGTGTTGGCGTTCAACGACATGAATGCCGAGCCGTTGTTCCCGACGGCAGACGTGAATGCGTAGAGAATCGTCGTCAAGCCGTGCGGACCCTCGCCGTGGGGACCCGCGTTGGTCAGCGATGCCAGGCCGATATCCTTCGACAACACGAAAACCGCTGTGAAGCAGAGAATAATGAGCGGAAAGATGAGCACGTACAGCATGGCCATCTTCACGTCGAAGGCTTCGATCTTCTTGCCGAGATATTCCGGCGTGCGGCCGACCATGAGGCCGGCGATGAAGACCGCGAGAACGACGAAGATCAGGACGCCGTACAAGCCGGAGCCGACGCCTCCAAAGACCACCTCGCCCAGCATGATGTTGGTGAGGACAACCATGCCGCCGAGCGCCGTGAACGAGTCGTGCATGCTGTTGACCGCGCCGCAACTCGCGTCCGTGGTGACGGTGGCGAACAATGCGCTCTGCGTAATCCCGAAGCGCACCTCTTTGCCTTCCATGTTGCCGCCAGGCGCCGATGCGGTGGAGACCTGAGCCGCGCCATGAATGAGAGGATGGGGCTGCGATTCCGCCCAGTAGACGCAACTGAAGGCTGCGGCAAAGAGCACGAACATTGCGGCAAGCACGGCCCATCCGTGACCCGGCGAACCGGTCAGCCTGCCCAGCGTCACCGTCAGCGCGCCAGGAATAATGAAGATGGCCAGCATCTGCAGCAGGTTGGTGAAGGGTGTTGGGTTCTCAAAGGGGTGGGCGCTGTTGGCGTTGAAGAATCCGCCGCCGTTGGTGCCCAGCATCTTGATCGCTTCCTGCGATGCGACAGGCCCCTGCGCAATGGTCTGCGTCTGGGATTCAAGCGTTGTCGCAGTCGTGTACGGATGCAAGTTCTGCGGCACGCCCTGCCACACCAGCAGCAGAGCAAAAATCACGCAGCCCGGTACCAGCACATAGAGGATGCTGCGCGTGGCGTCGACCCAGAAGTTGCCGATGGTTGAAGAGCTTGTCCGCTTGATGCCGCGAACCAGGGCGACCGCGACGGCGATGCCAACCGCTGCCGAAAGGAAGTTGTGATACGCCAGAGCCGCCATCTGCGTCAGGTAGCTCATGGTCGTTTCCGGCGTATACGACTGCCAGTTGGTGTTGGTGGTGAAGCTAGCCGCGGTGTTGAAGGCCAGAGCCTGCTCCACGCCGGGCAGCTTCTGCGGATTAAGCCAGCTTAACCCTCGAACCGCAAGCAGGCTCCAGCCCTGGGCGCGCTCGATCACGTAGGTCAGGATCATGCTGACCGCGGAGAAGCCAAGCACGGCGAAAGCGTATTCGCGCCAGGTCATCTCCTGGGCCGCATTCACCCCGGAAAGTTTGTAGATCAGTCTTTCGATGGGGCGAAACAGCGGATCGAGCCACGTCCGTTCGCCTTCGAGAACTCGCGCCAGATAGATCCCTAGAGGCCGTATCGACGCCAACAGAATTGCGGAAAATACCAGAAACTGCAGCCAACCATTGCCAGTCATGTTAGAACTTCTCCGGAAACAACAGCGTCGCAGTCAGATATCCCAGAAGCAACACCGATAACACCAGTACTACGATCGTGACGAAATTCATCGCTACCTCAACTTCTGACAGGCCTGCACGTAGCTGAAAGCCAGCACGAAGAAGACCACAGTAAAGACAACCATCCAGAAATCCTGCATTCTGCACCTGTTTCAAGCCGTCCGGCTTACGCCCAACGGTTCGCTTTTAGATCAATCTACCTAGGCCCCGAACCCTGTTTCCGTCCGGCACGCACCCCATGCACCGTGACCTTGGCCACACTGCACGCCAGTGTCTATTCTGAAGGCCCCAGGGTGAGGCTTGGCTAATGCTTTCGTAAAGGGAACATAAGGGAATTCGTTTCAGCCGGATGAGCGACCCACGTCGCGACGGCCGGACCACCTCGGCGCTGGGCCGAAACTGCCCCTTGGGTGATAAATTGATGGGGAGCCCACGCCTGCCCAAATGGGCCCGCAAGCCGGTACGGCGAAAGCACTTAAAGGACATATCGTGGCGCCCCTTAGAGCAATCCAACTCGACCCTCGCGACAATGTGCTGGTAGCCTTGGCCGATTTGCCTGAGGGAGAAGAAGTACTTCACTCCGGCGTGAAGTACGCCCTGCGCGAACCGATTCCCGCCAAGCACAAGTTCGCCATCCAGGATTTTCCCGTTGGCGCCGAGGTCGTCATGTACGGCGTCATCGTGGGCCGCGCTCACAAACCCATTGCGCGCGGAGGTTTGCTCACCACGATGAACGTGGTCCATGACGCGGCAGATTTTCATTCCAAAACCGCCAACATTGCGTGGACCGCTCCCGACGTATCTCGCTGGGAGGGCCGAACATTCCTCGGTTATCCGCGCCAGGACGGCCAGGTCGGCACACGCAACTATTGGCTGGTGATCCCGCTGGTCTTTTGCGAAAACCGGAACGTCGATGCCCTGCGCGAAGCCTTTGAAGAAGAGCTTGGCTACGGCAAGCCGAAACAATATCGCCAGCAGGTGCGCGAACTTCTGCGCGAGTATCGCGATTCCGACTCGATACCGCATATTTGGGCCAAAGAAACGCCGCCTGCCGCTACGCGCATTTTCCCCAATATCGACGGCATCAAATTTTTGATTCATCAAGGCGGCTGCGGTGGCACGCGCGACGATTCACGCGCCCTCTGCGGGTTGCTGGCCGGCTACATTCATCATCCCAATGTTGCTGGTGCTACGGTACTCAGCCTCGGCTGTCAGAATGCGCAGATCAGCGATTTACTGGACGAACTGAAGCAGCGCGATCCTGCTCTGGCCAAGCCGGTCCTCATCTACGATCAGCAGAAGTCGGGCCTCGAATCCGATATGCTCTCGAAGGCCATTCGCGAAACCTTCGCCGAGTTGGTCAAAGCCGATACGATCCAGCGCCAACCTGCACCGCTTTCAACACTCACCGTGGGATTGAAGTGCGGTGGGTCGGACGGCTTTTCCGGCATCTCCGCAAACCCCGCCATCGGTCATGTTTCGGATATTCTGGCAGCCTTGGGCGGTAAGTCGCTGTTATCCGAATTTCCCGAGTTATGCGGGGTCGAGCAGAGCCTCATCAATCGCGCCGTGGATGCAGGCATCTCCGATAAGTTCATTCACTTGATGCGCAGTTATGCGGCACGCGCAAAAGCAGTTCACTCAGGCTTTGAAATGAACCCGTCGCCAGGCAATATTCGCGATGGCTTGCTCACGGACGCGATGAAATCGGCAGGTGCGGCGCGGAAAGGCGGCACCTCGCCCGTAAACGATGTGCTCGATTATCCCGAATACGTCCGAAAACCCGGACTGAGCCTGCAATGCACACCGGGCAACGATGTCGAATGCGTCTCGGCGCAGGTCGGCGCCGGCGCCAATGTCGTGCTCTTCACAACCGGGCTGGGCACGCCGACTGGCAACCCGATTGCGCCCGTAATCAAAGTAGCGACGAACACGCGTCTGGCACGGCGCATGGCCGATATCATCGACGTCGATACCGGCCCGATCATCGATGGCCATAGCACCATTGAAGCGATGGCCGGCTCCATCCTCGAGCTGGTGATTGAAGTTGCAAGCGGAAACAGGCAGTCGAAGGCCGAGATTCTCGGCCAGGATGACTTTATCCCCTGGAAGCGCGGCGTTTCTCTCTAAAGCATAGGGATCGAGGAAGCGATGTTACGAAGTGGAATTCTCAATCCGGCAATCAATTCCCTGCTCAGCCGGGTGCGGCACACCAACACGCTGGTCATCGCCGACCGCGGATTTCCTTACTGGCCGCACATTGAGACGGTAGACATCTCGCTCGTCGACGACATTCCGCGAGTGCTCGACGTTCTGGCCGCGATCAAGGGTAACTTCTCCATCGGACGAGTCTTTGCTGCACAGGAGTTTCTGGCCGTCAATCCCCCGCAGGTTTCTATCGCCCTCGAAGACGCTCTTATGGGTATTCCGATTACCTTTGAAACTCATGCGGACTTCAAGAAACGAGTTCCCCATGCGATCGGACTGATTCGCACCGGCGACACTACGCAGTATGCAAACCTCATTCTCGAATCGGCATGAGCTTGGATAAACCTTTGAATTGAATCTCTGGAGCCATTCCAATGGAACAAACATGGCGCTGGTACGGCCCGCATGATGCGGTGACGCTCAGGGACGCGCGACAGGCCGGGGCAACCGGCATCGTCACTGCTCTGCATGACATTCCGTCGGGCGAAGTATGGCCCATCGGGGCCATCGAAGAACGCAAGCGCCTCGTCGAAGCAGCCGGTCTGCGATGGTCCGTAGTTGAAAGCGTCAACGTCAGCGAGGAGATCAAGAAGCGCGGCAAGCATTGGCAGAGGCACATCGATAACTACGTTGCGACGCTGCGCAATTTAGCTGCGTGCGGCATTTATACGGTCTGCTATAACTTCATGCCGGTGCTGGATTGGCTGCGCACCGATCTTGAATGGGAGTTGCCCGACGGTTCGATCTCCATGCGCTTTGAAGCCGAGGCCATCGCGGCATTTGACCTGTTCCTGCTCAAGCGGTCGGGAGCCGAAGCGGATTGGAGCGAAGAACAACAGCGTAGCGCGCACGCGCGCTTTCAACAGATGACCGAAAGCGCGAAGCAAAGGCTTATGCGCACGGTGCTTGCCGGCCTGCCTGGCACGACAGAAGTCTATAGCCTTGACTACGTTCGTGACGCCATTGCGAGTTATGGCGAGATCGGCCGCGATGGATTGCGTGCGAATCTGGGCGAGTTTCTGCGTGCCGTTTGCCCCCGCGCTGAAGAGTTTGGCGTACAACTCTGCATTCATCCCGACGATCCTCCGCGTACCCTGCTCGGGCTGCCGCGCATTGCCAGCACCATGGAGGATCTCGCATTCCTGATCGATCAAACTCCGGAGCAGGCTAACGGAATTACCTTCTGTTCCGGATCGCTGGGCGCGCGCCCCGACAACGATCTGCTGGCAATCATGCAGCGCGTAGCCTCACGCATTCGCTTTGTGCATCTGCGCTCAACGAAACGCGAAACCGGGCACGATGCTTTTTATGAAGCGGCGCATCTGGCTGGAGACGTGGATATCGTAGCTCTGATGAAGGAACTGGTCCGCGAAGAAAGACGCCGGGGCGCGGCAGGAGATAACAATCCCATCCCCTTTCGCTCCGACCATGGCAACAAGATACTTACCGATATTGGACGGCCCTGCGTTCCCGGCTATCCCGCAGTTGGCCGCCTGCGCGGACTTGCCGAACTGCGAGGCGTGTTGACTGCGGTAGAAGCCCTCACTTAGTTGATCGACATTTGCGATGAGGTAATTTCGATGGCATTCCTGGACGAACGATTTCTACTAGAGAGCGACGCGGCGGTGACGCTGTACGAGACCTATGCCGCGAACCAACCGATCTTCGACTATCATTGCCATCTATCGCCGCGGCAAATCGTCGAAAACAGGCAATTCAACAACCTCTTTGAGATTTGGCTCGAGGGCGATCATTACAAGTGGCGAGCCATGCGCGTGAATGGTGAACCGGAACGCTATTGCACCGGCGACGTATTGCCGTACGACAAGTTTCTCGCCTGGTCGCGCACTGTACCTTATACCTTGCGCAATCCGCTCTACCACTGGACCCATCTGGAATTGCAGCGCTACTTCGGCGTATCCGAATTGCTCGATGAGCATTCGGCGCAGCGCATCTGGGAGCATGCGAACGGCATTCTTGAGGATGGCCTGGATGTCCATGCCATCCTGCGCAAGTTCAATGTGCATACCATCGGAACCACCGACGATCCAGCCGATTCGCTTGAATATCATAAGCAGATTGCCGCATCTTCCCTCGCGACGCGCGTGCTTCCAACCTTCCGCCCCGATCAGGCGCTGCGTGTCGATTTTCCCTTGGCCTTCAATAGCTGGATCGACCGCTTGAGTGTTGCCGTGGATTTCAATGTTCGATCGTTCGAGACCTTACTCGACGCCATCGAACAGCGTGTCGACGACTTCCATGCCGTGGGCTGCCGGCTCTCCGATCATGGCTTGGATATTTGTTATGCGGATCCATGCACCAAGGCGCAGGCCGCTACGATCTTCGATCACGCGCAGATAGGCGAAGCTGCAACCCCGGAAGCGCATCGCAAGTTCGCGAGCTACATCATGATGTTTCTTGGGCAACTCTACGCCAAGCATGGGTGGACGATGCAGTTGCATCTGGGCGCGTTGCGCAATGTGAACTCTCGCGCCAAGAGCATCCACGGCCCCGATACTGGATTCGACACCATGGGCGGCACGGCGCAGTTGCATGCGTTGGCGAAGTTCCTCGACGCACTGGAGTCCGAGTCTGCATTGCCGAAGACAATCGTTTACAACTCGAATCCGGTCGAGAATTATGCCTTCGCTACCTTGACTGGAAGCTTCTCAGCGGAAGGCATTCCCGGTAAAGTGCAATTCGGCAGCGGCTGGTGGTTCCTGGACCAGAAAGAAGGCATCGAGTTGCAGTTGAATGCGCTTTCGAATGTTGGAATGTTATCGCGGTTTGTGGGCATGGTCACCGACTCGCGCTCCTTTATGTCCTATCCCCGGCATGAATATTTTCGACGCGTTCTCTGCACTCTGCTTGGCAACGAAATGGAAAGAGGCCTGTTACCAAACGATGAAGCGCTGGTAGGTAGAATGGTTAGCGACATCTGCTTCAACAACGCAAATCGTTATTTCGCTTTGCCGGAGCGAGTGCCTGCGAGTACCGCGCGATGACCGAAGACATAAACCGGACCATGGTGCAAACTGACGCGCCCTCGCCGTTGAGCATCGGCAGCATCCGCTGGCGTATCTGCGCGCTGCTTTTCTTTGCCAACACGATCAACTACATGGACCGCCAGGTATTGAGCTTTCTTGCGCCTCTCTTACAAGTGAAGATCGGCTGGACCGAGGCGCAATACAGCTACATCGTGGTTGCGTTCCAGGCAGCGTATGCGCTGGGGCTTTTGTTTGTGGGCGGCTTGATCGACTGGGTCGGCGTTCGAGTGGGATACGCGGTGACCATCGTGGTCTGGAGCGCGGCTGCGGTAAGCCATTCGCTGGCGCGCACTGCACTGTCATTCGGTGTCTCACGGTTCTTTCTCGGTCTGGGTGAGTCGGGTAACTTCCCTGCGGCTATCAAGACCGTTGCTGAGTGGTTTCCCAAGCGTGAGCGTGCGCTGGCGACTGGCCTCTTCAACAGCGGCACAAGCGTGGGAGCCATTCTCGTTCCACTTACCGTGCCTTGGATAGTGGCTCACCTGGGATGGCAGGCGGCATTCCTCTTTACCGGCGGATTCAGCTTGATTTGGCTGGTGTTCTGGTGGACTACCTACCGTAGTCCAGAGCATCATGCGAAACTCAGCACGCATGAGATGGCGCACATTCGCAGCGATGCAGTAGAGAGTTCCGCGAAGGTACCGTGGAGCCGCGTGCTCGGCTATCGCCAATGCTGGGCACTCGTCGTCGGCAAAGGAATGACCGATCCAGTTTGGTGGTTTCTGCTCTTCTGGCTGCCTAAGTACTTCGCGTCGGCATTTGGACTGAAACTTACCGGCCTCGCGTTGCCCATCATGACGATTTACATTGCTGCCGCCTTCGGAAGCATCTTTGGAGGATGGCTGCCAGTGCTGGGGCTCAAGCTTGGCCTTGGGATTCGCGCTGCGCGCAGGACTGCCATGTTGATCTGCGCCATCGCCGTTCTGCCCATCATGCTTGTAGGCAGCCTGCATAACTTGTGGACGATCGTTGCGGTGATTAGTCTTGCCGGAGCGGCGCATCAGGGTTGGTCGGCGAATATTTTTACCGTAGCTTCCGATGTTTTCCCGCGTGCGGCTGTCGGTTCTGTCACTGGCATTGCCGGCTTCGGCGGTGCATTGGGAGGGATGATTGTGGCATGGCTAGTCGGGTTGGTTCTGGAGCACTATCACACGTACTCCGGCATCTTCGTCGTCGCTGGAATGGCCTACATCGTGGCCTGGATCATCCTGCAACTCATGATCCCATCGAAGCAACTTGTCATCTCTTAGATGAGTTATCGCACTTCACAAGATAAGGACAACATCGAGAAAACGCGGGCCATGCACACCCTTGATGCGTGTCATCTCGATATCCGCAGTCGCAGAGGGACCGGAGATGAATGTAGTGGGCAACGTCCGAGTGGCCTCAATGCGATCGAATGCCTCCGGAACCGTGACGACGACCTGTTCGGCGAAGACGACGCAGAGAAAATAATCCGGCACCAGCGATAAACTGCGCGGGCCTTGACCCAACGCATTTTGAAGGACGATAGTACCAGTTTCAGCGATGGCTACAGTACAGGCGCTGAGACTTCCCTCGATTCTGTCTAGTTGCTCGTTGCTCCAGTTATCGGCAATGGCGAAGTCGAACCCTTGCGGCAGCCATGCTTCGGGAATTCCTGCCGGAAGGGCGATACGATGTTTCGCTCGAAGAGCAAGAATCTGAGCCACAGTCGCGGCAATTCTCTCACGGCTCGCGCGATAAACTCCGGCATCGTACTCCAGCAAGCGGTCTGTAAAGAGATGCAAACGAGCACGCTCATCTGCCGCGCTCGATCGCGTGTAACTGCGCGAAATTACCCTGTATTCCGCGGCAATAGCCTCAGCAGTGCTGGGCGCTCCGAGCGACATGCGAATGCCGGCAAGAATGCGCGAACGTGCGTTTGAGCTATCAGGCATGGGGTGGCTTCCCGTTCGGCTGCGATGCTTTTTCTTTGGCCCACCAATCGCGGAAGGACTGCGCGGGCATCGCTTTCAAATCGCGCGTCTGCGTCCATCCGCTCAGCATCAGCGGCATCCATTCGATGAATCCTTTTTTCGAGACAAGCGGTCCCTGGCCTATCTGGCCGATGCGCTCGGCCATGGCCAAGCGGTTCGCGTCCGCGAAGAGAAATGCGGCGGCCTGCATACCGATATTCCACAGGCTAAACTTACCGCTCAATGTTGCCTGATCCTGCTGCACTACTTTGCCGCGCAGGTGAATGAGCACCTCGGGAATATTGATCTTCACCGGGCACACCTGATAACACGCGCCGCACAACGATGATGCATAGGGCAACGATCGCCCTTCTTTCATCGATTGCAACTGTGGCGTAAGAATAGCGCCTATGGGTCCCGCGTAGACCGACTCATACGCGTGGCCGCCGGTCTGGTGATAGACCGGGCAGGCGTTAAGGCACGCAGCGCAGCGGATGCATTGCAACGTCTGCCGCGCCTCTTTGTCAGCCAGGATTGGGCTGCGGCCGTTATCGAGCAGAACTACATGAAACTCTTTCGGGCCGTCGCCCGGATGCACTCCGCACCAGGTGGAGTTATAAGGATTCATGCGCTCGCCGGTCGCCGAGCGTGGCAGTGTCTGCAAGAACACTTCGAGATCGCGATAACTCGGGATAACCTTTTCAATGCCGACGATCGAGATAAGCACATCCGGGAGAGTAAGACACATGCGCCCGTTCCCTTCGGACTCCACAATACACATGCCGCCGGTGTCGGCGATGAGGAAGTTACCGCCTGAAAGAGCAACTTTGATCCGCAGATATTTCTCGCGCAGGTAAGTTCGCGCGGCGGCAGTCAGATCCTCTGGCTTGTCGCCCAACTCCGGCAGGTGCATCTCGCGTTGGAACAAATCGCGCACCTGCGCCCGATTGACATGCAGCGCCGGCGCAACAAAATGCGAGGGACGATCCTTTCCCATCTGAATGATCAGTTCGGCCAGATCGGTCTCAATCGGCCGAATGCCGTGCGCTTCGAGATGCGCATTGAGACCAACCTCTTCCGAGGTCATGGTCTTGATCTTGATAACTTCCGTGGCCTGATGCTGCTGCACCAAGCCGAGGATGATGCGCCTGGCATCATGGGCATCGGAAGCCCAGTGCACATGTCCGCCGGCGCGGGTGCAGTTCTCTTCGAACTGCGTCAGATAATGGTCGAGATGGCGCAGCGTGTGAGCGCGAATTTGCGCGCCGGCTTCGCGCAAGTTTTCCCAATCCGGCAGCTCCGCGACGACCTTGTCGCGCTTCGCCTGAATAACATTGGTAGCGTGCCGCACATTCTTCCGCGTCTGCGAGTTCTGCAGCAGATCGCGCGCGGCCTCAGGAAAATCGCGCCGGTTCCATTGGCTCTCATGTGCCTCGCTCATGCTCGCGCTCCTTGCCTCTCGGCGTGGCCTGATGCGAGTATCTCGGCTAAGTGGGCGGTGCGGACGAAGGTCCTCTGCCGGTGTAACGATCCATATAAGTGCATCAGGCATGAGTTATCGACGGCAGTACAGACTTCAGCGCCGGTATTGAGCACATTTCTCACCTTATCGGCCAGCATTGCGGATGAGACATCCGCGTTCTTGATGGAGAAAGTCCCGCCGAATCCGCAGCACTCCTGCATATTCTGGATCGGCTGCAAGTCCAAGCCGCGCACCTGTTTCAACAGGCGGATCGGAATATCTCCCAGGTGCAGGCTGCGCATGGAGTGGCAGCTTGCATGATAGGTAACTTTGTGCGGATAAGACGCGCCAATGTCTTCCACGCCCAGTTTGCGCACCAGAAACTCAGAAAACTCATAAATACGCGGCAGGAGCGCTTCGACATCCGCAACCAGCCTCGCGTCGCCATCCATTTCAGCGGCCTTGACGTAGTGATCGCGCATCATGGAGACGCAGGAGGACGACGGAATCACGACTGCTTCCACGTCCCGATAGACGCGCACAAAATGGCGGATAATGGGAACCGCTTCGCGCAGGTAGCCGGTGTTCCAGTGCATCTGCCCGCAGCAGGTCTGCTCAGGGCGGAATTCGATCTCATGACCGAGGCGTTCGAGGACGCTGACGACGGCTTTTCCCGTCTCGGGAAAGAGCGCATCGTTATAACAGGTGATAAAAAGGGAGACGCGCAAGAATCTACCTCGTCGTTTGCAGGCGTAGAGTTTAGACTCACCCCAGTGTACGATGGGCGCATCCTCGCGGCGAATAGCAAATGAGATTTTGTTTCCCTAATGAGATTTTCGCCATGCGCGGGCATACTCTGGAGTCGAACGATCAAAGACAGAGGAACAAATGGGAATCTCGCTTGAATCTGGAGCTGCAACGCCGCAAGCAGAGCTTGCGCTCGGTTCCATGCAGATCCGCCATTTGCTGCGCGATCGGATCGAACCGGAGCGCATCCTCATCCGGCCCATCGAGCTCGTTGCATTTGCGTCGGATGCCAGCTTTTATCGGCTCATGCCCCGCGCCGTTGTTCAGCCCGAGACATCTGAAGAGGTTAAGCATCTCTTCCGGTTCAGCCATGAATACGGCATCCCGCTGGTCTTTCGTGCTGGCGGCACCAGCCTCTCCGGGCAGTCGATTACCGACGGAATTCTCGTGGATATTGGCCGCTATTGGCGCCATGTCCGCGTAGAGGAGAACGGCAGGACGGTTCGCGTACAACCGGGATTGATCGGCCAGCAGGCGAACAACGCGTTGCGGCTTTATGGCAGAAAGATCGGGCCCGATCCGGCTTCCATCGCCAGTTGCCGGATGGGCGGAATCCTTGCCAACAACTCCAGCGGCATGTGTTGCGGCGTGACTCAGAATGCTTATCACACGCTGCGTTCGCTCACATTCGTACTGCCATCCGGAACGCAGATTGACACCGCCGATGCCAATGCCGACAACATCTTTCGCATGTTGGAGCCGGAGCTTGCGGAGACGTTGCTGCGGCTGAAGACGGAGATCGCGGGCGACCCCTCACTGGCCTCGCGCGTGCGATCCAAATACAAGACCAAGAACACGACCGGCTACTCGCTGAACGCTTTTCTGGACTTCGAGCGCCCGGTGGATATTTTCAGCCACTTGCTGGTCGGCTCGGAGGGCACGCTGGGCTTTATCGCCGAGGCGGTGCTGGAAACGGTGCCGGACTACCCGTTGAAATCGACGGCGCTGCTGCTCTTTGCCGATCTCTACACGGCCTGCTCGGCGATTGGAGCGTTGACCGAGGCCGGCGCAGCAGCGCTTGAACTGATGGATCGCGCTTCCCTTCGATCGGTGGAAGATCAGCCGGGCGTGGCCGCTATCCTTCAGGGATTGCCTGAGTCGGCCGCTGGATTGCTGGTCGAGTTTCAGGCGCCGAACGAGACGCAACTCGCCGAATATGAGGCTCGCGCGCAGGCCGCTGTCGCTCCAATGCCGTTGCTGCGGCCGCCGGGGTTTACCGCGGACCCCGACAAGCAAGCCAAGCTGTGGAAGATTCGCAAAGGCATGTTTCCGTCGGTCGGCGCGGTGCGCGCAAGCGGAACGACGGCGCTGATCGAAGACATCGCGCTACCTGTCGAGCTGCTCGCCGATGGAGCGATGGATCTGCGCGCGCTTTTTGCCAAACACGGCTACGGCAACGCCATCATCTTTGGCCACGCCAAGGACGGCAATCTGCATTTTGTTCTGACTCAGGGCTTTAACACGGAACGCGAGGTGAGCCGCTATCGCGCCTTCATGGACGATGTGGTCGCACTGGTTGTCAACAAATACGACGGGGCGCTCAAGGCCGAACATGGCACCGGGCGCAACATGGCTCCGTTTGTCGAGACGGAATGGGGTCCGGAGGCATACCGGATCATGCGCGAGCTGAAATCGGTGACCGACCCGCGCAACCTGCTCAATCCAGGCGTGATCGTCAATCCCGACCCACTGGCGCACGTTTCTGATCTGAAGACAATGCCGGTGGTTGAGCCCGAGGTGGATAAGTGCATCGAATGCGGCTTCTGCGAGCATAGCTGCCCCAGTCGCGACCTTACGCTGACTCCTCGACAACGGATCGTGGTGCGGCGCGAGATGCAGCGGCTCAAGGACTCCGGAACGGCTCAAGAATATGCGGCTCTCGATCGCGATTTCCCCTACATGGCGCTCGATACCTGTGCCGTGGACGGACTCTGCGCGACCGACTGCCCGGTTTCGATCAATACCGGCAACTTGACCAAGCGATTTCGGGCGCTGCGCCACTCGCGGCTGGCGAGCAAAGTCGCTGAGACAGCAGCACGACACTTCATGCTGGCCGAAGTTGGAGCCCGATTCGCACTGAGCGCGGGACATTGGATCGAAGACCGGTTCGGGGCCAACTCGATGGCCGGACTCACCGCGTGGATCGATCGCCTATCGCGCAAGCTGCTCGACGCTCCCTTCTGGCACTGGAGCTATCCAATGCCCATGCCGCGCCGCGGGCCAATACCGTTCACCCCCGAGACGGGTGCCGATGCGGTCTACTATCCGGCCTGCATTTCGCGCATCATGGGCGCCCTGCCTGGCGAAGAAAACGCCACCGGCAACATGCAGGCGCTTCTCAAGCTGGCCGAGCGGGCGCGTGTAAAGCTGTTCCTGCCCAACGAAGTGGCCGGCCACTGTTGCGGCGTTCCCTTTTCGTCGAAGGGATTCGAGGCTGCAAACAAGACAGCGGTCAACCGGACGATTGAGAGCTTCTACCGCTGGTCCGATGAGGGCCATCTGCCCATCGTGGTCGATACCAGCCCCTGCACTTACGGCCTCAAGACATGCCGCGCGCAGCTTACCGAGGAGAACCGGCAGAAGTTCGACAAGCTGCTGATTCTCGACTCGGTTGAGTTCGTCCACAGCGCAATTCTGCCCCGCCTGCCCATTCTGCGCCGGCTCAATTCGGTGGCGCTGCACCCGGTTTGCTCGGCGGCAAAGATGGGCATCGCCTCCAAGCTGGTTACGCTGGCCGAAGCGTGCAGCGAAGAGGTAGTGGTGCCGCAGGAGGCCGGCTGCTGCGCCTTCGCCGGAGACCGCGGCTTCCTCTATCCCGAGCTGACCCGTTCGGCGACCGCGTGCGAGTCCGCCGAACTCGAATCGCAGAGCCACGACGGGTATTTCTCCTCCAGCCGCACCTGCGAGATCGGGATGACCCGCGCCACGGGCAAGCTCTACCGGTCCTACCTGCAGATGCTCGAAGAAGCATCCCGCCCATAGTTCTGCCGTCCGCGCCACCCCTTCAACGGTGAGTCGCAACTGCGTCTTGTAACGCTTCCGCTCCAATCCTCACTATCTCCGCGTAGATCGCACTCACAGCCGCTCTTTGAGTTTTATTGAGAAGAATTGAAGTGGATTCTTCGCAACCCCGTGGCATACTCACCCTGTTTTCACGAATTTTCCGCCACATTTCGGTGGGTCGAGTTTGCCAATGCGGTCCGGCCGCGGCCAGATTCCAACGGCCGTCGGCCGGTCCGCTCTTTTTATCAGGCGTTCCAGTGACGTGAACGCTCTACGGCATCCTTCCAGCGCTCGCGCCGGGCGGCAACATCGGCTGCGGCCAGCTTCGGTTCAAAGCGCGTGTCGCTCTGCCGCTGAGTGAGCAATTCGCTTTCGCCGTCCCAGAAGCCCACTGCCAGTCCAGCAAGATAAGCCGCGCCCAGCGCCGTGGTCTCCGTCACCCGCGGCCGGATCACCGGCACGCCCAGCACATCCGCCTGGAACTGCATCATCAGGTCGTTGACCGCCGCGCCGCCATCCACGCGCAACGCCGGTAATTGCGTTCCGGTACCGGCCGCGGAATCCTGCTGCATGGCTTCGAGCGCATCCGCCACCTGAAACGCCACGCTTTCCAGCGCCGCGCGGGCAATGTGGCCGGGCTGCGTACTGCGGCGCAGGCCGATAATCAATCCACTGGCATGGGGGTCCCAGTACGGCGCGCCCAGGCCGACAAAGGCCGGGACAAAGACCACTCCATCCGCGTCCGCCACCGTCGCCGCCAGCAGCTCGACCTCCGCCGAGGAGTGAATCATCTTCAGGTTGTCCCTGAGCCATTGCACCACCGCGCCGCCGATGAAAATGCTGCCCTCCAGCGCATATTCGAGGCGCCGGTGCGCACTCGCGGTCAGCGTGGTGATCAGACGATTCTTCGATTGCAAAAATCCCGCGCCGATATTCTGCAGCAGAAAGCACCCGGTCCCGTAGGTATTCTTCGCCTCGCCTGGCTGAAAACAGAGCTGGCCAAAGAGCGCCGCCTGCTGATCCCCGGCGATGCCGGCGATAGGAATGCCTTCCAGGCCATGCGATGTGTTGACCACACCCACCCGCTCGCTGGACCAGCGCACCTCCGGCAACATGCTCGCGGGAATGCCGAAAAGCTGCAGCAACTCCTCATCCCACTGCCCATCCACGATGTTGTAGAGCAGCGTCCTTGAGGCATTCGTCTGGTCGGTCACATGCACAGGTATCCCTTCGCCGCCATTGGTCAGATTCCAGATCAACCACGTGTCGATAGTGCCCACGGCCAGCTTGCCGGCCTCGGCCTGCGCGCGCACGCCCGGTACGTTGTCCAAAATCCAGGCAATCTTGGTCGCGGAGAAATATGGGTCCAGCAGCAGGCCAGTCTTGACGCTGACCATCGGCTCCGCGCCCTCGGCAACCAGCCGCTGGCAGTGCGCCGCACCGCGCCGGTCCTGCCACACGATTGCGTTATAGACCGGCTTGCCGGTTGCGCGCTCCCAGAGCACCACCGTCTCGCGCTGGTTCGTTATCCCCAGCGCGGCCACATCGCGCGCTTCCACGCCGGCACGCACCAGCGCCTGGACAGCGCAGCTCATCTGCGACGTCAGAATCTCGGTCGGGTCGTGCTCCACCCAACCTTGCTGCGGGTAAATCTGCTGAAATTCCTGCTGCGCCACCGCGACAATCGCGCCGGCCTGGTCAAAGAGAATCGCCCGCGAACTGGTCGTTCCCTGGTCGAGTGAAAGTATGTATGCCATGCGGCCCTTGTGTATCACGCCGCGTGCGCAGTGGGCAAATAGTCTACCCGTCGACGCACAACAAATCCGCTCCAAACCAGTTGCGCGAAAAACGGACCTGGCTTATGCTGTGCTTGTTGCCGTTGCGGTCGCACACCGATGGCAGTCGGCCCGTAGGCCAGAAAAGCAGGTGCCTCATGCCAATCCTTTCGCATTCAGCTTCCAGAAGCGGTTCGCGATGCGCCTGCGGTTTCGGCTTCGTCATCCTTTGCGCCTTGCTCGCAGGCAGATCCCAGGCGCAACAATCCGCGCCCAGCGCTGACCTGGAATCTCTCACGCCTACGCCGCCGGTCGTCTTCCACAACCCTATCCCTAGCGATCAACTCACCTTCCTGAATGACTACGCTGGCCGCCCGGCCAAAGAGCTGTTGAAAGACAAGCGCTTTGAGAAGCTCCGCAAACTGGTCATTCCCCGTTCCGAGTACCACTATGGACGCGACATGCCTCTCTCCGAAGCCAGCGACGATGTTGTCTACGGCTCCAAAATTCCCGTTCAGGTGCGCGACGGGCGCTACGTTACCATCTCCGGCAGCCAGGGCCCGTACCTCAACGGCAAAGGCTTCTTCTGGTTCGACATTCAAACCGGAGTCGCGCTCGGGGGCGTCTATTTCCACCCTGTCAACGGCGAACCCACTCCCACTTTGGCCGTCTTTTCCAAACAACTCAGCGACCACTCTCTGGGCATGAGTCAGTTGCCTCTTCCCTTCGCCGAAGACCTGAGCTATTGGGTCGCAAGCTCAGATGCCCGTTCGGTTTCCCCGCGCTACTTCATCCCCGATAACGGCAAGAAGTACGTTCTGCTCCATGACGAAGACTACTGCGACCATCCGACCAACGCCCCGGCCCCGCCCGAAACCACCTGCCTGCAACTGAATGCCGAAGCCGCCGAAGCCGATCTCAACGCCGCCTACTTCATGCAGCGCACTGGCAACGCAGCCGACGCCACCGCGTGGATGCTGGGCCCGGATCAGGTGGCCTGGATCGGCTTCCGCAACCAGAGCTGCGGCATTGGCCCTGGAGCCCTCTCCTGCCGCATACGCATTACTCGCCAGCGCACACGGACCATTCTCAAAGGAGCGTGAGCCGCCGCTATACTTTGGCCTTTTTCAACTCGGCCCAATCCTTCTCCGTCTGATCGGCATACTTGCGCCCAAACTCTGCCAGCGCTTCTGCAAACCCCTCGCCGGAACCGAGATATCCGGCAATCTGAAGCGCGTCGCCGGAACGCGCGTGGCCTCGCGCCAACAGTTCGCCGCAAAGTTGCGCATACTCCAGCAAACCTTCTCCATTCAGGTCGGTCAGCTCAATCGAAGCTTTGTGGTCGTTCAACCTTCGCACCAGATAATCCCGCCCCTCAATGGTCGTGTATCCCAGCAGAATGTCCGTCCCGGTCTGGATCATCCGCTGCCCCTCAACCACGCGCTGGCCCTGATGCCGCGCCACATGCGGATCCTGCAAATAGGGCGCATACGCCGACGGAACCTGTTCCTTAATCTGCAAAAAGAACGGATCCCCCGTCCCATTGCCTTCCATATACACGCAGTAATCGCGCAGGCCGACCGATCCAGTCCCAACCACCTTGAAAGCCACATCCATCGGCCTGTATTGGTTGAAAAAATACTTCCGTTGCGACTGCAAGGTTTCTCGGTAGGCGTCCAGCGAAGCCAGCACTACGCGCGACTTGGCCCCCGTCAACCGCGTCAGCACCGGCTTGATTTCCTTGAACTGGCGCGGCGCATCGGGCTTTTCCGATCCAGCGCCCGGAACCGGCTCCGTCAACTGCTCGAGCGTGTGCATGGGCGTCGCGCGCAGCGCCTTCTGCAGCGCAATGTGAACCGGAGCCACTTCCTCAATACGCATGATCTGGTCGCGAACCATCTCCAGCACCGGCATCGGCGCGTAGGCTCGCATTCGCTCGCTATAGCTGCCGATGCAACCAATCACGGCGCGCTCACAGAGGCTCGCCTTGTTACGTGCTTCGCGCCCCGCCACCACGAGCGAAGCAGCCATGCGCTTCAGATCCCACTCAAACGGCCCGCGAAAGGTCTCGTCGAAGTCGTTGATGTCGAAGATGAGACGCCCGTCTTCTGCCGCAAACGCGCCCAGATTGCGCACATGCGCGTCGCCGCAGAGCTGCACCGTGAGCCCGGTATTCGGCAATGCGGCCAGGTCAGCGGCCATCACCGGCACCGCCCCGCGAAAGTAGCCGAAGGGCGAAGCGATCATGCGCTCATACTTGATCTTCACCAGCGCCGGCACGCGCCCTTTTACCGAGCGCTGCAGCAAGGTGAGTGGCGGGGTAAGTCGAGCCTTCGCGGAAAACTCCGCATGTTGCGCGCGCGCCACCTGCTTGCGCCGCGCCTGGCCTAAGTCCTGACGTTCTTCCGGGGTCGCCCAATGCATTCACGGAACATACATCGGTTGACTCAAACTGCGCAACCCGAGTTGGCGCATGACTCAATGCTCCGGCGCTTCCTCAAACTCCGTGCCAATGCGATGCAGCCCTATGGATCGCCACTGCAGTCGACGAGGGCTTGCGTTCCATGCGTACTTTCTTTCCTGGAAGTGCTTACCGCGGGTGGGCGCAGGATGAGACGAAGGGCTCAAAGCGAGCAAAAGAGGGCCGGTTCAAGACTGACGTGTTTACCTTGAGAAGGTCAAGCAAGCAGAACAGCCGGCAGAATGGTTTCGTTGAGCCGCAAGTCCCTCGAATCTGGGCACTCGCATGAAGGGAAGTTGCGGACAATAGGCCGGGCCTTCGGCCCTCCGATCTCCCACTTGCCGCCCGAAACCCAGGCCGATGGCCTGGGCTGGTATATCGGCGCGCCTTTGGCGCTCCGTTCTGCCGGTACACTTGAGGCGTTTCCGGCCCGAATCGCAATCCCGTTGGGAGTCAGGCCAATTCATGCGATTGCCCTGTCCCTCGAATCTGCCGAAACTCGATATTTTTCGGTAAACGCTATACTGGTTCGGACTCTCCAACCGCTGCATTCCGGAACAGAATGTCACACGATAGGATGGAAAAACTTCTGAAAAGCGAACCGGAACACGGTACCGAGGCCACTGCTGTCCCGACGCCTTCCGAGGTTCCGCTGTGTGTCGATCTCGACGGCACGCTGGTTAAGTCGGACACCTTCCACGACTCGCTTTGCGTGCTCCTTCGCAGCCACCCCTCGATACTCCTCCGCATTCCCGGCTGGCTCCTGTCGCCGGGCCAGCGCGGAGGCAAGGCGCGCGTCAAAGCCGAGGTGGCCTCGTTTGCCCCGCTGGACGCAACCCACCTGCCGTACAACCAGCCGTTGCTGCGCTTCCTCGCCGAGCAGCACCGGCAGGGACGCCGGATTTATCTCGCCACCGGGGCGGATATTTCCCTCGCCGACCGCGTTGCCAAACATCTGGGCCTATTTTCCGGGGTTCTGGCCTCCGATGGCAAAAACGATCCGGTAAATCTGACCGGTAACCACAAACTGGCGGCGCTGCGGCAGCGCTTTCCGGTTTTCGACTATATCGGTAACGCCACTCCGGATGTCCCCGCCCTCAGTCACTCCCGCCGAGCTTACACCGCGAATCCCACACCGGGCCTCCGCAGCGCTCTCAACTCGCGCCGGCTTCAACCGGTGCAGGAGTTTCAGGATCGCAGACCATTCCTTCCAGCTCTCGTCAAAGCCATTCGCGCGCACCAATGGGCTAAAAACATCCTGCTTGTCTTTCCGCTGCTGCTCTCTCACTCCATCACCCGGCAGACCGCCATCGCCGCCGTTCTGGCATTCTTCTGCTTCAGCTTCGTCGCCTCCGCCAATTACCTGGTCAACGACCTGCTGGACATCGAAAACGACCGGCGTCACCTCAAGAAGCGGTTTCGCCCCTTTGCCCACGGAGACCTCTCCGTAGCCGCCGGCCTCCAAATCATCCTGCTGCTCGTCGCCGCGAGCTGCTCTTTGCTGCCATTTTTGCCGGTTTCCTTTGCCTTCTGGCTGCTTGCCTATGTGATCGTCACTTCGGCTTACTCCTTTCGGCTCAAGCGCATCCCACTGGTGGACGTCCTCGTGCTCTCCGGCCTTTACACCCTGCGCATGATGGCCGGCGGCGCAGCCACAGCCACCGAAATTTCACCGTGGCTCTCCAGCTTCGCCATTTTTCTCTTCCTTTCCCTGGCCATGGTCAAGCGGTTCAGCGAACTGGCCAATTTGCGCGAACGCGGCATCGCCCACTCCCAGGGGCGCGGCTACCTGGTCACCGACATCGAGCAGATCCGCAGCTTTGCCACCGCCAGCGCCACGGCCGCAGTCGTCGTCTTTTCGCTCTACATCTCCCGGCCTGACGTTTATACACTGTACCGCCATCCCGCGCGGCTCTGGCTCGTCGTTCCACTCTTGCTCTTCTGGCTCTACCGCGTGCTTTTGCTCGCCTCACGCGGAGAGCTGGATGAAGATCCGGTCATTTTCGCCATCCGCGACCGAGTCAGCATCGCGATGGGGGCTGGAATTGCCATTCTCGCCGTGTTTGCCATGATTTAGCTCAAAGCCCGATCCGCTCCCAGAATCCCGCCAGCTTGCGCCTCTGAACCCGCTCCAAGCTGCCGCATAAAAACCATCGCCCTCAGTTAATGCATCTTCGCGACGATTTGCTTCGTCGTATAAAGCATCTGGCATTTTCGTGGACCCTTGGCAATCATCTCTCCACGCCATACCAAACCTTTAGACTGAACTCAACAGCGACCATTTTCGCGAGTCCCGGGAGCGACAAGAGAATTTATGTGGATAGTCCGGCTTGCATTGCGGCGGCCCTATACCTTTGCCGTCTTTGCAATTCTTCTTCTGTTGATCGGCGCATTCAGCATCCTTACGATGCCGACCGACATTTTTCCGAACATCAATATCCCCGTGGTCAGCGTGGTCTGGCAATTCACCGGCCTCTCCGCCGAGGAATTGGCCAACCGCATCACCAGCCCCAGCGAACGCAGCATGACCACCACGGTCAACGACATCGAGCATATCGAGTCGCAGACGCTGAACGGCGTCGCGGTCATCAAGATCTACTTCCAGCCCCACGTCAACATCGGCCAGGCGATTGCCCAGGTCAGCGCTATCAACCAGAGCACCCTAAGGCAGTTGCCTCAGGGCACGACGCCCCCGCTGGTCATTCAATTCAATGCTTCCAGCGTTCCCGTTTTGCAGCTTGGCCTCTCCGGCCAGGGATTATCCGAGGCGCAACTCAACGATCTCGGAACCAATCTCATCCGGACTCGCCTGGCCACGGTTGAAGGCGCATCCATTCCCTATCCCTACGGCGGCAAACAGCGCCAGGTGCAGGTGGATCTCAATCTCCACGCCCTGCAAGCCAAGGGACTTTCCCCCAACGACGTCGTCAACGCCATCTCGGCGCAAAACATCATCGCTCCCGGCGGCACCATGAAAGTAGGCGCCTATGAATACGCGATCGAGACCAACTCCGCGCCGTCCGTCATCAATGAACTGAATAACTTGCCCATTCGCGCCGTCAACGGAGCCGTGATCTACGTGCGCGACGTTGCCCATGTCCGCGACGGTTTTCCGCCGCAGACCAACATCGTTCGCGTAGACGGCCAGCGCGCCACTCTGATGTCCATTCTCAAGACCGGCTCCTCCTCCACGCTCGACATCATCGCCGGCATTCATGAGAAACTCCCTGGCATCCTTTCCCAGATGCCGCCGCAGCTCCGCGTCAATGCGCTCAACGACCAGTCCATCTTCGTCCGCGGCGCCATTAACGGCGTGGTTCGAGAGGCCATCATCGCTGCCTGCCTTACCGGCATGATGATCCTCATCTTCCTGGGCAGTTGGCGCTCGACGATCATCATCGCCGTCTCCATTCCGCTTTCCATTCTCTCCTCGCTCATCTGCCTCTCGGCGCTGGGCGAGACCATCAACATCATGACCCTCGGAGGCTTGGCGCTCGCCGTCGGCATCCTGGTCGACGACGCCACCGTCGAAATCGAAAATATCAACCGGAATCTTGAATCCGGCAAAGAGATCGAGCAGGCCATCCTCGATGGCGCGGCGCAAATCGCAGTTCCCGCGCTGGTCTCCACGCTCGCCATCTGCATCGTATTCGTGCCCATGTTCTTCCTGAGCGGCGTCTCCCGCTACCTCTTCGTTCCGCTCGCGGAAGCCGTGGTCTTCGCCATGCTGGCCAGCTATCTGCTCTCCCGCACCGTGGTGCCGACCATGGCCAAGTACCTGCTCAAGGAACACAGCGACGAGGACACCGAAAAGCGCCGCACCAGCCGCAATCCCTTTGTCGCCTTCCAGCGCGGGTTTGAGCATCATTTCGAGAACATTCGTCAGGGCTACATCCGCCTGCTGACCTTCGCTGTCGATCACGCTACTGTCTTCATCGTCACATTTCTGCTTATCTGCGTGGCCTCTGTCGGCCTGCTGGCGCCCCAACTCGGCCAGGACTTTTTCCCATCCGTCGACGCCGGCTCCTTCAAGATCCACGTTCGCGCCCACACCAGCACCCGCATTGAAGAAACCGCGGCTCTTTGCGATCACGTCGATCAGGCCATTCGCAGCGTGGTGCCGGCCAAGGAAGTCGTCACCATCATCGACAACATCGGCCTTCCCTACTCCGGCTTGAACCTCTCTTACTCTACCTCCGCCTTTGTCGGCACGGCGGATGCCGACATCACCGTGCAGTTGACCGAAGATCACCATCCCTCCGAGGCCTACATCGCCCGCCTCCGCGAGGTACTCAGCCGCCAGTTCCCCGGCGTCACCTTCTACGTTCTACCGGTCGATATCGTCACGCAGATTCTCAACTTCGGGCTCTCGTCTCCCATCGACATCCAGGTCATCGGGCCCGACCTGCAACACAATCGCGTTTACGCCGAAAAGCTGCTCAACGACGTGAAATACGTTCCCGGCGCGGCCGATACCCGCATCCAGCAGCCCTTTAACGCGCCAAAGTTCACCGTCAACGTGGATCGCACCCGCTCCCAGGAGGTCGGCCTCTCGCAGCGCGACGTAACCAACAGCCTGCTGGTTGCTCTCAGCGGCAGCTTTCAGACCACCCCAAACTTCTATCTCGATCCCAAGAACGGCGTCAGCTACAGCATCGCCGTGCAGTCGCCGCAGTACGACTTTCAGTCGGTGCCGGAGCTCGCCAGCATGCCGGTTACCACCACCACTTCAACAGCCGCACCTCAACCGCCGATCACCGGAGCCAGCCCCACCGCCGCACCCGGCAGTACGCCCTCGGCGCAGATTCTGGGAAATCTCTCCAACATCGTCGCCGGTACCGAACTCGGCACCGTCAGCCACTTCGACATCCAGCCCGTTCTCGACATCTACGCCAACGTCGATGGCGCCGACCTCGGCTCCGTCACCCGCGCTATTGAGAAGAAGATCAAAGCGCATGAAGGCGAAGTTCCCAAAGGCACCCAGGTCATCCTTCGCGGACAGAGCGAAACCATGGCCAAGTCCTACATTGGCCTGCTTGCCGGCCTCGCCTTCTCCATCCTGCTCGTGTACTTCCTGATCGTGATCAACTTCCAGTCCTGGCTGGACCCGTTCCTGATCATCTCCGCCCTGCCCGCCGCAATTACCGGCATCGTCTGGTTCCTTTTCCTCACCAACACCCGGCTCAGCGTTCCCGCGCTCACCGGCACTATCATGTGCATGGGCGTCGCAACGGCCAACTCGATCCTGGTAGTCAGTTTCGCCCGCGAACAGTTGGAAGCCCTGGTCGGCGACGCCCGCAAGGCTGCCTTGAACGCCGGCTTCGTCCGCTTCCGCCCCGTGCTCATGACCGCGCTGGCCATGATCATCGGCATGGTGCCCATGGCCCTCGGCCTCGGTGACGGCGGCGAGCAAAATGCGCCCCTTGGCCGCGCCGTTATCGGCGGACTGATGCTGGCCACCGTCGCCACGCTCTTCTTCGTCCCTACCTTCTTCTCCGCACTGCATGGGCGTCTGGAACGAAAAGCCCGCAGCAAGCGGTTCCAGACCCAAAGCAATGCTGTCGATGAACAGTTTCCGGAGCAACTATGAGCACGCATGATACGGGCAACGCCCCCAAGCAAGCCGCAGCGCACGATACCGAGACCGCCCCCGACCAGAAGCCGATCCATTTCGGCCACGGCATTACCGCTGCGATCATTCTCGTCCTGGTCATGGTCGCACTTGGCCTTTACGGGTATTTCGCCAGAAATCACACCATGAAGGTGCTCGCCGAAGAGACCAATAACCTTGCAGCGCCTTCGGTCATCGCCATCGCTCCCAAACCCGGCGACCCGGTGCAGGAGCTCACCCTCCCCGGCAACGTCACCTCCTACACCGACGCGCCGGTCTATGCCCGCACCTCCGGCTATCTCACCCACTGGTACTACGACATCGGCGCCAAGGTGAAGGCCGGAGCGCTCCTGGCCGAGATCGCCAGCCCCGAAGTCGACCAGCAACTCGCCCAGGCCCAAGCCGACCTGAATACCGCCGAAGCCAACGCCAACAACGCCAAGATTCAGGCCGACCGCTACAAAGACCTCGTTACCTCCAACGCCGTCTCGCAGCAGGACACCGACACCTTCGTCAACCAGGCCAGCTCTACCGCGGCGCAGGTCAAATCCGCGCAGGCCAACGTCGATCGCCTCAAGCAGCTCACCGGATTTGAAAAGGTCTACGCTCCCTTCGACGGCGTCATCACCGCCCGCCGCGTCGACACCGGTCAGCTAATCGACGCTGGCGCAAGCGCCGGCGCCGGCACCTCCACCGCCGAGCTCTTCCATATGCAGGCCGTCCAGACCCTGCGCGTCTACACCAACCTGCCCGGCGTCTATTCCGGTTCCATCAAGAAGGGTGAAAACATCGACCTCACCTTCGCCGAGCAGCCGGGCCGGACCTACCGGGGCAAACTTGTCCGCACCTCCGACGCCATCGACCCCGCCAGCCGCACCCTGCTCGTCGAAGTCGACGTGGACAACCGCAAAGGTGAGCTACTCGCCGGCACACTGGCCCAGGTTCACTTCAAGGTTGATCCCGTCGGCTCTCTTTTCGTCATCCCCGTCTCCGCGCTCATCTTCCGCAGCGAAGGCCTGCGTGTGGCCACAGTCAAGGACGGCGTCGCCCATCTCGCCCCCGTTGCCATGGGCCAGGACGACGGCCGCACCGTCCAGATCATGGATGGTCTGCACAAAGACGACAAAGTCATCCAGGACCCGCCCGACTCCCTCATCGACGGCGAAAAAGTCCACGTCCTCACGCCCGATGAAGTGAAAACCGCCCAGGGAGGCAAGTAACCATGGCCCTCCCCAAACCACCCCAAGAGCGGGTGCCCGAAAGTCCAGAGCCATCGCAAATCCGGGTGCTCCATCCTCGCCGCGCCCTTGTTTTTGTAGGATTCACCATCGCCGGCGTCGCGGCAATCGCCACCATCCAAGGCTGCAAACCCGTAGGCCCCAACTACCAGCGTCCCACCTACGACGCTCCCACCGCCTACAAGGAAGCTACGGTTCCCCCGCCCCCAGCACCCAACGGAGGAGGCTGGCAGCCAGCTTCGCCCTCCGACGGAATGTTGAAGGGCAAATGGTGGGAAATTTTCAACGATCCCCAGCTCAACAGCCTCGAAGAGCGCATCGCCAGCACCAACCAGACCCTCCACAGCGCCCTCGAAACCTACCTGGCCGCGCGCGACCAGGTCAAAATCGCCCGCTCCGCCTTCTCGCCAACCCTCTCCGCCGGCCCGTCCGTCAGCCACGACAGAGTCTCGAAAAACCGGCCGCTAACCATACCCGGTGCGGCCAACAACTACAACGACTTGGCCATCGAAGGGCAGGCCAACTGGGAGCCCGATTTCTGGGGCCAGATTCGACGCACCGTCGAAGGCGCCAGCGCCGCGGCTCAGGCCAGCAACGCCAGCATGGCCAACGTCGCCCTCAGCCTCCAATCGGAACTCGCTGAGGACTACTTCGACCTGCGCGGCCTCGACCTGCAAACGCAGCTCCTCGACAAAGACATCCAGAACCTCTCCGACCAGCTTGACCTCACCAAGCGCCGCCTCGTAGGCGGCATCGGCACCGACGCCGACGTAGCCCTGGCCCAGACCCAGCTCGACACCACCAAGGCCCAGCTCATTGACGTCGGAGTAGCCCGAGCCGAATTCGAGCACGCCATCGGCACCATCGCCGAATACAAGCTGAACGAGTTCTCCATCGCCCCAGCCCCGCTTAGCCTCGACCCCGACAAGAACCCGCCGCAAGTCCCCACCGGCGTCCCTTCGCAACTGCTGGAACGCCGCCCGGACATCGCCCAGGCCGAGCGCCAGGCTGACCAGGCCAACGCCCAGATCGGAGTCGCCATCGCCGCCTTCTACCCCACCATCAGCCTCGGCGGCGGCGGCGGCTTCGAAAGCACCCACGGCGGCACCTGGATTCAAGGCCCCAGCGCCCTATGGTCTCTCGGCGCACAGGCCACCCAGTTGTTGATCGACGGCGGCAAGCGCAAAGCGACCACCCAGCAGGCTCGCGACAACTTTGAAGCCAGCGCTTCCAACTACAGAAGCGTAGTCTTCCTCGCCTTCAACGAAGTGGAAGACAAACTCTCAGACCTGCGCATCCTCGGACAGGAAGAACAAGCCCAGCACACCGCCGTCAACGACGCCCAACACTCGCTCGACGTCTCCAACAGGCGCTATAAAGGCGGAGCCACCGACTATCTGGAAGTCCTCACCGCCGAAACCACGCTGATTCAAAACCAGCGCACCGAAGCCACGCTAAGAAGCAGAAGATACGCCTCCAGTGTAGAGCTGATCCGCTCCTTAGGCGGCGGCTGGGACGCCACGCAGATCCCGAAATAGCCATCTCACCAGCAACCCGATCCAATGTGGGTGCCCTACCCTTTGTCCCGCCGTTGGACAAAGGGTGGGAGGAACAATCGCCAGACTCTACGACCAGAGCTAAGGCATTTTCGCTTCAAGTGCTTACAGAAACCACCCTGACGGAAGTCGAAACGTAAGGATGTGAAGCGAAAATGCTCTAGAATTACCGTGAACCCAGCAAGCAATGTGCTCCACGCCCGGCCAGCGCCCGATCAAGGGTCACCATCTTCCCGCCAGCTGCCTCCGCAACCGCCAGCAGCCACGCGTCCGCCCATACCTTGGGCGACACCGTCTCACCCGAAGTAGTGCGGCGAAACTCAGCCTCCGCGCCTGACGATTCGATATAGAACCGCACCCTGTCGTCGTCGAAAAAGCGGGTGTATGCGCGCCATGCCCCGGCCATCGTCAGCGGTTTTCCGTCCGTCGCAGCCGCTGTCGTGCATAAACGAAGAAACCCAAGCTGCGTCAACCGTATGAAGCAGATTTCTCCCGAATGCTGTTCCCACCATTTCCTTACGATTGTGTGGTGAATATGGCCTGGGGCCTGGACTGCAACCCACATATTCAAATCAGGGAATCTCAATGAGGTCATAAAGCTCTTCGTTGGTAAGCAAGCCGAGGCGCCGTCCCGCTAGAGGAAGCGGAGGATTGTCGAAATCGAGCCGCCGAACCGGCCGCTCAGGCTCACCGCGCTCAACAACCAGCTCGATCCCTTCGAGGATCAGCTTGCGTGCAGAGCAACCCTTGCGCGCAGCGGCCTCATGAATGCGGCGGTGTAAATCGCGCGGCAGATCGATCGATGTGCGAATGGGTTTCGACTCCATAGCCTAAAGTATGATGACGCGACTTAAATAAGTCAATCCCGGATCGCGCTTGACATCGGATACCGCGCCGCCCGACTGAGCGACGCGGTCGTTTGCGAAACCGCCCTACAGCATTTTCCCAAGATGATTATCCAGCTTACTCAGGCGCAGTGCCCTCAGGGCCAAAGGCCCGCTTTATACCAGCCTGAGCCAACGGCCCAGGACAGCGGCATAATGCGGAACCGAGGGCCCAAGGCCCGACATATAGGCCATCAAGACATCCCAAGGAAAACTGCCCGAGCTAACTGAATAATCATCTTGGGAAACCGCCTTAAAGCGTAGCCATATCGATCACAAACCGGTACTTCACATCCTGCTTCAGCAACCGCTCAAAGGCTTGATTGATCCCGGCCATCGGAATCACCTCCACATCCGAAGTAATGCCGTGCTCGCCGCAGTAATCCAGCATCTCCTGCGTCTCCGGCATGCCGCCGATGCAAGAGCCCGAAAGCGCGGCGCGGCGGAAGATGAAGTTGGTCACATTCACCACCGGCAGCACTTCCGGTAGCCCCACC
>Ga0302325_10005016_pt1 | contig 30409 bp, 22 predicted proteins | sample Palsa_T0_2_FD_201948 | JGI IMG/M metagenome (GOLD analysis project Ga0302325, IMG submission 201948) | Peat permafrost microbial communities from Stordalen Mire near Abisko, Sweden - Palsa_T0_2 | ecosystem: Environmental > Terrestrial > Soil > Palsa > Peat permafrost | place: Sweden: Abisko... | reverse complement strand
GTTCCGCTCTTCTTTGTTTCGCCGCTCCAGATCAACTTTCAGGTTCCATGGGAACTGCTTTCCTCGCCGACTGCCGCGCTGACGGTCACCACGGCCGGCGGAACGAGTCCCGCAATCACCGTGAGCTCTTCCGCGGCGGCGCCAGGGATCTTCACCATCGGCACGGCCAACTCTGCCACCCAGGGGGCCATCCAGATTGCCAACAGTACGACCCTGGTGGCCCCGGTTGGCGCCATTCCCGGCGTCGATTCCCGGCCTGCCAAAGCCGGCGACATCCTTACAATCTATTGTTCGGGCCTGGGAGCGGTGACCAACACTCCTGCGGACGGCGCCGCGGCCGGCAGCGGCGGCTTGTCCTACGTGCAGTCGCCGGTTAGCGTGACTGTCGGGGGCCAAACAGCTCCCTTCCTGTTTGCCGGCCTGGCGCCGGGATTTGTCGGTCTTTATCAGGTCAATGTGCAGTTACCCACGGGCCTTACGCCTGGGAACGTGGTACCGGTGGTTGTTTCAACTGCGAATCTGAACTCAAACACTGCGACGATCGCAGTGCAGTAGAGTCGAGAACTTGGTCCTTGAGGAGCTACTGGAATGAAGCGCATCGCCATCTGTGTACTGGTATCCTGCCTGGGCTTTTGTTTTCGCGCGAGCGCGCAAGGCGGCATCATCACGACTGTCGCGGGAAGCAATTGGGTCTTTCCCACCAGCGTCACGACCGCTTTGAATGCGCCGCTGGCGCCAATGGCTTCAGTAGTGGTCGATGCTCAAGGCAACCTCGACGCGGCGGACGCGAGCAACAACATAGTGGTTCAGGTTACTCCGACTGGGGGCTTCCGCATTGTCGCGGGTAATGGAGCCGCTGGCTTTTCCGGGGACGGCGGTCCGGCGATCTCGGCGTCACTGAATTATCCATACGCGGTTGCCGTGGATGCCTCCGGGAATCTCTTGATCGCGGATTCCGTGAACAACCGCATCCGGAAGGTCTCGCCCAGCGGCGTCATCACAACGGTTGCCGGCAACGGCAGCTTTGGCTTCTCCGGCGACGGCGGGCCGGCGACTTCGGCTTCTCTTGGCAACCCAACATCGATCGCCGTGGACGCATCCGGAAATCTCTTTATCCTGGACGAGAATAACGATAGGATCAGGAAAGTGTCGGCGAGCGGCGTGATCACAACTGTTGCCGGCAATGGGATCGATGCCTTCTCCGGCGATGGTGGCCCAGCTACGTCGGCGTCGTTGAATTCCGCGAGCGGAATCGCACTGGATCAGTCCGGGAATCTCTTTATCGCCGAGCTTTACAATCGAGTGAGGAAAGTGTCGGCGGCGAGTGGCGTGATCACCACGGTCGCCGGCAACGGCAGCTTCGGCTTCTCCGGCGACGGTGGTCCAGCGACTTCGGCATCGCTCAACGAGCCTTTCGGGCTTGCCTTGGACGCGTCCGGGAATCTCTTCATCGCGGACTCCGGGAATAACCGCATCCGGAAGGTGTCGCCCAGTGGCGTGATCGCGACAGTTGCCGGCAGTGGCGCTCCCGGCCCACTTACTACTTTCGCTGGCGACGGCGGCCCAGGGATATCGGCATCGCTCTTCGCCCCCTCCGGGGTCGCCGTAGATTCGGCCGGCAACCTCTACATCGCGGACTACGGGAACAGTCGGATCCGCAAGGTGTCGGTCAGCGGTGTGATCACGACTGTTGCAGGCAACGGGATGTTCCGCTTCTCCGGCGACGGCGGTCCCGCCACCGCGGCCCAGTTATGGAACCCGGCCGGAGTTGCCGTCGACGCATCCGGAAATCTCTTCATCGCGGACTCCATTAACAACCGGATCCGGAAGGTGTCGGCCAGTGGCCTCATCAGCACAGTTGCCGGCAACGGCAATTATGGCTTTTCCGGGGACGGCGGTCCCGCCACCGCGGCTTCGCTTAGAGATCCCCAGTCGGTTGCCGTGGATGGATCTGGGAATCTGCTCATCGCGGACTTGACTAACGATCGCATCCGGATGGTGTCCGCGTCGACCGGCGTAATCACCACGGTTGCGGGCAACGGAGGCTATGGCCTCGCCGGCGACGGCGGTTCAGCGACTTCCGCATCGCTTAATTCTCCATACGCCGTTGCCGTGGATGTGTCCGGCAATCTCTTCATCGCGGACGCAGAGAATAACGTGATCCGGAAGGTGTCGCCCAGCGGCGTCATCACCACGGTGGCCGGCAGCGGAACTGCTGGCTTCTCAGGCGACGGCGGGCAGGCGACCTTGGCGCAACTGAATTTTCCAGATGCTGTTGCGGTGGACGCATCCGGGAACTTGTTCATTGCGGACGACTATAACTTTCGAATCCGCAGGGTGTCGGCCAGCGGCATCATCACGACCATCGCGGGCAACGGAACCAGTGGATTCTCGGGCGACGGCGGGCCGGCGACTTCGGCGTCGTTGTTTTTTCCCGGGGGGATCGCCGTGGGTAATTCCGGGAATCTCTTCATCGCGGACTCAGGGAATCGAATTCGGAAGGTGTCGGCCAGCGGCATCATCACAACTTTTGCGGGCGACGGATTCTCTGGCTTCGCTGGCGACGGCGGTCCATCAATTTCGGCGGAGCTGAACATCCCAGAAGGACTTGCCCTTGATGCCTCCGGGAATCTCTTCATCGCGGACTCCGGAAATAGTCGGATTCGCGAAGTATCGGCGTCAAGCCCGACTGCGGCGGGTCCGTCCGTTCCGGCCAACGGCGTGGTGGATGGCGCAGGTTTCTCCGCCAGGATCTCGGGCGGCGGCATCGGGTCCATATTCGGGACAAACCTTGCGGCGGCCACAACGTCGGCATCGTCGTTACCCCTGCCGACTACGCTCGGCGGCACGACCGTCATGATGAACGGAATCTCTGTTCCGCTCTTCTTCGTTTCGCCCCTCCAGGTCAACTTTCAAGTTCCATGGGAACTGCTTTCGTCGACCACTGCCACGCTGATCGTCACCACCGCCGCCGGAACGAGTCCTTCCATCGCGGTGAGCCTCTCCGCGGCCGCGCCGGGGATCTTCACCATCGGCACTACCAACTCGGCCACTCAAGGAGCGATCCAGATTGCCAACACCACGACCTTGGTGGCTCCAGTGGGCGCCGTTCCCGGCGTCGTTTCCCGGCCCACCACCACCGGCGATATTCTGACGATCTATTGTTCGGGACTGGGTGCGGTCACCAACATGCCGGTCGACGGATCCGCGGCCGGCGGCAATAGCTTGTCCTACGTACAGTCGCCGGTCGGTGTGACCGTTGGGGGCCAATCCGCTACCCCCCTGTTTGCCGGTCTGGCGCCAGGATTCGTGGGACTGTACCAGGTTAACGTGCAGCTCCCAGCGGGGGTCGCGGCTGGGAACGCCGTACCAGTGGTTGTTTCGACTGCGAACCTGAATTCGAACACCGCGACAATCGCGGTGCAGTACGCAAGTACGGGGACGCAGATTCAGAGCCTGACCCTGTCGGCAAGCTCTGTCGCCAGCGGAGGGACCGTTACGGGAAACGTCGTGCTCTCCGCGGCTGCGCCTTCCGGTGGCGCGGTTGTCGCGCTCGCCTCCGGCTCGAGCGAAGCATCCGTACCTGCCACGGTTACCGTTCCGGCAGGAGCTACCTCGGCGACGTTCACCATTTCTGCCGGAACCGTAAGCTCCAGCCAATCGGTTACGATTACCGCTTCATATGACGGGAGTTCCGCACAGGCAAATCTTACGGTAGCGCCACCCGTGAATCCACTGTGCGCGAACGTTGGGGGGATTTGGAACGCGTCGGAATCGGGCTCGTATACCGAGACAATCGCCGCAACCGCGCAAACGGCCTCGGAGACATATCCGATAAGTGGAAGCGGCAGTGTTACGATTGCGCAGACCGGCTGCTCGATCTCATACGAACCCATTACCAATGGGCTGATCGGCACGGGCCTGACGCCCAGCCAGTTGGCGTCGCTCACTCGTACGGGTACCGTAAGCGGCGACAACGTAAGTGTTACGGGGCTACTCGCCATCGTCGACACGGTGGCAAGTGCCGCGGCCGGCTTCACCGTCACCAACATCAGCAGCAATGTTCTGAACGGTGTTGGCCAAGTGACAGGCAACCCGCTCGTCATTACGCTGAATGAGACGGGCACCCTTGCGGTATCGGGCACCTATTCGATCAGCGGACAAACCGGCTCATTCACGGAAACGATTACCACATCGTCCACCGCTACATTCGATCAGGCCACCGGCGCCATAATCACGACAGCCGCGGGCGACGGAAGCTCTGTCTTCTCCGGTGATGGCGGGCCCGCGACATCGGCGTCGTTGGAGTTCCCACTCAGTGTCGCTGTGGACGCCTCCGGAAATCTCTTCATCGCGGACACCGACCAATTTCGGATCCGTAGGGTGTCGACCAGCGGCATCACCACTAGCGTCGCCGGCGGCGGGGCCGGTGGTGACGGCGGGCCGGCAACATCGGCATCGTTGAACTATCCCACAGGCGTGGCGGTAGATGCTTCCGGGAATCTCTTCATCGCGGACAACTACGCCAATCAAATTCAGAAGGTCTCGGCCAGCGGCATCATCACGACCTTCGCGGGCACCGGGACCCAGGGCTTCTCCGGCGACGGCGGGCCGGCGACTTCGGCGGAGCTGAACCAGCCAACCGGCATCGCCGTCGATACCTCCGGCAATCTCTTTATCGCGGACACGGGAAACAATCGGATTCGCGAGGTGTCGGCCAGCGGCATCGTCACGACCGTCGCGGGTAATGGGACGGCCGGCTTCTCCGGCGACGGCGGGCCGGCGGCTTCGGCGGAGCTGCAACCACTCGGCGTGGCCGTGGATGCTTCCGGGGACCTATTCATCGCGGACAGCGGCAACAATCGCATCCGGGAGGTGTCGGCCAACGGCATCATCACGACCGTCGCCGGAAGCGGAGCCGTCGGGCCCGTCAATGGGCCCTACAGCGCCAATTTCTCCGGCGATGGCGGGCCGGCGACTTCGGCGTCCCTGTCCAGCCCCAACGGCGTTGCTGTGGATGCTTCCGGAGACCTATTCATCGCGGATACCTACAACCAGCGAATCCGCGAGGTGTCGGCCAACGGCATCATCACAACCGTCGCGGGCAACGGAATTGAAGGGTTCTCCGGCGACGGTGGCCCTGCCAGCGCAGCGTCCCTGAACTATCCCGCTGGTGTCGCTTTGGATGTTTCCGGGAATCTCTTCATCGCGGACTCCGACAATAATCGCATTCGCGAGGTCTTAGCTCTGACAACGGCGGCCCCATCGATCAATCCGGACCGGCCAATGGGTGTTCGATTTAAGGCCTTCGCGGGTTCGACGGTGCGCTTGAATGTCTCGATCTCGCTTACGCAACAGTAGGCCCCAACAACCCTGACATCTCATTTCTGGGGCCACACAACCAGCAATGCCGGAATCACCACCAACCCGCCCGCCAACGCCAGCGCCACCCCGAGCACCGTAACCAATCCCATCTCCGCCAAAGGTGCGAAGCTGGACGCCATCAGCGCGCCAAACCCCATAATGGTCGTCAGATTGGACTGGATCAGCGCCGCGCCGGACGCCTTGGCGACGTCCAGAATACTGTGACTACCGCTTTCCAGGTAACGCCGGACCAAATGGATTCCGTTATCGATCCCGATACCGATAATCAATGGCATCGCGGTAATCGCCATGAAACTGAACCGGTGTCCGGCCAGCAGGAGCAGCCCGAAGGTAACGGAAATGCCGAACGCAATGGGCAGCAGCACCAGCAACGAAATGCGGATATTGCGGAAGCACAGATAGACGATCAGCATGATGCCGCCGGCAGTCCAAAACAGCGCCCGGCGGCTGTCGTGCAAAACGCGGTCCTGCACATCGCGGTTGATCTTGTTGAAGGAGAATTCTGAGAACGGTCCGAACTGGCGCCGCCACGACGCGAGCGCGCTGTCGGGAACGACTTGCGTCGCGTCCGGATCGGTCGAATAAAAGGCGACCACCGCCACATAGTTTCCCTTGCCGGTCTTGCGGATACTGTTGTCCAGCAATCCTTGCGGCAGGAACGCGGCGGCTTGTTCCACACTCAACGGCTCGGCGTTCTGCGCCAGCTCGCGCAACCGGTTAAGGAAAGGCTCGAACGGCTCGGTCCGGAAGCCGCGTGCACGCACCGCATCCTCCACGGCGCGGGCAGTGGCCTTAAGATCGATGGCCGCCAGCGGACGCGCTCGTTGGATCTGAGTGTATCGCGAGGGGATCAAACTGGTGGGCGAGAAAATCGTCTTGACGACGCCACGCCGCTGGTAGTCTTCCAGACCGGCGGTCAGTTCTTCGGCCCTGCGCAGAACCTCTTCCTGGCCGCCCGACATCAAAAGGACGTCGGGGCTGCCTTCGATGCCGAAGCGGGCGGAGAGCCGATTCTGTGCGGCCATGGCCGGATTGTCGGCGCGCGCGATCTCGAATTTCCGGTTCATCTTCACCGCGCCCATCGAGAAAAGAGACACCGCAAAGGCGCACAGCGACACGGCCGCGATGGCCCGCGGATACCGGCCCACGAAATCCACGGTGTGTCGCGCGACCCAAGGCAGGAAGCGGAACGTAATCGTTTCCGGAGCCTTTGGCTTGGCGAATCGCCACCACAAACGCATCAGCGCCGGAACGGTAAAGAGGGTGTGGAGCATCATCATGACCATGCCCACGGTCAGGATGAAGCCGAACTCCGCCAGCGCCTTGAAACTCGATGTGGCCAGCGCCGCCGTCGCCGTGGCGGCGGTCAGGATGCAAAAGACAATGCTCAGGCCGGTGGTTTCGTAGGTGCTGGTCAGGGCCTTATCCAGGCTCCCGGTTTTGGCCCATTCCTGCGGCACGCGGTTGAAGAAGTGCACCACCTGGTCGTCCCCTAGCCCCGCCAGAATGGCGATGAAAGAGAGGCTGATCAGGTTCACTTCTCCGGGGTAGAAGCTGGCTACTCCCGTGGTCCATAAGATGCCAAGGCTCGCGGGCAATAGCGACAACAGCAGCAGGGGAATGCGGGGATAGATCGCCAGGCACAAAACAAGATTGCCGACGATCGAGATCAGAGAAATCCTGCGGATGTTCTCTTCGATGAACCGGTGATCCTCTTCCGCATACACGTACGCGCCCGCCGGCGTTACCCGCACGCCCGAATCCCGGAAGCCGGGCTCCGCGCCGATGACCGCGATGTGCTGGCGCGTCCACTGAACGACGCGCTGCGCGAACTGGTAATCGACAGCCGGCAAACGCGGTTCCGCAATGATCAGCAGCGCCTTGTGATCCTGGCTGAAAAAGCGGTTGCCGCTGCCCCAGTTCAGGTCGAAGTTGCCGAATTGCGAAAGCCCGCGGCCGCCGCGCGCAACCACTTCCATCAGGCCCAGCGGGTCGTCGACGAAGTATTGCGTGCCCATCGCGGAGAATGGTGTGACCAGTTCGCTGCCGGCCGCGCCCACGGTTCGGCGGATCTCCCGCGGGTCCAACTTGTGTTTGGCCACCTCCCATTGGTCGGGTTGCAGGAAAAAGGGGAAATTCCAGGCGAAGAGCTTCACCATGTTCAGCAGCTCTTCCTCCTTCAATCCCGAGCGTGCATACTTGAACAGGCCGCTCTTTTCCATGTCCGACGTCAACCGGTCGGCCATTTCCTCGATCTGGTCCGTAGCTTCATCGCTGCCTTCCCGGCCTTCCACCAGAACAAAGAGCTGGTTCCCGTATCCCAGTTCCCGGCCCAATTGGCTGACGGCTTTCCATTGCGGGTCGTCGCCGCCGAACAGATCGGTAAGGTCGGTGCCCAGCCGCAAATACCGGATGTGGGCGTAGAGAAAGACGGTCAGCACCAGCACCAGCGCGGTAACCAGACCTGGATGTCCGATCACCACGCGGCTGATCGAGCGCATCAGACGGCCGGTCATACCTTGGCCTCCGGCGCCGGTTTCTCCGCCACAAACAAGACATGCGCCAGCGGCAGGCGATTCACGAACCTGCGCTCGACGATCCGCATGCCGGCTGCATGAAGGGCGCCCCGATATTCCTCCACCGGCAGCGTGGCCGGGTTGCGGCCGGCCCGTCCGAAAAGGAAGATCAACCGGTCGAAACCAAGGGTGATCGTTTTCAGGAATGTGCGCTCGCGGTCGTTTACGCGGAATATCAACTTCGCTCCAGGTTCGAGCGCCGCGCAGCAGCGTGCCAGCAGCGCGAGTTGATCCTCGGCGCTCAGATACTGCAGCACATCCAGGATCAGGATCAGACCCGCACGCGGGATTTCGAAACTGCGCACATCCGCGACGCTTAGGCCGGCGTGCATGCCAGCGAAAGCCTGCTGCGCGACGGCGATTCGCCTGGGATTCAGGTCACAGCCTACCAGCCGGCGATCGCGATTGGCGAAAGCCGCCAGCCCCAGCGCGATGCCGTAGCCGCAACCGAGATCGACGGCAACGCCAGCGCCCAGGTCTTCCGCCGCAAGTATGTCGAAGATCCGGTCGAGCCGCAGCTTCCAGCGCACGAAACCGCGGCTGGAGCGCGGGCAACCCGCGAACAACCGGTTCACGAAGCGGACGGGTTCGGCCGGCCCAGGCCGCACTACGAGAAAGGCAACGAGTGCACCGATGCCTCCCAGAACGGCGCCTAGAGGCACGCTGCCCGCCAGCCAATCGGAAAGGCCTTCTTTCAGCCCGCGGGCGCTCAAGCCGGGCCAGGCGAAGGCATGCCATTTGCCCGTGAGCAGAAGGTGGCCGACCGCCACCGAACCAGCCACCAGGAACGGCTGAAACAGCGGATTGTTGATGAAGGTAGCCGCCAACGTGAGCGGTTTGTTTAAACCGAACAACACCGCCAGCCCGATCGCCGCGAGCGTCTGGAAACCGTAAATTGGCACGTTACCGATAAAGATGCCGACAAACACCGCAGCGGCGGCGCGCCCCGGCGTCAGGCCTTCGTGCCACAGCGTAGCGGCGAGCCTTCGCGCCGGGGTCGTGAAGCGGTGAGTGAACCAGTTATACATTTAAGCTGACGACGGCGAATCGGCGCAAACTGGGCCGATTAACAATCGGCCCGGAGATTGGCAACCTGCCCCACAACCGCCAACTCGCCGCGGGCCACGATTTCTCCGTCTACGGTCACTGTCCCCTCAATGTAAGCCATCGCGCCGGCATCTGTCAGCTTCCGGGTTTCGATGCGCAGTTCCTGCCCGGGGTCACGGGCTTCAGAAATTTGCACCGGTTCACGGCGGCCAACAGCGCAACTTGATCGCCCTCTTTCGGCGTGGCAGAACCCAGCATCACGCCCGCCGTCTGGGCCATCGCTTCAATCAGGAAGACGCCTGGGAGGATCGGCTTGGAAGGAAAGTGCCCGGCAAACGCAGGATGATGGGGAGCGATGAATTTGCACGCGACACAACGGAGACCCGGCTCCAGTTCCTCCACACGATCGATCCACAGGAACGGATCGCGATGCGGAATCGTCTTCTCGATTTCGCTTCGGTCCATCACCTTGGCCGGTACACCTCGAAAGTGCTGGGAGGGATCTTCGCGTCCAACGACGTAATGTCGATCGCAAACACGCTATTGACGCCGCTTGTGCCGTCGATCTCCAGCGACCGCAACAGGAAATTTTCTTTCGCCAGTTTGAGTATGACGTAGTTGAGCCTGCGCCGGAAACGCGCGGAGCTGGGCACCAGCTTCATCTCGTACAGGCCGCCATCCTCCCGCACCTGGATCGCGAAGTTCTTTTTGAGGTTCTCGATGGATTTTTCCCTGCTGAAGTAAGCCTGGGTCTGCCGCACCTTGCTGCCCACCTCAATCGCCTCGGTGTGTTTTCCGCCGCCCGTGGTCACATTCAGGTAGTCCCGATTGAAGCGGATGCGGATGGGGTCGGGCTCTGTATACTCCAGCGCGAACCGGTCCATGCCGTCCGCGCAGAACTTGCCGCGAAACACCATGGGCTTTGCCAGCAGCTTGGAGGTGCGCGTCTCGACGATCTTGCCGCACCCCGATGCGTGCTCGGTCTGGGCCTTCTGGACGCCGTTCCAGATGCGCATCAAAAGATCGTCGGGCTGCGCCCCAAGCGGCCAAGCAAGAGCCGCAATCCAGCACCACAGACCCGCACTGCGCCAAAGCGTCCTCATCTCAAGCCTTTAAGTAGCGAAAAGCCAGCGACCAAAGGCAGATGCGCACGGTATCGCGCACCGGATTCATTTTGGAGCGCGCGTGGCCGCCCTCGTAAACCGTGCGCACCGGAGCCTCCGCGATGCGCCCGCCGGTCCGCGCTATCTTGATCAAAACCTCCATTTCAAATTCGTAAAGCCTGCTGCGTAAGTGAAGACTGCGCAGCTTGTCCATGCGCAGCATGCGGAACCCGCACTGGCTGTCGCGAATCTCATGGCCCACCAGCGCCGATGCAATTCTGCTGCCCAGCGTGTTGGAATAATACCGCGCCACCGGCATGGCCGCCCGGTCGAAAGTGCGGGTGCCGATCACCAGGTCCGCGCCCGTCTGCTGCGCCGCTTCAACCAGCGCCGGAATATCTTCGGGACAATGTTGGCCGTCCCCATCGAGCGTCACCACGTGGCTGAAGTCCCTGGCCGCCGCGAACTGGATGGCCGTGCGCAGGGCGGAGGCTTTGCCCCGGTTGGAAGGCGAGCGCAGAACGATTGCGCCCGCCGCTTGGGCGATCTCAGCGGTTCCATCGCGTGAACCGTCGTCGCTCACCACCACCTCTTCCACGTGCCGCCTGGCTCCCTGCACCACATCGGCGATGTAGCTCGCCTCGTTATACGCGGGGACCAGCGCGCAGATCTTCATTGCGCATACACGGCTTTCGTTTCGGCGGCCGGCACAACTCCCGCCGGGACGAATTCGAAACCGCGTCTCCTGAGTTCGTCGATGATGCCCGGAAGAGTCTCCAGCAGGACGCGGGCGCCGGCGTCCCGATGGTCGTGCATCAAAATGATATCGCCTGAAGCCACATTATCGAGGATGTGGCGGGTCAGGGTTTCAGGTTTCAATCCGATTGTGTCCCACGTGCGCAAGCGCCAGGAGACGTATTCCAGGCCGGCATCCCGCAGATAGAGACCCAACAACGGGTGACGCAACCCCACCGGCGAACGGAAATAGCGCGGCCGGAATCCGCAAATCCGCTGCACGGCCTCTTCGCCGCGTTCGATCTCTTCCCGCAACCGCGCGGGAGTCAGAAAGCAAAACAGGGAGGGGTGCGACCAGGTGTGGTTTCCAATCAAGTGTCCCTCGGCAAGCTCGCGCCGCACGATCTCCGGGTGTTGCTCCGCTCTTTCTCCTACCACGAAAAATGTGGCAGTGACGTTCTTCTGCCGGAGTATGTCGAGCAGTTTGGGAGTATCCACTGGGTTGGGGCCGTCATCGAAGGTGAAGGCCACGCAGCGCCGCTTCCCGCAATCCACCGACGAGCGATTGGCTACCAGCCACTGGTTGCGCGGCTGGAAGAGGAGGTACAGCATGATCGCGGTGCCCGTGGTGTAGATGGCCGCAGTGACCAGGAACCGCCGCTGGCTGAAGGGGTACAGCAGTACCAGTGAAGCATTGGTCAGCACAAACAGCAGCACGAAGATCGCGGGTCGCGTCATGCAAGCGTCATTTTAGCACTGGCTGCGCACGCGGCACAGGACGCTCGTGTCGCTTCCAATTCGTGCCGCCGGGAGCTATCATGAATCTCGGCTATCAGCCAAAGTCGGGAGCGAAATGGCGATGATACAGATCGTTCGGGCTGTTGTTTTGGGGGCTTGCCTGACTGCCGGCGCATCCGCGGAGTTGAGCCCGAGCGACCGCGCCGTGATTAAGGAAATGACGCGCGGCAGCCTCTACCTTCGAAACAACGTGCCCTGCAGATTTACTTCCGGGATGGGCATCGGGGCGGAGGTAGTCACTGAAGTTTCTCCGACCGGAATCGACTGGGAGAAGAACCTCCATGCCACCGCGGAGAGCGTCAATAAGGGAAGGCTGCGGCGGACTAGCGTGAACACCATCTACTGGGGTTTCGGCCCGAACGACGTCATTCGATACGGCAAATTGTACTTCAGGGGCGGCGGCGTGGTAGAGCTGTGGGCAGAAGGCGTCAAGCCGAAGGACGTGGAGATTTGGATTCGGTTCGTGGGCATTGGCTCACGCGACGATTTCAAGAAAGCCTACGACCTGATTTTATCGAACAAGCCGCTACAGGATGAACACCCCGAGTGGCCGACAGAGATCAAGACGGCCATTGCCGGCCGCCGCGTGATGGAAGGCATGACCAAGGCCCAGGCGTTCGCGGTGGTGGGTACGCCGATCGCCATCGACAATCGCGAGGAGGCCGGTAAGAAGATCGAAACCTGGTTTCCGCGCCAGGACACCGGCACCTCCGGAAGCTGGGGAAGCGTGACTAGTTCGACCACCGGGTTCCCGGCCTCGCTGCGCTTCGTGGACGGCAAGCTCGCCGAGATCGTCAACACGGCTGGACCTGTGAGGCTGAACCTCGACAAATAGGCGATCAAGAAGGAGCCTTTGGTCAAGAAGGATATTCATGAGAATCTCGATACCCATTCTCACGCTAGCCGATCCCGTCTCATACCAGAAACGCGAGTTGGAAGCGTGTGGACCGAAGGAGAAGCAAGTGGTCCTGCGGCCCTCCACGACGATCGGCAATCACCTGCAAACCAAACTGGCGGTGGACGGTGATTGGGAGGGCGTCAAGCGGGCTGCCGGCAAGACCTACTACCTGGAACAGTCGGCACACTTCATTGGCGCGAACAGGGTTAACAACGACCTGGGAGTCATGGACGATGCCGAAGGACAGAAGGAACTTGCAAAGCCCACCCGAGCACTTGGGAGATCAAGTAGCCGGAGGAAGGACAACCCAGTATGCGCCGAACGCTGTTGATCCTGGTCTTAGCCGCTGGCTTCCCGGTACTCATTCTGGGCCAGAAAGAGGATAGGGAAGGAAGGGCATGGCTCGAAGTAAACCATGAAGCCGCATTCAACGTAACCGGAATCTGGCAGAGTAAGCATTGGGGCCGGATACCCTTGAATCAAAGGGAGGGTGGCCGGAGAATCATTAGATCGGGCGACGGTTGGGACGCCTCGGGCTTTCTCACGCCCAGTTCCAAAACGCGTCCGATACGCCTTACGAAGTAGCTTCCCCGGAACATCCGATGGTTACGCCATGGTGGGATCCCGTGCATCAAACCATGTGGCGGCTTGCGGGCCGCTCCGATCTCATGGAACTGGCGGCCGCGGCCCGCAGGGTAGCGCGGGAAGTCGTCTCACCGGCAGTGGCCGCGGGCGCCAGGTCCACGCACCAGTGGACACCGGAGAAAGCACGCGTTCTCCGTGCCCTGGACGACGCCGGCCTGACTTCGATATTCTCAAGGCCCAATGGCGGGATGGTCATGCCGCTCGCGGTGGCCCTATGGGAATTGGCCTGGATCGATGCCGGCGCCGCGGTTTGTTGTATGTCCGGAAGTTTGGCGCACATGGCGATCCGGGATATCGGGACGCCCGAGCAGCAAGGCCGATACCTCAACAACCCCGCGCTGCGTCACGGCGCCTTGTGTCTCACCGAACCTCTGCCTGGCGCGGGCGCCGACGCGGCGTCGCTGGACGGACGGATCGCCGTGGCGGAATGGGAACCGGGCGGGCAGCCGGTGCTTGACGTTGAGAAGCGCGGCCGCTTCACATCCCACATGAATTTCGCCGAATTCGTGGCGGCGGCGGTCGACTCGCGCGACGCACGTTTCCACGGCAGTTGCCTTGTTATTTTGGAACCAGAAGATGCCGGGGTGTTCGACCGCGGCGTTCCGGTTAGAAAACTCGGGCACCAGTTGTCGTCGACCACCAACCCGGTGTTTCATTTGAAGGTTCCGGCCAGCCGCATCGTCGGGGGCTACACAATCGAAGACGACGCCATCGTGCCAAAGTTCAACCATCGAGAGGCGCTGAGCGCCACATTTCGGCGCGCCCGCGCTGTAATGGCGTTGGTGACTTCCGCCAAGCTGCTGTCTGCGTTGGAGGCGGTAATCGGAGCGCCAGAACAACTGCTGGACCTATGGGCCGCAGGCGAGGCCGCGGCATCGTTGGGTTTTTCCGCCGCACGCCTTTCCGACGAACTCGACCATGCGGAGACGGGGCGGGCCTTGCTCGACCTGCAGGCGGTCGTGATCTGTCCCGCGGCGAAACTCTTCAGTACCGAGATGGCTTCCGCGATGTTGCCGCCCGCCGCGGCCGGTTTACCAGGCGACAAGCTGATCGACGCGCAACTGGAAGCCAGCTATCTGGGGCCGGCGGCGATTCAACGCCGTCAGATCTCCGCTTTCATGATCGATACGGCTTTCCTGGCGGAGTTCGCCGCGTGGACCCGCGATATGCGCCAACTTGCCGCGCACGCACCGTGGGCCGGAACCGTGGCCGCAGCGATGGAACTCTGGTGTTGGACGCTCGACCGCCTGCGCCACACGAACGACTCGCGCGGCGCCCCGATCTATCGCGAAGCCCGCCAGTCCATAACCTTCCCAATGGCGGACGGCCTCTGCTGGCTATTGGCGGCGCGTGCCCTGACTTTAGACGTACTGACACTGCGAGGTAAGCGACCGGTGGAGTCCTTCTATTTCGATCTGGCCACCGTACAAGCGGTTCACGCCGGCGGCCAGGTTGCGCAACTTTGCACCGGATTGTTGTTCGGACACGATCCTCAGGTTATGCTGCCGCACAACCTGCGGGAAACTTTCACCGCCTTGCGGGCCAAACTGGATGCGTCATTTTGCGGCGTCATGTTGGTGCGCAACCAGGCCAGCGAGTTCATTCGCCAGTTGGACGTTAGCGCCAACCGGTAACCGGGAGACCAAGAAGGACCATCGGCCATCGGACAAGAGAACTTGGGATCGGGATCGGAATCGGCGCCGATACAAAAGCCACCCCCCTTGACAACGGGGCTCAACCTTGATTAACCTAACGCGACGTGCGTTTTCACGGCGCACCACGTTTTAGAGGGGGAGACATGTTAACTCGATCGCGACTTTGTCTGTCGTTATTGTGCATTGCAGCATGGGGAGCGGTTCACGGTCTGGCGCAGGTGCCCATCGGATCGTTAAACGGCACGGTGCATGACCAGAGCGGCGGCGTGATGCAGGGCGCCACCATAACGGTCACAAGCAAAGATACGGGACGGGAGCGCCAGGTAGTGTCGGCCGCGGACGGGTCGTTTCGTGTATCGCCTTTGCTTCCGGGAAATTACTCGGTGAAGGCCGCGGCGTCCGGATTCCGGACACTCATCGAGAACGCCACGGTGCAGGTCGGCCAGACCACCACCGTGGACCTGGCGATGCAGGTCGGCGCGGCCACCGAAGTGGTCAGCGTGCAAGGCGAAGCCGCGCAGATCGACTACGACAGCCACACTATCGGGGGCGTAATCACGCGCCAGGAGATCGAGAACCTGCCGCTCAACGGCCGCAGCTTTCTGAATCTGGCCATGTTGGAGCCGGGCGTGACCGTCTCGGCGAACAGCGTGGGCCAGTACAACCGGCTGTTCGACGTGAATATTTTGGGCGCCGATTCCGGCAACGGCTCGATCCGCATGACCGTGGATGGCGCCACCATCGCCGACTCGGTCACCGGCGGCACACAGCAGAACTTCTCGCAGGAGGTGGTGCAGGAATTTCAACTGTCCTCGACGAACATGGACCTTTCCAACGCCATCGGCGCGGGGGGATCCATCAATATCGTGACGCGCGGCGGCACCAACGAATTTCATGGCGAAGTCTTCTTCTTCGACCGGGACCACGACTTCTCGGCATATCCGTATTTGCAGCGCGATCCGGATGAGCCGGCCAGTCCTTTTTTTGCGCGGCGGCAGTCGGGTTTCCACGTTGGCGGACCTATCCTGAAGGATAAACTGTTCTTCTTCACGTCCCTGGAACACACCAACCAGGTGGGAGTCTATAGCGCGTTCCCGAGCGACCCGCTGTTTCAGCCGCTCGCGTCGTATGCCGCCAGTCCCTTCCACGAAAACGAAATCGACGGGCGGCTGGACTGGATCATCAGCCCCAAGCACAGCGCCTCCCTGCGCTATTCCCACGACGGCAACAATGGCTATGCCCCGTCCGGCGGCGGCGACCTGCCGTCTGATTGGGACGTAAACACGAACTGGGCCGATTCCGGCGTCTTTTCCCTCACCAGCGCGTTCAGCCCCAGCTTGACCAACGAATTCCGCTACTCGTACACCTACTGGTCCAACACCAACAATCCACCCACGGCGGCCCAATGCCCGGCGCCCTGTCTGGGTTTGGGCGGGCCAAACCTCAGCATCTACGGCGTATCCAACTTCACCATCGGTAATGCCACCAATGCGCCGCAAAGCCGCGTCTTGCGGCGGAACATTTTCCAGGACAACATCAGCAAGACGAAAGGCACTCACTCCATGAAGTTCGGCGCCTATTGGGAGTACCAGCAGGGCACCGGAACCTACGCTTACGCGGCTCCCGCGGCGGCCGTGCTGTTCTCGCCGGAGATTGTGCAGTATTTCAATTCCCAGGTGCCGGCGCCGTTTCAACTCCCGGTTCCGTCCTCGTTCAACACCCTCGCCGACATCCTGCAGCTTCCGGTGGCCGGATTCGAGATGGGCGTCGGCGATATAAACCAACCGCCGTCCTATGACCATGGCGATGCCGACCACGACAATACATTCCACTTCTACTGGCAGGATGCCTGGCGCGTGAAGCCCAAGTTCAGCCTGAATTACGGGCTAGCCTGGACTTACGAAAGCAACGCGCTCAATTACGATCTGACCAAGCCCGAATACCTGGCGCCGCTCTACGGCCAGAGCAACCTGGGACAAGAACTGCACACGCCCCACAATTTCAGCCCCATGCTGGGCTTTGCCTGGACCGTGGGCAACGACAACAAGACTGTGATACGCGGCGGCGCCGGCATCTACTACGACACCATCAACCTCGAAGAACGCCTGATCGAACGCGCCATGCTGGGGCCGGCGGGCACTGGACGGGCACTGCTGGGCGATAGCGTCTTCTTCCCGACAATAGCTGAACTCAACGGTTTAGAGTCCTTACCACAGTTCCAGCAGACCGCCTGCGGCCAGCCGGTCTGCAGTCTCGCCCAACAGCCGACCACGTTCACCGGGGCCGAACTGGTCAGTCTGATCCCGGCGTTCTATGCCGGCGCCCAAGCCGAGCTCGGACCTCCGGGCAATACCAGCCTGGCGGTTCGCAACATCAACGTGTTTAAGACCGGTGAAGAGCTGCTGGCCCACAATTTCCGGGCACCCTATTCCGAGCACGTCAGCATCGGAATTCAGCGCGAAGTGCGTACCGACTTCGTAGTCACGGCCGATTTCGTATACCGGCAATACCTGCACCAGATCATTCGCGATACGGACCTGAACCACTTCTACAGCAAGGAAGGTCCCGTCATTCCGGCGTGCACCACTTCGGCCGAGGCTCTCGAGCCACTGGCGGAGTGCTCCACGGGCGTGATTCAAGGCATTATCAGCGGCGCGCGCTCCAACTACAAGGGACTCCTGCTGAAAGCCAACAAGCGCTTTTCGCACCGCACCAGCGGGCAGTTGTCGTACGCGTACTCCGACCAAACCGGCTACAACGGCCTGGTGGACGACAGTAACTGGTTCGCTTCGGTGGGACCGCAGGCCGGCCATCAGATCCTGACCGGATCGTTGACGGTCAACTTGCCCTGGGGCATCCTGCTTTCGGGCATCACCTCATTCCAAAGCGTGGGACCGATTGAGCCTTTTGTACCGGGTGTGGACCTGAACGGCAACGGCGCAGTCGAAGCGGGAGAAGCCGGCGGGTCGCCGCTTCCGGGCATCGGCTACAATCAGCTCGGCGTCAATGTGGGAAAGGCCGCGTTGATTCAGGCGGTCAATGAGTTCAACCAAACCTACGCCGGGACGACCACCACCACGGGCGTGATTGCCCCCCTTGTGCTGCCATCGAACTGGTCGTTGCCGCGCAGCTTTAACTCGCAGGATATCCGCGTGACCAAAGTTATCAACCTGGGGACCGAGCGCGCCAAATTGTCCCTCATCGGCGAGTGTTTCAACGTTTTCAATATCGCCAATCTGGGCGGGTACAACTACAACCTGCCTACGAACGCCGCCCAAGGCTCCGGTTTCGGAGTGCCGACCAGCGCCAGCTCGAACGTTTTCGGTTCGGGCGGGCCGCGCGCATTCCAGTTCGCCGCCAAGTTTAATTTCTAGACGGGGCGGCAATGTGGGGCAGGCAATCCTGCCCAATGCAGAGCATTTTTAGCCCGGCGGCGCGGCGGACGGAGGTTCCGGGTACGGGCGGATGCTGAACGCCGAGGCGGTGGGCTAAAAATGGGTTGGACTAAACCCCGTTTGGATTTGGCAGGACAATTGCTTTATGGTATTGAACGGAATCACCGGTTCTTGTTTTGGCTGGAAAAGCTCCCCAAGGGCATCATCGCAATTGTCCTGACAAATCGTATCACGGCCGCCGTCTACCCGCGAAGCGGGTTTAGTCGTGTGCTGGGCATGCTCAGCAGTTTGGGGGTGCAAGTCCTCTGCCCAACCCGACGGAGGTGAAGGGCTAGTGAGAACGCGAGGGCTACCGCCGCGAGGTGGGGTCTGAAAGAAGCGTATAGCAAATGTGCGAGTCGATGGACAAAAATCGGATACTAGGCGCAAGTGCCGGTTGACCGGGTGACTTACCGCGAAGCCCATATCCATCAAAGGTGCATAGCGTAGATCCGGCGGCTGTGCACAGAAAGCGGCTGAGCTTACCCCAGGAGATCTGCTCCGTGTCGCTGCGGCGACTGAGGTTGTCGAAAGGCGGGGCAGAAGTCAGCAGAGGGCATATTAGGTCATGACGTCGGCAAGGCTAGTGAGGCACTCCGAATGCCGAAAGGCGGAGCAATGGATAGGCCGAGCCGGGAACGATGGCCGAAGGCCCGAACGAGAACGAGAGGCCGGTAGGCCAGGAATCTCAAGGACGACGAGCAGCAGAATGTCCAGCTTGAACTGGACTTCTTTTCTCCGCTGACGGGTGAAGCCCGAGAGGCGGGAAGGGAAGGGACTGAATCGTCCGGGGTGAGCAAGGGAACCGAAGACCCAGCCAGCACGAATCGATTGATGGAGGAAGTATGTGAGCGAAAAAACCTGAAGGCCGCATTGAAGCAGGTGCAGGCCAACAAAGGTAGTCCGGCCGGCTTGCCATTCAAGGAGACGATGATTTGGGGTGGGCAGGAAATCCTCGGAGACAGCTAAATGCTCGACGCATTCAACGACCGACCACCGGCCCGGCCCAGGGCTGGTGGCCGCCGCTTCGTCGGAAAGGCCAGAGTGGATATGTCACAATCGGGGAAGGCGCACCGGTTTACGGATTACAAGACCCTCAAGAGGGCAAAGCCCTGACGCCCCAGGGGTTTTCATCCGCCAATCCCTGGTACTCGGGCAGGTGCTCCACCACTCTGGCGATCTCAGAGTATCACAGCGGCGGCGATTGGTAAAGCCAAGTCAAGAGCGCGACCGGGGGGGGCGCGCGCGGACGAGGGCGTCCGCCCCACGTGGGGCATTATTCCACGGCCGTTACGATCAGCGTGGCGTCGTCCTGGAAGTTGCCGCCGCTGAAATCGGCGATGGCCGCCATCACGCGCTTTTGCATGGCTTCCGCATCCAGCGCGCGATTGGCCCGTAGCAGTTCCATCAGCCGCTCCTCGCCGAACTCCACGTCATCCGCGCCGGCGATCTCGGTGATGCCGTCGCTGAACAGCGCCAGGCGGTCGCCCGGTTCCAGGTCGACGTGCTCTTCCTGGTACGACCAATCCGGAAATACGCCCAACACTACGCCGCCATGATTGACGCGCACGCATTCTCCGTTCCGCCGCACCAGGATGGGCTCGCAGTGGCCGGCATTGGTGTAGCTGAACCGCCGCCGCGCGCTATCGAGGACGCCATAGAAAAACGTGATGAACTTGCCGCTGCCCACGTTCGACGCGACGATCCGGTTGATGCGCCCGCAAAGTTCGCCGGTGGGGAGCATCTCGCCGGCCAGCGCATGCACCGCCGCCTGCACGTTGGACATCAGCAGCGCCGCGGGTACGCCCTTGCCGATCACATCGGCCACGCACAGCGCCAGGTGGTTCGAGTCCAGCCGTAGCACATCCAGATAATCGCCGCTCACGGCTCCGGCCGGACGCCAGGCGGCCGAGATGCCGTATCCCGGAAAATCCGGGATCGAGCGCGGCAGCAACCCCCGCTGCGTGGCGCTGGCTTCCTCGATTTCGCCCGATTCGCGGGCCGCGCCGTGGCGCCGCGCGTTGCGCGATTCGATCTGCGTGCGCAGGGTCGATAGCAACTTCGCATTGTCCCAGGGCTTTTCGATGAAATCGGCCGCGCCGCGCTGCATGGCTTCCACCGCCAGCTTGATGCTGCCCCAAGCCGTCATCACGATTACGGGCAACGTGCGATCGAGTTTTTGCACGCTTGCCAGCAGGTCCAGACCCTCTTGGCCGGAAGTGGTATCGAGGGCGTAGTTCAGATCCATCAGCAGCACGTCGTACTCGCGGTTGCGCAGCCGCTCCAGAACCGCTTTGGGCGAATTCACAGCTTCGATCTGGTAGCCTTCCCGCTTCAGAAGAAGGTGCAGCGCTTCCAGCACATCGGGCTGGTCGTCGGCGATTAACGTTCGTGGAGCGCTCAATTCGGACCGGAGCATTGCGTGCCTCTATAGGTATGACGGTATCCCGATAGAACAGTTAGCGTGCCAATCGGCGGGCGGGCCTAACCCCCATGCTCTCAATCGAAAATAACCTGTGGCCATGCCGCGCTTGTCCCGCCCACGCAACACGCCGTCCCAAAAGCAGACACTTGAGCTTTGGGGGCGGGATTCCCGGAAAAGTTGTCCGGTTGCACAACGCGCTCTCGAACATGCAACAATCGTAGCAAAGAGCCATGCCGGAACTTCTCGACTTAGGCAGTCGCCGGGACCGTAACGCGATTGACCTCGCGACGTCGCGTAACAGGAGGATTCCCAACGCGCGCAGACCTGAACGGGCTCCCGAGTCGCTCGCCGCGGCGATGCGATTTGTCACAGAATCGCATCCGTCAGCTCGCCTGCGATCGCTGACGGCGACCTACAATTGCATTGGGATGGCTTTTGCCAACCGGCGAACCTGCATCGAACCACATCATGTTCAAATGATCCTGGAGGACGATGGGTACACAGAGGTCCATGCCGCCGATGTCGCGCCCGGTGACCTGCTGATCTATTGCGATCGCATGGGAACCATCAGCCATGTTGCGGTCGTGATTTCACATGAACCAGATTTGGCCAAGGCGCGGTGGAAGACGACCGTGATTAGCCAGTGGGGCTTTGACGGCGAATACGTCCACGATCATGCAGATGTGAATCAACTTCTCGGCAGGCCGGACAGGTTCTACAGCGAAAAGAAACGGAGTCAGGTATGAGTCTTCAGAACGTGATGGAGACCATTGAGGGCCACCAGTTTGCGGCCGAGGTGAATCTTGCCGCGGGCTTCGACGCATTCCATCGCGGCATTGAAAACCACTCACTGTTTCGAGATCTGGCGGTGCTAATAAAGGATCCCGGAGTGCTCAAAACAGTGCTGGTTCGCCTGATCGAGCTCTCCCGTAAGCCGATCCGGACGCAATATGAAAACCCCTTCGACTCGGCTATGGCCGCTTATCTGGTGGCCGTTGACGCGGTCGATCCGGAAGTGGCTGCCGCTGCCGCCGAAGCTGTTTCCAAAACGCCGAACTGCTGGTGGGCGAGCCAGGTTTCTTCTGGAATCGCGATCTCCGCGAGTCTGCGCCGTTTGGGCGTGCCGTCTGCGCCTCTCATGAGAACCGTCATGCGCGATGTGGCTGCCGGTGGCGCAATCGGCCCCACGTCTGCAGTGACACTCCCTAGGGAGAAACATATCAATGGCCGGGGTTGTTACCGGGCGAGAAAGAGGCGTACCGGGAACCGGGCCGCCTAAGGAGATTCGTCATGACCGAGCCGGGCACGCCTTCGACCCAGCGACCGGAAGTCACTCCGCCGCAGTTCGAGCGGGATGAAGATTTCGTATCTCTCTACGCCAACAACGTTTGGCATGAGGTTAGTGCGTGGGATCTGAAGCTTATCTTTGGACAACTGGATCAAGCAAGAACTCCCAACGTTGTTACCCAGCACACCGCGATGGCCCTGTCTTGGCTCCAGGCGAAGCTCTTGATCTATTACCTGCAGGTCGATCTTGCGGTCTATGAAGCCCAGTATGGCAAGGTTGTGATTCCCTTCGCCATCTTGCCGCCACCTCCCGGTCCCCTGCCACCCGAAATGGAAAATGATCCGGTGGCAAAAGCCTCGAGCGAACGGGCGCGGGAGATTTATGCGCTCTGGGCTGCACGTCCCGAGAGTACGTAGCTGTGAATAGTCCCGAATCGATTGCCTGGGGGTTGTTGAAGTCCTGAAATGCCCAGCGCGATCGTCATAGGCGGCGGATTGGCCGGTCTCTCGGCGGCGGCCGCCCTGGGGAGCGCCGGCTTCCAGGTCCAGGTATTCGAAGCCCGCCCGTTTCTGGGCGGCCGCGCGACTTCGTTTCCGCTGGCGCCATCGGACGACGCTTCCGAGCTAATCGATAACTGCCAGCACGTGCTGTTGCGCTGTTGCGTCAATCTGCTGGATTTCTACGCGCGGCTGGGCGTGCGGGACAACATTCGCTTCTATCGCGAGTTTTACTTCATCGAGCCCGGCGGCCGCATCTCCACGCTGCGCCGCGGCGCGCTGCCTGCCCCGCTGCATTTCACCGGATCGTTCCTGCGCCTGCGCTTTCTCGGCCCCAGCGACAAAATGTCCATCGCGCGCGGACTACTGGCGCTGGGGCGCGAGCGCACCCGCCGCGACGATCTGGATCGCATCACCATGCTCGACTGGTTGCGCGAAAAGCGGCAGACGCCGCGCGCGATCGAGCGCTTCTGGCGCCAGGTGCTGGTCAGCGCCATCAACGAGGACATCGACCGCGTGGCCGCGCGCCACGGGTTTCAAGTTTTCTGGCTGGGCTTCCTGGCGCGCGCCGAGGGCTACGAGATGGGGGTGCCCTCCATCCCGCTGGGGGAACTGTACCGCGCGGAACTCTGGCAAGCGGCCGGAGATGTCTCGCTGCGTCTCCGCGCGCCCGTGGAGCGCATCGATCCGAATGGCATCGTGGCCGCCGGCGAGCGTCACGCGGCCGATTACTATATCTGCGCGCTGCCTTTCGAGCGTCTGCCCGCGCTGGGCCTGCCCGCGCCCGCGTTCGAGCATTCCCCAATTACAGGCATCCATCTGTGGTTCGATCGGCCGGTGACGGACCTGCCGCACGCCACGCTGCTCGACCGCACCGTGCAGTGGATGTTCAACAAGTCCGAAGGCCGCTATTTGCAGCTTGTGGTGAGCGCCTCGCGCGCATTGGCTGCCACCAGCCGTTCGGACATCGTGGCGTTGGCGGTGCGCGAGCTGGGAGAATTCTTCCCACGTGCGCGCGAGGCCCGCCTCGAAAAGGCGCACGTGATCAAGGAAGTGCGCGCGACTTTCTCGGCCGCGCCGGGTACCGAAGCGCTGCGGCCGCCGCCCCAGACCAGCCGTCCGGATCTGTTTCTGGCCGGCGATTGGACGCGCTCCGGCTGGCCCGCCACCATGGAAGGCGCGGTCCGCAGCGGATACCTGGCCGCTGAGGCCGTGGCCCGCGCCAGCGGCCGGACGGCGCGCTTCCTGCTGCCGGATATCGCGTGATGAGGCATGTCATAATCGGGGAATGCGTTACCGTTTTGCGCTTCTGACGGCACTGCTGTGGTGCGCGTTCACGGCCGCGGCCAAATCGCCGACGACCAAGATCGATGTGCTGGTCACGTCGATGTCGGGCACGCCCATCGAGCACGCCGAAGTGGCGGTCAGGCTGGTGAAAGGCGAAAAGCCCCGCACGATTTGGAAGCTGCATACGCATGACGACGGCATCGCCAGAACGCCGGCCGAGATGCAGATCCCCCAGGGCACCTTTCTCGTCGAGGTGACGGCCGCGGAGTATGCGCCCTTCAGCCAGACGTTCGAGGTGCATGAAGACAAAAAGACCATCGAGGTGAAGCTGACTTCGGGGATGACCAAGCTCAATGTGCAGGTCTCGACGCCGGGCGGCAGGCCCATCGAGCATGCTGACGTAGTGGTTAAGTTTGTGAGTGGCCATTCCGCGATCCTGCTCGGCAAAGCCATCCGCACAAGCTGGGAGATGCGCACGAATCAGGAAGGCATCGCGAAAGTGCCTGAGGTCCCGCAGGGCAAGATCCTCATCCAAGTGATCGCCACGGGTTATCAGACTTTCGGCCAGACGTACGAGGTGAATCAGCTCGAAAAGACCATCGACATCAAGCTGAACTCGCCACAGGAGCAATACTCGGCGCATTGACGCAAACTCGAATACGGGCCGTGGGGCGGTCCCCCGGGCGGTCCCCCTGGACCGCGGCCGACGCCCACGTCGGTCTTTCGCGATTGTCGAAAGCCTTGGTCTTTCGAACGAAAGAGCGGGTCCAGGGGGACCCGCGCAGACCGGGGGGTCTGCCCCATAAGCGCTAACTTAAGAACATTTTTGATTGAAAATGTTCTAGCGGTTGGGAACCTAATTTCTGCCAGCCCCAATATATTGGGGTACCGGTGGCTTAAGTTAGCGCTTATGGGGGTCTGCCCAGGGGTCTGCCCCACGAAGTCCGCAGCGCCACGTCACGCCAGCAGTTCACGGGCCGCGGCCACCACGGTGGCCGGCAGGAATCCGAACTTCTTCTGCACTTCTTTCAATGGCGCCGAGGCGCCGAAAGTGTGCATGCCGATGGTGCGCCCGCGCGGACCCACGTAACGGTCCCATCCCAGCACGGATGCCTGTTCCACGGAAACGCGCGCCGTTACAGCCGGCGGCAGGACAGTCTCGCGATACTCCAGCGGCTGCCGCTCGAACAGCTCCCAGCTCGGCATGCTTACCACCCGCGCCTTCACGCCTTCCGCATCGAGTTGCTCATAGGCCTCGACGCACAAAGACACTTCGCTGCCGGTCGCCAGCAGCAGGACGTCAGGCTTGCCGTCCGGCGCATCGGCCAGAATGTAAGCGCCTTTCTCCACCCCCGATGCCGCCGCATACTTTGTGCGGTCGAGCGTAGGCAGCGCCTGCCGCGTGAGGATCAGCGCCACCGGTTGATGGCGCTGCTTCATCGTGAATCGCCAGCACTCCACCACTTCGTTGGCATCCGCCGGCCGCAGCGTGACCAATCCCGGCACCGCGCGCAACGAAGCAAGCTGTTCGATGGGCTGATGCGTGGGGCCGTCTTCGCCCACGCCGATCGAATCGTGCGTGAAAACATGGATCACCGGCAGATCCATGATGGCGGCCAGCCTGATCGGCGGCTTCATGTAATCGCTGAAGATCATGAACGTGGAGCCGTAAGCCCGGATCTTCGAGAGCGACAACCCGTTCACGATAGCGCCCATGGCGTGCTCGCGGATGCCGAAGTGCATGTTGCGCCCGCCGCGATTGTCGAATTCGAAATCGCCTGCGCCTTCGAAAGTCAGGCGCGTCTTGGTGGAGGGGAACAGATCCGCCGCGCCGCCCATCAGCCACGGAATATTCCAGGCGAGCTTGTTCAGCACTCTGCCGGACGAATCGCGCGTGGCCAGGCCTTTGGTGTCGGTCGGAAACGTGGGCAGGTCCTTGTCCCAGCCTTCCGGAAGCTGACGGTGCAGCATGCGATCGAGCTGATCGGCCAATTCCGCATGTTCGGCTTTATATTCCTCGAAGCGCTTCATCCAGGCGTCGCGCAATTGCTGGCCGCGCTCGCCCATACCCGCAGCGAAGTGTTCGCGCACACCTTCGGGGATCAGGAATTTGGCGTCCTCGGGCCAGCCGTAGGCCCGCTTGGCGAGGCGCACTTCTTCTTCGCCCAAAGGCTCGCCGTGCGCTCCGCTGGTGTCCTGTTTGTGCGGCGCCCCGTAGGCGATGTGGCTGTCCACAATGATCAGGGTGGGCCGGTCGGTGGTGCTCTTGAACACTTGTAGCGCGCGTTCCAGCAGCTCCAGATCGTTGGCGTCGCTAACCCGCGTGACATTCCAGCCATAACCGATGAAGCGGGTGGCCACGTCCTCGCTAAATGCCAGCGCAGTATGGCCCTCGATGGTGATCTTGTTGTTGTCGTAAATCCAGCAGAGATTGGAAAGGCGGTGGTGGCCCGCCAGCGACGCGGCCTCGCCGGTGATGCCCTCCATCATGTCGCCATCCCCGCAGATGACGTAGACATCGTAATCGAACATGTCGAAGCCCGGGCGATTGAAGTGGTTCGCCATCCACCAGCGCGCCATGGCCATGCCCACGCTGTTGCCGACGCCTTGGCCCAGCGGACCGGTGGTGGTCTCGACGCCCGAAGTCCAGCGATACTCCGGGTGCCCGGGACAGCGGCTGTCGAGCTGCCGGAAGCTCTGGATGTCTTCCAATTTGACGGCCAGTTCGCCCAGCGTTTCGTATTGCGGGTTAACGGCTTTCACGCCGCAGAGATGCAGCAGCGAATAAAGCAGCATGGACGCATGGCCGTTGGAGAGCACAAAGCGGTCGCGATTGGGCCAAATGGGATCTTCGGGATCGAATCTCAGGAAATGCTGCCACACCGTGTAGGCCACCGGGGCCAGCGCCATCGGTGCGCCCGGATGTCCTGAATTGGCTTGCTGCACCGCGTCCATGGAGAGGGTGCGAATGGTGTTGATCGTAAGCTGATCGAGTTGCTCGTTGGTCATGAGGTTCCTGGCGAAGTGTGCGGGCCAAGACCCTATGATACCGTGGCGCGATATCTGGCTGAGCGAGCACAGTTCCGGGGGGAAAGATTGCGCGTCGTTGTGCGCGATTGTACGCCAATCGCCGTTCTCGCGTTACTGGCTCTCCTTCACACTGCGTCCGTTGAGCGGCTGAAGAGGCCGCACATCGTGCGGATAAAGTTTGGCGAACGCGTCGATCTCCTCTGGCGAGATATCCACTGGAGTCTTCAGCACAAACCACGTGACTCCCTCACTACAGGGCGGAGCGGTTAGCGACCCCATGTAAGTGTAATAGGTGGCGCTGGTGGGCAGCAAGCCCGCGGGATCAACCGCGACGCCTGCAATGTCCTCCTCTTTGCCCTGCGTCTTCGGCATATGTTCCCAAATCTGCCGAATGGTGGCGTTCGCACTGCCTGCCTTCAGGAGGACTGCGACTCCGGCAACCTTCCCGTCGCCGGCTTCGTGCATGAAGTGGATCACCATATCGTATGTCTTACCCTGAATGTACTCTTCGCTGGGACGGTGAAAGTGAAACTGCGTCAGATGGTAGCGCTTGCCTCCCGCAATCAGAAAGCTTCCGTTCCCCGGGGAGTCGTGGTAGTTCACCCGGATCGTGTGGCCATTGTTAATTAAATATTTGAGCGGGCCAATTTTGTATTCGAATCTTATGGCAGGCAGGTCGGCTTTCTCCGCATTTCGAATATCGATCGGAGACTGTTCCTTGCCGGCATTGCACGCAGCGTACTCCGGATCCAGGTCACCCCAGTGTTCGGCCCCTTCGTAGCTCCAGGGTGTCTTCCACTGCGCTCGTGAACCTACAGGCGCCAAGACCTGCGCGACAACCAGCAACACAAAAGTCATCCAACCTTTTCTCAAATTGCACCTCGCTTTGCGCTCAAAATACTTGGGGCGGACACATCGCAACCCATCGCTTCGCGGCGACCAATCCGCCCAGATGAGAACCGCCCTTAATCATACGCGGAATTATACAGTCTGGCGGCCCGTGACAATTCGGTTAACATCGAAGTATGGATGTCGATCCGAACGGTTTGCGCAGCCGGATTTGAGCGGATACCGTACCGCGCTAAGATGAAAAACATAGACCTGCTCCCATGAAGAGACGCATCCTGGTGGTCGAGGACGAAGAGAAACTGAGCCGCGTCCTGGAGCTCCAACTCACCTCCGCCGGCTTTGAAGTGGAGAAGGCGCGCACCGCCGAAGAAGCCCTGAAGGTCGCCGACCGCGCAGACCTGGTGCTGACCGATTTGCGCCTGCCGCAGATGGACGGGCTGGAGTTGCTGGCCGCCATCCGCCGCCAGAACTCCCAGACGCCCGTAGTCGTCATGACGGCTTTCGGCACTATCGAAACGGCCGTCCAGGCCATGAAGACCGGGGCCACCGATTTCCTGCTGAAGCCGTTTTCGCTCGACCACCTGATGACCGTGGTGCAGAAGGCGCTCGAAATGCGTGCCCTGCGGGACGAGAACCTGCAGCTCCGCGAAGAGTTGGGGCGCCGCTATGCCTTCGACAACATCGTCGGGCGCAGCGCGCCGATGCAGGAAGTCTTCGCCACTATCATGCGGGTTGCGCCCACGCGCGCCACCGTACTGCTGGCGGGCGAAAGCGGCGTGGGCAAGGACCTGATCGCGCGCGCCATCCACTTCCACTCGCCGCGCCGCGACCGTCCGCTGGTGAAGATCAACTGCACCGCCCTCCCGGAAAACCTGATGGAGAGCGAGCTATTCGGCTACGAGAAGGGCGCTTTTACCGGCGCCATGACATCCAAGCCGGGCAAGTTCGAACAGGCCGATACGGGTACGGTCTTCCTGGACGAAATCGGCGATGTGCCCGCATCCATTCAGGTGAAGCTGTTGCGCGTGCTGCAGGAGCGCGAGTTCGAGCGCCTGGGCAGCAACGTCACGCGGCATATCGACGTGCGCGTGGTGGCCGCCACCAACCAGGATTTGCGCGCCGCACTGGAGCAGGGCACCTTTCGCGAGGACCTTTATTACCGCCTGAACGTGGTGCCCATGAACATTCCTCCGCTGCGCGAGCGCAAAGAGGATATTCCATTCTTGGCGCAGCACTTCGTCACCAAGTTGGGACCGGACACGGGTAACCGCGTGCGCGACGTCACGGATGCCGGGATCGCCAAACTGATGTCGTACCACTGGCCCGGCAATGTCCGCGAGCTGGAGAACGTGATTGAGCGCAGCTTAGTCATGTGCTCCGGCGAGCGGCTGGACGCCGCCGATATCAAACTGGAAATGGCGCCGCGCAGCCGCGCGCAGGCGGACCACTTTTTGCCCGACGGTTTGACGCTCGATCAATATGAACAGGAGATCATCCGCGAGGCGCTCCGCCGCGCCGATGGCAATAAGAGCCAGGCGGCGCGGCTGTTGGGGCTGACGCGCAATGCCCTGCGGTATCGGCTGACGCAGATGGGATTGGAATCGTAGCGCACGCTGAGAGCGTGCGCCACGACCTCGCCCGCCTATCGCCAAAACCAGTTCATTCACGCTCCGCACCAGGCCGCCGGTCAGATTGCTCTAGGATTTGGCAGCCCGGCGTGCCGACAATTGACTAGTATGAAGAGGTTCGCAGCGGATGTCCTTGTCTGCCTTACGCTATGGTTTTGTTGCGCACTGTCCGGCTTCGCCCAATCGAACAGCGGAACGGTTCGCGGATCGGTCCTCGATCCTTCGGGAGCGTCCATCGCGGGTGCCGTCGTTACGATCCAGAATCCGGTTTCGCATTACGCACGCAGCGCCACCAGCGATGGCCAGGGCAAATTCGAGTTCGCGAACGTGCCGTACAACAACTACCACCTCACCGCCACCGCCGCCGGGTTTCAGGCCGCCACGCAAGACGTAAATATAAGGTCGGCGGTGCCCATGGATTTGACGATCAGTCTGGCGCTCGGCCAGGAGGTACAGTCGGTCACGGTGGAAGCCGGTGAGGATTTGATCGAGACTACTTCTACCACCCACACGGACATTGATCGCGACCTGTTCGACAAGCTTCCGCTGGAGAGTTCGTCCTCGTCGCTCAGTTCCCTGGTCACCCTGGCCACGCCCGGAGTCGCAGCCGATTCGAACGGTCTGTTTCACGGCCTAGGCGATCACGCTTCGAACTCCTTCTCCATCGACGGCCAAGCCATTAGCGATCAACAAAGCAAGGTATTCTCGAACCAGCTTCCGGTGGACGCCGTGCAGTCGATGGAAGTGATTGAAGGCGCCCCGCCGGCCGAATACGGCGACAAGACCAGTCTGGTGATTGTGGTGACCACCCGCTCGGGACTCGGGCAGACCCAGCCGCACGGCGACATCACGGCTTCCTACGGCAGCTTTGGCTCGATCAACGCCGGATTCGACCTGGCTTACGGGGGCCAGAATTGGGGTAACTTCATTTCGGCCAACGGCATGGATACGGGACGGTTCCTGGACGGGCCGGAATTTCAAGTCATGCACGACCACGGCAATCAGGAGAACTTCTTCGACCGCGTGGATTTCAAGCCTTCCCAGCCGGATTCGGTCAACGTGAATCTGGGCTTCACGCGTTCCTGGTTCCAGACGCCCAATTCGTACGACGCGCAAGACGCCACCGCCT
>Ga0302325_10005014_pt1 | contig 30412 bp, 27 predicted proteins | sample Palsa_T0_2_FD_201948 | JGI IMG/M metagenome (GOLD analysis project Ga0302325, IMG submission 201948) | Peat permafrost microbial communities from Stordalen Mire near Abisko, Sweden - Palsa_T0_2 | ecosystem: Environmental > Terrestrial > Soil > Palsa > Peat permafrost | place: Sweden: Abisko... | reverse complement strand
GTTGCCATTGTTTCTATTCTCCCTTTGTCGAGTCGACATCGAACCTGCAAGAGATACTTTGCAGTTAACGAATGTATAGAATCCAGAAAAATTAGTGTCAAGAAAAAAATCACATTTAATGAATATCAATTGACCGATCGGAATCGATGAAGCCAACCGTCAACTTTCCCCAGCGCTCACTTTCCCCCGAGGTGGACACCATAATGTCGCAACAAAACCAGCGCGGCACCGCTGATCGAATCATGCCAGGCATGCGCGATCATTCCTGTTCGCAATCCTCTCCGCAGCAGTGCGAGCACGCCAAACATAGCGCCATACGCGGCGATCAGCAATATTCCAGCGATTCCCTCATAGCCGTGCGCGCCGCCAAACACCAGCGCTGAGAGTGCGACCCCGGCCCACACGCGGTGCGCCATGCGGGCAAATTGCTGCTGCAGGTAACCGCGGAAAACCAATTCCTCGCAAATCCCCGCAGAGATGCTCAGTACCAGGAACAGCACCATCTCCAATCCCGTGACCGGCGCAAGTTTCTGGGTCACGTCACCGATTTTCTGTGGATCGATGTGCGATCCCGACATTTTCAGCAAAATATTGCCCAGCACCGCCAGCAGCAGCAGTGCCCCCGCCCAATACCCGAGAGCCACACCGATGTCCGTCAACCACGCGCGGGCTCCGGGCCGCCACTCTCCCAGCAACTGGCGCAGAGGAACCTTGCGCATATACAGGCCCCACAGAACCAGGCCTGCCAGAACCCATTCGTAGGCGATGGTCAGGAGGTAGTTCGTCACCAGGTGCAGAGGCTGGCTGCCAAAGCTGCGCAGTTGTCTCACTCCGGCCACGGACAGCGAGATGATCATGATCACCAGCAGCGCGGTGTGCCACCACGGCGCCAGCAAGCCGCCTGGTTCGTACGTCTGCTTGGTGTCGGGCTGCGGCGTTTCCATCATCGTCATGTTATTGTGTTCCGTTGCTTCGGCATCTGAAGAATGAGGCTGTCCGTTATGAAAGATGTAGTCATTGTCGCCGGAGTGCGCACCCCGGTTGGAAAATTTCAGGGCGCGCTCTCCAACTTTTCTGCTGTGCAACTGGGTTCATTGGTGGTGCGAGAAGTCCTGAATCGTGCCCGGCTCCAACCCGATCAGGTAGACGAGTGCATCATGGGCAACGTCGTCTCCGCCGGCTTAGGGCAGAATCCAGGCCGCCAAGCCGCGCTCTATGGCGGATTAGCTCCCTCCGTCAGCGCCATGACCATCAACAAGGTCTGCGGTTCCGGTTTGAAGGCCGTCGGCTTGGCAGTACAGGCGGTCCAGACCGGCAACGCAGAGATTGTCATCGCTGGGGGAATGGAGTCGATGACCAATGCACCCTACCTTCTCCCCCAGGGCCGCAGCGGCTTTCGCATGGGCAACGCGACGGTGGTCGATTCGATGATCCATGACGGTCTATGGGAGATCTACAACGACTACCATATGGGGGTAACCGGGGAACATGTTGCCGAGAAGCACGGCTTCACGCGCGAGCAGCAGGACGAGTATGCGCTGAACTCGCATCGCAAGGCAGCGGCGGCTTGGCGCGCAGGGTATTTCCAATCGCAGATGCTGAGTATCGAGCTGCCCCCGAAGAAGAAGGGTGAGGCGTCCATTACCTTCGATCGCGACGAGTCGGTGCGCGAAGACGCCTCGCTCGAGGCTTTGCGGGCGCTCAAGCCAGCCTTCAAAAAAGACGGAACCGTTACTGCCGGCAACGCTCCCGGGGTAAACGATGGCGCCGCAGCGGTCGTGGTGATGTCGGCGTCGAGAGCCGAATCACTGGGGCTTTCGCCCATGGTTCACATCTGCGCGCAGGCGACGAGTGGAATCGATCCTAAGTGGGTGATGCTTGCTCCCGTTCTGGGAATCCAGCGGGTGCTGGCCAAGGCGGGGTGGTCGAAGGAAGATCCGGATCTTTACGAATTGAATGAGGCCTTTGCCGTGCAGGCGCTGGGGGTGATGAAGGAAGTAGGCATGGACCCAGCCAGGGTGAATGTGAACGGGGGAGCGGTCGCCATAGGGCACCCCATTGGCGCTAGCGGTGCGCGCGTTCTCATAACCCTGATTTACGAAATGATGCGCCGCGATGTACACCGGGGGGTCGCGGCACTCTGTCTCGGCGGCGGCAACTCGGTCGCCATGGCCGTGGAACGCTGATCAGCTTGCGTCCAGTTGGCTGACGATCTTGTTGAGGTACTTAAGACTGGCCGCGACGCTTTCGACCGGGGGCCGGGTAGTCGCTCCAAACTTCACATCCTGCTCCACGACCATCCAGCCGGAATAATGGTTGCGCGCCAAAACCCGAAAAAATTTGGGAAAATCAATCGCCCCTTCGCCAATGATGGTGAAGGCCTTGGCCTCGACAGCCTGCTCAAAATTCATTTCTTTGCGTCGCGCTTCCTCGAGCACTGCCGGGTCGACATCCTTGATGTGAACGAAGCGCAGGATCTCGCGATACTTTTCCGCTTCCGCGATGCAATCGTCTCCAGCGTAGTCACAGTGTCCCGTATCCAGGCACAACCCGATTTTGCTGGCCGAGGTCACGTCGAAGAATCTTTCCGTCTCCGCTGCAGTTTCCACGTAGGTCGATACGTGGGGATGGAAAACCAAATCCAGGCCAAACTCCTCCGTCACCTGTGTGGCTTCAGCCACCACGTTGGCTACCTGTTTCCATTGTTCGGCATTCAGTCCCTTGCTGCCGTCCGCCGGAACGCGTCCCGCAATGCGATCCCGTTCTTCCGATTGGGCGTCGGCCAAAACCAGGAAGGGCGCTCCCAGCGAGGAGAGCAATCCGCCCACTTTGCGGATTTGCTCCACCACCACCCTGGCCGAGGCTGGATCGCTCAGCGGCACCGGCACAAACGAACCCAACAGCTTTAAATTCCGCTGCGACAACTCGGCTGACAAAAGCCCCGCATCGGTGGGAAAGAATCCATAGGGCCCGAGCTCGGTTCCGGTATATCCCGCCTGTACCATCTCGTCCAGCATCTTCTGGTAGCTTTGTTCCCACGACGGGCCGGAATAGTCTAAGACCCCCCAGCTGTCAGGAGCTGAGGCAAAGGTGAACCGTGTAGTTAGGCTTGTCATTTATAAAATCCTTTTTAACATTGTAGGTTTTGAGGGGAGGTTGAAGAGCGATGGACGGCGCAATACAGTCGCTCATTTTCCTTGAGAAGTTCAGCCAATAAGCGCTTATATCGCTCGTTTATAGTAGGGCGCGGTACCATGGTCAAGCCTTTTCGCAGGCGGGTTCCATTCCGGAAAGAAGGGTCAGCGTCGATCCGCTGCTATACTCGGCCCACCGGATCGACTGGAGCCGCCAATGCTCTTCAAAGCACTCAGTGCGGCGGTGTATGGCATCGACGCTCACATCATCGATGTTGAAGTTGACTACTCCGGAGTCAAGACCATGGAAGACTGGTTTCACACCGTAGGCTTGCCCGATGCTGCGGTGCGGGAAAGCCGCGACCGGGTCCGCGCTGCCATCAAGAATTCCGGTTTCAACATTCCACCCACGCAAATCACCATCAATTTGGCTCCTGCCGATCTCAAGAAAGAAGGATCCGGTTTCGACCTGCCCATCGCCATCGGCCTTCTCGGCGCTTACGGCGCGATGCAGCTGAAAGACCTGGCACAATTTCTGCTGGTAGGTGAGCTTGGGCTCGATGGCACGTTGCGCGCGGTTCCTGGTGTGCTGCCCATTGCTGTCGCTGCGCGTGCGCGTGGCATCGCCAATCTTGTCGTTCCCGAGCGTAATGCGGCGGAGGCAGCGGTCGTCGAGGGGGTAAACGTATTTCCCGTCCGCACCCTGACGCAGGTGCGCGAGCTGTTGAACGACGGCGGCCTCTCGGCCCAGCCGTTTCGTATCAATTCGCAGAGTCTTCTTTGCCAGCACCATACCTACGCGCTCGACTTTAAAGATGTCCGCGGCCAGCAGACGGCTAAGCGCGCTTTGGAAGTCTCCGCAGCCGGGGGCCATAACATTCTTATGATCGGCCCCCCAGGCTCTGGCAAGACGATGTTAGCCAAGCGGCTGCCCTCGATCCTTGCCCCGCTGCGCCTGGAAGAGGCTTTGGAAACCACTAAGATCCATTCCGTTGCCGGAGTGCTTGATGCGGAAGCGGGCCTGGTTACCCAGCGTCCTTTCCGTTCGCCGCATCACTCGATTTCCGATGCCGGGCTGATTGGGGGCGGCAGTATTCCTCGGCCCGGTGAAGTTTCCCTCGCCCACAACGGCGTCTTGTTCCTGGATGAGCTGCCTGAATTTCCGCGTAATGTGTTGGAGGTGATGCGGCAGCCGCTCGAGGAGGGAACCGTCACCATCTCCCGTGCCGCCATGTCGCTGAGCTTTCCCGCGCGCTTCATGCTGGCGGCGGCCATGAATCCTTGTCCTTGTGGCTATTTCAATGACAAGTCTCATGAGTGTATTTGTACCCCGCCGATGATGCAGCGTTACATATCGAAGATCTCCGGCCCCTTGTTGGATCGCATTGACATCCACATCGAGGTGCCTGCGGTGCAGTACCGTGAGCTTCGTTCCGGTGCGGCCAGCGAGGGATCGACGGAAATCCGCGCGCGGGTGATGGCAGCGCGCGAACGTCAGGATCATCGCTTCCTCAAGGACAAGATCTTCACCAATGCGCAAATGAACACTCGTCAGATCCGCACCTATTGCGAGCTCTCACCGGAAGCCGAGCGGCTGCTGGAGAGGGCGATGCAACAACAGGGGCTGAGTGCGAGAGCGCATGACCGCATATTGAAAGTCGCCCGCACCATTGCTGATCTCGACGCGGAGCCCGGCATCACCGTAGGCCATATTGCGGAAGCCATTCAGTACCGCACCCTCGACCGCAGCTTCTGGAGCTGACGGATCACCGTAGGCCTCCCCCTCAAGCCTCTGGCGGCTCCCACAACTCTGTACGGTGCCCCATGTTCGCACCAGCGTACGTGGGCTATTAAAGAAGGGGCGAAGCCCCATCAAAGGTCTGTCTTTTGATGATTGCTCGCGTTCAAGCTACTGTCGGGTCAACTCTTCAATAAGTTTCCGGTGAGCCGGATAAACACCAATAAGCTCGGACCTGGTCGCCATCTCAAAATCCTCATACTCAAACCCCGGCGCCACGGTGCAGCCCACGAGCGCAAACCCCACCGGTTCCTTCAATCTCGAAGCAAACCAACACCCAGCTTTCACCACGCCCTGAAAACCGGCCTCCGACCCCAGGTGCAACTCCGATGCATTTCCTTCCCCATCGATCACGTACACAACCAAACTACTCCCGGCATAGAAGTGCCACACCTCATCGGCGGCGAGGCGATGGAATGCAGAAAAATCCCTTCCTTCAAGCAGAAAATAAATGGCGGTCGACGCCGCTCTATCCCCGCCGAACCTCGATGGCAGAGCACTAGGGGCAATCGTCAGGGCCGCTTTATAGGTGGCACGGTAGTATCCGCCCTCGGGGTGAGGGCTGAGCTCCAGGTGATCGATCCAGTACCGCGCGCTCTCGTCCAAGTTACTGTCCTGCTTGTTGCCGCAAAGCATGAACCACCACCCGCAGCATCTCTTCCTCGGGAGCGCGCTTGCCGGTCCAGATTTCAAACTGCCGCGCCCCTTGCTGCACAAACATTTCCACCCCGGTGACAACCGGGATCCCTTTTTGCCGAGCCATGTGCAACAGCGGTGTTTCCACCGGGTTATAGACCAGGTCGAACACCAGCCGGGCGTTGATCTCCTTCGGTTCCAGGATGTGTTGCGCCTTAACCCCATGCATGCCGACGGCGGTAGCATTGACAATCACGTCGAAGCTGCTCTTGGCCAACTGTTCGCGGCGAATGGTTTTAGCTTTGGCTTCGCGCGCCAGCTTCTGCGCCGTCTGCGGAGTGCGATTCAGGATCACCACCTCGGCGCCTTTGTTCACCAGGCCGAAGACCGCAGCTCGGGCTGCTCCACCCGCCCCCAACACCAGAATCTTTGCCCCGGCCAGAGAAAGCCGCTTCTCCAGCGGACGCACGATACCGCCAACATCGGTATTGAAACCGTAAAGCTTTCCATCATGGTTGCGCACGATGGTGTTGCACGCCCCTACCTGGGCTGAGATAGGGTCCATGTTTTCCAGGTGCTTCAGCACCTCCTGCTTAAGAGGCATGGTTACGCTCAAACCGGAGACAGGCAGCTCACGGATCACGGTGAGCAGGTCAGTGAGCTTACTGGTTTGTAACCCCAGATACACCGCGTTCACTGTGTCGCGGTGGAAGGCAGTGTTCATCATCAACGGCGACAGGGAATGTTTGATGGGGTTGCCGACGACACCATAGATGCGCGTAGCGGTATCAATCTGCGCAATGCGGTACAGGTCCGTGAGGGTGCGTGCGGCGATCTGGCCTGGGGCTGTCTCTTCCCCTTCGACCGCCGCGGCAAACGTGAAGGCGCTGCCCGCACGTACAGCCAGCACCCGGCTGATCACTCCCTGCTCGCCCATGCACAGGCCGACCATGTTGGCATGGTCGCCGCTGCGCTCGAGAAATTGCATCATCACCACGTTGTCGGAAAGGGACCGGGCCGTAGACACGATCTTGATAAATTCAGGTTCGTAGGGACGGATGCGTTCGAAGATGCCATCCAGATCCTTGGTCGTCTGAAAATCATGGTACGAGACCATGAGGGCCACGCCGCGGCTGCGCAACTTCTCCAGTTCCGAGGCCTCGATCGCCTCCGCCGTCTGCAACTCCAGATCCAGCAGGTGAAAACCAGACGCGGTGGCTTTTTGCAGCACTTCCAATTCGGCCGCGATCGTGCCCTGGAACTTTCCCCCATTGGCGGCGCGACGGCAGGTGGCGATGGCCGTGACCACGCTGTTTTCCGCCAGGAACTCCTTTAACTTGGGCAGTGCCACCAGGGGCTTTTCCAGGTAGTCGAGCCGAAATTCCAAAAAGGGGGAGTCGGCGATGGCCGCAGTGGCCCGGTCGACCATCTCGGCCGCCGTGGATCCAAGGATGGCCACGCACACTTTGCCCATGCGCGCGCGCAGGTAGTGCTGCGACAAAGCTGGAGCAGCAGAATTCATGATGACAATCTGGGCATCTTACCGACCGCACCCGCGGGATGCAACAACCGTATTATGGAGGAAGGAGCAAATCCCCATTGAATCATTTATCGACAGAGCAAACCACAGCATTGCATCCCTGGAACGAGCGGGGCGAGATCGACGCCGCAGGTCTGGAAAACTGGGTCCAGGGCCGGCTGGCACGGCAGCGCGAGCAGGTCGATACCCTTTTAGCGGTTGCAGGCGATAAGACCCTGGAAAACACCCTTCGTCCTTATGACGATGCCGTGGCCACTCTCAGCGCCACCGGCTCGCTCGCCTCGCTGCTGGACAGCGTATACCCGGATAAAGCGGTGCGCGACAAAGCGCGGGAATTGACCCAGGCGGTGGCCGAGGCGGCTACTGCGTTGTCCCTGAACCAGGAGGTTTACCGCGCGCTGGCGGCGATCGAACTGGGCCCCGCCGATCTTGCCGCCGATCAAGGGACCAGCCACTATGTGAACCAGACCCTGCTCAACTACCGCTTGGCCGGCGTCGATAAAGACGATGCAACCCGCGCCCATGTGCGCCAGCTGTCCGATCAGGCCACCGAGCTGTCGCTCACCTTCGCCAAGCATGTTCAGGAGAACGTAAACCGGGTCCAAGTGCAGGATGCCGCGGAATTGGAAGGACTGCCGCCAGACTACATCCGCAACCACCCGCCAGACGAACAGGGCGTGATTACCCTGACCACCGATTTTCCCGATATGCAGCCGGTGATGACCTTTGCCAAAAGCGCAGACCTGCGCCTGCGCATGTTCCGCGCCTATAACACCCGCGCTTACCCTGCGAACCGCCAGCTGTTGCTGGACCTGCTGGCCGTACGCCAGGAGACAGCTTCTATCCTGGGATTCCGCTCCTGGGCTGACCTGGCGACTGCCAACCAGATGATGGGATCAGCCGCCAATATGCAGAAATTTATCGCCGAACTGGAGCTGGCTTCACGCCACGGCGCTATGCAGGAATACGAAATGGTGCTCGCCTTTGCTCGCACCCAGCAGCCTGGGTTGACGACGCTTAAGACCAGCGACCGCGGCTATTGGTACGAGCAATACCGCCGCGAAGCTTTTGATTTTGATTCGCAATCAGTCCGTCCCTATTTTCCTTATGCTGCCGTGGAGCAGGGCATACTTGAAACCGCAGCCCGCCTCTTCCAGGTCAGCTTCAAGCCCAACCCACAGGCCGCCGTCTGGCATCCCCAGGTAAGCGCCTGGGACGTTTACGACCGCGGCCGCCGGTGTGGCCGGTTCTATCTCGACATGCATCCCCGCGAAGGAAAAGATAAGTGGTTCAGTGCCGCCCCGCTCATTCCAGGGATTCGAGGCCGCCAGTTGCCCGAGGCAGCGCTGATATGCAATTTTCCCGGCGGCAAAGCCGACGATCCGGGCCTCATGCAATACAGCGACGTGGTCACCTTTTTCCACGAGTTCGGCCATCTCATGCACGCCATTCTTGGCGGCCAGCAGCCCTGGGCGGGTGTAAGCGGCATCGCCACCGAAGGCGACTTCGTGGAAGTGCCCTCGCAGATGCTGGAGGAATTCTTCCATGATGCCAGGCTATTGGCTTCCTTCGCCCGCCACTATCAGACCGGCGAGCCCATCCCGCCGGAGTTGGTCGACAGGATGAATCGGGCCAGTGCGTTCGGCAGAGCCGATGGAGTGCGGACCCAGCTTTTCTACACCAGCTATTCGCTCGACCTGCACAACCAGCCGCCCCAGAGTCTGGATCCCGACAACCTGCTCGAAGAAGGCTACAAGCGCATGATGCCCTACGAGTGGGTCGACGGCAATCGCATGTACTCGAGCTTCACCCACCTGATTGGCTACTCTTCCAACTACTACACCTACATGTTCGACAAGGTGATTGCCCTCGATTTCTTCCGCCAGTTCGACCCCTCCGACTTGCTCGACGGACCAACCGCGATGCGCTACCGGCAATCCATTCTCGAGCCTGGCGGATCCAAGCCGGGCACCCAGCTGATCGAGGACTTTCTCGGCCGCGAACAAAGGATGGATGCTTTTGCCGCTTGGGTTGGCGAGGAGTTTGCCGGCGCCCCGGCAGGGAAGGGAAGCGATGGCGTCGGCCACTCTGCGTAAGGCGTGGCAGGGCAAGTGGGCATTGGTCACCGGCGCCAGCGCCGGTATCGGGGAAGCGATCGCGGTGGAGTTGGCCCAGGCGGGGGTGAACCTGGTGCTGACCGCACGCCGCCGCGAGCGGCTCGATCTATTGGCGGAGCGGCTGCGTACCCATCATTCCATTCAGACCCAGGTATTGGTCGCCGATCTTATCCAGTCCGGCGCGCCGCAGCAGATTTTCGACGCCACCGAGGGAGCAGGGCTCCAGGTCGATGTGCTGGTGAACAATGCAGGTTTCGGAGAGTACGGCGAGTTTGTCAGCTCCCGCATGGAGATGCAGGTGAACATGGTCCAGGTGAATTGTGCCGCCGTAGTTCATCTCACCCGGCTGTTTCTTCCTCGCATGATCGAGCGGCGGCAGGGCGCGGTGATGATTGTGGCCTCGACTGCTTCCTACCAGCCGGTTCCCTACATGGCGACCTACGCCGCCACCAAAGCCTTTGATCGCTTCCTGGCCGAGGCCGTGGCGGAAGAGGTGAAGCGATATGGGGTCCACGTGAGTGCCCTGTGTCCGGGACCGACAGAATCAGAGTTTAACCAGGTAGCCGGGACCCGGAATAATGACAAACGGAAGGTGCAATCGGCGGAGCAAGTTGCCCGCCAGGGACTGGAGGGTCTGGCGGCAGGCAAGCGCTGGGTTCTCCCTTACTTCCGCGGCCGCTTGCAGGTTTTCGCCCAACGATTCTTTCCCCGGACCTTCGTCACCGGAACGGCCGAGCGGATGTTCCGGCCGCGAAGCCGCCAATAAGAAATTTTTCATCTTGCCGAACAACTTTGTTCCAGCAAATGCATCCGTATTAGGTAACGACAGAGGCTACTTCAAACTCTCCAACCTCGGTACTTGTTTACTCCCATGAAGCTCCGCCTCGGCGGGCTCTTCTCACAAAATCCCTGATTTCCCCTCCAGATATGCCTCTTAAGCGGGTCCGCCGGAATGCGGACCCATGTTTTTGAGAGGGTTCTGTTTCCGTAAGATAACCTCATGGCATCGTTAGACGTTGTCCGCGTACCCGGTTGGTCACGACAGCCATGGCTGATCCATGGATTCAGCACGCGTACTGGCGGAAAAACCACCGTTTACCGGCCCGGTAGAACCGATCTGAATCTGGGTTTTACCAGTTCTGACGACCCGAATATTGTGACCAAAAATCGCGGTCTATTTGTCAGTGCCATCACTGTGGGTAAAGAGATCCTGGGAATGGTTACGCTGCGGCAGATCCATTCCTCACTGATCAGGCGGGTTGCCGCAGATGATATCAACACGGCGCTGAAGGGGGATGGTCTGATGACCGACCGGCCGGGGGTTCTCCTGGGCATCCAAACTGCGGATTGCATCCCCGTTCTGGTGGCAGACCGGAAAAACCGGGCTGTGGCGGCCTTTCACGCCGGCTGGCGCGGCACGTTGGCACGTATCGTGGAAAACGGAGTAGGACGCATGCGGCTGGAATTTGGCTCCAGGCCGGAACATCTGATCGCGTCGATCGGACCCGGCATTGGGCGATGCTGCTATTCCGTGGGAGACGAAGTGCGGCAGCAATTCGAGTCCCAGTTCGTCTATGCCCCGGAACTCTTCCGCGAGGTATACGATTCTGACCCCGTAAAGGAGAAGTATCCCATGCTCTTTCTGACTGCCCGGGCGCCCGGGCATAGCGAACTCGGTCCGGGCATGCACCTGGATTTGGTCGAAGCGAACCGTCGTCAACTACTGGCGGCAGGGCTCAGGCAGGGGTCGATCTTTGTTACCGGGCAGTGCACAGGATGCCATCCAGACCGCTTTTTTTCCCATCGTATCGAACGCGGTTTCACCGGGCGGATGATGAGCGTCATCGGCATCGCGACCGGCTGATTCTTAAACTGGGTCTTGCAGGCTGCGGAAAAACCCTGTTTTGTATCAGGGCACGACTTTAGTCGGGCCGTAGATGATTGAGAATACGACGGGCTTTACAGAGGCTGCGGAAGAAGTCGGTTTCCAGCGAAAGCGCAGCCCTCAGCGGCTAAAGCCGTACTGATTCTAGATTGGCTACGTACGGCCTAAAGGCCGTACCCTTCAAAGAACTTGGGTTTTTCCGCAGCCTGTTTAGCCCCTGAAGCACGCCTTTCTTGCCCGGTGCCGACTTTTTCCGCGGCCTCCCTAGGCAGCTGTTTCAGGCTTGGTCTCGTCAGGTTCTGGCGCCCTGCCCTTGGGATTCACCAAGTCACGCAGTTCCTTGCTGGGCTTGAAGTAGGGTACTCGCTTGGCCGGCACGTCGACCTTGGCCCCGGTCTTGGGATTCCGTCCGGTCCTGGGCTTGCGCTGGCGGATACGAAAACTGCCGAAACCGCGGATTTCGATTTTGTCACCGGAACGTAGCGCGTGAATCACCGAATCAAAAATCGTATCCACGATCATTTCCCCATCCCGGCGCGTCAGGTCGCCCAGCTGGGTCACTTCCTCAACGAGGTCTGCTTTGGTCATGGTCCGATCTTCTCCAAAGTATAAGGGTAACCCTTGTCAGATATGGTAGATGCAGCAAATTGATGGTACATCGGAATCAATTGCAGGTATGCCGTTTCCTGTGGATTGCGGCCTTTCCGAAACTAAACCTGCCATTTGGCGTCAAATTGAGTGTGGCACCGCTCGAAATCGGAATGTCTTACAGATGCACCAGTTTTGAGCAGAGTAGCGTAGAATTTAGCGCGTATCAATTCAATGGGCTGGGGCACGAGTCAGGAACCAATTTTGGAACGACCTTTCATCAGCATCGTAATTCCGGCCTATAACGAAAGCTCCCGCATCGGGAAAGCTTTGAACGAGGTTCTGCGCTGTGTGCATGAGCGTAATTGGCATGCCGAGATCCTGGTGGTCAACGACGGCTCCACTGACCGCACTGCTGCCATTGTGCAGCAATTTGCCCAGTTGCACCCTGAGGTACGCCTGCTCAACAATCCACAAAATCGTGGCAAAGGGTTTAGCGTTCGCCACGGGATCTTACATGCCGTGGGAGAGATGGTGATGTTTACCGACGCCGATATGTCCGCGCCTATGGAGGAAGCTGAGCGCTTATTTCATGCCCTCGAAGAGGGTGCGGACATTGCTATCGGCTCCCGTTGGCTGGAACGAAACCGGCAAACTCTCAAGCAGCCGCTTTACCGCCAGTTTTTTGGCCGATGCTTTAATGCCATCACCCGTCTGGTAATGGGTTTGCCTTTTGCTGACACGCAGTGCGGGTTCAAGGCCTTTCGCCGGCCCGTGGCCCAAACCATCTTCCAATTGCAGCGCATTGAGCGCTGGGGTTTCGATCCCGAATTGCTGTTTATTGCCCTCAAACGCGGCTTCAAAGTGAAAGAAGTGCCGGTCACTTGGGGACACGATGAGCGTTCGCGGCTCAGCTACCTGAAGGACGGACTCAAGATGTTGGAAGAAATCGCTTACATCCGTTGGGAAGCGTTTGCTGGTGCCTACGACCGGACGGTGGTTGAGTTCACCCCTGAGTGGCCCGTCGTCAAAGGCTGAGATTATAGAGCCAGCGACCCGGGAAGCAGAGCCGGTTTCCCTGCCTCCACCTTCCTCGATTTAACCGCGACCCGAATTTGCATTTCGCTGGTCTGCACCATCACCATGGTTTCGGAACAAGTTCCGCAAAGCCAGAAGTGTTGCAATCGGCGAGCCCGTCCCCCGGGGGCAGGAACCGGCACGTCTGGATCGGGTAAATCAAAAACAAAAATTCGTCCTTCACGGAGGTAATGGAGCGGTTTGGCACAACTGGGATTTGCACATTGATTAACCATGGTTACCTTCGACTCCCAAGTACATAGGAGCGGATAAACGGCCGAAGGGTTTTCTTTGGACGGAAGAACGATCTTGGTGTGCGAAAATAAGCAGTTCCCATGCCCATATCGCGGTCGATGTTCATTGCCCTCTCCCGAAATAGAGCCTTGCGCCAGTTCATGGAAAACTCCTCTCTGGGGGTGCGGATGTCTTCCCGCTTCGTGGCCGGCAAGACGGTCGAGGAGGTGCTCGTCGCGGCTGCGGCCGTGAATCGCCAGGGGATTTCCACCTCGCTCGACAGTTTGGGCGAAAATGTCCATTCTCCTCAGGAAGCGCGCCAGGCGGCCGGCGTCTATCATTGCTTGCTCGACGCTATCCAACAGCGGCAGCTGGACGCCAATGTAAGCGTGAAGCTGACCCAGATGGGAATGGACCTGGATCCCGGGTTGGCTCTTTCTCTGGCCGCGGACCTGGTGGAGCACGCAGCGGCCGCCAACACCTTCGTCCGCATCGACATGGAAGGCTCCGATTACACCCAGGCCACCATTGACATGGTGAGCAAGCTACATGCGAGCAACGGAAACCGGGGGCGCGTCGGGGTGGTGATCCAGGCTTATCTTTACCGCAGTCAAGCGGACATCGACCGCTTGCTGGCGGAGAAAATTCGCATCCGACTGTGCAAGGGCGCCTACCAGGAGCCGGCCAATCTGGCCTTCCCGGAAAAGGCAGATGTGGACAAAAACTTCGTCCGGCTGATGCAGTCCCTACTGCCCAGCGGGGTATACCACGGCATTGCCACCCACGACGAAAGGATGATTGACGCCACCTGCCGCTTTGCCCGGGAGCGCGGCATTGCGCCCGGCGAGTTTGAATTTCAGATGCTTTACGGGGTGCGCCGGGACCTGCAAAGATCGCTCGTAGCTGCTGGTTATCGGGTGCGGGTTTATATTCCTTTTGGGACCGACTGGTATCCCTACTTTATGCGTCGTCTGGCGGAGCGGCCTGCCAACCTGCTATTTATCGCCCGTAATTTTTTCCGCCAATAAGGAGAACCAAGTGAAAACCAAGAACGCCCTGAAGCAGGCGGAGCTGATCCTCAAGCTATACGAGATACGCCGGGAGACGGCTCTGCGCGCGGCGCGGGATTATGTCGGCGGTGAGTTCAAGCCTAAGTCTGTGGACGATTTTGTGAGTCTCGTCAAGGACGGGGGCAAGCCGAGTGGGCACATCCTGCAGGTGTACGGATATTGGGACATGGTGGCTGCTTTCGTGGTCCACGGCGCCCTGGACGAATCTCTCATCTTCGATACTTGTCAGGAGATGTACTTCCAGTTTGAGAAGATCCAGCCCTATCTGGCCGGCTTCCGCGAACAGATGAACCTGCCGGAATTTCTCCGCAGCATGGAGACCGTGGTCACTGGTTCACAGGAGAGGCGCACCCGAGCTGTTGCCAAGACTAAGAAGGTGCGTCCGCCGGCCCCTGAGCCGGAGGAAGCCGCGCCGGCCGTTGCCGAGCCTCCTTCTCCATCGCGGTAGAGACGTAAAAGAACCCGCACCAACTCTGAACGTTTTTTCTTGCACAGCGAAGCGTATCAGTGACTGTTCTCGAGCGCCGCGACAGCAAATCCGGTTGCGGCATCGCTCATGAAACGTCCAATATCCGATTTCGGATCACGCTTCAAGTTCACCGACCAAGCCGGCCACTTTCCTTCATCACGATTTTGATTCTGCGCCAGCCAGGTCAACCCCCGTAGAGTGGCTGGCCGTGCCAAACCCGCTTGCTCCAGCGCCAGAACAGCAAGCCCTGTAGCATACCCGTCGCTCTGGGTCTCCAAAGGCGTCTTGTCAATGCGTTGCCACGTACCCAGGTCGGTCAAACTCCAACCGCCATCGGGTTGTTGCTTGGAAAGTATCGTTGCTACCAGCGCACTACGTTGGTTCTTGTCCAAAAGCCCGGGCAGCTTCGCGGAAGCCCACAACAGGTAAACCTTGTCGATCAACGGCTGGCTGGCATACTCCCGGCACAGGTAGCCGCGGAGCAAACGAAGATTCTCCTGAATTCTGGCATCGTCTCGATAGTCGTCGGGAGCGGTGCCCACCGCCAGCGCCGCCAGTGCCGCTCCATAGTACTGGGACTCGTTTGACTCCCATGGAGACAGGTGGAAGTTGAGCCAATCCCAGGCGCCGGCATGCTCCCCGGACTTGATCTGTAATGCCCAGGCGTTGTCAAACGCGCTGCGCGTGATGTCGGCCAGATGGTGGTTTTGTGCGTCGTAAATCGACAGAATCAATGCGTTGAGCACTGCTTCGGTACCGCGCGATTCCGGTGTTTTCGTCGGCCCCTTGGGATTATTGGCATAATAGGGCCCAACCTGGTTCCACAAGGTGACCCGCCGCAGCACGTTATTGAGCATGACATGTTCGGGCGCAGAGGGCGTCTGTTCGCCCAGCGAACCTCTCAGGCTTGAGCGGGAAAATGCGTAAGGCAGCACGGTATGGCAGGAGACACAAACCGTCTGATGATCCCGCTGGGAAACATCCCAACCTTGCCACCATGTTTGACGATAATCGAGGTAATGAGCCGCCGCAGTCTGGTTCCAGGTCGGATTGGTTGTGCCCGCTGCGTTTTCAATCGCATCGTCCGACGCGCCATTCCAAAGGATGGCCAGGCTGGGAACGACGATCGCCAGCACAAATAGCCGGGCGGCTCTCACGTGGGCACATCTCCGTTTGCGAAAAAGAGATAGAACGGGACCCTGTGGAGGTAGCGTATCACAAGGGTTTTTGCCGGGATTCAATCCCTTCCATCAGCTCGGCGACCTGTGTCTTGCGCTCATCCTCGAGCTCCCGCAGTCCTTGGATAACCCCGAGTCTGTCTTCCACCGAACGATTCTGGTTGAACTTCTGCTTGCCTTCGAGGCGCAGAATCTGAACTTCAAAACCGACAATCGCTTTCAGCTGCGAGTCAATGTACACCGCCGGAGCGTCGGTGACCTGCCAGGGTGCTGCAAACGACGCCTCGTGCTTTCTGGTTAAATCGCTGACCATGGTCCTTAGCCATTCCGGGTCCTCGATGAAGGTTATGCGGCCATAGGCATGAATGGCGGCGTAGTTCCAGGTCGGCACCACTCTCCCGGTCTCCTGCTTGGCCGGATACCAGTTAGGAGACACGTAACTATCCAGGCCGAGGAAAATGATGAGCGCCTCGGCATTAGGATCGGTTTCCCGCCATTGAACATTGGCCCGCGAAACGTGTCCGGTCAGGGTTCCGTACTCACCCTTGGTCTCGTCGAGCAGCAGCGGGAGATGTGTGGCTACCAGGCCTTTGGTGGTGATGGTGATCAACGTGGCCAGTTCGCTCTGCTTCATGGCCGCATGAAGCATGGGGAGGTCAGTTACCTCAAAAGCTTTGGGCGTGTACATGCGTGCCTCCAGCGGGTTTTAAGTGTCTTATACCATTTAGACTTCTTCCCAGGGGGCGAGATGTCTAACCAACACGCCGGTACAGCAGCGGCGAGCACGCAGGCGGTGGTTCCCGAACCATCGTTCGCGGAGCGGGCCCGAACTTTGTTGCATCTGGGCCGGGTCGGGAGCCTCTCCACGCTTTCCCGCAAGCGGCCGGGATTTCCCTTCGGGTCGTTGATGCCTTTTGCCCTGGACGGCGAGGGTCGTCCTCTCTTCCTGATCAGCACCATGGCCATGCACACGCAGAACCTGCAACAGGATCCGCGCGCCAGCCTGCTGGTTACCCAGGCGGAAGCCGGCGGTGATCCGCTCGGCGCGGCACGGGTGACGGTCGTCGGGAATGCCTCGGTGCTGGCCGGGGACCAGGTCGCAGAGGCGCGGGGCCTCTATCTCGACCGGCACCCCAACAGCAAGTATTGGGTAGACTTCGACGACTTTTCTTTTTTTCGCCTGGAGGTCCTCGACGTTTATTACGTAGGCGGCTTTGGCGTTATGGGATGGGTCGCTGCGCCGCAATATTCGCTCGCGCAAGCCGACCCACTGGCCGATGCGGCTGCGGGGATTCTTGAACACATGAATGCCGATCATCCGGACGCGCTCATCCTGCTGGCGCGAGCATTGGCCGGGATCGAAACCCAGGAAGCGAAGATGATTGCGGTCGATCGCCTCGGCTTTCACCTACTCATAAAAACTGCAGACGGCATGAAGGGCGCCCGCGTGGCATTCCTGGGCCCAGTGAGCACCCCGGCGGAAACCAGAAAGATGCTGGTCGAAATGGTGCAGCAGGCCCGTCACTCGTGAACACGCTCTATCGTCCTGAACTGCTTTATGCCCGCGGAGCCTTCAGCTCCGGGTCGGGTCTTTTGGTCAGCCCGGAAGGGGCTGTGCTGGCATCCGGGACATCCGCCGACACCGTTGATTTGCGGCGAAGGGCCCTGCTGCCCGGCTTTGTCAATGCGCACTCTCACTCCTTTCAGCGGCTGATTCGAGGTAAATCGGAATCCCGGGCGATGAGCGGGCGTGATTTCTGGTCCTGGCGCGGGACCATGTACCACGCCGCGGCCCAGCTTGAACCCGAAGACGTTTACGACGTGGCGCGGATGGCTTTTCTCGAAATGCTGCTCAGCGGAACCACCACCGTGGGCGAGTTTCACTACCTCCACAATGCGCCCGGCGGACATCCCTATGACGATCCCAACCTGCTCGGCAAGCAGATCATCGCGGCCGCTCAATCCGTCGGGATAAGGCTGGTGTTGCTGCGGTCTGCGTATCTTCGATCCGGATACGAACTGCCGCCGGACCCCGGTCAGATTCGCTTTTATGAAACGGCGCGGCAGTTCATCGACAACATGGAAGCGCTAGCCGCTGCCACCAGCGTGCAAATTGGCGTAGCTCCGCACAGTCTGCGTGCTGTGGGCTTGGGCGAGCTTAAAGAAATTGCTGCCTTCGCCCGCGAGCGCAAGCTGCCTCTCCATATGCACGTGGCGGAACAGGTCGGGGAGAACGAGGCTTGCTTGCGGGAATACGGTTTGACGCCGGTCGCCCTATTGGGCAGGGAAGGGCTCTTGGGGCGGGACTTCACCGCAGTGCACGCGATTCACATTACCTCCGAGGAGATCGGTCTACTTGCCCGGGCGGGGACCACCATATGTTCCTGCCCCACCACCGAGCGAAACCTGGGGGACGGTGTCATCGCCGCTGACCTGGTGATGCGACACGGCATCCCGATCGCGTTTGGATCCGACAGCCAGGCGCAGATCGATCCACTCGAAGACGCGCGCGAGCTCGAATACCATTTGCGCCTCGAACGTCAGCAGCGGGCCATTCTCGATCAGATTGGAAATCAGACTTTAGCTTCGCGCCTCTTTGACTGCGCCACCATTCATGGGGCCCATGCGCTCGGGCTCGCCTCCGGGTTGGCGGACTTTTTCACGGTGGATCTGGATGATGTATCCATCGCCGGGCACTCTGGCGAAGATCTGCTGCCGTTGGCCGTCTTTTCGCTCAACCGGTCGGCGATTCGCGATGTGATGGTAAATGGCCGCTGGGTAGTCCGTGATGGGCAGCATCCCCTGCAGGAAGAGATTGTCTCCCGGTTTAAGCAACTGCACCATAAACTCTGGGGAGGTCGAGTTCGCGAGGATCCGAATTAATGCTCCTGAAGGCAGCGCGACGCTGGCCACCTGTCATTCTTCTCACGCTGGCGCTTATGGGTTGCCTGATGCGTTTCGCCTGGCTGCATGCGGACTTTCCCAACCATTCGCCCTGGATGCTGGATGAGGCAAAGTACACCGATGAGGGTTGGTGGGCCAGCGCGGCGGTTCGCCATTTCCTCATTGGGCACTGGGAAGTCGCGGGGGACTACAATCCGGCGGCGGCCGTTCCGGTTTGGCCCGCTCTGCTGACCATAGTCTTTGAGCTCACTGGCGTGAGTATCATCGCCGCGCGCTCCCTGAACGTGGGCTTTTCCGTTGCAACCGTATTCCTGGTTTATTTATTGATACGCCGCTACGGCGGCACACAAACCACCGCCGCAGTTGCAGCCGTGCTGTTGGCAGCGAGTCCCTTTGCCTTCGCCTTCAGCAGGCTGGCGACATTAGACACTATGGTTGTTTTTGAGTGGGTACTCTTGTTGTGGGCCGCTTCTTACGCTGATCGGAAGCGCTATTGGCCGTTACTTATGCTCGGCCTGCTGGTGGGCGCCATGGTTCTTACCAAAACCACTTCGGTTGTCTTGTTGCCGTCGATTCTTTGGCTACTCTCAAAAAGGAACCTGCGAGCCCTCCTGACGGTGAGCACCCTGGCGGGCGCGGTCCTTGGCGTATACTTCCTTCTGGTCCTGCGATCCAAGTACACCGACGATTATCATTACTTCTTCGACATCAACGCTCTGGCAGACGTAGAACCAGGGCGCACAGGTTATCTCCTGCAGCAGTTGTTTCGCCATGGTCTTTGGATTGATCGCATCTTGTACCCGGCTTCGCTCGCCGTCCTTATACTCTCGCTAATCTGGTTGCGGCAGCTATGGCGAAACCCTCTGTTTGCCGCATCCTGGATAGCCTTCGCAGGCAACGCCCTCTATATCCTTCGCCGCCAGGATGACTACGCTCCCAGGTACTTCCTCGCCATGCTGGTGCCGTTGATCCTCGTCCTGGTCCTCGCGCTCAAGGAACTCGAGATCCGCCATCGCGGCCTGGCCGCGCTTCTGGCTGCCACGCTGACGGTCGCCGTATTCCTGGATACGGGACAGGTCTTCAGCTTCCTCGCTCATCGCCAATACCAGTTCTACGAGGCCGCAAAATCCATCCAGGCGACGGTAAACGCAGACCCTGGAGCACACCGCCTACTGCTCGGTTCGAGTGCAGACCAGCTTTCTCTTATGGCCAGTATCCCCGCGATCAACGATGGATACAGTAGCCAGGATCTTGCCCAGAAGGTGTCGCACTATCAACCGGGCTGGTATGTAGGCTGGAATGATCTTGATCAGGACATCCTGGGTTCACTTACGGCTTTCCGCCTCGACCAGGTTGCGAGCTATCCGGTCTTCGACCACGAAAACAGGAACCGGCTAAAGCTTTATCGCATGATTCTTCTAAAGGACGAACGCAAATGATGAAAACTCTACTGGCCGCCCTGCTGATGATTGCGACCGTTGCTCCCGCCTCGGCCGCGACCCCGCTCCATGTAGTCTTCGACACGGATATGGGCAACGATGTCGATGACGCGCTGGCGTTGGCCATGCTGCATGCCCTTGCTTCCAGGGGTGAGGTGAAACTATTGGCGGTCACGGTAAGCAAAGACAATCCCTGGGCGGCCGAATACGTTCGCATGGTGGATGAATATTACGGCCGGGGCAACATCCCGGTTGGTATCGTGCACGACGGCAAGACGCCGGAAGACGGCTTGTACGTGAGGCAGGTATGCGAACTCCACGGCCGGCGGCCCGACAAGGCCGCCGTATCCGACGCGGTTGAACTGCTGAGGAGGACACTTGCCGCCGAACCGGACGGCGCCGTTACCTTGATCCAGGTGGGCTTCTCCACCAATCTGGCGCGACTGCTCGAGTCTGCGCCCGATCACTACAGCAATCTCAGTGGGATGGAACTGGTAAAGACAAAAGTTCGTCTGCTTACTGTGATGGCGGGGAATTTCGCTGCCGCCAAACCGGAATACAACGTGATGACCGACGTACCCGCCGCGGCCAAACTGTTTGCCACCTGGCCGACCAATATTTACTTCAGCGGCTTTGAAGTAGGGGAGGCGATCTTGTTTCCCGCTGCCAGCATCGAGCACGACTTCCCGGCAAACAACCCTGTGGCCGAGGCTTACCGGGTTTACCAGAAGATGCCGTATGACCGGCCGACCTGGGACCTGACTACTGTGGTGTTCGATTTGCGCCCCGATGGCGGATATTTTGACCTATCCCCACCCGGTAACGTCATGGTCTCGCCCGATGGTTCTACCAGCTTTCAGCCCAGCGCGCAGGGAAAGCGTTATTTCCTAAGTGTTAACCCGACTCAGGTTGCAAGGGTGCGAGAAGCTTGTGTGTGGCTCGCTTCCCAACCCAAGTGAGCGGCTTCCATGGAAGCACCGCCCTCCCATTTGCGGGAGAAACCCAGGTCTCAAAAGCGAGACCTGGGCCACCCACTTAATCTCGAGGTTGCAGCTTTTTTTGGACCGACCCAGGCTAATCGAAAACCACGGTCTTGTTGCCGTAGCAAAGGATGCGCTGTTCCAAATGCCAACGGACCGCGCGCGAGAGCACCACCCGTTCCAGATCGCGGCCCTTGGCGATGAGATCTTCGACCCGATCCCGATGCGAGATACGGGTGACATCCTGCTCGATGATGGGGCCTTCATCGAGCACCTGGGTCACATAGTGACTGGTTGCGCCGATCAGCTTGACGCCCCGTGCAAAGGCCGCATGGTACGGCTTGGCGCCGACAAAGGCAGGCAGGAACGAGTGGTGAACATTGATGATCCTGCGCGGATAGCGGCTCACCAGGTCGGGAGAGAGAATTTGCATGTAACGGGCGAGGACGATGAGCTCAACTCGATGTTCCTTGAGCAGCCGGACTTGCTCGCTTTCGGCCGCGGCCTTGTCCGTTGCGTTGACCGGAGTGTGAGAGAAGGGCACATTGTAAAACTTGGCCAGGCCCAATGCGTCCTCATGATTGCTGATGATCAAAGCAAGCTCGCAGGGCAACTCCCCAATCTGGTGGCGATAGAGCAGGTCGACCAGGCAATGCTGATAACGGGAAACAAATAACGCCACCGCCGGCCGCTTTTGCTCCATGAACACCCGCCAGGTGAACCCATACCCGGTCGCCAACGGCGCAAAGACCCGGGCGAAGCCCTGCTGGTCGAGATCGAAGCCGGTCAGCGACCACTGAATGCGGATGAAGAACAGCCCGAGTTCCGCATCCTGATGTTGATCCGCATGCAAAATATTTCCGCCATGTTGCAGCAGGAACCGCGCGATCACAAAGACCAGACCTTTGCGATCCTGGCAGTACAACAGCAATGTGGCGCTGGGTTCCATGGTTTGTCTTCGTATAGTAGCCTGCATCCTGTCAAAGTGGGACTCCCTTCCTGTGTGGAATCCCGGAAACGTCGTCAGAGAATTCGGCGAAGCAAGGGAATTCGGCGGAAAACGAAAGCACTCAAAGCGAAGGACATGACCACGCCAACACAAGTGAGAGTGAGGAATTTCACGATCGGCGGCCACCTGAGGCTATACTGCATCCGCGCAGCCAGTACGACGATCGGTGGGTGAAACACGTAAACGCTGAACGCATTGTCCGACATGAATTTCGACCACCGTCCCGGTCGATTGAATACCTCGCGGAAGATCACCAGGAGGCCGTAACACATGGCGACGCAGGTGAATGACTCCCAAAGATTGATGCACATGGCCTGCCAATGCCAGCCGCCGGAGTAAACGGAGAGGTTCCCTGCGAAGGCCCCTCCCTCTCTCAAGATGATGAACCACGCCACCAACCCGGCGGGCAATACAATCTGCAACCACCGGATTCCCGCCGAAGAACTGAGCTTGAGTAACCATCTCCCGCGGGCGGCGAGGATGCCCCCGCTGAACAGGAGAATGTATTGCGGAAAATCTCCCAGATGCATATTGAGAAGTGAGTAGCCGGACGGCATCAAGAGCCTTACAACGAACGTGAGTGACGCCATGGCGATCGCAAATCCCGCGAGTTTGGCGGTGTTCGGCGGTTGACTGTCCTCAGGGCGGCCATCGACGTCTGGGCGCGATGCGCGCAACGCCGCGTAGACCAGAGAGAAAATCAGCAGCGCGAGGCAAAACCACAGCGGCCCGTTCTCCTGCAGGAATTCCCCGTTGCGGATGTGTTTGATCCACTCGTTGGCAAATGAGGTAGGTTTAGTCGAAGTCCAGGAGTGGGCGCAAAAGTATTCCGTGATTGGCCCCAGTACGAACATGTAAAACAAAACCGGGAGTCCTAGCCGAAACGCGCGTTCGCGCACAAACTGGAACGGGCCTTTGCGGTCTAGCGAAGCCGGAGCGAAGTAGCCTGCGATGAAAAACAAAAGGCCCATGAAGAAGGATTGAAGGTACATCTGCCACGCGGCGAAAGTGAGCAGAGCCGCCGGCGACAGTGGCCTGCGATCCTCGAAATACCAGTTGCCCAGCGGGCTATAGGTGTCGGCTGCGTGCATGCTGATGACCAGAATGATCACGGTCCAGCGCAGGTTATCTATGAAGAGCATGCGCGGGCGAGAGGGCTGGGCCGGAGAGGACTGCCGATTCGCCTCTTCGCCAAGTAAGATGGGTATGCAGTCTATTTTGCGGGCCAGAAGTATCGCTCCTTTTTTGCCGCTTCCACGAACGCCGCGCGCGCCTCTTGTACCGCCTGGTTCTCTGAAACCTCCGCAATGGGCACATCCCACCAGGAGTCATACCCGGGCACGCGGTCGTGGTAGTCCGTCTCTAACACCACCACCGAGGTACGAGTCTGCTTCTTCGCCTCAGCCAACGCCGCAGCTAGCTGATCGTAGGTACGCGCGCAAACCGCATACGCGCCCAGGCTGGCGGCATTGGCCACGAAATCGGTAGCAATGACAGGCCCGGTCAGACCCTCTTCGCGATACCGATACTCGGTGCCAAAGCCTCCACTTCCACACCCGCGGCTCAGTCCGCCGATACTGGAGAAACCATGATTGTCGAAGAGAACAATGTTAAGTTTGATCTTCTCCTGCAGGCTGGTGACGATCTCCTGGGCCATCATCAGATACGACCCATCCCCGATCAACACATACACCTCGCGGCTGGGATCCGCCATCTTAACCCCCAGCCCTCCAGCAATCTCGTAGCCCATGCAGGAATATCCATAATCCATGTGATAGCCCTTGGGATCGCGGGTCCGCCACAGCTTGTGCAGGTCACCCGGCAAACTGCCCGCGGCATTCACGATAATGTCTTTGGGCTCCAGGGTTGCGTTGAGCAAACCAATTACCTCACCCTGGCTAAGGGGTGGTCCATGGCGGCGGGCGAAGATTCGCTCCACTTCCTGATCCCACGCGGTGCGCAAGCGGGCGATCTCACACTGATAGCCTTTCGGAATTTGCCACGATGACAGTTCGCTGCCTAGCTCTTCCAGCGTTTCCAGAGCATCCGCCGTCAGCGGCAGCGCGGCGTGCTTGAAAGCATCGAATTCGGCCACGTTGATATTCACGAAGCGAACCGCTGGATGCTGAAAAGCAGTCTTCGAAGCGGTGGTGAAATCGCTCAATCGCGTTCCGATGGCAAGGATCAGATCAGCATCCTTGGCCAGGCGATTGGCAGCAGAAGTGCCCGTTACCCCCATTGCGCCGGCCAGCTGAGGGTGATCCGCGTTGAGCGATCCTTTGCCCCCGTGCGTCTCGGCGACTGGGATGCCAGTACGGCTGGCGAAGCGGGACAACTCCTCCGTGGCCTCGGAGTAGATAACTCCGCCGCCGGCGATGATGAGCGGGCGCTGCGAGGATCGTATCCACTCCCCAGCTTGCTTGAGCATTCCAACGTCGGCGCGAAGCCGGGCAATCGTCCACACGCGCCGCTCGAAGAATTCTTCCGGATAGTCAAAAGCCTCGGCCTGCACGTCCTGCGGCAGAGCCAGCGTTACCGCACCCGTTTCCGCCGGCGACGTGAGAACTCTCATCGCTTCCGGCAGCGCGGTAAGAATCTGTTCCGGCCGCTGAATACGGTCCCAGTAACGAGAGACGGGGCGGAAGCAATCGTTCACAGAAACATCCTGGCTGCTGGTCGACTCCAATTGCTGCAAGACCGGCGCCACATTGCGTCTGGCGAAAATATCGCCTGGTAATAGAAGCACGGGGATTCGGTTGATGGTGGCCAAAGCCGCCCCGGTAATCATGTTGGTGGCCCCAGGCCCAATGGATGAGGTACAGACCAGGGTACGCAGGCGATTGCTCATCTTGGCGAAACCCGTCGCGGCGTGAACCATGCCCTGCTCATTGCGGAACAGGTAGTAGGGAAAGTCAGGGTTTTGCTGCAGCGCTTGTCCAATGCCGGCAACATTTCCGTGTCCGAAGATGCCCACGCAGCCGCCAAAGAAGTTTTGCTCCTTTCTGTCCCGTGCGACCACTTGTACTTTGAGAAATTGAATGATGGCTTGCGCCATAGTCAGCCTGCGCGTCATACTCACCCCTCATTTGGAATCATCCTACTTCAGATAACCGCTTAGGTGAGAGTTCGGATCCCACCCTTCGCAAAAAGCTCCTCCTGAGCAGGCTTATGGTGAGCATGCCTTCCTTCCTCTTTAGCGCTAAGTCCTTTGTTTTATCAAGATGCTCAAGCTTTGCCGCTAAGTCCTTTGTTTTATCAAGATGCTCAAATTTCAGAATTAATTATTTGAGCATCTTGCCCCCTTATGGGCGGTTGCTGCTCACGGTGGGGGGTAAGGACCAGTACCAGACACCTTTGACCCCATCTCTCATGCTGCGAACGCCGAGATCGAATTTGGCGCGACGCAGGGTGGCGATGCTGACGCCTTCACGCTGAGCGGCGATCTCGACGGTGCCTTGTGTTTGGCTCCCATTCTGCAAGTACTCACGCAGCCATTCCCCGACAAACTTGCGTAGCGGAAGGCCTGCGCCGGTGGGGCGGTCGGCCAGCATTTCCTCCTGGGTCAGCTTGCTAAGCCCAGTCCAGTCAAAGATTCCGGAATCATCAATTTTGTATGAGAGCGCGGGAGCAAGGGGCCCCAGGTTGGACTTGATCTGTAAGAAAACGAGCTGGGATCGCGCATCAGGCGAACTGCCGGCCAGAAACTCGGTGCGCAGGGCAGAGGAAATTTCAGACTGGCCGCGAAAGGCCGGCCGGCCCGGGCCACGTTTGCCGAGATGGCGGAGGAAGAGAATACAGCAATGCTGCCTTTCGGCCAGGCGGGCGAGCTTTTCACACAGAGGATGAGTTTCTGTGGGCTGATGGAGATCGATGCCGAAGTAGGTGTCGAAGGAATCGAGTATCAGAAGGCGAGCACCGGTTCGCTGGAGCGCGTCTTCGACGGCGCAGGTATCGCGCAGTTTCAGGGAGGCCGATGCCTCGGAGCCGGTTCGGCGCAATACGGCGAAACGATCAGGATTTCCCTTGAGGGCGATAAAGCGAGGGAGAATGATTTCGGAACTGTCGTGCTCCATGGAGGCATACAAGACGGTACAAGGTTCGAGTGCTTCGCAAGTCCATGGGTCTCGGCCCCGGCTCAGAGCGGCGGCGATGGCAAGCGCGAGCCAGGTTTTGCCTGATCCGGGCACACCTGAAATCATGGCTAAGGTGCCGCATGCGAGCCTGTCCTGCCACAGCCATTCCACGGGCCGGGGTTCAAGGTCGCGGAGATAAACGAAGTCCGCGGCGGCAGGTGGTTCCGCGGGTAAGGGAGACGAAGCGCCGTTTCGCGGCGAGTCTTGCTGTGCGGGGAGGACATCGGCAACGGTGGCTGTATCCGGATCGTTCGTTGCGGGCGCGCCGGCGACCAAGGGAGCTTGTGCAGAGGAGTAGCGAACCTCCGACATGGACCCGAATTTATTGCCGTAGACGGTTCCACTATCTGTGTCTTGTCTGTCGATGGTCATTCAGTTTCCTTCGCTTCTCGCAAAATCCTAGCCCTCAGCGGCTAAAGCCGTAATGATTCTAGATCGGTTATGTACGGCCTAAAGGCCGTACCCTTCAAAAACTCGGGTTTTTCCGCAGCCTGTAAAGTCGTGCCCTGATACAAAACAAGAGTTTTTGCGTTGCCTGCTAGTCCGTCGAGCAGCATCCCGCAGCATCGACCGCAGGATGATATTTGCCGATCAATCGATCAATCGGCGTAAGGTTTGCAATTTCCTCTCACACTCAAGATGCAGTTCCAGGCACTTTCATGTCGTGGCGCTCGGGAATTATTTTTCGAGTTACAGTGACCCGCCCCCACTTCCGCCTAATCCTGCTGCACAAAGGCTCGCTCGCCCACTCAGGGTGAGGTTGGTGTGTGTGCACAAACTAAAGATGCTGTCCGAGGCGCTTTTGTCGAGTGCTAACCGGGATTTAGTTGAAGTTACCTGGAGGTTCGCAACCCAATGCGTGCCCTAGTGTAGTGCGTCACACAGATGGATGTTTATCCACCCAGGCAACGAAGTAACCAGGACGACTTTAGTGGATCGTCGAGCGCTGCCGGTTGGGGTCTGCATTCCCACCCTTCGCAAGCGCGAAGGATGGGGCACCCGATCATTTGCGGCAGGGCAAGAAATACTCGCCTCTGATAGTGACGCAGTGCCCTAGGAGGCTGCGGAAAAGTCGCTGTTGCGAATAGAAAGCTGAAGCCCGTACCCTTCAAGAGTCAGAGTTTTTCCGCAGCCTGCTAGACATTTCGAGCGACCATTCTCGCTGGATTTGACACCGCTATGTTTTTCTAAGAGTCGCGTCTGCGGCTGCAAAATGGCGGAGAATGCGTCTGGCCAAATCACCACTGCCCGTTCGCGGAGAATTTAGGAACGGCGGGACAGCGACAACTGGAAGCATAAGTAAACTCCCGATCCGGACCTAACCCAAGTTGGCCTGCGCCGGTTCATCAAACCTTGACGACTTTCAATATGCGCTTCAGTGCTGCAAAGTCAGAGGGATTGCGTGTGTAGAGTGGCAATCCATTGGCCGCAGCGGTCGAGGCAATGAGCAAGTCCGCGAAGCGCGCCGTGCTTGACAGCCCGGCTGCTCTTTCGCCACCAAGTTCGGCTTCATTGACGGCAAACCAAGTTCTGGCTTGAACAGCAAGCCTGAAAACATCCGCAGTATGACCGAGGCCGCGCTGAAGCGCCTAAGGACCGATGTGATCGATCTCCTCTATCAACATCGCGTCGACCCGGAAGTACCCATGGAAGACGTGGCCGGCACCGTAAAGGAGCTGATCGCCGAGGGCAAGGTCAAGCACTTTGGCATGTCGGAGGCGAGCGCTGCCAGCATTCGCAGTGCCCATGCGGTCCAACCGGTCGCCGCACTTCAGAGCGAATACTCGCTCTGGTGGCGCGAGCCCGAGGAAGAGATTCTGCCAACACTTGAAGAGCTGGGCATCGGGTTTGTCCCGTTCAGCCCTCTTGGTAAGGGGTTCCTCACGGGCTCAATCAACGAGAGCACGGCATTCGACAGCACAGACTTCCGCAATGTTGTCCCGCGCTTCACTGCTGACAATCGCAAAGCCAATCATGAGCTAGTGGAAGTGCTGGGCAAGGTCGCTGGGGCGAAGAATGTAACTCGGGCTCAGATCGCCTTGGCATGGCTCCTCGCCCAGAAGCCATGGATTGTCCCGATCCCTGGAACCACGAAGTTGCATCGTCTGGAAGAAAACGTCGGAGCGGCTAGCGTAGATCTCAATGCCGACGATCTGCGCAGCATTACGGACGCACTGTCGGAGATTAAGGTCGTGGGCGACCGTTACCCGGCACACCTTCAGAAGCTCGTCAGCCGCTAGCCGGCGCAACGCAGTATCGATCAACGGACGTTAGCGGCATGCTCGTGGGAGGAAGGAAGATCGCTAAACAGATAAGAGTCTGCGTGAGAACTCGAAAAACAGACATCAGGTGGGAGAAATTCGAGAGCGGGCAAGAGAGGCAGGGGCTAAAGCCCAAAATATTTTCAATCGTGTGCGGCCCGACTAAAGTCGTGCCCTGATACAAAACAGAGCTTTTGCGCAGCCGGTAAAGTTGTCCCCAGAGGGAAGTCTCTAAAGCCCAAAATATTCTCAATCGTGTGCGGCCCGACTAAAGTCGTGCCACCGGGTCTCAGGTGGACAATCCGGTAGGGTCCGCACCTTTAAAACTATGACCATGGTATGATGACCATGGTGAGGTGCTATTCTTGAAAACGATCGCGGCGGGAGCGTTCAAAGCCAAGTGCCTGGCAATTATGGATGAAGTGCGGGCAAGGAAGACAAAATTCGTTATCACGAAGAACGGAAAGCCTGTTGCCCAATTGGTCCCAGTCGAGGAAGTTGAGGATAGCCTGTTCGGTTTCTATGCGGGAAAGCTGGCTATCTCCGGCGATATCGAGTCTCCTTCGGTCCCGCCTGAGCATTGGAAACGGCTCAAATGATCGTTGTCGATACGTGTGTAGTGATCTGGCTTGCTTCGGATCCCAGTTTGCTCTCGGCGGCGGCGACCGATGCGATTCGAACTGCTCGAAAGAACGGCGGGGTAGGTGTTTCCTGCATCTCCCTGTTTGAATTGGGGTGGCTGGCCAGGAATCAGCGAATCGTGCTAAAGACTTCGCTTGAGGCTTTTCTGGTTGAGGTGGAGGCTCGCTTCGCTATCCTGCCGATCACAGCGGCCGTCACGCGCATCGCCGTGGAGTTTGCTTCGCCTTACCCTCTCGATCCTATAGACAGAATTATCGGAGCGACCGCACTCGATCGTGGCGTTTCTCTGGTGACCAAAGACAAGATGATTCGAAAAGCAAAAGCATTCTCGGTCATCTGGTAAGGTCTTGACCGGATGGCCGACTTTTCGGACGTGTGAAATGCGCGGCGTCAACGAGTGACTTGGCGATTTACCACTCGCCATTAGAAATCAAGAAACAGAAATCAGAGGTCGCAAAATTGATCCTTGACACATTTGGAAAATCCACTACCATATGGTTGTGGATAGACTGGGTACAACATTTGCGGCTTTGTCCGATCCCACCCGGCGAGGGATGATCGAACGCCTCTCCTATGGGCCTGCCTCTGTGCATGGATTGACGGAACCGTTTGCACTCTCGCAGCAGATGATTTCAAAACATATCGCCTACCTTGTGAGGGCGCGGATTGTGATCAAGACGAAGCGTGGACGAGAGAGTGTGTGCACGCTTAGGCCAGAGGCGATAAAGACGGTCAGTGACTGGGCGATCAGCTATCGCCGATTCTGGGAAGAGAGTTTCGACAAGCTGGGTGAGGTCGTGAATCAAATGAAAAAAGAGGAGGTCAGAGATGACAGAAAACACGGTTAGCGAAATTGAGCGGATGGTCGTTACAAGAGTTTTTGATGCCCCACGCGAGTTGGTTTGGAAGGCGTGGACAGACCCGAAGTACGTGATGCAGTGGTGGGGACCGAAGGGCTTTACTGCGCCCGTTTGCCAGATGGATTTTCGCGTTGGAGGAAAACTTCTCTGCTGCATGAAGGCGCCGGATGGGCAGGAGTTCTGGAATGCGGTTGAATACCACGAGATTGTTCTGCACGAGAAGATCGTTTCCCTCATGTACTTTTCCGACGCGGAGGGAAACAAGGTTGACCCTGCGCAACTAGGAATAGAACATGAGGCCATCGAGGGTGCTTACGACGTGACTCTTTTTGAGGATATTGGAAACGGCCAGACGAAACTAACCTTCATTGGGAATGAACCCATGGAGAGCGCAAAAAATAGCGGTCAAATGGAAGGCTGGAATCAGATACTCGATAAGATTGCTGCGGTGGTTGCGG
>Ga0302325_10005011_pt1 | contig 30419 bp, 24 predicted proteins | sample Palsa_T0_2_FD_201948 | JGI IMG/M metagenome (GOLD analysis project Ga0302325, IMG submission 201948) | Peat permafrost microbial communities from Stordalen Mire near Abisko, Sweden - Palsa_T0_2 | ecosystem: Environmental > Terrestrial > Soil > Palsa > Peat permafrost | place: Sweden: Abisko... | reverse complement strand
GGGCGGGCTTCCGGTCGACGTCGCCGAGACGATCGCGTGGTTCGCCAGTCCGGCCTCGACCGGCACCAGCGGCAACGTCGTCCGCGTCTGCGGTCAGAGCCTGCTGGGGGCGTGAGCAGATGACCGAGCGTGCGCTCTTGCTGGGTTGGTCGAGTTATGGGGGCGTGAGCAGATGACCGAGCGTGCGCTCTTGCTGGGTTGGTCGAGTTATGGGGGCGTGAGCAGATGACCGAGCGTGCGCTCGCCAGCCCTCCGGCGATGCTGCCCCTGTTCCTGCGCGCAGGCGCGGCGCTGGTGCCCGGCGCCTCCGCGCTGCCGTTCATCGCCGGAGGGGGCAAGGAGATGCCCGACCTCGAGCTGGTCCTGACCGACGTCGAGGTCGATCGCGATCGACTCGCCGCCTATGACCGCGTGTGCGGCTTCTCGCTGCGCGACGAGCTGCCAAGCACCTTTGTCCATGTGCTTGCGTTCCCGCTGCATCTCGCGCTGATGACCGATGGGAGCTTTCCGTTCCCGGCCGTAGGCCTCGTGCACATCGAGAACCGGATCACCCAGCACCGGCCCGCTCGGCTTGGAGAGCGTCTGTCGATCCGCGTTCGCGCGACAGGGCTCGAGCCGCATCCCCGCGGGACGCAGTTCTCCGTGCTCTCCGAGGCGTGGGTTGGGCAGGAGCTCGTATGGGAGGAGGTGTCGGTCAACCTGCGGCGGGGGAGCGGTAAGTCGACCGCTGGTGCCGGGGGCGTGGAGTCGGCGCCAGCCGACTCCACAACGACCGCCGAATGGCGCCTGCCCGGCGATCTCGGTCGTCGTTATGCGAGCGTGTCAGGGGACCACAACCCGATCCACATCCATCCGCTCACGGCGAAGCTGTTCGGCTTCCCGTCCGCGATCGCTCACGGCATGTGGACCAAGGCTCGCTGCCTGGCGGCGCTCGAGAACCGGCTGGGGGACGCATATACGGTGGAGGTCGCTTTCAAGCGGCCGATCCTGCTCCCCGGCAAGGTTGCATTCGGTGAGCTCGACAGCGGTGACGGAGAGATCTCATTCGCTGTGCGCGATGCGCGCAAGGGGACGTCGCATCTGGTCGGGGCCGTGTCCTAGTAGGTGGTCACTTGGGCGTTGGCAGCTTTGGCCGCGGCGGGTCCGGGCGAGAGGCCCCACTACCCTCCTGTGTGACGTGTTGGTGATACGGCCACGGCTCCTCGGAGTAGCCTGGAGATCCTATGCATGACGGGCTGACGATCTTGGGCTGTGGTGGCTGGTTCCCGGCGCAGGGTCGCCATACCGCATGCGCGCTGTGGCGCCGCGGTCACAACGCGATCATGATCGACGCCGGCACCGGTGTCGGCCGGCTGGTCGAGCGTCCCGAGTTGCTCGCGGGCGTGGAGAAGCTCGACATCCTGCTGACGCACTTCCACCTGGACCATGTGTGCGGGCTTGCGTACCTAGCGGCGATCGGCGTGCCGATGCAGACGACGGTGTGGGGACCTGGCAGCGAGCTCTACGGAATCCCCACCGCCGAGCTGCTCGGGCCAATGTCGCATGAGCCGTTCCATCCCGTACCGCTCGACAAGCTCGACATCGACGTTCGCGAGCTGCCGCCCGACGAGCTCGAGCTGGATGGGGTGCGCGTGTGGCTGCGCGCGCAGACCCGCCATTCGGCGCCGACGTTCGGCTTGCGTCTCGACGACGAGATCACATGGATCACCGATACCGCCTACGACCCCGGCTCGGCGGCCTTCGCGGCCGGGTGCTCACTGCTTGCGCACGAGTCGTGGTGGACGCATCAGCGCCCCCGCAATGAGGACATCCACTCATCCGCGGCGCAGGCGGCGACCGTCGCTCGTGATGCCGGCATCGAGGACCTGCTGTTAATCCACCTGCCTCCGTTCGAGCCCGAAGTGCAACCGCTCCTGGACGAGGCTCGCCAGCTCGTCCCGCGAGCCGTCCTCGCCATGGATGGCATGCCGATCTCGCCCCGGCCTGATCGTGCCGGTGTGGCCCCCGCGCGCGGCACCGCGGCACGGTAGCCGGGCTCGGGCCCCCGCGCGCGGCACCGCGGCACGGTAGCCGCCGCTCAGGCCCGGGCTCGGCCTCAGGCGGGCGCGACGGCGTCCACGCGCCCGCGCCGGGGCGCCCGTGCCCGAGGCACAGCGAGCGTGGTGCCCACCGCGAGTAGGGCCCACGTGACCGGGTCCTCGAGGAAGTCCGCGTACAGCAGTGTGTGGAACACCAAGGCGATGAACGCTGCCGCGATCGCCACTCGCGCGGGCTCCGAGCGAGCGCCGCTGACGAGGCGGACCACGGCGACGATCACCAGCGCGAGATAGGTGAGCTCGCCGACCAACCCCTGCTCAGCGGCGATCGTGACCGCGATCGTGTGCGACGCCGACAGCGTCTGCGCGTTGCCGTGGTAATGCACCTGGTACTCGTGCTCGAAGGATCCCGAGCCGTAACCCCATATGGGCCGCTGCGCGAACAGGTGAATGCCGCGAGTGACGAGGTTGGCACGGCCGCTCGAAGCGCCGTTCAGCCCCTGGTTGAGGCCGAAGGTCGTCGGCGAGACCGCGATCGCGGCGGCTCCGACCGCGACGACGACCGCCGCGATGATGACCGCGCGTCGCACCTGCCAACGGAATGCTGCGACGATCCCCAGTCCGAGCAGCAGCGCAAGCTGGCTCGAGCGCGAGAGCGTCAGCAGCAGGCCTCCCCACAGCGCGGCGAGGCAGATCGTCGCCCCCACCTGCTCACGGGGACGGCGATCGAACAGGAGCACGGTGGCGAGGCCGATCATCACCAGCACGAGGAAGCGCCCGAAGATGTCGGGGTCGAAGAAAACCGAGTTGACTGTGAAGTACGTGTGCAGGTCGTTGCTGATGACCAACTTCGAGTTCAGGAAGATCGTCTTGGTCGCGTACTCGACGAACCCGATCCCCGCGAACACGAGCGCGAGGCAGACGATCACGGTGAAGCACAGGCGGAGGAGGAGCGGCGTCCATTCGAGCCGGCACAGCAGCACGAAGAGCAGCATGAACGGGACGTAGAAGAAGACCATGTTCTGCAGCGCCGTCACGAAGCTTGGCGAGTACACCGCCTGTACCGCGTAGAGCACGATGTACAGGGCGAGCAGGCGCTCGAGCCAGCCGGCCCCGCCGGGCCCCGCCCCGCCGGGCTTGGCCCCGCCTGGCTCTGCTCCGATCTGCTCGGAGCGTGCCGCGCGTGCTCGCGCCGTCCGCGGCACGAGAGTGTTCTCGGGGACTGCGGGGTCCGCCACTCGCTTCGCCACCGGCGCACGCAGCGCCTGCACGATCAGCGAGATCGATCCCGCCGCGACCACGAGGTACAGCGGTACCAGCAGGTTCGAGGTCGTGCCGGAGGACTCGATCGGCACGCGGAAGGGGAGCGCCGCCACGGCTAGCACCGCGAGCACGCTTGGCCTGCGCCCGATGATCATCGCCAGAGCGACGATCAGGGCGATCAGGACCACGGCTCCGACGAGGGCGACCGGCGGGTGACGGTGGGCGAACGCGAGCTGAGGCGAGCGCCAGATCTCCGCCAGCAGCAGGATGGGTGCCAGCACCACAGCGCCGGCGATCGCCCGCGCCCGTGCACGCGGATCCTGCGCGAGCAGAGCCGCGGCCGCTAGGGCTGCGAGCACCACCACACCGGCCTTCGGCAGCGGTCCCGTGAGCGCGGCGAACGCAGGCATCGGCGGGCGCCAGTCTAGTGCACCGTTCTCATGCCGATCAGGCTGGATCCTCTACGCTGTCGCCGCGTGTCCACGATGTCGACCAGTTCCATACGTGCCCTCGCGCTGACCGGCCTGACCGCGGCGGCGCTCGCGGGCTGCGGCAGCTCGTTCAAGCCTGTAGCGGGCTCCGACGTCCCCGCCGCCTCCTCGAAGCCGCTTGGTTACGGAGTCGTCGACCGGGCCCCGTTGCCGCACTTCGAGTGCATCCGTGCGGCTGGTTTACCGGTCGCGCAGATCGGTCTCACCTCGCTCCAGGTCGGGGCGCTGCCGGGCGGGCCCACGATCGACTTCGCGCCTGACCCCAATGCCGCCGAGGCAGAGCAGATCGAGGGCAAGGCCCAGGGCGCCGAGGTGATCGGGGCTGCACTCCTGTACGTGCACGCGGCGCCCGACGCCGAGCTGGCGAAGCTCGAGGCATGCCTCGACGAAGGGGTCGCCGGGTAGCTTTCGCGAGCCGCGGCGAATGCTGTAACGGAAACGTAGGTCGCGGTGTAATACCGGTCCGGAGCGACGTCCGGACACGGGGCCGGGTGTGTCTCTAGAATCATCGGCTGGGTGGTGGTCGTGTCCGCGCCCGTTTGAATCGCTCCGCGCGTGGAGCCGCCGGTTTGACGTGCGGGCGTTGAACGTCGCCAGACGTTGCGCCGGCGGGCGGCGGCGGCCCAGAAACCGTGTTCTGTCTTTGCTCCCTCGCCTCGTTTCCTACCTGCCGCCCATCGTGTCCCTGATGACCCTTCGCTCTGGCGGCCTCGCATGCGGTCGCGCCCGGGTTCCGTTACCGCGCCCGGCCCGAGGCCTGGCGTGAGCGCGCTGTCGGCTTCGGTTGCCGGGTTGAGGGGGTCTGGCTCTGTGGGGGCGGCTGGGTCCTCCTCGGGGTCTGGTGAGGGTTCGCGGTCGACGTCGTGGCGGCTGTATCTGGCGCTGGCGGTGGCGTCGTTGGCCTTGGGGTGCTTCTCCTTGTTGTATCCGTCGACTCCGAGCTATGACCCGTGGGGCTGGCTGTTGTGGGGTCGCGAGATCCTGCATTTGAAGTTGAACACGGTTGGGTCGAACTCGTTCAAGCCGCTGCCGGTGTTGTTCACGTTCCCGTTCGCGTTGTTCGGTCGAGCCCAGCCGGATCTGTGGCTGGCTGTCGCACGGTCGGGGGCGATCTTTACGGTGTTCATGGCGTTCAAGTTGGCGGCGCGGTTGACGCGGTGGTTTGGCGCTGATCCGGGCGATCGTCGCGGTTTGGTGCGGGTGCTTTTGTACGGTCCGGCGGTGCTCGCAGGCTCGATCGCGGCGCTCAGCGTCGTGATCGCTCCGGAGTACATTCGGGATGCCGCGCTGGGGTATTCGGAGTGTCTCGGGGCCGGGATGGTGCTGTTGGCGGTTGATCGTCATCTCGACGATAAGCCGCGCCAGGCGTTCCTGGTTGGGTTTGTGCCCGCGCTGGATCGTCCTGAGATTTGGGCGTTTTGGGGTTTGTACGGGCTGTACCTGTGGCGCCGCGACCCCGGGTCATGGAAGCTGATCGTGGGGCTGTTCGCGGCCTTGCCGTGCTTGTGGTTCTTGCCTGAGCTGTGGGGGTCTGGGCACCTGTTCCGTGGGGTGACGCGCGCGCTGCATCCTCATGCGGGTGCGGCGACCTTCACGAAATGCCCGTTCTGTACGGAGATGAAGGCGGCATCTCAGGTCGCGCTGTCGCGGGTGAAGATCGTGACGGTGTTGATGGCGGTGGGGGCGGCGTTCGTGATCTGGCGGGCGTTGCGACGGCGTTCCTCGGAGCTTGGTCAGGCGCTGCGAGAGCAGGCACATCGGCCGGTCGGGATCGTGCTGATGCTGGCGGTGGTAGGAGTGCTGTGGTTCGTCGAGATTTCGGCGATGACGCAGATGGGCTTCTCGGGGAATGACCGGTATCTGATCATCGGTGGTGCGTTGGTCGTCGTCGTCGGCGCCGTCGGGTGGGGATTGGCCGCGTGGCAGGTCGGAGAGCTCTTGGCGCGCTTCGCGGGAAGGACGCTCGGTGCCGCGGTCGGGCTACTTGCGGTGACGGCGGCGTTCTTGGTCTTCCCGAACTGGGTCGGGACGCATTTCAAGGCACATAAGCTCAATCACGCGATGCGCTATCAGGCCGAGCTGCGCGAGGACCTCAGCACGATCGTGCAAAGGGCGGGTGGCGCGAAGCGGGTCCTCGCGTGCGGGACGATCGAGACCGAGAACTACGAGGTTCCGATGGTCGCGTGGTATCTAGGGGTTGAATCCGTCGACATCTCCGACGAGCTACCGCGCTCGGTCGCCAACAACGGTGCCCCCGCGGACCCGAACGTGATCCTCCAGACCCGTGATACCGGCACCGCGCGCCTGCTCCCGAAAGTCCCCAAGTACAAGCACTACACCGAGATCAGACAGCGCACCTTCCGCCTCTACGAACACTGCAAGTAACCTGGGCTGCCGATGAGCACCGTCACCGCTTCGACTCCGTCTGCGCCCGCCCCGCCCGGCCCACCGGCTCCGATTCCCGAGATCCGGCTGCCCGCCCGGCTCCGTCGCATCCCCTCGTGGCTCGCGATCTCGTGCGGCCTGCTGTTGCTGACGGCGGTGTCCCTGTTCCTGCGTACGAAGTACATCGACGGCCAGCTTTGGGACGACGAGGGGCTGACCATCGGTATCGCATCGCACTCGCTGTCGGCGATTCCCGGCGTGCTCCGCCACGACGGCTCGCCGCCGCTGTATTACCTGATGCTGCACGTGTGGATGCAGATCTTCGGATCGAGCGAAGTCGAGACGCACGCGCTCTCGGACGTCTTCTCGATGATCGCGATCCCGATCGGGATGTGGGCCGGCTGGAGCCTCTTCGGCCGCCGGGCCGGCCTGATGGCCGCGGTGCTGTTCGGCACCAGCTCGTTCCTGACCTATTACGGCCAGGAAACGCGGATGTACTCGTTGATGGCGCTGCTCGGGCTCACGGCCACCGCCGGGTTCCTCCACGCCTTCGTCTACCGCCGGCGGCGCTACCTGATCCTCTTCGCGGTTTCGCTGGCGCTGATGCTCTACACGCACGCCTGGGGACTCTTCTTCTGGGCGGGGGCGATGATCGCGCTCGTGCCGGTCTGGAAAGCGAGCGACGATCGTCGCGGTCTTCTGCGTGACGCGGCGCTGGCATTCATCGGCGCCGGGGTCCTGTTCCTGCCCTGGCTGCCCAACTTCATCTATCAGGCGATTCACACCGGAGCGCCGTGGGATTCGGCGCCGCGCTTCGGCGCCCCGGTTCAGCTCTCGCGCGATCTGCTCGGTGGCGACCGCATCACGGCAGTGCTCGTGCTCGGCACCGGGATCGGCATCGCCGCGCTGTTCGCCAGGAAATACCGGCGCACACCTGAGGCGACCGCGATGTTCGCGATGCTCGCGTTGCCGGTGGCGACGCTTGCGCTGGCGTGGATCGCCTCGCAGGTCACCCCGGCATGGGTGTCCCGGTACTTCGCTCCGACCCTTGGCCCGATCCTGTTGCTGGCCGCGTTCGGCATGGCCAGGGCGGGCGTCGCCGGTCCGCTCGCAATTGCCCTCTCGGTCCTGTTCCTGGTCAATCCGGCTTCCTATGTCCCCAAGTACAAGAGCGACATGCGCGACGTCGGCGGCGAGATGGCGCCGCTGCTGCATCCCGGTGATCTGGTGATCAGCGGCCAGCCGGACCAGATCTCAGTCACCTGGTACTACCTCCCCGGCGGCCTGCGATGGGCGAGCACGATCGGGCCGGTCGCCGACCCCCGCTACATGAACTGGGTCGACGCGCTCTCGCGTTTACAGAACGCGAATCCGACGACTACGTTCACGAAGCTGATCGACAGCGTGCCCGTTGGCCACCAGATCCTGTTCGTGCGCCCGCTGACCGAAGGCGCAGACAATTGGAAGGCTCCGTGGACCTCACTCGTGCGCCGGCGCTCGGCGCAGTGGGGCGAGCTGTTCGCCGCGGACAAGCAGCTCAAGCTGGTCGCGTGGGCGCCTCACGCCTACCCGGGCGCAACAGTCCTCGGCGACAGCGCCGCGCTCTACAAGAAGGTCTCCTGAACACAACATGACTGACGATCACCCCACTCCTCCGGACGACGAAACCGCGACCGACGACGAAACCGCGACCGACGACGAAACCGTCGCCGACGCCGTCCCGACCCGCGCGCCCGTCGCCGGGATCACCCCGGAGCGCCCCGTCGTCGTCCTCGGCGGCGGTCCCGCAGGCCTGACTGCGGGATATCTGCTCGCCAAGCAGGGCCACCCCGTGATCGTGCTCGAGTCGACCGACCAGGTCGGCGGCATCGCTCGCACCGAGGTCCGTGACGGCTACCGCTTCGACCTCGGTGGCCATCGCTTCTTCACCAAGGTCAAGGAGGTCGACCAGCTCTGGCACGAGATCATGAAGGAGGAGTTCCTCAAGCGCCCGCGCAAGTCTCGGATCTACTACAACAACAAGTTCTTCGAGTACCCGCTCGACGGGATGGACGTGATCCGTAAGCTCGGCCCGATCGAGCTGGTCCGCTGCTTCGTGTCCTACCTGTGGGCAGCGATTAAGCCCAAAGGCCCTGAGGACACATTCGAGCAGTGGGTCTCCAACCGCTTCGGCAAGCGGCTGTTCACGATCTTCTTCAAGACCTACAGCGAGAAGCTGTGGGGGGTTCCGACCTCGGAGATCCGCTCGGAGTTCGCCGCCCAGCGGATCAAGGGCCTGTCGTTCTTCAGCGCCGCCAAGTCGGCATTCTTCGGAAACAAGGGCAACAAGATCAAGTCGCTGATCTCCGAATTCAATTACCCCCGCTTCGGCCCCGGCCAGATGTGGGAGCAGATGACCGATGACATCCGTGCTCACGGCGGCGAAGTGCGCATGAACGCGCCGGTGACGCGGCTGCGGATCGAGGGCGGGCGCGTTGTCGAGCTCGTCGCCGGTGGCGAGACGCTGACGCCGTCGCACGTGATCTCCTCGCTTCCGCTGCGCACGACGGTCGGGATCGCCGATCCCGAGGCGCCCGTCGATGTGCGCGACGCCGCTCGGGGCCTTCGCTACCGCGACTTCCTCACGGTCGCACTCGTGATCGACAGCCCCGAGCTGTTCCCGGATAACTGGATCTACATCCACCAGCCGGGTGTCAACGTCCTGCGGATCCAGAACTTCCGCTCCTGGAGCGAATGGATGGTGCCCAACGACACCGACACGTCGCTCGGCATGGAGTACTTCTGCTTCGAGGGCGACGAGACATGGAACATGTCCGATGACGATCTCGTCGCGATGGCCTCCCGCGAGATCGAGCAACTCGGGCTCGCGCGCTCACGGGACGTCAAGTTCGGTTTCGCTGTCCGCGTGCACAAGGCTTACCCGATGTACGACGTCGAGTATCCCGAGCGCGTGGCGACGATTCGCGGCTGGCTCGAGGGGATCGAGAATCTGACCCAGGTCGGGCGCAACGGCCTGCATCGCTACAACAACTCCGATCATTCGATGCTCACGGCGATGCGCGCGGTCGACAACATCCTCCTCGGCACCAAGCACGACATCTGGGCGGTGAACGCCGAGAGCGTGTACCACGAGGAGGACGTGGCCGACGAGCAGCCCTATCGCGAGGCGCCCGAGACGCCGGCGATGGAGCAGCCGCTCGCGTCCGAGCGCTAGGCGATGCACCGCACGGGGCGTCGCGTCGTGGCACTGCTCGCGGTTGCGCTCGCGGTCGTGCTCGGCGCCTTGGCGCCGGCTGCCGCCGTCGCCCAGAGCCCGCTGAGCCCTGGCCTGCCGGCGCTCCCGACCCCGACCGCGACGACGCCGACCGCGGTCACTCCCGTGACGACAACATCGTCCTCGGGGGGCAGCTTCAGCGGCACGGACGCGATCGCGACCGCGATCGGCGCAGTCGTGCTTCTGGCCGGGATCTCGTTCTTCATCTGGCACGACGCCCGCCGGCGGGCGCCGAAGCGCGGTCACGGCGTGACGACCGCGGCGACGACCGCACGCGCCGCCACCAAGCAAAAGCCCAAGCAGCGCAAGCCGAGCCCGGCCGAGCGACGGAGACGCAAGCGGGGCAAGGCTCGGTAGGGGCTCCAAGTCCGCCGCAGCGGCAGCATCGCCTCAACCTCAAGCGGTCCAGGGTGGCGTCCGACCACCCCTAGGGTCCCTGGTTTCGCCTGTCGGGCGGACTGATACTGACTCCCATCAAACGAGGGCCGCGAACGCGGCCGGGAAAGGAGTCACGATGGAACTAATGAGCGCTTCCACTGCGCCCGCCCTGACCGTAGAGGAGATGGCGAGCACTCTGCTCGGCGTCGCCGAAGCGGATGACGCGGCACTTCGCCGGGCCGCGAGCGTCGAGCTCGCTGCCTTCCAGGAGTACGCGTCGACGTACGCGTTGTTCGGCCCGGTCTTCATCTGCAAGGGCTGCCACGGCGGTTGATGCCCTGCACGCTCCCGCGGCGGTGCTGACGCCCGCCGCGGGAGTACCAGGCGCTTCTGACACTTCGAGAAATCCCGATGATCACCGGTCAGTCCTCCGTCATCGCACTACCGATGGACGCGCTGCGTAGCGTTCCCGAGCCACGCCAGGGTCCTAAGACGCGCCGCCTCCCCTCTGCGCTTCGCGGGCACCGCGACTTCACGCTGCTCTGGGCCGGACAGGCCGTCTCGCAGCTTGGAACCCGAATCTATGGCGTGGCGTTCATGCTCTGGGTCCTCGCGGTCACGGGATCCGTGACACGCACCGGCCTGATTGCGTCGGTGTCGCTCGGTGCGTTCGCTCTCGCGCAGGTACCGGGCGGTTGGCTCGCCGATCGCGCGGACCGGCGGTGGATCATGGTCGTCTGCGACGGGACGTCGGCGATCGCGGCGTTCTCCCTCTGCGTCGCGGCCGCCTCCGGCTGGTTCGACATCACACATGTGCTCCTGGCCGCGGTCGTACTCGGACTCGGCTGGGGGGTGCGCGGCACGGCCGAGAACGTCAGCCTTCCAGATGTCCTGCCGCCCGACGAAGTGGCCGGCGCGGCCGCGCTGATGAGCGCGCGCGGGCACGCCGCGGGCCTCGCCGGTCCTCCCGCGGCGAGCAGCTTGTTCACTCTAGCTCCGGGGCTCCCGTTCCTGGTGGATGGCGTCTCCTACATTGTCGCCCTGATCTGTGCGGGATCGGTGCGCACGCCGCTCCGCGCGCCAGGTCGGCCTGAGCGGACCGGCTCGCCGCGCGCGGAGATCCTGGAGGGTATGCGTGTCTTCTGGAGTCTTCGGTTCGTTCGCGTCGCGGTGGCGCTCGACGCTGTCGCCGCGTTCGCGTCCAACTCGCTGGCGCTCGTGGTGATCGTGCTGCTGCGGGACGGACACGCATCGGCGTCGTCGATCGGGCTCGTCCTCGCGATGGGCAGCGTCGGCGGGCTGACCGGCGCCGCGCTCGCGAGCGCGCTCCGCACCCGCATATCCTCGCCACTTCCGGTGCTCATCGCCGCTCCGGCCATCGGCGCAATGGCGATCGCGTCGCTGGCATTCACGAGCGCCGTCGCGCCCGTCGCACTTGGCTTCGGGGCCTTCTTCCTGATGTGGCCCGCGTGGGGCGCTGTGCTGGCGGCACAGTGCCTGAGCCGCGTCGGCGCCGAGCACCGCGGGCGGGTGGGCGGGACCGCGGGGCTGCTGGGCGCGAGCGCCGTCGCAGCGGCACCCGTAAGCACCGGATTGCTGCTCTCGGCCTGCGGGACCGAGACCACCTGCATGGCGCTCGCGGCGACACTGGCGGCCGTCGCGCTCACAGCCGGCGTTTCTCCCGCTCTCCGCGATGCGCCACCGGCGCCCGCGAGGCAGGACGATGAGCACACCGACGAGCACGCGGTCGCTCCGCCGCTGCCGCTGCTGCTGCGCGGCCCGCTCCACGAATCAGCCCAGCCGCCCGTGTGTAGGGACTTCCAGGCGAGGGTCGGTCGTCCGGCTGTGGGAGCGCGCGGCGGTCCACAGCCGTGCGTGCTGGTGATGACGCGAACGGCGGATCGGGAGATCGATGACCTGTCGCTGCGGTTGGCGGCTGCCGGTATCCCGCTGCTCCGTCTGGACAGCGACCGCGTCGGAAGCCAGGCGCTCCTGTGGGATCCCGCCGAATGCCTCCTGATCAGCGGCGAGGGCTTGTTCCGTCCAGTCGTCTCGTGGCTGCGGTATTTCTCCCCCGGGTCGATGCCCGTGGGCGCCGGTCTCGAGCCTGCTTGTTACCAGCGAGACCAGTGGAACAGCTGGGCGCCGATGCTGCTTTCGCCCGACGGCGTGTCCGTACTCAACCGTTCGACCGGTCCTGGATCCCCAGATCGCGTCACTCAGCTAGCCGAGGCTCGTGCGGCCGGCCTCAGGACTCCAGCGACCGTCGTGACCAACGCACCATGGGCGGCGGCGCGGCAGCTACCCGGAAGCGGCGACGTCATCGTGAAGGCGCTCGGCGAGCATTACATCGAGCCGCGTCCCGGACATCTGGTCGGCCTCGCTCCGCGGCGGGTCAGCCGCGCCGCGCTGATGCAGGGGAATACCGTCGAGCCGGCCCCGGTGATGGTGCAAGAATTCCTTCCGTCGAGTCAGGAGCTGCGGGTCTACATCGTGGGCGGGGAGCTGATCACCTACGCGGTCATCAAGCCGTCGCCGGAATCCCTGTGGGAGGGGGATCCTGCCGTGTACGCTCGCACGGTGCCGACCCCGCCCGACCTCGAACGGCCGCTTGCTCGCCTCGCCGACACGTGGGGCCTCGACGTGGCGGCGTTCGATCTGCTCGACACCCCGGACGGCCCGGTGTTCCTCGAGGTCAACAGCGCCTGCGACTGGCTGTGGTCTGAACGGCTCGCCGGCGACGCCGCGGTCTCCCGGCGGGTCACCGAGCTCGTGTCGAGAAGGTTCGAGGCGGCACGCTCGGCGGCGGCGCCCTCGACCCCGGCCCTCGCCGTGGCGGGGAGACCATGAGGGTCAAGGTCGCCGCCTCCGCCTCGCTGTTCTGGGACCAGGGCAAGCTGGTCTGGGACGATTACGTCGGCCACCATCAGCACGCGCTGAGCGTCGAGAGCGAACGGGTGCTGCGCTGGTTCAGCGACTGGCGCGATTTCGACACCGTGCGAGCGCTCGGGGATGAATACCTCGGCATCGCCGAGCGCCTTCTCGAAGTGGGAGTTCTAGTCGCCGAGGACTCTGCCGAACATGCGATCGAGCAGCGCGTCTTGGCCAACTGGGGGGCGTGGGGGCCGGCCGCGCGTTATCTGCACTTCGCGAGCCGGACGTTGACGGGCATGCGTTTCCTGTCCGCGGCTGAGGACGCTGCTGAGATGCGCACGAAGGCCTACGCCCACGCCCAGGCAGGTGCGACGCCTGCCCTCGCCAAGACGTATCCGGACCGGCCTCTGATCCCCCTGCCGGCAGAGCGCCCGGACGACGGCGCCTGGCCCCGGCGCAACCTGCTGGACGCGCTGTACGGCCGGCGCTCGACGCGACGCTTCGCCCCCGGCGCGCTCGCGCTCGAAGAGCTCGGCGCGCTTCTGCAAGTGGTCGGCGGCTTCGTCGACGTGTTGGAGCAGGCCGACGGCCCGGCGGCGCTCAAGACAAGTCCGTCGGCCGGGGCGCTCCACCCCGTAGAGCTGTACGTCCATGCCCAGTCGGTGGACGGCCTCGCCCCAGGGTCGTATCACTTCGCTCCAACGCGCGGCGGTCTGGAGGAGCTCGGGAGAGGCGCCGGCGAGAGGCGCTCGCTGACGGCGGTCGGTGGTCAGCCGTGGCTGGCCGAAGCCCCGGCGCTGATCCTCTTTACGGCGGTCATCGAGCGACTCCAGTGGCGCTACCGGAGTCCACGGGCGTACCGGGACCTGCTGATCGGACTCGGCCACCTCAGCCAGACTGCCCTGCTCCTGTCTAGCGCGATGGGTCTCGGCGCCGTGTTCGCAACTGCCGTCTGCGATGAGGACCTCGAGCAGCTGATCGACATCGACCCGACGGCTGAGATCCTGCTCGGCGTGACCGCCCTCGGCCATCCCGCCGAGAACGAGGACGGGGAGCCGATCACCTGGTAGCGACGCCGGGGTGAGCCGATGCGCCGCCGGCCAGGAACTCGGTTATCGCTTCGGCCATTGCCTTTGCCGCGTGCTGCTGGAAGGCGGAGGTCACGAGCAGTACGGCGTCGGTCGCGTTGCGCATGTTCCCGCCCTCGATCAGTACCTCCGGCACGGTCGTCAGGTTCAGCCCGGCTAGGTTGTCGCGGAAGTCGAATCCGTCGACGCCGTCGTAGGTGCTCTCGGGCATGTGGGTGACGGCGAGGTAGCGCGCCCGCAGGTCCAGGCCGAACCTCTTCGAGGCGGCGATTATCTTGTTGTTGATGCCGTCGGCGACGGGCTCGAGGATCGCGAAGCCGCGACCGTCGGGCGGGCCGCCGTCGGCGTGGATGTCGATCGCGACGTTCGCGTGCGCCTGGTCGATGATCTCGGCGCGGGTGTTCACGCACGGCCCGATCCCGTCGTTGGAATGGCGCGTCAGGACAGTCTTGGCGCCCTCGGCACGCAGGTCAGCGGACAGGTAGTTCGCGACGTTCCAGTTGTACCGCGCCTCGGTGTAGCCACTGTCGGTCTCGGTGCCGGTCGTGTTGCAGTTCTCGTACTCGCGGCCGTTCCAGATCTGGTGGTCGATGAAGGCGGGGTCGGTGTAGTTGCGGCCGTTATGGCCCGGGTCGATCCCGACCACCTTGCCGGCGAGCGGTAGCGACGGCGGAACTGCGGTGCTCTGCGTGGTGGTGGCCGACGTTGTGGTCGTGATGGCCGGCGTCGTGGTGGTGATGGCCGGCGTCGTAGTGGCGAGCGCCCCCGTCTGAACGGGGGCGCCAGTTCGAACGGTTGTCGTCGTTCGCGGGGCGGACTGGCTCCGGGCGATCGGATCGCTCGATGCCGCCGTGCCCGAGCATGCCACCAGCCCGACCGCGCTCGCGAGCACGATTGCCAGGTGCCGTCCAGAGTGATTCCTGATTCTTGTGTGCAACGCCACCTAGAAGGGCTGGTTTGTGGATGGTTGCCCGATCTGCCGGCGTAGCTGGTTGTACAGCGTGGAGAACTGCTGCTTCGCGGCGTTTGCGACGCTCGCATCGGAGCCGGTAGAGGTCAAGCAGCTTTGGAAGATGATCGCGACCGTGCCGTCGTTGGCCTGGTTGAGGCAGGTGCTGATGTCCTGATCGTTGGTCAGGCTGGCGTCGAGTGCGGCGACGAGTGCGTTTCGTGTTGAGGTGGCGAGCGGGGTTGGCGCGTTCAGCGTTCGGGTCGATGCTGCGAGCGAGGTGCGGTTCGCAACGACGGTGTTGATCGTGGCCTCGGCCTGCGCGAGCGTGATGTCTGGCGTCCCGCCGTTTGCGGCGGTCTGCAACTCGCTGTAAAGCTGATTGATCTGCTGGTAGGCGGGAGCGCTTTGGGTCAGCAGCGACTCGACCTGCCCGCTGAACTGGGTAAGGTCGTGCTTGGTGCTTGCGGCGCTGGACTGATTCTGCGCGTAAGCGATCAGCTTGGTCGAGCCAGGGAAACTGGCCGAGGCTCCTGGCACCTGGGCGTCGATCGCTGCAAGCTTCGTTTGTGTGTCGACGCCAAGACTCCCGAGCTGAGAGAGCATCGGGCTGCTGGAGCTACCCAACACTGACACGACAGCGTTCAGCCATGCCAGCTCGCTCCCCATCGCTGCCGTGGCATTGTCGGCAAGCGGCTGATCGCCGGAGTCCGGGTTGAGCGCGCCCAGCGTGCGTTGCGCCGCCTGGACCGCGACGATCGTCGCCTGCGCCGACGCCTCAGCCTGGCTTGATCCGTTGCTCGGCGATAGCGACTGAAGCGTGCCCGTGAGCTGGTTATTGGCCTGAATGACGGGCGTCAACGCGTCCCGAGCCTGAGTCGCGTACGACTGCCCGCCGCCACCAGTAAGCACCACGACTGCCGCGACCGCGATGACGGCGGCGACTACGCCCCCGATTGCAGCGATCAGAAGCGGCCGCCGGCCGCCGGCCGCCGCGGACTTCTGGCCAGGTTCGCTCGTCGATGGCGGCGCAAACCCCGCGGTCGCGATCACCGGACCAGGACTCACCACGGGTGGTGGTGGCTCCTGTCTGTCCATCGTGGCGCCAGCAGCGCGCGCCTGCGCTGTTGCCATCGACGCCATCACCTCCTCAAGCGTGGCCGGGACCGCAGTCGCCGCCGCGTGGCCGCCGCCATTTCCGGGCGCATGCTGCTCGGTTATCGCGTTCTCGGTCACGACCCCGCACTGCGGGCAAAACTTCGCGCCACGCAATGTCGTACCGCATTCGGCACAAAAGACTTGTTCGTCGTCCATAACATCCCCCCGCCCAGCTCTGCTGGGCGAATTCCGGTCTCCACGATGAGGAACCGCAACGACCATACTCCTCCAGACGCCTCAGCGACCAAATTGGAGACGATCCTCACCGCATGGTCTGGTAGGGCGAGTCCGATCAGCCTTCTTGACTAGACACCGACCAACTCTTCACCACCACCCACAACCGCGGTGACCCCTCCCCAAACTCGCCTACCCGGCCTCTGAGTTGAGGGTCTGAACGCTTGCCGCATGCGGCGCGTTCGTATTGAAGAGCACGAACATCGGCGGAACCAGTACCGCGATCAGCATTTCGATCTTCTGAACGGTCGAGGTCGGCACGGTGCCATAGAGGTTGACGACGCCGACGACGGAGCTCACTAGCGACGTCAAACTCTTGTTGACCGAATCCGGCGTAGCGTTCTTGGCGGCAAAGACGCCGATCACACTAAAGACGGCGATTGCGACTGCCTGATACGCCGCCGTTGTGCCTGGTTTGAGTGTCACGAAGAAGCCGATCAGCAGAACGACGATCGAGACGAGCTGCAAGGCGGCGACCTTCAGCTGCGCCAAGCTGTATTTGAACGGGTTAATCGCACTGGGCACGGAGGTCTCCTACTAATAGTTGGCAGTTACCACGTCAACGACAGGATTGTTCACTCGGACGGTGTCGGCATCGATCCGCGCTCGCTCAGGCCGTGTATGAGAGTGGCGGGGGTGGGTCGTTCTGGGTGCTCCCGATCTGGTCGAGCAGCCCTGCCGGGGTTGTTCCGCCGAGCACTCGGAGCCGGTGCAGCACATACGGGTCGTCGCTTGGATGAGCCCATCCGGGCACGACGGTCGTTGAGCCGACGAAGCCGGCGGCGCGAACGGCCGCGATCACCGTTGCGTCGTAGTCGCCGGACGGGTAGCAGAACCAGTTGACCGGGACGTGGAACCGCCGCTGGATCGTCCTTCTGGCGACGGCGACCTGGTCATAGAGCTCGGAGGCGTCGAGCGTGACCAGGTCCGCGTGGCTGATCCCCTGTGTGTCGAGCTCCCAGCCGCCGGCCACCATCGCCCGGATCTGTGCGTCGGTGAGGCCTCCCTGCGACGGGGGCAGTCCCGTCAGCTGCATGTTCTCGTTCCCGACCCAGCCGAGCCGTCGCAGGATCGGGAACGCCTCCGTGTACTGCGAGTGGTAGCCGTTGTCGAATGTGAGCACGATCGGCTTCCCCGGGCCGAGCGAGACCCCGCGCGTCCAATACGCCTCGAGCTGGTCGAGCGTGACGGCGTGCCAGCCGTCGGCCTTCAACGCCTGCATCTGTGCCGCGAACTCGCTCGCCGGGACATAGAGCCCGGGGTACGGCGCGCCGGGTGGCGGCGCGGCAATCACGTGGTACATCAGCACCGGAACCGGCGTCGTGCCGGGCGCGCCGCCGCGCGCGGTCGGTGACACGGTCGAGATCACGCCGCCGGTGGTGAGGACGTGGCTCGCGGCGGAGCTCTTCGCGCTTGCGGCCCGTCCACCGCGGGTGGTGGCCACCTGGGCGTGCTTCGCCGGCGGCGTCTGACCGCCGCCGCCGCTCGAGAGGGCGAGAACGATGACGGTCATGGCCGCCAGTGTGACGAGCACTGCGAGCGCGGAACGGCGTCGAGCCACGCGGCGCCGCCGCGCACGTGCCTCCTCCCGGCGAGCCCTCAGTTCGGACGTATCCATCGGCACAAAGCCTAGCTCTGGCGCGAGCTGTGGGGTGAGAATCGAGGTCGTGTGATCTCTTGCGACGCGGCGGTCGTATCGTGCTCGGCGGCGATCCGGGCGAGCACGAGGCGCGAGTTGATGTCGAGCACGATTGCGGCGTAGAAGGGCAGCTTCCGCGGGCACTCGGAGAACGCGCTCAAGCGTCGTGTCAGCTGCGGGGTAGGCCGAGTGCCCGTTGGAGTCCGGCGTCGAGCTGGGTGAGCAGCCAGTCTGGGAGCGCGCCGATCCGTTCCTCGAGGGTATGACGGTCGATTGTCGTGATCTGGGTCACGTTGATCACGGAGTCGGTCGAGAGCATGCCGAGGTTTGCAGGGATTGGCACGTTGCCCGGGAGAGCGGCGAGCTGCGCGGTGCGCGTAACGACCGCGACGGTTACGGTCTGTAGTTGGGAGCGGTTGTATTGATCGGCGCTGAGGATCACGACGGGCCGTCGGAGTGCCGGCGCTGACGCTCGGGGCAGGCCGAGATCGGCCCACCAGATCTCGCCGCGCGCGATCACTCCAAGGTGCGCCCTCGAATGAGGGCAACGGCGGCGGCGTCGGTGAACGCAGTCTCGCTCGGAAGGTCGGCGATCGCGCAGTTGATCGCCTCGGTGGTCTGGCGGTCGTCGAGATCGTCCAGCCAGCGCTCGGCTGCGCGGGCGAAGAATTCGCTACGGGAGACCCCGAGTCGCTTCGCCGCTGCCTCGACCCGCTCGAAGGTCTCGTCGGGCAGCGAGATCGCCGTCTTCATGGGCTCAGTATAACCCAGTCATACCGATGCTGGAGGCGCTCGTCGCCGGCAGTCGGGCAACCGTGAGTGCACAGAGCCGGCGTCGGGCGGGTCCGGAGCATCGACGGTTGGCTACGGTCCCGCGGGTGGAATTGCACGAGCGAATCGCCGATCGGAGGGGTGAGTTCCTGATCTTCGCGGTGACGCCTCCGAGGCTGACCACCGGACCGGAGCAGACCAGGCAGATCGCTGAGGTCACACTCGCGCGACTCCGGTCGTTGGGGATAGACGGCCTCGTTCTTTACGACATCGATGACGAGAGCGACCGTAATCCCAACGAACGGCCGTTCCCATTCCTTCCTACGATGGACCCGGCCGAGTACCTCGCTCGTGATCTCGTGGGCTTGGACGTGCCTGCCATCGTTTATCGCGCGGTCAGCAAGCACACCGAGGACGGCCTCCGTCGATGGCTCGGCGAACAGGATCCGGCTCGAGTGCTGTCGGTCTTCGTCGGGGCCTCATCCCGTGAGAAGGCGGTCGCAACCTCGCTCTCGCGGGCATACGAGCTCCGGACCGAGGTTCGGCCGGACCTGCCGCTAGGCGGAGTGGCGATCCCCGAGCGGCACGCGCGCGCGGGCAATGAGCACCTCCGGCTCATCGCAAAACAGGCTGCAGGCTGCTCCTTCTTTGTCACCCAGGTCGTCTACGACGTCAACGCGGCGAAGGACTTGGTCTCCGACTATCGCTATGAGTGCGCCGCCCAGAACCTGGCGCCGGTGCCGATCATCTTCACGTTCTCAGTCTGCGGCTCAATGAAGACATTGGAGTTCCTCCGGTGGCTCGGTGTCGACGTGCCGCGCTGGATCGCGAACGAGCTGCGCCGTGCTGACGACACCCTCGACGCTTCCTACGATCAAGCGGTCGCCACGGCGATCGAGCTGATCGCCTTTTGCCGGCGCATCGGCGTTCCCTTCGGACTGAACGTCGAGAGTGTCTCGATACGCAGAGTCGAGATCGAGGCCTCCGTGCGGCTCGCTGCCCGGCTAAGGGCCGAGCTCCGCCGCTAGAGGGGAGCGAGCCTATCGGCCCGCGGCGCCGACTTCCCCGTCACTGTCGCAAAGGCGACTCGACGGCACCAGCGCTTCACCCTCCTCGGCTGGGCGTCGCCGAGGGATGCTGCGCGCCGGTCTGCACGTCGCCCTCGGGCGTTTGCTCGCTGTAGCCGCCGCCGTTGACGCACGGCGGACTGAGCCGCAACGGTGATCGCTGGGGAAGCTGGTCGACGACCCGGGATGTGAGGTAGACGGCCCAATCGTTGGCTCCCGGAACAGATCCGATGTCTTGCTCGCCCATGAGCGCGCTGGTGTGAGGGTTGAAGATCAGCTCGTGGCGGATGCCGTGCGAGTCGTACGCGACCCCGAGGCCGCGACGGCCGAGGTGATCTCGCACGATCCCGAGGAGACGGACGCCGGGGATCAGCGCCGCTGCCTGGTACAGAGTGGCGCGCACGGCCGGGCTCGCGTCGGTCTCTCTCAGGAAGTCGCCGATGTGGACGAAGTCCTCCGCCGGCCCAGTGGGCCTGCCATCGAGCCGGCGCATTTGCAGCAGCAGCACGCGCGGGTTGGTCGAGAGCGCCTGCATGTCGTTGCCCGGCCCCAGTTCGAGGCAGCGAGCGGCAAACCACAGCTTGCTTGTGCCCCTTGACGCCTGCGAGGCCAGGTGCATCGTCGTGCAGATCGCCCGATCGCTAGGCGAGGTGAAGGTCGTTTGCCCGGTCGTGTCCTCCAACAGCCCGGAGCCGTTGGCCGCGATCCACACCTGGCGGTGATCCGGCGCATACGTGACGCATTCCTGCCCGCGGCCTATCGCGTCTGCCGGGTAGAAGTTCTCGGAGTCGACGTACAGGTATCGGCCAGGGCCGGGCACCAGCGAGGGGCCAGTGGCGGCGATCTGCGCCAACCGTCCAAGCGCGGCGGCCAGCGCCGGTGAGGGACCGGTGTCCGATCCCGCGCCCGCTAGTTCGATCGCCACGAAGCATGCCACCAACGCGATGACGACGGCGACGCTGCGCGGCACCCATCGAGGCGGTCGGCCGGATCGGCGCTGCTCTGTCGTGCGGCGGGCGCGCGTGGGCGACGTGCGGGATTCGCGCCACTGCCTCGCGAGCGCGGCCCTGGCACAGATGGGTCGCGATCCCAAACAGCCACGGTCGCGCCGCGAGTGCATTCGGGCGGAACGATCCCCGCCGCTCAAACGCCACAACGAACGTCTGCGACGCAAGATCGTCAGCGCGCTCCCGCCCCACCCGACGCGCCAAATACCGGTGAACAGCATCGAAGTGCCGGTCAAACAAGACCCCGAACGCGTCCGGCACTGACAGCGACCTCGCAATCACATCAGCATCCGAACTCCCGCCCTTGGTCTCAATCGGCTCGCCCATCTACCTCCTGATTGTCCGGAACTCCCCGCGGAGTTCCCCAAGCGGTCGACACATCCTGTTCCAACGACGCTCAGCCTGGCGGCGCGTTAGCGTTTGCGCGGCAGAAGAACGCTCCTTACGCTCCGGGCTGTGCCACTGGCGCGACGTCGCCCGTGTCGCGGAGTCCGAAACGTTCGCTGGCCTCGGTCGAGCGATCGGCGCGGACGTGAGCGTCTCAGAAACCTTGGTTTGCGACGAGGTGCGAGCATCTGCCCCGGACCGGCGCCAAGGTCTGCAGCGAGCCAGTTCGCCGAACGCGCCGAGGATCGAGGACTGTGGCGTCCGCTCATGCCGCCAAACCCCCCCGCGGCTAGAGTTACGAGGCTCACCCGAGCCCAGGAGACTCAATGTCCGCCAACAGCTTCGACGCCAAGGCCACGCTCGCCGTCGGCGACCGCTCGTTCGAGATCTTCCGCCTCGACACGCTGCAAGCCTCCTACGACGTCGCTCGCCTGCCGTTCTCGCTCAAGATTCTGCTCGAGAACCTGCTGCGCAACGAGGACGGCGAGTCGATCCGCGCGCGAGACATCGAGGCGCTCGCAAGCTGGAACGCGAAGGCCGACCCGAGCAAGGAGATCGCCTTCACGCCGGCGCGGGTCGTGATGCAGGACTTCACCGGCGTCCCCGCGATCGTCGATCTGGCGGCGATGCGGGACGCGATCGGCCAGCTCGGCGGAGATGCGGAGAAGATCAATCCGCTCGTGCCCGCGGAGCTCGTGATCGATCATTCGGTGCAGGTCGACGTATTCGGCACCCACCAGGCGTTTGAGCGCAACGCCGAGCTCGAGTTCGAACGCAACCAGGAGCGTTACGCCTTCCTGCGCTGGGGGCAGGGTGCATTCGACAATTTCAGCGTGGTCCCGCCCGACACGGGCATCGTCCATCAGGTCAACCTCGAGTACCTCGCCCGGGTCGTGTTCGTCGACGGATCCGGGCCCAACCTTCCCCGCGCGTACCCCGACACGCTCGTCGGCACCGACTCGCACACAACCATGATCAACGGCCTCGGAGTACTCGGCTGGGGCGTCGGCGGGATCGAGGCGGAGGCGGCGATGCTCGGCCAGCCGATGTCGATGCTGATCCCGCAGGTGATCGGGTTCCAGCTGACCGGCGAGCTGCCGGAGGGCGCGACCGCCACCGATCTCGTGCTCACCGTCACCGAGATGCTCCGCAGACATGGGGTTGTCGGCAAGTTCGTCGAGTTCTACGGCCCCGGCCTGGCCAACCTGCCGCTGGCCGACCGCGCCACGATCGGCAACATGTCGCCTGAGTTCGGCTCAACCTGCGCGATCTTCCCGATCGACGCGGAGACGCTGCGCTACCTCGCGTTCTCCGGTCGGCCCAAGGAGCTGATCGAGTTGGTCGAGGCTTATGCCAAGGAGCAGGGGCTATGGCACGACGAGAGCTCCGAGGAGCCGACGTTCAGCGACACGATCGAGCTCGATCTGGCTGAAGTCGTGCCGAGCATCGCCGGGCCCAAGCGCCCCCAGGATCGCGTCTCCCTGACCGATGCCAAGACCGCCTTCCGCGCGGCGCTCGACGGCTATCTGCCGGAGGACTCCGTGGAGGACGAGGCGATCGAGGAGAGCTTTCCGGCGAGCGATCCGGTTGCCTCGCACCGCCCGAACGGAGTCGGCCACGAGCCCGGCAGCCACGCGGGCTCGGCACAGGTCGCCGAGCGTGAGAGCACGGTCGTGCCGGTGACGCTGGCGGACGGCACCGAGACCGATCTCGATCATGGTCGCGTGGTGATTGCGGCGATCACCAGCTGCACGAACACGTCGAATCCTTCGGTGATGGTCGGCGCCGGCATTCTCGCGCGCAACGCCGTTCAGCGAGGACTGAAGGTCAAGCCCTGGGTCAAGACCTCGCTCGCACCCGGTTCCAAGGTCGTGACCGAGTACCTCGACCGCGCCGGCCTGACCGAGTACCTCGAGGCGCTCGGATTCAATCTCGTCGGCTACGGCTGCACGACATGCATCGGCAACAGCGGCCCGCTGCCGGAGGAGATCTCGGAAGTGGTCAGCGCCGCCGATCTGGCCGTCGTCTCGGTCCTGTCGGGGAACCGCAACTTCGAAGGCCGGATCAATCCCGACGTGAAGATGAACTACCTTGCCTCGCCGCCGCTGTGCGTCGCGTATGCACTTGCCGGCACGATGGACATCGATCTCTACGAGGAGCCGCTCGGCGAGGACGACCACGGCCAGCCCGTCTACCTGAAGGACATCTGGCCGACCGCGGCGGAGGTCTCCGAGACGGTTCTGGAGGCGGTCCAGTCCGACATGTTCCGCAAAAGCTACGCGGAGGTATTCGACGGAGACGAGCGCTGGAACTCGCTCGAGGTCCCGACCGGTGACAGCTTCGTGTGGGATGAGCACTCGACCTACGTCCGTCGCCCGCCGTTCTTCGAGGGTCTTGCGCCCGAGCCCGAGCCGATCCGGGACATCGAGCGCGCGCGTGTGCTCGCCGTGCTCGGCGACAGCGTCACCACCGACCACATCTCGCCGGCCGGGTCGATCAAGCGCGACGGGCCTGCCGGCAAGTACCTGACCGAGCACGGCGTCAAGCCGAAGGACTTCAACTCCTACGGCTCGCGGCGCGGCAACCACGAGGTGATGATGCGCGGCACGTTCGCCAACATCCGCCTGCGCAACACACTGGCGCCTGGAACCGAGGGCGGGGTGACGCTGCACCTGGGCGGGCCCGACGAATACGAGGAGATGTCGATCTACGACGCCGCGATGCGCTACCAGGAGGAGGGAACTCCGCTCGTTGTGCTCGCCGGCAAGGAGTACGGGTCGGGCTCCTCGCGAGACTGGGCGGCTAAGGGAACGAGCCTGCTCGGGGTGCGCGCGGTGATCGCGCAGAGCTACGAGCGGATCCACCGCTCGAACCTCGTCGGGATGGGCGTGCTGCCGCTGCAGTTCTCAGACGGCGAGTCGGTGCAGTCTCTCGGCCTGACCGGCCACGAGAAGTTCACGATCGCCGGCCTCGCCGGCGCCGAGGAGATTCCGCGTCAGATCACGGTCCGCGTGGAATCGCCTAGCGGCGAACTCCCGGAGCAACCACCGAAGGAGTTCGCCGTCACCGTCCGGATCGACACCCCGAAGGAGCAGCGCTACTACCGCCACGGCGGCATCCTCCAGTTCGTGCTTCGCGAGCTGCTCGGCTGAGCCTGATGCCGACTCCGGAGCTACTTCAGCAGCTGCTGAACGCAGCCGGGCCCTCGGGCCACGAGACCGATCCCGCGCGTATCTGGCGTGCGGGTTGCGCCGAGTTTGCGCAGGAGATCAGCGCCGATCAGGTCGGCTCGTCACGGGCGCGCGTATCGGCGCGCCCGCCCGGGGGCGGTCCGGTGCTGGCGGTTGTCGGTCACATCGACGAGATCGGGCTGCACGTCTCGCACATCCACGAGGACGGCTACCTGCACTTCGGGCAGGTAGGCGGCTGGGACCCGGCGGTGCTGGTCGGTCAGAGGGTGTCGGTCAGCACCCGCGAAGGCGTGATCCCTGGTGTCGTGGGCCGCAAGCCGATTCACCTGCTCAAGGATGAGGATCGCAAGAAGGTCCCCGAGCTTAAGGACCTGTACATCGACGTCGGCGCGCGGAGCGCGGAGGAGGCGCGCGAGCTGGTGCGGATCGGAGACGTGGCGGTGATCGACGCCGCGCCGTTGGAGCTTCGGGGTGGCCGGCTCGTGTCGCGCGCGCTCGACAACAGGATCGGCTGCTACGTCGCTGCCGAGGCGGCGCGGCTCGTGGCGGCCGCGGGTGGAGCCCCCGGAGACGTGGTCGCGCTTGCCGTGGCTCAGGAGGAGACGACGTTCGCGGGCTCGCGCACGAGCACGTTCGCGCTCGAGCCCGACCTCGCGATCGCGGTCGACCTCACCTTCGCAACCGATCAGCCGGGGGTCGAGCTGGGGCCGATAACCAAGCACACGCTTGGATCCGGTCCGGTGATCGCGAGGGGCACATCGCTGCATCCGCGTATCTTCGAGATGCTTTACGAGACGGGCGAGGCGGAGGGGATCCCGTTCACCGTCGAGTCGCTCGGGCGAGGAACGGGAACTGACGCTGACGCGATCCACCTCAGCCGGTCGGGCGTTCCCACCGGCCTCGTCTCGGTGCCGTGCCGCTACATGCACTCTCCCGTCGAGATGGTCGCATTCGACGATGTCGACGCGGCGGCACGCCTGCTAGCCGCGTTCGCACAGCGGCTCGAGCCTGGCATGTCCTTCGAGCGCTGAACGCTCCGCGACGTGCTGCTCCTGTTCGACATCGACGGCACCCTTCTCGCCGGTGCGACGCAAGCGCACCGGGAAGCCCTGCACGCCGCGCTGCGCGAGGTCCACGGTATCGAGGGCCCGGAGGCATTCTGGGGATCGGTGCGGCCGGCCGGACGGACCGACGGTGAGATCGCACGGATGATCCTGCTTCTCGCCGGCGTGTCCGCCGCGCGGATCGACGAGCGCGCCGACGACGTGCGCGAGGTCTGCTGCCGCGAGTACGCGCGCCGTTGCCCGGCCGACCTCTCGGAGACGGTGCTGGCGGGCGTGCCCGAGCTGCTCGCGGCGGTCTCGGCACGCGATGGTGTGCGGCTCGCGCTGGTGACCGGGAACTATGAGCCCGTCGCCAGGCTCAAGCTGACACGGGCCGGCATCGGTCATCATTTTCCCCCGGAGCAGGGCGCATTCGGCTCCGATGCCGAGGACCGTGCCGCGCTTCCGGCCCTCGCCCGGCGCCGCGCGGGAGACGCTGGGGTGCCCTACCCGCGCGAACGCACGATCGTGATCGGCGACACTCCGCTGGATATAGCCTGCGCGGGGGCCGACGGGGTGCGCTGCGCGGCCGTGGCAACAGGTCCGTTCGGGGCCGACGCGCTTACCGGAGCGGACGCCGTCGCCGCCGACGCCCACGAGTTGATGGGCGTGCTGAGCGACATGCTCACGATTTCGGCGTCGGATACTGGAAACGCATCGCCCGGTCCCAGATGACGTCGGGGGTGAACTGCCGCTGCCTGATCGCGAGATGGGCCGACAGTGTGACCGGGTAGCGCGGCTTCGGCCGTCCGCTCGAGATCGCCTGCTCGATCACCTTCGCGACATCGTCCGGACCGCCCCCGAGACGGCTCAGCGGTCCGCGGTAGGCGGCCTCGGTGAACTTCGCGACGTGATGGTTGAACTTCGCGTAAGGACTGTCCTCCGGCGTCGGCACGCTCGCGGACGCTGTTTCCGCGAACTCCGTCACGATCAGGCCGGGCTCGATCAGGATCACGTTCACGCTGAAGCCGCGGACCTCGAAGCGCAGCGCATCGCTGATCGCCTCGACCGCGTACTTGGTCGCGTGGTAGAAGCCTCCGCCGGGGAAGGTCATCTTGCCGCCCATCGAGCCGAGGTTGACGATCTTGCCCCACCCCTGCTCGCGCATCCCGGGAAGGACGAGCTGGCACATCCGCACCAGCCCGAACACGTTCGTCTCGAACTGCCGGCGGACGTTCTCGAGCGGGACGCTCTCGACCGCGCCCGACTGGCTGTAGCCGGCGTTGTTGATGAGCACGCCGACGGCACCCTCCGCCTCGGTGACGGCCGCTACCGCCGCGCTCATCGAAGCCTCGTCGCAGACGTCGAGCGCGAGCGTCTCACAACCCTTCTCGGCGAGATCCTCGATCGCCTCGAGCCGCCGCGCGGTCGCGTAGACCTTCCACCCGGCGCCGACCAACCGCTCCGCGGTGGCATGGCCAATGCCGGTCGAGCAACCTGTGATCAGAACAGCCTTGGAGGGCACGCCCGGAGTGTATTGCCACCGGGCAAGCCGCCGACCGCGACTCATATCTCGGTCGGTCCCGGGCGGCTTGCAAGCTAAGTCACGCCCAGCGACCGCAGTCATTCCTCGCGGTTGCGTGGCGTGACTTAGCCCCGAACAAGCTTCTTGTATGTGATCCGCTTCGGCCGGTCGGCCTCGGCGCCGAGCCGTTCGTGCCTGAAGCTCTCGTACGCCTCGAAATTGCCTTCGAACCAGCGCACCTGCGAATCGCCCTCGAACGCGAGCACGTGCGTCGCGATCCGGTCGAGGAACCAGCGGTCGTGCGAGACGACGACCGCGCAGCCCGCGAATGAGAGCAGCGCCTCCTCGAGTGCGCGCAGCGTGTCGGTATCGAGGTCGTTGGTGGGCTCGTCGAGGAGCAGCAGGTTGCCGCCGCTGCGCAGCAGCTTCGCGAGGTGGAGCCGGTTGCGCTCGCCGCCGGAGAGCTTGGCGACCTTCTTCTGCTGGTCGGAGCCCTTGAAGTTGAAGCCTGCGACGTAGGCGCGGCTGTTCACCTGGCGATCGCCCAGGGAGATCTGCTCCTCACCGCCTGACACCTCCTGCCATACGGTCTTCTCGGGGTCGAGCGCGTCGCGTGACTGGTCGACGTACGCGAGCTCCACGGTGTCGCCGATCCGCAGGGCGCCGCTGTCGGGCTGCTCCTGCCCGGCGATCATCCGCATCAGCGTCGTCTTGCCGGCGCCGTTCGGTCCGATCACGCCGACGATCCCGCCGCGTGGGAGCTTGAAGTCGAGGCCATCGATCAGCAGCCGGTCACCGTAGGCCTTGGTCAGACCGTCAGCCTCGACGACGAGATCGCCGAGACGCGGACCGGCGGGGATGTGAATCTGGACTTGGTCGAGCTTGACGTTGCGGTCCTGGGCCAGCAGCGCCTCGTAGGCGTTCAGGCGCGCCTTCGGCTTGTTGCGGCGGGCGCTGGCGTTCATCCTCACCCACTCGAGCTCGCGCTCGATCGTCTTGCGGCGGGTGGTCTCCTGCCGCGCCTCGGTCTCGAGCCGCTTCTGCTTCTGCTCGAGCCAGCCGGTGTAGTTGCCCTCGTAGGGGACGCCGCGGCCACGGTCTAGCTCGAGGATCCAGCCGGCGACGTTGTCGAGGAAGTAACGGTCGTGGGTTACCGCGACCACGGTGCCGGGGTAGTCGCGCAGGTGGGTCTCGAGCCAGGCGACGGACTCCGCGTCGAGATGGTTGGTCGGCTCGTCGAGCAACAGCAGGTCGGGCTGGCGAAGCAGCAGGCGGCACAGCGCCACCCGGCGACGCTCTCCGCCGGAGAGCGTCGCGATCTCTGCGTCCGCCGGCGGGCAGCGAAGCGCGTCCATCGCGACCTCGAGCGTCGTGTCGAGGTTCCAGCCGTCGACCGTGTCGATCCGCTCCTGCACGGCCGAGAACTCATCCGCGGTGTCCTCGGAGTAGTTCATCGACAGCTCGTTGAAGCGATCGAGCAGCGCCCGGATCTCGGCGACGCCGTCCTCCACGTTTCCGCGTACGTCCTTGGTCGGGTCGAGCTCGGGCTCCTGCGAGAGCATTCCCGCGGTCGCGTCGCCCCCGAGCTGGGCCTGGCCGTCGAACTCGGTGTCGAGCCCCGCCATGATCCGCAGCAGGGTGGACTTGCCGGCGCCGTTGTACCCGAGGACGCCGATCTTCGCGCCGGGCAGGAACGAGAGCGAGATGTCGGTCAGGACCTGCTGTGCCGGGGGGTAGCGGCGCGAGAGCTTGTGCGTGGTGAAGATGTACTGGGCGGCCATCGATGAGCAAGCATAGGGTTCACGCGAGCCGGCCTACCGGTCGATAGCCCTTATGTAGGAGAAATCACAGAGCCGAAAGGGCTTCGATGTCACGCTTGCCAAGGATGGCGTTGGTCGTGTTGTGCGGATGGCCGGTAGCAGCGGCCGTCGCGTTGGCCGCTGCCTTCGCGTTGGCCGCTGCCTCGTCCGCGCCGGTCGCATCGGCCGCCGCCTCGTCTGCCCGCGCTGTGCGCGTCGGTGAGGCCCCGACGCTCCCCGCTCGCGTGAAGCCCCTCGGCGCGTTGGCAGGCCCGACCGCCCTGGGTGTCGCGGTGACGCTTCAACCGCGGGATCCGGCGGCGCTGGCGGCCTATGCCACCGCCGTGGCGACGCCAGGGTCTGGCGTGTACCGCGACTACCTGAGCGTCGCGGAGTTCGCGCAGCGCTTCGGGCCGTCGGCGGGCCAGGTCGAGGCGGTGCAGTCGGAGCTGCGCGCAGACGGCTTGCGTCCGGGCGCGGTGAGCGCCAACGGGCTCGCAATTCCAGTGAGCGCGACCGCTGCGGAGCTCGCGCGGGCGTTCTCGGTGTCGTTCGAGCGATATTCGCTGCCGACCGGACGGACGGCGTTTGCGAATACCGCCGCCCCGTCGCTGACGGCGAGCACGGCCGGGCTCGTGCAGGGCGTGATCGGGCTCAACACGTTGACCGTGCCGCAGCCGGCAGGGCTGGCGCGACCGGTCCGGCCGCCACGGGAGCGATCTCGCGCCAGGTCTCGCACGTCGGCACCCCAGGTGGTCACCGGCGGTCCGCAGCCATGCTCGACGGCGGTCAACGACGCTTCGGACGTCGGCGAGTACACCGCTGATCAGCTCGCCTCGGCGTACCGTTTCTCGAGCCTGTACGGCGCGGGCGACGAGGGCGCCGGTCAGACGGTCGCGCTGTACGAGCTCGAGCCCGACAAACCATCCGATATCTCGGCGTATCAGTCGTGCTATGGGACGAGCGCGTCGGTGAGCTATGTCAAGGTCGACTCGGGGTCCGGCTCGGGCGCGGGGGAGGGCGAGGCGGCGCTTGACATCGAGGATGTGATCGGCCTCGCGCCGAAGGCGAGCATCCTTGTCTATCAGGGACCGAACAGCGGTTCGGGTGCGTATGACACCTACAACTCGATCATCAGCCAGGACAAGGCGAAGGTGATCTCGACCTCGTGGGGATTGTGCGAGTCGAGTGAGGGGTCGAGCGCCGCGAGTTCGGAGAACACGTTGTTCCAGGAGGCCGCCACGCAGGGCCAGACGATCGTCGCGGCCGCGGGCGACAGCGGCTCTGAGGACTGCGGAACGAACTCGCTCGCGGTTGATGATCCCGCCAGCCAGCCGTACGTCACCGGTGTCGGCGGGACGACCGTGTCGGCGCTGGGTCCGCCACCGACGGAGACCGTGTGGAACGACCAGTGCGGCGACGGCGCGTGTGGCGGCGGAGGCGGTGTCTCGTCGCTGTGGAGCATGCCCTCCTACCAGTCCGGCGCACCCTCGTCGCTGAACGTGATCAACTCGGCTTCGTCGGGGTCGCCCTGCCAGGCGGCCGGCGGGAGCTACTGCCGCGAAGTACCCGACGTCTCCGCCGACGCCGATCCCAGCACCGGGTACCTGATCTACTACAACGGGCAGTGGACGGGGATCGGCGGCACCAGTGCGGCCGCCCCCCTGTGGGCGGCGCTGATCGCGCTCGCGGACGCGTCGAGCACGTGCGACGGCACGCCGATCGGGTTCCTTAACCCAGACCTGTACAGCATCGCGGGCAGCAACTATGCCGGGACATTCAACGACATTACGTCGGGGAACAACGACATCACCGGAACCAACGGAGGCGAGTTCACGGCGGGCGTTGGTTATGACATGG